>MDSY01071027.1_pt1 | contig 166954 bp, 153 predicted proteins | sample 811131 | NCBI WGS metagenome assembly MDSY01 (sample SAMN05326643, study PRJNA326480) | marine metagenome | isolation source: seawater | place: Atlantic Ocean: South West | collected 2010 | reverse complement strand
TGCGGTGGGTCAGACGATCACCGTCACGGTCGGCGGTACGGTCAAGGAAACGACGCTGCACAGTCTGTCGAAAGGCGGCAGCGTGGTGCTCGACCGGGGGCTGCAAGTCATCGAGGGCGAGATGTTCACCATCGACCTGCCGGGCGTCGGAACCTTCCCGGCGGCGATCGTCGCCAAGACCGACGAGCATACCCATGCCCGGTTGGATCTGGATGACGACGAGACGGAACAGTTCCGCGTCTACGTCGAGGGTTTGGCTTAATTCGGGATATGACCTCCGGCGTTTGGGATCTGTCCTAAACGTCGGGGGCGCCCGGCCCACCCGTAAAACGGTAATAGTACCAAAGCATCAGCGCCGCCGTGGATCGCCACGGCCGCCAGCGCTTGGCGGCGATGGCGGCCAGTTCCTTCGGCTTCGGGCGGGCTTTCAGCTTCATCAATCGTGCCGCCGCTTCGGCCAGGGCCAGATCGCCTGACGGCATGACGTCCGGTCGGCCCAAGGCGAACATCAGGTAGATTTCCGCCGTCCACTGACCGATTCCTTTCAGGCGGGTCAGGGTCTCCAATACTTCTTCGTCGGACGCATGGTGCAACGCGTCGAAATCCAATTCGCCTGCTGCCACGGCTTCGGCGACCCCGCGGATGTATTTGACCTTGGGCCGTGATAGGCCGAGCGACCGCAATTCGTCGTCGTCGCGCGCTAGAACGGCATCGGCGGTAATCCCGCCCAGGCCTGCCTCGACCCGGCGCTGGATCGCCGCCCCGGCATGGGCCGAGACCTGTTGTCCGATGATGCTGGCGACGATGGCGGGGAACCCGTCGGGCCGACGGCGCGGTAGGGGGGCGCCGGCTTCTTCATAGGCGCGCGCCATATGTTTGCAGTTGGCGACCAGGTCCATCAGACCCGGAGGCATCATTGCCGGTGTCGCCGTCATGCGAAGCTCCTGTTTATCCCAGGTCGCCCGACAAAGCCTTGGCGATGATCCCGCGCAGGGCCTCGGTATCGACCCGCACCGGGTTCTCCCGTGCGGTCACGTCGGCGGCGGCGGTTTCGGCCAGGGCGGTCAGGTCTTCTTCCACGACGCCGAGGGCATCCAGGGTGTGCGGGATGTCAAAGGCCTCGCGGATTTGCAGCGACCAATCCAGCAGGCCGCCGAAGTCGGCTTTGGGCAGACCCATGCAACGGGCCAGCACGCCGCAGGCTTCGGCGATCACCGGTTTGTTGTGGATCAGGACATAGGGCAGAACCACGGCGTTGGTCAGGCCGTGGTGGCTGTCCTTATGCGCCCCGACGGCGTGCGAGACGGCATGGACCGCGCCCAGGCCCTTGTTGAAGGCAACGGCCCCCATGGCGGCGGCGGCCATCATCTGGCCGCGCGCTTCCAGGTCTGTGCCGTCCTTTACCGCGCGCGGCAGCCAGGTATGGATCAGGCGCATTCCCTCGGCAGCGATGCCGTCGCACATCGGATTGAAGGACTGGGCGCAATAGGCCTCGATGCAATGCACGGCGGCGTCCAGGCCGGTCCAGGCGGTCAGGTTCGCGGGCAGGCCGACCACCAGTTCGGGATCGCAGATCACCGTCCGGGCCAGCAGGTTCGGGTGATAGAGCACGCGTTTGGCGTGGGCTTCTTCGTCGGAGACTACGGCGGCGTAACCCATTTCCGATCCGGTGCCCGATGTCGTCGGCACGGCGACGAGGGGGACCAGGGCCTTGCCGTCGATCTCGCGGTAGCGTGGGCCGCCGACGGCATATTCCAACGCGGGTCCCGGGTGCGCGGCCTGAAGGGCGATGCCTTTGGCCGCGTCCATTGCCGAGCCGCCGCCGATGGCGACGATGCCATCGCATTCTCCGCCTTCGAAGGCCTTGGCCCCGGCAGCGACGTTCCCTGCCGTCGGGTTGGATTTGACCTCGGAAAACAGGGTGGCGGTCAGGCCCGCCTCGCCCAATCCAGCCATCGCGCGGGCGACGATCTCGGTCTTGGCCAATCCGGCATCGGTCACCACCAGCGGGCGGGTAAAGCCCAGACGGGCGCAGGTCTTGCCCAGTTCGGCAAGACGGCCCGGGCCGAAACGGACGGGCGTGGGAAAGGGCCAGTTGGCGGTCAGGCGGGCAGGGTCATAGCTCATGAGTAGGCTCGGATGGTTGGTCGTCGTTTATTGTTGGGCCTTGTTAGGGCGGGCGCAGTGTCCCGCCTGAGGCCTTAAAAGTCCACCGTCGCCAGGGCGCGGGTGACTTTGCTGGCCGCCCAGATCACCGGGGCGCCGGGGGCGGCGTCTTCGGACGGAACCTTCGTGCCTTCGCCGGCCTTGTTCAATTCGACCTTTCCACCCCGGTTGGTGACGGTGATGCTCTTGCCGTCCAGCAAGGCGATCTCGAATTCGGAATCCAACGTGCCGCCCCACACCGTGGTGCCGCGAATGCCGATGGTGCCGGTGTTGGTCGCGACGGTCATGGCGTTGGGGTTGGCTTCGGCGACGGCGCCGGACGAAGCCTTGAACGCGCCGGACAACAGCCGCAAGGCGATGTTTTCTTCTGCCGGCGTCTGTACGAACTCGGCCACCACGAACACCGTGCGCTCGCCCAGGGTCATGACCGACCCGTCGTTGAGGCGGAATTCCAGGCGCGTTCCCTTGCCGGTCGAAATCACGTCACCGACCAGGATTTCGCTGCCTTCCTTGAGCGGGCGGGGCATGGCGTCTTGCATGGCCATGGCGCTGTTCTGAAGGCGCAGGACTTTTCCGGCCACGTCGCCTTCCGCCGCATCGGCGGTTGGAAGAGTAGCAAGTAAGGTGAATAACAGGATCGCAACGCCCGACAGCGCTGCCTTCGCCAGCTTCAACATGTTCGATTCTCCTCCGTTTGCGGCCTGCTCCATGCGGTGCAAGGTCGCCCCTTAATGTGGCGTAGGCGTGGCATTTCGTCCAATGCTTCGTGGCGTGGGGCGTTGCGGCTACACTGCCGGGCATGGCAGACCAATTCAAAGCAACGGGAACAAAAGACGGGTTCGAACGCCACGGCGGCGATCTGGACCGCGCAGCGGCGCGCTACGGCGATCCCGTTGACGGATGGGTCGATCTGTCGACCGGCATCAATCCGCGCGCCTACCCGTTGCCGCCGATCCCAGCCGAAGCCTGGACGCGCTTGCCGCAGGCATCGGCGGAACATGCGGCCAAAGCCGCGGCCGCAGAGGCCTATGGCGCCAAGAGCATGGACCTGATCGTCTGTGCGCCGGGTACGCAGATTTTGATCCAGGCCCTGCCGCGCGTCCTGTCCGTTCGCTCGGTCGCCGTCGTCGGCCCGACCTATTCCGAACACGCGGCGGCGTGGCGGGCGGCGGGTGTGCCGACGGAAGATGCAGGCGATCTGCCGCCGCCGGATCGATCCGTTGTGGTGGTCAATCCGAACAATCCCGATGGGCGCACCTTCACGCCGGATCAACTGGCTCAGTGGGCGGCGCAAGCGACCCAGGGCGGGCATGTGTTGATCGTCGATGAAGCCTATGCAGATGTGCGACCGGACCTGAGCCTTGTGCCGCGGTTGCCGTTTCCCAATGTCGTGATCCTTCGGTCCTTCGGCAAATTCCATGGCTTGGCCGGATTGCGTTTGGGCTTTGCCGTTTCGACGCCGGAGATTGCGGCACGGCTCGCGGACGACCTGGGACCCTGGGCCGTATCCGGTCCGGCACTGGAGGTTGGGGCCCGGGCGCTTGCCGACCATGAATGGGCGCGGGCCGAGAGGTCGCGCCTGGCCGACGAGATGGCGCGTCTAAGAGATCTGCTACGGGACGCTGGCGCGACCGTTATCGGCGGGACGGATCTGTTCGTGTCGGTCGAGCATGACCGTGCGCCTGACTTGTTCGACCATCTGGCGACGGCGGGAATTTGGATGCGGCGCTTTGCCGAACGCCCCCGGCATTTGCGTTTCGGCCTGCCGGGCACGGCGAGCGCCTGGGCGCGTCTGTCTGAAGCGCTCGCCGCATTCGAGCATATGGGATCCCGCCGCCATGGCTGATGTCGATGCCGCTTTGAGTCAGGCCGTTGCCCGCCATCAATCGGGTGACTTGGCGGCGGCGGAAAGGGCTTATCGCGCCATCCTCGCCGAGCACCCAGACCATGCCGATGCACGCCATTTGTTGGGGCTTGTCCATTTTCAAAACGGCGATACGGTCACCGCAAGCACGGAAATTCGCCGCGCCATCGAATTGGATCGACGGGCGCCGATGTATCACGCCAATCTGGGCCGGGTATTGATGGCGCAAGGCCTGCCCGGGGAAGCGGTCGCGGCATACCGCGAGGCGGTTGCCCTGACGCCAGAGGATGCCGCCGTGCATTCCGATATGGCGGCGGCGCTGGTCGCCCTGGAAGATCACGACGCCGCCCGTTCGCGGGCGCGGTTGGCTTTGGAACTGGACCCGACCCTGGCGGCGGCGCATCTGAACCTGGGACAGGCCCTGTTGGGCGGGGGCGGACCCGGCAGCGCCGAGGCTGAAGCTTGTTTTCGCCGGGCGGCCGATTTGAACCCGGCGCTGGCCGATGCCCATCAGGCGCTTGGGCAAATTCTTCAGGCACGGGGCGAGAACGACGCGGCCATGGATTGCTATCGCATGGCGATTCAGGCCCAGCCGGGCATGGTCGAAGCCCATTGCAATCTGGGCAATATCCTGCGCGACCGCATGGACCTGACGGCGGCGCTGGTGCAGTACGACGCAGCCCTGGCGACGGCTCCCGATGCGGCGGCGGTTCATGGCAACAAGGGCGTGGCCCTGCATGAGATGGGGCGTTTCGATGAGGCTTTGGCCAGCTACGACCGCGCCCTGGAATTGAATCCGGACGACGCCGATACTGCGCGCAATCGGGCCATGACCCTGCTGCTGTTGGGGCGGTTCAAGGAAGGTTGGGCCGAATACGAAGCGCGCTGGCGGACGCCACGTTTCAAGACCCAGGCCCGTCATCGCGATAAGCCGCGCTGGTCACCCGCCACGGCGGTGTCGGGGGCGACGGTCTTGGTTCAGGCTGAACAGGGACTGGGCGATACGATCCAGTTTGCGCGCTATGTCGGCCTATTAGCCGAACGGGAACAACAGGTGATCTTTGATTGTCCTGCGCCGCTGATGCGCTTGATGGCTAGCCTTGATGGTGCCGCCCGCGTCATCGAGCAGGGGCAAGGCCGCCCGCCGCATCACGATTTTCAAGTCCCCCTGATGTCGCTACCCGGAATCTTGGGTACGGAGTTGGAGGCAATCCCGGCGGACGTGCCGTACTTGAACCCGGGAGCGCCCCTCGTCGGCATATGGCGCCGACGGTTGGCGGAGTATTCCGGCCCGCGCATCGGTGTCGTCTGGAAAGGCAGCCCTGATCATGTGCGCGACAGGGTCCGTAGCCCTGGGCTGGCCCCGCTGCTGCCGTTGTTGGAGTTGAAAGGCGCGACCTTCGTGTCGCTGCAGAAAGGCGGGGACAAGGATCTGCGGGCGCACGGGCCCGACAACGTGGTCGATCTGTCCGACGAATTGATGGATTTCGCCGATACCGCAGCGGTGATGCAGAACCTGGATTTGGTTGTGTCCTGTGATACGGCTGTCGGCCATCTGGCGGGTGCGTTGGGGCGACCGGTGGCGATGCTTCTGCCCCATGTCGCGGAATGGCGTTGGTTGTTGGCGCGCGAGGATACGCCCTGGTATCCGACCATGCGTCTGTTCCGGCAACCGACCGCCGGAAACTGGGCCGGAGCGGTCGAAAACCTGATCGCCCATGTTCGGCGTCATTGGCTCTGAGACGGCGCATATTCTGCGTGAATTCACGGTCGCGACGTGTAAAAATCGAACCATAAGAACCAGAAGAATAAGCCTGCGACGACGCATGTGGCTCTATCTTCCCAGGTGTTTTTGCAGGCCCGAAATAATAATGAGTGGCCGCCTAAGCCGTTGAAACGGCAAGCAAAGGCATTGGGAGATGTAAATGTTCGACGACCACGAAGGCGCTGACGGCGTCAGCGCGGCTGACGCCCCAACCATTGATTACAACGCATTCGCTGACGCTATCCTCAAACGGGTGGAAGAGCTGAGCATGGAACTGGCCGATGTGGCCGGTGACGTCGAGGCCATTGCCCGTCATTTTCAGGCCCAGACCGATATGGTCGATCAGATGCGCGCCAAGGCGCAGGAACTGATTGATGCCTTCAACCGGATCGACAGCGCCGGGGGCGATACGTCGCGCGCGGCGCAGGAAGCGGGTTCGGTGATGAACGATTCCCGCCAGCGGGTGACCGATGCCGTTTCGCGAATTGGGGCGTTGGTGTCCTCGGTTACGAACATCGAACAATCGCTGGGTGTGCTCGAAAGCTCGCTCAGCGGCGTTGCCCGCATCACCCAGGACATCGAGGCCGTTTCCAAACAGACGAACCTGCTCGCCCTGAACGCGACCATCGAGGCCGCCCGCGCGGGTGAGGCAGGGAAGGGGTTCGCGGTGGTCGCGGGCGAGGTCAAATCCCTGGCAAATCATACCGGCAAGGCAACCGGCGCCATCGATGAAGCCGTCGCGGAACTGACCAGCAATGTGACCGGCTTGATGTCTTCCAGCCATCAAGCCATCGATATGGCCGAAGACGTCAATAACGGCGTCGGTCAGATCAACAGCGCGGTCGACGGCATCGGCCAATCGATCGGCACCATGGAACAGCAGATTTCGGAAATCGTCTCGGCGTCGTCGGCGTCGCGCGATCAATGCAACGCTTTCATCGGCGACATGGAACGTCTGGTCTCGAGCTTCAAGGAAACGGGCGACAACCTGAAGAATGCCGAGAAGCGGGTCGGCTCGCTCCTCGACCGGGGCGAAGGGATGATCGGGCAGATCAACGAAAGCGGCCTGGAAACATCGGACAGCCAGTTCATCCGCGCGGTTCAGGCCAGCGCCAACGAAATATCCAGGTTGTTCGAGGATGCTTTGGCGCGTGGTGACATTTCCGAAGAGGCCCTGTTCTCCGAGGACTATCAGCCGATCGCGGGAACCAACCCCGAGCAGTTGATGGCGCCGTTCGTCAAATTGACGGACCGTCTATTGCCGCCGGTGCAGGAGCCGATGCTGGCCGTCAGCGACAAGGTCGTGTTTTGCGCCGCCGTCGACCGCAATGGCTACCTCCCCACCCACAACAACAAATTCTCGCAACCGCAGGGAGCCGACCCGGTGTGGAACAACGCCAATTGCCGCAATCGGCGTCTGTTCAACGACCGCACCGGCTTAAGGGCCGGTCAGAACACGCAGCCGTTCTTCCTGCAAACCTATCGCCGCGACATGGGCGGCGGGAAGTTCGTGCTGATGAAGGACCTGTCCGCGCCGATCACCGTTCGGGGGCGGCACTGGGGTGGCCTGCGCCTCGGCTATAGTATCTGAGCTGATTATCGGGCCTGGGGCGCGCCGGGCGTGGGGCTTCGTCCATTGCGCCTGAGGGGCATAGTCTGTTAAGGGTCCAATGCCTTTTGGGGCCCTTGCCCCGCCGAGCGGAGAGACGAAAGCATGAATAGCCTGTTGGCGCGCCTGGCCGCCGTTCTGTTCCTGGTGGCGATGAGCCTATTCCCCGCCCAGGCCGTCCGGGCCGATGCCGCCGAAGACTTCGAAGCCGGCGTCGCACAGGCTAAGGCCGGCAACCTGCCGCAGGCGATCGAACTGTTCACCAAGGCCATCGATGCCGACACCTTGAACGAAAGCGACACAGCCCGCGTCTACAATAACCGCGGCGCGACCTATCGGCGCATGGGCGACCCCAAGTCGGCGATCAAGGATTTCTCGCGCGCCATCCGTCTGCGTCCCAAATACTTCCGCGCTTATGTGAACCGGGGCACCGCCTATGGCGATTTGGGCGAATTCGAGGACGCGGAAGATGACTTCAAGGAAGCGCAGAAGCTCCGCCCGCAGGATATGTCGACCTTTATGGAGCGGGCGCAGACCCGGGCCAAGGAAGGGCGCTTGGATATCGCTATCGAAGATTTGAACGAGGTCATCCGTGTACAGCCCCGCAACCGCGAGGCGTTCCTCCTGCGCGGCCGCTATTACCGTAGCCAGGGCATGTATAATCGGGCGTTGGAAGACTTCACCTCGGCCATCGACCTGAAAGGCGGCGAGGCGGAGTACTTCGTCGAACGCGGCCTGACGCAGGCTTATGTCGAGGATTATCCGGCGGCGCTGTCGGATATGAACATGGCAGCCAACCTGGGGGCCAGTGACCCGGAAAACTTTTATCACCGGGGCTTGGTCCATGGCGCCTTGGGCAACCACGTCAGCGCGATCGAGGACTACACCCGGGCCATCAGCCTGCGCCCCGGATACGTGGCCGCGCTTTATGCCCGCTCGCTGGCGGCGCTTGGGGCCGGGAACACCAAGATGGCCAAGGCCGATGCATTGAAGGTGCTGGAATTGGACCCGGCCCACGCGGGCGCGGCGCGGGTCATCAAAACGATTGATCAGCCGCCGGTTCGCTGACGCTTGAGCTAGGTCAGCCGATCCATTTCGGTCAGTAGCTTTCCAATCTGATTTTCCCAGGACCAGTCGGTCATGAACGACCGCGCAGCGGCGCCCTTTTGCCGGGCGGTTTCCCGGTCCTGATAGATTTCTTCCAGCCGTTCGACGATTTCGTCGACATCCGACTCACGCCAGTATTCGGAACCGTCCGGCCCGAAGGAAACCGGCGTCTGCTGCGCCAGGGGATAGCAATGCCGGCTGGCGGTGCCGTCCGGCCCCAACAGGTCCATGTGCCCGGAATTGGCGGAGCCCACACAGGGTAGGCCTGCCGTCAGGGCCTCCATTGCGACCAGATTGGTGCCGCCCTCGCAGCGGTTCGGAAACACCGCCGCATCGCATTCCCGCAACAGGGCGGGCATGTCGGCGTTGTAGACGGGGCTGAGGTCGACATGCGCCCCTTCCGGGATGCCCTGCGCCCGGACCCAGTCGTTGATGCAGTTGGGGAATGGCGTTTTCGGATCGGGTGAACCTGTGACGTGCGGACTGGCCTCCATGTCGGCCATAATCTGCGGCCAGGGATTGAGCCAGACCGTGACCAGCAAGGCATCGGGGTGGCGCTGCTGAAAGCGCTTGAAGGCCGCGACGACCAGGTCTTGGCCTTTGCGCAACTCAAGCTTGCCGCCGGAAAAGACCACGAAACGATCGCCGAACCTACCCGTTCGTGGCGCCGGGGCGAAGGCCTCGGGGTTGACGCCCTGAAACACGCAGCCGACGCGGGGAAAGCCCATGTTGCGCAGGACCTCCGCGTTCCAGGTCGACCCGGCCATCATGATCTGAAAATGGCTGTTGTCGGCGACGGCGTTGGGGCCGAACACCATGTTTTCGAAAAAGGTGAAGCCGACATTGGGTTCGCCCCGAAACCGCGCGGCCTGTGGTGATTCTTCCAGGTTGTTGCCTAGGGAATGGAGAACATGAACACCGCCCAGGGTGATGTTGCCCTGCGCCACCGATGAGACCTGTTGTTCGATCTGTTGCTGTTCGGCGATCAAAGGCGCGAATAAAGCCCGGTCCGATGCGTCTAGGAATTCCGGGTTCATGGAGATCAGGGCAATCGGCTTGGGGCCGCCGCGGCGCAGCAATTCGCGCAGCAGATTGGTCCCGAAGACGCCCCAGCCGTGAATGGCGGAAGGCGACCAGGTCAAAGCGACGGCATTGATGGCCATGATCAGTCGGCCGGCGCGTTATCCGGGACGGGGGTCGGCGTCGCGTTTACGGTCTCGCCGTGCAGCGTGCAGGAAGCCTCGCACAGACGGACGAAGTCCTCGGCGATCGAGTCCGGGGACTTGACCGTTTCCGGATCTTCACCGGGAAAGGCACGGGCACGCATGTTGGTCCGCGTCGCACCGGGGTTCAGGATGTTGACCTTGACGTTGGTCGTCACCGTTTCCTCGGCATAAATCTTGGCGATCATTTCCAACGCCGCCTTGGACACGGCGTAGGCAGACCAATAAGCGCGGGGTTCGTGTCCGACGGTCGAGGTCACCATGACGACGCGCCCGGCATCGGACATGCGCAGCAGCGGGTCCATGGAGCGGATCAACCGCCAATTGGCCGTGGTGTTGACGGCCATGACCTGGTCCCAGACCTTGGGGTCGAGATGGGCAAGGGGGCTCAGCGTACCGAGCATCCCGGCGTTGCCGACCAGAATGTCGAGCTTGCCGAACCGTTCGAACAGTGCCGCCCCCATGCGGTCGATGGCGTCATAGTCGGTCAGGTCCATCGGCACCAGGGTGGCGTTGCGCCCGGAGATGGAACGAATTTCATCGTCCACTTCTTCCAGCGCGCCGGTGGTCCGGCCGACCAGGATCAGGTTGGCGCCTTCGGCTGCGAAGCGTTTGGCGACGGCACGACCGATGCCGCGCGTCGCGCCGGTGATCAATGCGATCCGGTTTTCGAGACGTCCGCCGCTCAACGGATCAACCCTCTTCCAGCAGGGACAACTGCCGGGGCCCGACGGCGTTGTTACGGTCGGTCAGCGGGATCGGATATTCGCCGGTGAAGCAGGCGTCGCAGTATTTCGGCACCTCGATGTCGCGGCTCGGCTCGCCAACGGCGCGGTACAGGCCGTCCCACGAGATAAATGCCAAGCTATCAACGCCGATGATGTCGGCCATGCCCTGAAGGTCATGTTTCGCCGCCAGCAGCTTGCTGCGCTCCGGCGTATCGATGCCGTAGAAGCACGAATGGGTCGTCGGCGGGCTGGAAATTCGCATGTGGACTTCGGCCGCACCGGCATCGCGGACCATTTCAACGATCTTGACCGACGTCGTGCCGCGAACGATGGAATCGTCAACCAGGACGACCCGCTTCCCTTCCAGCTCGGCGACGTTGCCGTTGTGCTTCAGGCGCACACCCAGGTGGCGGATGTTGTCGGTCGGCTCGATGAAGGTCCGGCCCACGTAGTGGTTGCGGATGATGCCCAGTTCGAAGGGAATACCCGTCTCACGCGCGAAGCCGATGGCCGACGGCACACCGGAATCCGGCACCGGGACGACCACATCGGCCTCGACCGGAGATTCATGGGCCAGTTCCACCCCGATGCGCTTGCGCACTTCGTAGACGTTCTGCCCTTCGATGACAGAGTCCGGTCGGGCGAAATAAACATGTTCGAAGATGCAGAACCGCCGCGCACGGGCCTGTCCGAACGGGTGATAGCTGTTTACGCCATTGGCGTCGATGACGATGATCTCGCCCGGCTCGACGTCGCGGATGAAGTCCGCGCCGATGATGTCGAGCGCGCAGGTCTCGGACGCCAGAATATGGGAATCGCCCAACCGGCCCAGAACCAGCGGCCGCACGCCCATGGGGTCGCGCACGCCGATCAGCTTTTTCTGGGTCATCGCGACCAGGGAATATGCACCTTCGATCTGCTTCAAGGCTTCGATCAGGCGGTCGATGACATGGCCGGCGGTGCTGATCGCCATCAGATGAATGATGACTTCGGTATCGCTGGTCGATTGGAAGATGTTGCCGCGCTCGACCAGGGTCCGGCGCAGTTGATAGGCGTTGGTCAGGTTACCGTTATGGGCGACGGCTAGGCCGCCGAACATGAATTCGGCGAACAGCGGCTGAATGTTGCGGGTAACGACATCGCCCGAGGTCGAATAACGAACGTGCCCCATGGCGACACCGCCCTTGAGGCGGGCCATGGTTTCCGGGTCGTTGAAGTTGTCGCCGACCAGGCCATGGGCGCGGTGGCTGTGGAACTGCTCACCGTCATAGGCGACGATACCGGCCGATTCCTGACCCCGGTGCTGCAGGGCGTGAAGGCCGAGCGCCGTATGGGCGGCGGCGTCGTCATGACCGTAGATGCCGAACAGGCCGCACTCCTCGCGCAGCTTGTCGTCGTCCCACGGGGCGGCTTTGCGGTTGGCGCGGGCCGTGAACGGGGACGCAGGAAGGAGGAGGGGAGAATTCATGACGGGTATGTACTCCGGTTCGGATCGTATTTCACCGTAATTTTTCCCCCGGACGCCTGATTATCTGTCTTGTTATCTGTCTTGCCCGGTGGCGTTGTTGATGGCGCGGTCCATGGTCGCCCGTTCCTTGCTGCCATAGGCGCTTTCGGGCGTGGTCTTGGACTCGTCCGGCGTGGGCGTCAGCAGGCGTTTCAGGGCCTCGCCTTCACTTTTCGGCAGGCTGGGTAGCGGCTTGGCGAACCCGGACGGGGCCGCGTCCTTCAGCTTGCCTTCCAAATCGTCGGGGATCAGGCCGCGCAGGGTATCCGCGCCGCGCAGGATCAGGGGCATGGATTTGGCTTCGCGAATCCATTTCGGCTGTTCGTCGGGCGTCATCAGGAATTCCACGCCCAGGTAGACGACGCAGACGATGAACGCCCCGCGCAACAGGCCGAACAGGAAGCCGAGCGAGCGGTCCAGCACGTTCAGCGAGCTTTGCTGAATCTGCGATGAAATGAAGCGAATGATCATCGACAGGGTGAACAGCGTGAACACGAAGATCGCCACCCCGGCTGCCAAGTCGGCGCCAAGCTGAATGGGGATCAGGTCGCGGAAATAGGGCTGTGCATGGGGGAAGCCATAGATCGTCGCGAATATCGCGCCGACCCAGCTGCCGATCGAGAGAATTTCGTGAATGAAGCCGCGGGCGTAGGCGAAGATCGCCGATACCAGAAGGACGGCAAGGACAATCAGGTCGACGACGTTGACCGGCAGATCCTTCAGGGTGTCCATATGCCGCCTAGCCTCTCGCGCCCGGTCACGATGCGGTCCGGGCGGACCGTTGCGCCGATGCGCCGTTTTCGAACAGGTTCACCAGATCGTCCAATCTTTCCAGCGCCTTAACCGTCAAATCCGAATCTCGGGCGGGTTTGCTGTCCTTGCCCTTGGTTCGGACCTTCGGCACGAAGGCGCCGGTGAACCCCAGTTTGCCTGCTTCTTTCAGGCGCACGTCGGTGCGGCTGACGGGGCGAACCTCGCCCGACAGCCCGATTTCACCGAACACCACGGTCTTCGCCGGAAGGGCCACGCCCGTCAGCGACGAAACTAGGGCCGCGGCAACGGCCAAATCCGCCGCAGGCTCGCCAATTCGCAAGCCCCCGGCCACGTTTAGGTACACGTCGCATGAGCCCAACGCAAGGCCGCAGCGGGCTTCCAGCACTGCCAGAATCATCGCCAGACGCCCGGAATCCCAGCCGACAACGGCGCGGCGCGGCGTGCCCAGGGACGATGCCGCCACCAGGGCCTGAATTTCCACGAGGACGGGGCGGGAGCCTTCGATTCCGGCGAACACGGCGGAGCCGGCCTCGCGTTCGCTGCCGTCTTCCCGGTCGCCCAGGAACAAGGCCGATGGATTGGTGATTTCCTTTAGCCCGCCGTCGGTCATTTCGAACACGCCGATTTCGTCGGCCGGGCCGAAGCGGTTCTTGACTGCGCGCAGGATGCGGAACTGATGGCCGCGTTCACCCTCGAAATACAAAACCGTATCGACCATGTGTTCCAGCACGCGGGGGCCGGCAATGGTGCCTTCCTTGGTCACGTGGCCGACCAGGATCAGGGCGAAGCCCCGCCGCTTGGCCAGACGGATCAGTTCCTGGGCCGAGGTCCGAACCTGCGCCACCGTGCCGGGGGCGGATTCCAGGGTATCGACGAACATGGTCTGGATACTGTCGATGATCACCAAGTCCGGCGCATCGGGCGCATCCAGGGTGGCGACGATGTCACGCACGTTGGTCGCCGCCGTCAGCAGCACCGGCGCATCCGACAGGCCCAGGCGCGCGGCCCGCAGGCGCAACTGTTCAACCGCTTCTTCGCCCGAGATATAGGCCGTGGGGCGGCCCATCGACAGCTTGGCCGCGACCTGCATCAACAGGGTCGATTTGCCGATTCCGGGATCGCCGCCGACCAATACGGCCGAGCCTTGCACCAAACCGCCGCCGGTGACCCGGTCGAATTCGACCATATCGGCCTGCCAACGGGGGGGATGGGGGCTATCTCCCTTCAGGCCGACGAATTCGATCTTGCGGCCTTTGCGGGCGGTGCCCAGGCCCTTGGGCGCGCTTTCGGCGGGTTTTTCCTCGACCAGGGTGTTCCAGCCACCGCAGGCGTCGCACTTGCCCGTCCATTTGGGGTGGACGGCGCCGCATTCCTGACAGACGTATTGGCTCGCCGGGCGCTTGGCCAATGGAACCTCGCCTTTTTGGGCTGAATGACACGGGCGATCGGAGTTTGCCTCTCTTATCGCGTGGGGCGACCGGGGGCAAGGCAAACCGGGGAGCGTTCTTGCCCGATTGCATCATTTCCGGCGATAAATACTTAGGGAGGATGCATGACGGACCAATCGACGACCGAGACGGGGATGACGCCCGACGCCGCTTCCGAGCGGGTTGATCGGGGGATGGCTGCGTTGTCGCATGAGGATTGGGCTACAGCCCTGATCAATTTTAGGTCGGTCGACGATGCCTTGCGCTTCGCCTCCGAGCCCTCCACCCGCATTCAATGGGCGCGGGCGTTGGGTGGGCTGGGCATGGTCCAGTTGATGGACGCCAAAGCCCTGCGTGCCGAGATGGCTGATGTGGACGAACAATCGGCGCGGGATTTCCGTTGGGAGCTCAAGAAAGCGCTGGCTTATTTCGACCGGGCATTGGCGATTCAAACAGATGCGACGCATCGCACAGAGGTTGAAGGTTACAAAGCCTATGCCCTGGTCCTGCTTGATCGAAAGGATGCCGCGGTCGACCTGATACGGCGCCTGATCGCGGGCGATGGAGGGCGCGCGTTGGAACGTCAGGTTGCCGATATCCGCCGTATTACGATCCCCGAAGATGCCGTGGTGCAGGGGGTGCTGCACGACCTGTGGACGGAGGCGAACCCATGACCCTGCGGCGGAGTGTGCTGTTCTATCCGGCGTTGAGTACTGAGCGCTGGGATGAGGCGATGTCCTCTGGCGCGGACATGATTGTGTTCGACCTGGAGGATGGTACCGTGCCCGCACGCCGCGCCGAGGCCCGGCCCCTTGTGCTGGCCCTTTACGCCGGTGGGAAAGAAGGAGGCCAGCCGTTGCGGTTGTTGCGTATCAATAACCCGCGCACGGAAGACGGCATCCGCGATCTAATCGCGGTGCTAGACTGCGCCGCGCCGCCGGACGGATTGATCCTGCCCAAGATCGAACATGCCGAAGAAATCCGTTGGGTTGCGGATCTGTTGCGCCCCAGGCACCCCGATATGGAATTGATCGTTCTGATCGAAAGCCCGCGCGGCGTGAAGAACGCCATGGAAATTGCCAGCGCAACACAGGGAACGACAGGGCCCCAGGTATCTTGCCTATTCTTGGGCACCGCCGATTTCTCGGCGTCCATCGGTTCGGACCTGGGCTGGGACGCCCTGGCCCATGCCCGGGCGGAAACGGTCCTGGCAGCGCAGGAAGCGGGCATCGACGCCATGGACGGTGTCTGGTTCGACCCGACGGACGAAGCGGGCCTGATCGAGGAAGCCCGCCGCATCGCCTCGATGGGGTTCACCGGCAAGGCATCTTACGACCAGATCCAAATCGCACATATCCATGCGGCCTTTACGCCCACGGCGGAGCAGGTCGATTGGGCGGAGCGGGTGCTGGCCGCCGCCGCTGCCGACCCGCTGGGCACAGCCCGTGTCGACGGCAAGATGGTCAACGAGTCCATCGCCCGCCGGGCGCGCCGGATCATCGCCCGGCGTCCGCTCTAGATGGCGGGGTCTGCGGGCGCCTAGGCGCTTAGCTTGAACGGGATCAATTCGTTGCCGCGCACGGTCGTGCGGATGAACCGCCGCGCCTGGTCGCGCGGATAATCCATCCGCCCGGAATGCATCAACCCGCCCCGGTTGTCCCACATCAAGGTGTCGCCCGGTGACCACACGTGTTCCCAACGAAACGCTTGATCCTCCATGACGTCGGTCAGCATTTCGATCAGGTCTTCGCTTTCGGCCTCGGGCAAACCCAGGATATGCGACGTGGTGTAGGGATTGACGAAGATCGCCGGCTCCCCGGTTGCCGGATGGCGGACGATCACCGGTTGAATGGCCACGGTTTCGGTCTTTGCCTTGCCCTTCAGCGCCTCGGCGGCCTTGGCGGCAAGCGCATTGCGCTTGGCCTGGCCGTAGACGAATTCGGCGGTCAAGCCGTCGAGCCGCCGCTTGATGTCTTCCGGTAGTGCGGCGTAGGCCATCGTCGTGTTCGCGAAACAGGTATTGCCGCCCCGGTCCGGAACCTCGATCGCATGCAGCAAGGTCGCCTTCGCCGGTTGGCGTTCGAACGACAGGTCCGAATGCCATCCGTCGCGGGTGTTCTCCGCTGCGCCGCGCGCCGCGCCGACCTCGTCGAAGGTTCCGTCTGGCTTCTTGTTGGTCATCTGCACGACCTCAGGCACCTCGGGGTGCTGATAGGCCGTTTGAACATGTACCTGCAGGCTGCCGAAATGGGCGGAGAAGTCCGCCAGTTGGCGGGCGGTCATCGGTTGTTGGCGGAACAGTAGAACCTTATGGGCGTTGAACGCAGCCTCGATCGCCGCGGCGTCTTCGGGGGACAGGGGCTGGGTGACGTCGATGCCGGTGACTTCGGCGCCGCAAACTTTGCTCAGGGGGGCGATGGTGGCTCCCATGGTCGTTTCCTCTCAACTGTCTGGCCCCGGCGACTGTTCAAGGATTGGCGAGGGGCCGTATTTTTGATTTTTATGATGTTAGCCTGCCATCGCGCCAAGCCGGTGAAAAGACCGAGGATCGCGCTGTTTCGAGATGCGAAATTCAGGTCCGGGTGGACGCTAAATCTGCGCAGTGGCCTCGCGCAGGATTTCCAGAAAGCGATTTTGGCTATTCGTCGGGCGCCACCCTTTTCTGATCGTCAGCCCGATCTGGCGCAGCGGGGTCGGGATGTCGACCGGAAGGCGGATCAGTTCGCCTGCCTGTTCTTCGTGGAGAATTTGGTGAGCGCGGATCAGGGCCAGCCGGTCGCTGTCCAGGAGCAATCCCCGGATCAAGACAAGGGAACTGGCTTCGATGAAGTTGGGCGGCGCCACGCCTGCCTGTTCGAAATAGCTGTCAAATGCCGTCCGGGTCGGGGCCCCTGTGCGGGGTACAGCCCAGGGATAGGCGGCAAGGTCGGCCGGTGAAATTGAGGTGCTGTTGGACAGGGGGTGGCCCGTCCTTCCGACCACGGCGAGGGGCACTTCGAACATCGGTTGCTGCACCACGTCGGGCGAGGGTGTTGGGTCGCGAAGGGCGCCGATCAAAATATCCAATTCGCCGTGCCGCAGGTCGTGCAGAAGGTCTTCATAGGGGCCGTCTTCGATGCGGATGCGAACGTCCGGGCGTTCCTCGGTCAGGCGGTTGATCGCGGTCGGCAGGACGAATGTGCGGGACAGGGGCAGGGTGCCGATCTTGATCCAACCGACGTCGTGGCCCAGGGCCTCCTGGATTTCCGTATAGGCCTGTTCAAACTCGGCCATGGCAAGGCGCGTTTGCCGGGCCAGGGCCAGGGCCGATCGGGTCAGGTTGAGCCCCAGGCCCGTGGCTTCGAACAAGGTCTCACCGGATCGTCGCTCCAGATCGCGGGCGGCGCGGTGGACCGAAGGTTGGGAAATGCCGAGATGGCGGGCGGCGAGGCTGAAGTTCCGAAAGTCCGCCATGGCGACCAAGGCGCGCAGTTGTGGGACGGTGAGCAGGTGATCGAAATCGCCGTACTGGTTGGTGCGCCGAGAGCCCAGGCGCGTGGCCTCCCGCGCGCCCCGGCGCAGATGGTCGAGTATCCGTTCGACCCGCGATTGGAAAAGCGCGCCGATCCGGGTGGCGATCATGCCGTTCGGCAGGCGATCGAACAGGCGGACGCCAAGCCGTCGTTCCAGTTTGGCGATGGCCTGGGTTATCGCGGGCTGGGACATATGGACCTGGTCCGCCGCCGCGGCGATTTGGCGACAGCGCGCGACCTCAAGAAAGGCGCGCAGGTGGCGAAGATTGGGAAAGGTCGTTTCCATTGTCGTCCAAATTTGTGCGACGCAGCATAATTATAGCTAAAACTTATACCACGGCCGTCATTTGAAATAGCTACATGCCTTATAACCGCGAATATTAGTGCCTAGCGACGCTATTTCGCGGCGCATCTAGATCCAGGCTTGAAATTCAATACCTAAACAGAATGAAGCTGCTGGGGCTGGCGGTCTATCGGACGCCCAGGTCGGCGGCGCGGGACGAACAACGAGGGAAAGGAAACATGGCAGACAAGCACCCCCATGCGGAATGGTCGGGCAAGATGTTCGACATCATGCGCGACGCGGGCATTACGCTGTTTTCGCACGTGCCCGACGCGGGCAATGACGCGCTGATCCAGCTTGCCGAGGAACATAACGAAACGCAGGCGGTCCTTCTGACCACCGAGGAAGAAGGCGTCGCGATCTGCGCGGGGGCCGAACTGGTGGGCAAGCGGGCGGTGCTTTGCATGCAGTCCAGCGGCCTCGGTAACTGTCCGAACTATCTGACCTTGGCCAAGGGCGGGCGCTTCCCGATCTTGATGATGATCAGCATGCGCGGCGATTTCGGCGAACAGAACCCCTGGCAGTACCCCATGGGGGAAGCTACGGACGACCTGTTGAAGGCGATGAATATCCTGGTCTTCAAGGTCGACCGACCGGATGAACTGGAAGCGGCGACCACCGCCGCGGTCAATGCGTCGGGCAAAGGCGGCCGTGCCGCGGCCATCGTGCTGTCCCAGAAATTTCTTGGCGCGAAAGGGTTCTGATCATGACGACCTCTCCGACGGGCAATATCGACCGGCGCGAATTGCTGCCGCAGTTGTTTCCCAATCAACAGGACTGGCTGTTCGTCAGCGGCCTTGCCGGTGCGTCCAAGGACGCCGCCGACCTGACCAAGGACGGACCCAACCTGTTTTCCATGGCGGGCGGCATGGGGTCCGCCGTGCCGATGGGCCTGGGCATGGCGCTGTCCGCGCCGGACCGCGACGTCGCCGTGATCAACGGCGACGGCGAAATGCTGATGGGCATCGGCTCCTTGGTCACTGTGGCTTCGGCATCGCCGAACAACCTGACCATCGTCTGCGAAGATAATGCGATGCATGGCGAGACCGGCCGTCAGACCGGGCATACCTCGCGGGTCGCGAACCTGGAAGCCATGGCCAAGGCCGCCGGCATCCAGTCGACGATGACGATTTCCGAGCCGGGGCAGATTGCGGATGCCATCCGGTTCATCAAGGAAGCCCCGGGGCCCCGGTTCCTGCTGGTGCGAATTCTGCCGACCGATCCTTGCACCTTTAAGCGGGATATGGATCTGGCGGCCTGTCGGGTGCGCTTCAAGGATGCCTTCAAGGCATCTGCCGCCTGACGACGGTTCATGTGGGGGAGGGTAAGGCTGGGCTGAGACTATCGGTCCGGCCTTACTTGTATTCGGGTCCCTGCTTACGGGGGGAGGTGGCTTAAGCCCTGATCTGCATCTTGATCGGGCCGTCGACCCGGCCGTGCACGAACTGATCCACGACCTCGTTGGCTTCGCCGTCGATGGCGTCGGGCGGTCCGGCCCAGACGATCTTGCCCTGATACAGCATGGCGATCCGGTCGCCGATCTTGCGGGCGCTTTCCATGTCATGGGTGATCGACATGGCGGTCGCCCCGATCTCCTGATTCACATGGACGATCAGCTCGTTGATCATGTCGGCCATGATCGGGTCCAGGCCCGTGGTCGGCTCGTCGAAAAAGATGATTTCCGGGTTGGTCGCGATGGCGCGGGCCAGACCGACGCGCTTTTGCATGCCGATCGACAGATCGGCGGGCGAAGTATCGGCCAATCCCGGTTTCAGGCCGACCTGGGCCATCTTCTGCACGGCGATCTCGCGGGCTTCGGCGCGGCTGCATTGCTTGCGCGACAACAAGCCGAAGGCGACGTTTTCCCACACGGGCAGGGAATCGAACAGGGCAGCCCCCTGAAACAGCATGCCGACCTGACGGTTGATCTCGTCGCGATCGCTCAGGCTCATGCCCACCACTTCCTTGCCGTCGATCTTGATCGATCCTGAATCCGGCGTCAGCAGGCCCAGGATGCATTTCAGCGTCCCCGATTTGCCGGTGCCGGAGCCGCCGATGATGACCACGCTTTCGCCTTTGGCGACGTCCAAGTCGACCCCGGTCAGGACCTTTTTCGGTCCGAACGCCTTGGTCACACCCTTCATTTGTATCTTGGGCATCTGGGTTTCGGGCTGGCTCATGGCTGGCCCCTTACAGTCCGAAGAAGGCTTCGGTCAGGATGTAGTTGAAGCACAGGATCAAGATCGAGGCCGAGACCACGGAATTGGTCGTCGCGGCGCCCACGCCCTGCGCCCCACCTTTGGAATAATAGCCGTGGTAGCAGCCCATCAGGGACACCAGGAAGCCGAACACGGCGGCTTTGACCAGGCCCGAGATCACATCCAGCGGCTCCAGAAAGTCCCAGGTGTTCTGCAGATAAATCGACGGGTTGAAGCCCAGCTTGTAGACGGAGACGAGGAAGCCGCCGAACACGCCGATGATATCGGCGACGAAAATCAGGATCGGCAGCATCACAACCCCGGCGATGACCCGGGGCACGACCAGATACTTGATGGCGTTGGTCGACAGCGTGGTCAGGGCGTCGATCTGTTCGGTCACCCGCATGGTGCCGATCTCCGCCGCCATCGAGGCGCCGACGCGCCCGGCGATCATCAATCCGCCCAGCACAGGGGCCAGTTCGCGGGTGATCGACAGCACGACGACGTTGGCGATCGCGCCCTCGGCCGAGAATCGGGCGAAGCCGGTATAGCTTTGCAATGCCAGGACCATGCCCGCGAAAATCGCCGTCAGGCCGACCACGGGCAGCGAGAAATACCCGATTTCGATCATCTGGCGGACCATGATGCGCGGGTAGTAGGGGGGCAGGAAGCAATGCGTGACCGAGGTCAGCGCGAACATCGTCAGCCGCCCGGTGGTGCCCAGAAAGGCCAGGAAGACCCGACCGATGCCTTGCAGCAGACCCATCGCGGTCAGGCCGCGCCGCCCGCGTAGACGCGGTGGTAACGGCGACCCAGCGAGGTCAGGATTTCATAGCTGATGGTGCCGGCTTCGTCGGCCAGATCATCGACCGTGTGATGCGGGCCGAGAAGTTCGACCATCGTGCCGGGGCGGCACAATTGTTCGGGCACGGCCGTCACGTCGATGGTGATGAGGTCCATGGATACCCGTCCCACTAGCGGCACTTCGTAGTCCCCGATGAATACCGTGGCCCGACTGCTGAGCGAGCGAAGGAAACCGTCCGCGTAGCCGATGGGCAGGGTTGCGATGCGGGATGGGCCCGCGACCTTGTGGGTGGCACCGTAGCCAACGGTCTCGGGACTGTCAACGTCCCGTACTTGCAGGATTTTTGCTTGCAGACGAACGACTTGCGCCATCGGATTGGCATCGTCCGGCGTCGGGTTTCCGCCGTACAAGGCGACACCCGGGCGGGCCAGATCGAAATGATAGTCGCGTCCCAGGAACACGCCGGACGAGTTGGCGAAGGACGCCCGACCCATGCCGATATGACTGCGGACTTCCTGGAAATAGGTCAGCTGCAAGGCGTTCTGCGGGCTGTCCTCGTCGGCGGAAGCCAGGTGGCTCATCACCGTTTGAATGTCGATGCCGTCCAACAGGCGCGGGTCGGCGACGACGCGGGCGTATTCGCGCAGGTCCAGGCCCAGGCGGCACATCCCGGTGTCGACATGCAGGACGCAGGGCAGGGATTGGCCGATGCGCCCGCAGAATTCGCGCCAGCGTTCGACATCGCCCAGGCAATTCAGGGCCGGGATCATGCGATGTTCTTGGAAGGCATTTTCCGAGCCGGGCGTCGCGCCGTTGAGGACGTGAATCCGCGCCTCGGCCAGATGGCCGCGCAGGGCCACCCCCTCGGATGCATGAGCGACGAAGAAATCCCGTGCGCCCGCCGCCCATAGGGCCTTGGCCGCCGGGCCGATGCCGGTGCCGTAGGCGTCGGCCTTGACTACCGCGGCCGCCGTGGCGCCGCCGGTCAGCTTTTCGGACAGAAGGCGATAGTTGGCTTGCAGGGCGTTCAGATCGATGGTCAGAACCGCGCCCGCCAGGTCGGCGGAAACGCCGCCGGTGGTCGAGATGCCGCCCGTCATATCAGTCCTCGCCGTGGAAGCGCTGACGATAGGGGTGATCCTTGGCCAGGTTGCCGAAGCGGGTAAACGCGCCGTTGAAGTGCATGGGCACGCTGCCGATCGGGCCATGACGCTGCTTGGCGATGATCACTTCGGCGACCTGATGAATGTCCTGCAGGGCGTCTTCCCAGCGTTCCAGGCGCTCGTTCAGCTTGCCTTCGTCTTCGTCCGAACGGCGCGAAGGCTTCTTACGTTCCATGTAATATTCTTCGCGATAGATGAACATCACGACGTCGGCGTCCTGTTCGATCGAGCCCGATTCACGCAAGTCCGCCAACTGCGGGCGGGGCGGGTCGCGCTGTTCGACCGTACGCGATAGCTGCGACAGGGCCAAGACCGGAACCTCGAGTTCCTTGGCCAAGGTCTTGAGGCCACGGGTGATTTCCGAGACCTCCTGCACGCGGCTTTCGTTGCGGCTGCTGGAACTGCCGGATACCAACTGCAAATAGTCGATCACGATGAAGCCCAGGTTGTGGCGGCGTTTCAACCGGCGGGCGCGGGTGCGCAGGGCGCTGACCGTCAGGGCCGGGGTATCGTCGATGAACAGCGGAATGTCGTGCAGGGTGTTCGAGGCGCTGACCAGCTTGTGGAATTCCTCGTTTTCCAAAAGGCCCTTGCGGATCTTGTCCGACGACAGCTCTGCCTGTTCGGACAGAATACGGCTGGCCAACTGTTCGGCCGACATTTCCAACGAAAAGAAGCCGACGACCGCGCCCTCGGTTCCCTTGGAGCGGGAGTAGTTGTGGGCCACGTTGAAGGCGATATTGGTCGCCAGCGCCGTTTTACCCATCGACGGGCGTCCGGCCAGGATGATCAAGTCGGAGGAATGCAGGCCGCCCAACAGGGCGTCCAGGTCGAGGAAGTCGGTGCCGACCCCGGCCAAGCCGCCGTCGCGCTTATGCGCGGTCTCGGCGGTTTGGATGGCGGCGATGACCGATGATTTGAAGTCCTGAAAGCCGCCTTCGTAATTGCCCGAGGTCGCCAGGTCGTACAGCGCCTGTTCCGCCCGTTCGATCTGTCCCGTCGCGGTGTCGTCGACTTCCCCGCCATAGGCGGCGTTGACGACGTCCTCGCCCAGGTTGATCAGCTCGCGTTTGAGATACAGGTCATAGATGATACGCCCGTATTCGCGGGCGTTGATGACGGTCACGGCGCTGGCCGCCAGATCGGCCAGATAGGCCGGGCCGCCGATCTCGCTCAATGAGTTCTCGTTTTCGAAGAACCGCTTCAGCGTAACCGGGTCGGCGATCTGGCCGTGTTCGATAAGCTTTTCCGCCGCCTGAAAGACCTTGGCGTGCTGCTCGACCGAGAAATGCTCCGCCTTGAGGAATTCCGCCACCTGTTCGTGGGCCCGGTTGTTGACCAGGATCGCGCCCAACAATGCCTTTTCCGCATCCAGGTTGTGCGGCATGGCGCGGAAGCCCGCGGCCTGTTGATCCTGCCCCTTGCCTTTGCCTTGGTCCCGATCATGATCTGGGCCGTCGTCGTACGGCGCGGCGTCGGCTTGATCGTAATCGGGCGGCGGGCCGTCGTCATAGGCGTCGGCGGGCGGTCCATCTTGGGGCGGTTCGGTGGTGGTCGTGCTCATCGTTCACTGGTAATCCAAAGCCCTTCCGAGGGGGAGGGGGAACGGGGGAATTCGCATGGGATTATTCAATCCAGTGTGGATGAATTCCATACCCGTCGGTCGGAATGTGGATATGGGGATATCCTGTGGACAACCGCAAGCCTTTGGCGCAAGCCCATAGCCCGCCCGGAATCCGGCATTACGCAGCGGCGCCGTTGCCTGCCCGGGCCTTATGCCCACGCTTGGTCCGCTTTTCCCATTCGGTGATGTAGTCGCGGGTCAGCGGCAAGGTTTCGCGCTTTTTGCTTAACTGGATTTGAAAAACTACGTTGTCCATATGCCGGAACGAGACTTCGCTGGCGGCCAGATAGTAGTCCCACATCCGGCAGAAACGTTCGTCGTACAGCGCTTTCGCATCGTCACGCCGGGCATCGAATCGTTCCCGCCAATGCTTCAGGGTTTCGGCATAATGCAGGCGTAGAACCTCGACGTCCGTGGTGATCAGGCGTGTCTGTTCGACGCTTCGCATGACTTCGGACAGTGCCGGGATGTAGCCGCCCGGGAAGATGTATTTACGAATCCAGGGATTGGTGGCGCGGGGAACTTCCGATCGGCCGATGGTATGGATCACGGCGACCCCGTCATCCGACAGCAACCGCCGGACCGTATCGAAGTACTGCGGGAAATGCGCCACGCCGACGTGTTCGAACATACCGACGGAAACGATCCGGTCGAAGGTGCCGGTCTGGTCGCGATAGTCTCGTAACTGAAAATCGACCTTGTCGGTCAGGCCCGCTTTTTTTGCTCGTTCGCGGGCCACGCCCAATTGCTCGGTGGATAGCGTCAGGCCGGTGACCTGCGCCCCCAATTCCCCGGCCAGATACAGCCCCAGGCCACCCCAGCCGCAGCCGATATCCAGAACTTTCATGCCGGGTTCGATCTTTAGCTTGGCCGCCAGATGGCGCTTCTTGTTGAGTTGCGCGGTTTCCAGATCGTCTTCCGGCGTCTCGAAATAGGCGCAGGAATATTGCCGGTCGCTATCCAGGAACAGCTCGTACAGTTTGCCGTTCAGGTCGTAATGATGGGCAACGTTCTTGCGCGAGCGGCGGGCGGGGTTGTGTTGCTGCAGGCGTCGAAACAAGCTGTCGATGGCGGCGACCCAGGACATGACCTTCGGCTCCCCGCCGAGTTCCATGTTCCAGGCCGAAAATTTCAGGAAGTCGTATATCGTTCCGTCTTCGACCGTGAACGTGCCGTCCATATAGGCTTCGCCCAGGTACAGACCGGGGTTGAAGAACAGCTTCCAATGAAGGGACGGGTCATGCAGCCGGATGGTCAACCGTGGCCCCGGTGATCCGGCAAAGACGTGTTCGTTATTGTAGGCGTCGATGGCCGTCAAATGTCCGGCCCGCACGAGATGGCGAAGCAAGCGCGCGAAAAGCATCCTGACCTCCATCCGGAAATAGGGATGCGCAAAGCCCCCAATCCGGTCTCACCCCCGAAAGTGCGAAGCACGTGTCGCTTTTTATAATTATTCTAATTGTAGTCGCGGGTGTCAATGCGGAGATTCTGATGTTGCTTTTCGGGCAAGAAAAAAAGGCGGTCCCGAAGGACCGCCTCAATTCCTGCCAAACACCCGCCCGGTCGCCCGCGCGGGGTGAGGGGCAATTACTTGTCTTCTTCGGTCGCTTCGACCTCGGCTTCCGCTTCGGCGGCCGGCTCTTCAGCATCGGCTTCCTCGGCTTCGGCACCGGCGGCTTCGACCGCGGCGTCAGCAGCTTCCTGGGCGTCTTCGCCGACCACGGCCTGACCGGTATCGGCCTGGACCTGGGCTTCGTCTTCCGTACGGGCGACGTTGGCGACGATCGTCACAGAGACTTCCGGGTGCAGGCGGACGATGACGTCGTGCAGACCCAGAATCTTGATCGGGTTGGCCAGCTGAACCTGGCTGCGGCTGACCGAGAAGCCGGCGGCGGTCAGGGCCTCGGCGACGTCGCGGGCATTGACCGAACCGTACAGCTGACCGGCTTCACCGGCCTGACGGATCAGGATGACCTTTTCGCCATCCATCTTGCCGCCCACGGCTTCCGCTTCTTTGCGGTTTTCCAGGTTCTGGGCTTCGAGCTGCGCCTTTTGAGCTTCGAACGCGGCTTTGTTGCCGTCGGTCGCGCGCAGCGCCTTCTTCTGGGGCAGCAGGTAGTTGCGGGCGAAGCCGGCTTTGACCTTCACCACGTCGCCCATCTGGCCCAGTTTCTCAATACGTTCCATAAGGATCACTTCCATTGCGATCTCTCCTACTCACTCGTCATGCGGCGGATTGCCGCTTACGGGACCGGCCAGCCGGTGGCGAATGCCGCCCCATTGTTCCAAGACGCCGATCGCGGCGGTCACAAGAAGACCCACCCAACCGACAACGAAAATCAGGAAGTAAACGGCCATAAGGGCCAAGCCCCCACGCCGGACCCGACGGGCCCAGTGATGGATGACGGCCAGCCCAAGCAGGAAGAAAGGCACCGCCAAGGCCAGGGTCAGGTTGCGGGCGAGGAATTGGACCTCGCCGCCCGCGACCAGAGACACCAGCGCGCTGCCGACCATAGCCCAGGAAATCCATTCCGGAAGGACCAGGTTAGCGTAACGCGGGGTCGGGCGCATGTTGCGTCCGGCCCGGGCCAGGATCGACTGCGCCACGGTGGCGCCGATAATGGCCATGATGACCCAGCTCGACGCCAGAGACGCCGGCAACAGCGGGCCGTAGGATTGGACCATTTCGTCCCGCGCCGCCTGTGGCGTGCCCGGTGCGACCGCTGCCAGAACTTCCGACAGGCGATCGGTGACGACGGCCCCGAGACCCGATTCGTTGGCCAGGAACACCAAACCGGCCAGCAGCATCAACGATGCCGACATCCCCGCCAGACTGGCGACGATCGGGCCGGGAGGCGCCCATTCCGTGTGTCCGTCGGCGGCCGTGCGCTGGCGCATGGCCTGACGGATCACGGTCCAGGCGGGAACCAGGTGGACCAGGCTGAAAACGCCTGCCACCAGAACCCCGCCCAGGGCCGAAGCGGCGACGAAGCCGCTGATGGACGCCACCGTCCCCGCCGTCACGCCATAGGCGAAGCCAGCCAGGTAGATCGGCAAGCCGGCGACATAGAACAGCAACAACCCACCAGGGGCGCCGTTCAGGGCCGGCATGGCCGCTACCAGGCTCAACAGGCCTGCGCAGATGGCGATCAAGGTCGACTTCGGCATCGGGTCACGCCCCCGGAAAACCCGGGGGAACCTCTTCCAATTACTTCACGACGTAAGGCAGCAGGGCAAGGAAGCGAGCCTGCTTGATGGCCTTGGCCAGCTCGCGCTGTTTCTTGTTGGAAACAGCCGTAATACGCGAGGGGACGATCTTTCCGCGTTCGGAAATGAAACGACCCAGAAGGCGCGTGTCTTTGTAATCGATCTTCGGCGCGTTCGGCCCGGCGAACGGGCAGCTCTTGCGACGACGGTTGAAGACCGGACGGCCGGCGCGGCCGGAGGATTTAACGGGTGCGGGCTGCATTACTTGTCTCCACCTTCGCTGTCGTTACCGGAATCGCTGGCTTCCTGGCGCGGGGCGCGGTCACCGCGGTCGCCGCGATCACCACGGTCGGGGCGGTCGCCACGGTCCGGGCGCGGGCCACGGCGCGGACGGTCGTCACGGTCTTTGTTCTGGATGATGACCGACGGGCCTTCTTCCAGTTCGTCGACCCGCAGGGTCATGTGACGCATGACGTCTTCGTTGATCCGCATCTGGCGCTCCATCTCGGCAACGGCGTCAGCCGGCGCGTCGATGTTCATGAGCATGTAATGCCCCTTGCGGTTCTTTTTGATCCGATAGGCGAGGTTGCGCAGTCCCCAATATTCTTTCTTGTGGATGCTGCCGCCGCCGGCGTTGATGGCTTTTTCGAAGGTTTCGACCAGACCGTCGACCTGAGCGGACGAGATGTCGGGTCGCGCGATGAACACGCTCTCGTAGTATGGCAATGTAAGCTCCCTTTGGCTTATCTCAGCCCCCACCATGGAGGCATAGCCGACCAAGTGAATTCTCAGCCGACAAGGAGGTCGGGGGATTCGCCCCGAGGCGGCGCACTATACACATTCCAGGAACCGGCGCAAGGGCGCAGAAATTCGCCATTTAGCGGTCGTCACGGCGGCTCGGCGCTGGCCGAAAAGCAAGGGTGGGTCCCAGGGCTGGGCTTGGTGGGGTCGCGATGGGGCGCTCCGGGGGTGTGACGGCCTTGTTACGAGCCCTTGACAGGCCGGGGGCTGGGCGGCAATACCACTCGCCCTAACAAAATTCACGGAAACACCGAGGCTTTCATGGCACGCGCGCTGATTTTCCCGGGGCAGGGCTCCCAGACGGTGGGTATGGGCAAGGCGATTTACGACGCTTTCGCCGCCGCCCGCGAAGTTCACCAGGAAGTGGACGAAACCCTGAAGCAGAATCTGTCCAAGATCATGTTCGAAGGGCCCGAGGACGAATTGACCCTGACGGCCAACGCCCAACCGGCGATCATGACGGCCAGTCTGGCCGTGATGGCCGTGTTGAAGGCCGAGGGCGGCTTCGAGCCAAAGGGCCGGGCCGATTTCGTCGCCGGGCATTCCCTGGGTGAATATTCGGCCCTGGCTGCCGCCGGGACGTTTTCGTTGTCGGATACCGCGACACTGTTGAAGACGCGCGGCACTGAAATGCAGAAAGCCGTGCCGGTGGGGCAGGGCGCCATGGCGGCCTTGATGGGCCTGGAAATGGACGCGGTGCAGAAGGTTTGCGCCGAGGCCGCCGGCGACGAAGTCTGTCAGGCGGGTAACGATAACGCCCCGGGCCAGATCGTCATTTCCGGATCGAAAGCCGCCGTCGAGCGCGCCCTGGATCTGGCCAAGGAAGCCGGCGCCAAGCGTGCGGTATTGCTGCCGGTGTCCGCCCCATTCCATTGCGCCTTGATGCAGCCCGCCGCCGACGCCATGGATGTGGCATTGGGGGGGGTGCAGATCAATGCCCCGGCCGTGCCGGTGATGGCCAACGTGACCGCCGCCCCGGTCGAGGACCCGGGCGAGATCAAGCGTCTTTTGGTCGAACAGGTGACCGGCATGGTTCGTTGGCGCGAATGCGTTCAACAGCTGAAGGCCCAGGGTGTCGATACCCTGGTCGAAGTCGGCTCGGGCAAGATTCTGGCTGGCCTGGCCAAACGCATCGACCGTGAATTCAACGTGCAGAACGTCGGCACGCCGGAAGAGGTCGAGGCTTTCCTGGCTTCGCTTTGATCTTCGGCGCAGACTGACCTGCCCACTTAAATAGCAAAGGAAATCGCCATGTTCGATCTTTCGGGAAAAACCGCGCTGGTTACCGGTGCCTCCGGCGGTATCGGCGGCGCGATTGCCCGCGCCCTACATGGCGCGGGCGCCGTGGTTGGCCTGTCCGGTCGCCGGGTCGAAGCGATGGAGCCCTTGGCCGCCGAATTGGGCGACCGGGTTCATATTATTCCCGCCGATCTGTCGACCGCCGAGGGGACCAATAAGCTTGCCGCCGATGCCGAAGAGGCGATGGGCGGGATCGATATTCTGGTCAACAACGCGGGTCTGACGCGCGACACCCTGATGATGCGGATGAAGGACGAGGACTGGCAGGAAGTCATCGACGTCAACCTGACGGCGGCGTTTCGCCTGTCCCGTGCGGTTCTGCGCGGCATGATGAAAAAGCGCAACGGCCGAATCATCGGCATTACCTCGATCGTCGGCGTGACGGGTAACCCGGGGCAGGTCAATTACGCCGCGTCGAAGGCGGGCATGATTGGAATGTCGAAATCGCTTGCCCAGGAAGTGGCGGCGCGGGGAATCACCGTCAACTGTATCGCGCCCGGATTTATCCAAACTGCGATGACGGATGAACTGAACGATGCCCAGAAAGAAGCTATCATGGGGGCGATCCCGGCGGGCCGTATGGGGGCCTCCGAAGACATCGCCGCCGCGGCGCTTTATCTGGCCAGTGACGAGGCTGCATACGTCACTGGGCAGACGCTTCACGTCAACGGTGGCATGGCCATGATCTGATTGCGGAATCCGGCAATCGCGCAGGCGTGAAAATTGGTGTGTAGAGGTGGCTGGTCAAACGCGTTGGATATGTGATAGGAAGCGGGCGAACTCGGCCCGGGAGCCTTGAAAACCCGCCGCCGCTACCGGAATTTCAACCTTACTTCCTGATCCTTACGATGGGGAATCAACAGGGGAACTGACAATGAGTGATGTTGCTGATCGCGTGAAGAAGATCGTCCACGACCACCTGGGTGTGGATGAAGCCAAAGTTGTTGAAAACGCGAGCTTTATTGACGATCTGGGCGCGGACAGCCTCGACACCGTTGAGCTGGTCATGGCCTTCGAAGAAGAGTTCGGCATCGAGATTCCCGATGACGCCGCCGAAAAGATCCTGACCATCAAGGACGCCATCGACTTCATCGAATCGCAGCAGTAATCGCGCGATTTCGTCCCATCGGCGCCGGCCCCTTCGGGGGCTGGGCGTCCGTACGGCCGGATAAGAATTACGAACATGAGACGAGTCGTCGTTACCGGATTGGGTATCGTCAATTCCCTGGGTTCTGGGGTCGACCTTAACTGGTCGCGCCTCTTGGCGGGGCAATCGGGCATTCGCAGGCTGGAAGGCTTCGACGAATACGAGCTGCCGGCCAAGATCGGTGGCACCGTTCCCCTGGGTGACGGTTCCGACGGAACCTTCAATGCCGAAGAATGGGTCCCGACCAAAGACCAGCGCCGGATGGATACGTTCATCATTTACGGCATGGCTGCGGCGATCCAGGCGATCGAAAACTCGGGCTGGAAGCCGGAAGCCGACGAAGACCGTTGGCGGACCGGCGTTCTGATCGGCTCGGGCATCGGTGGCTTGCCGGAAATTTCCTCCGGCGCGATCACCGTGCACGAAGGCCGTGCCCGACGTCTCAGCCCGTTTTTCATTCCGGCCAGCCTGATTAATCTGGTTTCCGGGCATGTTTCCATCCGCTACGGCCTGAAAGGGCCGAACCATGCGGTGGTCACGGCCTGTTCGACCGGCGCGCATGCCATCGGCGATGCGGCCCGCATCATCATGTGGGACGATGCCGACGTGATGGTTGCCGGTGGCGCCGAAGCCGCGATCTGCCCGTTGGGCGTCGCCGGGTTCTGTTCCGCCCGCGCATTGTCGACCGGTTTCAACGACACGCCGGAAAAGGCGTCTCGTCCTTGGGACAAGGACCGCGACGGCTTCGTCATGGGTGACGGCGCCGGTGTCGTGGTTCTGGAAGAATTGGAACACGCCAAGAAGCGTGGCGCGACGATCTATGCCGAAGTCGTCGGTTACGGGATGTCGGGCGATGCCCATCACATCACCGCCCCGGCGGAAGACGGCGACGGCGCCTATCGCTGCATGAAGGCCGCCTTGAAGCGCGCCGGCATGAACCCCGAAGATATCGATTACGTCAACGCGCACGGCACCTCGACGCCGCTGGGCGACGAAATCGAGCTGGGTGCGGTCAAGCGCGTGTTCGGCGATGCCATCAAGGATATTTCCATGTCTTCGACCAAATCCGCGGTCGGTCACCTGTTGGGTGCCGCTGGTGCGGTCGAAGCGATCTATTCGATCCTGGCAATGCGGAACAGCGTCGTGCCCCCGACCTTGAACCTGGACAACCCGTCCGATGCCTGTCAGGGCGTCGATCTGGTTCCGTACCAGCCCAAGGAACGGAAGATCCGGGCCGCGCTGTCCAACTCCTTCGGCTTCGGCGGCACCAATGCGTCGCTGGTGTTCAAGGCGTACGACTGATTAGGATGCCGGCATGAGCCGCCGGTCGAAAATCGTCGCCGTTATCGCGTTCATCCTGATCGCAGATGCACTGTTCGGTGGCTGGATTTGGTTTCAAAACCAGATCCAGGGCGAAGGGCCGCATTCGACGGAGCAGGTCGTTCTGATCCCGCCGGGCAGTGGCATTCAGAAAATCGCCAATACCATGATGGAACGGGGCGTGGTCGAATCCGACCTGCTGTTCCGACTGGCCGCGCGTCTGAAAAAAGCGGACCGGGGCCTGAAGTCAGGCGAATACAAAATTCCCGCAAGGGCCAGCATGCTCGACGTTCTTGGCATCTTGACCAAGGGCGAGACGGTCGTGCGATCCTTTACCATTCCCGAAGGCCTGACCGTCGCCGAAGCGATGGAGATCGTCGCCAAGGCCAAGGGCCTGGCCGGAGCGATGCCGTCGTCCTTGCCGGATGAAGGGCGTCTCCTGCCCGAGACCTATCACTATTCCTATTACGACTCCAAAGCGCAGGCGGTCCGGCGGATGGAAAAGGCGTTGGATGATGCCTTGGCCAAGGCCTGGGCCGGACGGGACGAGGGCTTGCCCCTCAATAGCCCGGAAGAGGCGCTGATCCTTGCGTCCATCGTCGAGAAGGAAACCGGCGTGAAGGCCGAGCGGGCGCGGGTTGCCGCTGTCTTTCTCAACCGTTTACGCAAAGGGATGCGCCTGCAATCAGATCCGACGGTGATCTACGGGATTACCCAGGGAAAGGGGCCCTTGGGCCGTGATCTGACGCGCGCCGATTTGGACACGCTGACACCCTGGAACACCTATGAGATTACCGGTCTGCCGCCCACGCCGATCGCCAATCCGGGTTTGGCGTCGATCAAAGCCGTGCTGCATCCCGAGCAGTCTGACGATTTATATTTCGTCGCCGACGGCAGCGGCGGACATGCGTTCTCGAAGACCTTGAATGAGCATAACCGCAACGTCGCCAAGTGGCGGAAAATTCAGCGCACCGGTAAATAGCGGCCTTACCTGCCTTTAGAATTCCCGGCCCATGAGCTTCCGGTTCAGGATCGGATCGGTCCAGGCGGGCGGCAGAACCGACAACAGCCAGACAGCCAGATGCATCGGCCAGGGGAAGACGATCCGCGCCTTGTCCTGGGCCAGATCGCGTTTGACGATAGCGGCCGCTTTGTCGGTTTCCATCAGGAACGGCATGGGGAATTTGTTGGCGTCGGTGATCCGACTGACGACCCATCCGGGGCAGACGACATTGACCCGTACGCCCTTGTAGAGCCGTTCGCCACGCAGCGCCTCGCCCCAGGCTTTGACAGCCGCCTTGGACGCGGAATAAGCCGCCGAGGCGGGCAGGCCGCGAAACCCGGCAATGGAGGCGATGATGGCGATCTGTCCCTTGTCGCGGGCATCCATCGCCGTCAGGGCCGGTTCGACCGTGTTGACGACACCGTTGATATTCACGTCCAGGATGCGGCGTGCACGTTGGTCCGCATCTTCGATGCCCGAGGTCGAGTTGGAAATCCCCGCATTGGCGATGACAAGGTCCAGGGGGGTCTTGGCGTCCGCTTCCTTGATCCATGCGGCCATGGCGTCGGCATCGGTCACATCGATGACTTTGGCTTCCGCTTGGGCGCCGCGTTCCCGGCATTCAGCTGCCACGGCTTCCACGCGATCCGCGTCGCGTCCCGACAGGTAGAGGCTGATCCCGTGCCCCGCATAGGCGGTGGCCAAGCCCCGACCTATGCCGCTGGAGGCGCCGGTAATCAGAATTGCGGTGGGATGTGCCAAGCTCATGCCCTGTTTATAGGCCGCGGGTGGGCCTGGGGGAAGCGCGGGCCGCTTGTTGGAGGCGGATGCCCTGGGTATAAGGTTCGGCACCGCCCGCTTGGGCAAGCCGGAATAAGGAAAGCGCCGTGGCCATTAGTTCCATGACCGGGTTCGCCCGCACCGAAGGCGGATTGAACGACCTCTCCTGGGTGTGGGAAGTCCGCAGCGTCAATTCCAAGGGGTTGGACCTGCGCTTTCGCCCGCCGCAAGGGTTCGAGGCGCTGGATCCCATGGTTCGGGCGCGGGTGAACAAACAGTTCAAGCGCGGCAGCTTGTCCGTCAACCTGTCCACCCGCCGCGAAACCGGTGGCGGGGCCTATCGCATCAACGACGATTTCCTGGCCCAGATTACGGCCCGGATGGAACGCTTGAAGCAGGAGTTGCCCGACGCGCGGCCCCCGTCCTTGGACGGGATTCTGGGTCTGCGCGGGGTGATCGAGCCGATCGACGAGATGCTGGCCGAGGATGCCTTCGAAGAAATCGCCACAGCCATGATGGCGGATTTGGACAAAGCCTTGGGCGGCTTGGAAGAGATGCGCCGGGAAGAGGGCGCGCGCCTGTTGGCTGTGCTGACCGATCAGATCGACCAGGTCGAGGACCTGACGTCCAGGTCGGCCCAGGTCGCGGCCACGCAGCCGGACGCCATCCGCGCCCGCCTGAACGACCAGATTCAACGCCTGATCGCCGACAACCCGGCGATGCCTGAGGAGCGCATGGCCCAAGAGGCTGCGATCCTGATGACCAAGGCCGATATCCGTGAAGAATTGGATCGCCTGACTGCCCATACCCAGGCGGCGCGCGAACTGCTGACCAAAGGCGGCGGGCCGGTCGGACGGCGGCTGGACTTCCTATGTCAGGAATTCAACCGCGAGGCCAATACGCTGTGCTCTAAATCGCCGGATACGGACCTGACGGCGCTGGGGTTGGATTTGAAAGCCGTGATCGACCAGCTCCGCGAGCAGGTCCAGAACATCGAATAAGACAAACAGGGTATCGAGACGATGGTCGAGATTTCACGCCGTGGCATGATGTTGGTGCTGTCTTCGCCGTCGGGCGCGGGCAAGACCAGCATTTCCCGTCGCCTCTTGGATGAAGAGAAGGGCATCGTCATGTCGGTGTCGGCAACGACCCGATCGCCGCGCCCCGGCGAGGTCGATGGCCAGGATTATTATTTCTATGACCACGCCAAGTTCGACGCGATGGTGAAGAACGGCGAGTTTCTGGAATACGCCACGGTGTTCGACAATTCCTATGGCACCCCGCGCAAGCCGGTTTGGGATGCGTTGCAAAACGGACAGGACGTGCTGTTCGACGTTGATTGGCAGGGCACGCGCAAGCTTCGGGAAAATGCCCGCGAGCATTTGGTCAGTGTGTTCATCCTGCCGCCGTCGGTCGAGGAGTTGGAACGCCGCCTGATGGGGCGGGGGCAGGACTCGGCCGAAGTGGTCGCAGGGCGGATGGCCCGGGCCAAATCCGAAATGAGCCACTACGAAGAATACGACTACATCGTCGTCAACGCCGACCTGGATGCCAGCGTCGAGAGCGTACGGTCGATCCTACGGGCCGAGCGCCTGAAGAAAGAGCGCCAGACGGGCCTGCTTGATTTCGTCCAGGGTATGGGGGTCTGAGGGCCCCCGCCGGCCCCGGCCTTTAAAACCTAGCTTGCAGCACGCCGCCGCGCGAATTTCGGCGCGTACAAATCCTGCACCGTCGGGCCGATCCGGCGCGATGTCGCATCGTTCAGCCACAACCGGATCAGATGGCGGCGTTTGCCGGGGCCGTCGATATAGTCGGTGCGGGAATGCAGCAGGACGAAGTTGTTGACGAACTGCAGGTCGCCCTTGTGCATTTCCATCGGCAACTGCATTTCCGGTCGGGCGACGACGGAATCGAAATAGTCCAAAGCTTCGACCTCTTCCGGCGACAGCTTCAGCCCTTCCTTTTCGACCCAGTTCACCGGGTTCCGGTTGTAACAGCAGTGCAGCAGGTCGTTGTAAAACTCGAACACCGGAATGCGGTCGGGAGAAATCGGGCTTTCGTCGTCCGGCTGTTCGCCACGCCGATGATGATAGAAGCCGCGTTCAAAGATCGGCATCAGGTCCGGTCGTTCTTCTAAGATGGTGTTATAGATCGCGGGGGACGAGGCCAGGATGCTCAGCCCGCCTTCCTGCGCCGTTTCCAGGCATAACAGGCACACCCGGTCCGATCCGTCGCTGTGGAACGGCAGAAGCTTGTTCGAGCTATAGCCACGCGATTGATGGCTATAGGGAATGCCCTTGTCGAGAACATCGACGGATTTGATGCCGGTACGGGTCTGGGCGGTGATGTCGCCCAGGTACGACGCCAAGCCGCAATAAGCCCAAAGGGTTTCATCGTAGTTGAAACTGTCGACCGGGAAGTCACCGATCACGGCGAAGCCGCGGCCCTCTTCCAACTGACGGCGGGTTTCTTCCAACAGCGGGCGCATGATCGGAAGATCGAATGCCTGGGGCGTCAGATCGTAGGGTGATCCCCCGGCGGCCATTGCCTTGGCGACGGCGCCCTCAAGCTCTGCGACCATTTCCGGCGTCAGGGGCTGCACCCAACTGCGGGTTTCGGGGAAGTCGGCGCGCGTCCAAACCGCGCCGTCCTGAACGGGGCTGCGAGTGTTCATGATGGATCCTCCTGGCAAAAGAGTGATCCAGCGAAGGGGGAGTGGTCAAGCCTGCTTGGAAAGTTGGCGGGCCAGGGCGCAAAATTCAGCGACGCCCAGGTCCTCGGCGCGGACGTCGGGACTGATGCCTTCCTTGGTGGGATCAAGCCCCAAACTCTTCAGGCTGGAGCGCAGCATTTTGCGCCGCTGACCGAATGCCGCCTGGGTGACTTTCTCCAGGTCGCTGAAGGTCGCGGGGGCCAAGGGCTCTGCCCGGGGGATCAATTCGACCACGGTCGAGGCGACCTTGGGCGGCGGGGTGAACGCCTGTTTGGAGACATTGAACAAGGGCTTCACTTGGCAGACCCATTGGGTGATGACCGACAGACGGCCATAGGACTTGCTGCCCGGTTGGGCGGTCAGGCGGTCGGCGACCTCTTTTTGGAACATCAGGACCATGCGCTCGAAGGCGTCGGCCTGGCGGAGCCATTGCAGCAACAGTACGGTCGAGACGTTATAGGGCAGGTTGGCGACGATCGCCCGCGGGGCGGGCGTCAGCGTCGTCAGGTCGGTCTCCAGAGCATCGCCCTCGATGATGTGGAAACGGCCCGGATAGGCGCTCTGCAGCTGCGTCAGGGCGGCGATGCAGCGGTTATCTTTCTCGACCGCCCAGACGGCGGCGGCATTGCTTGCCAATAGTGAACGCGTCAACCCGCCGGGGCCGGGGCCGATCTCGATAGCGTTGACGCCCTCAAGCGGCTCGGCAGCGCGGGCGATCCGGTTTGTCAGGTTGGTATCGAGCAGGAAGTGCTGACCCAGCGATTTGCGGGCGCCCAATCCATGGTCGCGGATAACGTCACGCAGTGGCGGCAGGTTCGGGGCGTCGTTCATGGCCGGTCAACCCGTTCGGCTGCGGTTCGTGGCGATCAGCCGGGCCGTGACCATGGCGGCGACCAGGCTTTGCTCGCTGGCTTTACCGGTGCCGGCCAGGTCCAGCGCCGTGCCGTGGTCGGGCGAGGTCCGGACGATCGGCAGGCCCAGGGTGATGTTGACGCCACCGTCGAAGTCCAGGGCCTTGACCGGGATCAGGGCTTGGTCGTGATACATGCAAAGGGCCGCGTCGTAGCCTTCGCGGGCGCGGGGGCTGAACAGGGTGTCGGGCGAAGCCGGGCCGCGCGCGTCGATGCCTTCGGCGCGGAGGATTTCGACGGCTGGGGCGACGATGCCGCGGTCTTCCGTGCCCAGCGCGCCGTCTTCGCCGCCATGGGGGTTAAGTCCTGCGATGGCGAGGCGCGGGGCCGTCATGCCGAAATCGTTCTTCAGCGCCGCCGCGGTGATCCGCCCCTTGGCGACGATGGTTGCGGTGTCCAGGCTGTTGACCGCATCACGCAGGCTTACGTGGACGGTCACGGGCACGGCCCGTAAGGCGTCGCAGGCCAGCATCATCACCGGCTCGGCGCCGCCGCTCAATTCTGCCACGTATTCGGTGTGACCCGGGTGCTTGAACCCGGCGGCATAGAGGGTCGACTTCTGGATCGGGTTGGTGACCATGCCCCCGGCCTGGCCGTCCATGCATAGATGCACGGCCCGTTCGATGGAGCGGACGACCGCCCCAGCATTCGCCGGATCCGGCTTGCCGGGAACCGCGGGGACATTCAGTTTCTCGGTCAGGACCGGCAAGGCGCGGGCGAACATGGCGGCGGCCTCGGAGGGCGCCGCGATTTCTTCGATGGGAACGGGTTCACCCAGGGTAGCGGCGATGGCGCGCAAGCGGTCCGGGTCGTCGATGGCGAAGAACGGCCCCGTCTTGGCCCGCGACCGTAGCCAAGCGCGCAGTGTCAGTTCGCCGCCGACACCGGCCGGCTCGCCCATGGTGATGGCAAGGGGAAGAGGGAACTGCCCGGAGGCGTCGGCACCCACGTCAGCGCCGTTCGATAAAGGCGTTGCGCCGCAGATCACGCAGGAACTGACGAGCAGCCAAATCCAGACGCGCGTCGATCAGTCGATTGCGCACTTGGGTCCGGAGCATGTCCTTGGCGTTTTCCTGCACGCGTTCGCAGATCATGAACAGGACCAAGCCACCCGGCACCTTGATGACCTCACTCGGCTTCTTGTCCGGCAGGTCTTTGATCGCGTCGCGAACCAACGGCGACAATTGGCTGGTGCGAAGGCGCAGCGTATCGGCGGTCAGGCCACCGGAAACCTGGTTCGGCATGTTGGCCATCTCGTCGCAACTGGTGGCGCGCAACCGCAATCGGTTGGCAAGTTCGCGGTGGGCCTGGGCATCGGCGGAAGAGGCCGTATCGGCGACCGGGATCGTCAATTGCTGCAGGACCACCTGAGGATCGACGGCCGGGCCCGACGCCCCTTGCGAGACGCGCTGTTCGCGCAACCAATAGATGGCATAGCCGGCACTGGTGCGGATAGGCGGCGAAAACTCACCGGTCTTCATACCGGATAGGGTGTTAATGACTTCCGGAGCCAAGCTGCTCATCGAGACCCAGCCAAGATCCCCGCCGACGGCGGCGGTCGGGCTTTGGGAGAATGTCGTGGCCATGGCCTGGAAGGGCGCGCCGCCCTTCAATTCGCCGATGATCCGCTGCGCGACGGCCTGAATTTCGCTGGCTTTCGAGGGTTGCTCGACGGGCAGGAAGATTTCCGAAAGCAGCGCGACGGGCTTACCCTTTTCGGCTTCCATCCGGGCAAGCTCTTCGTCGACCTCTTCATCACTGATCTGGGTCAGGGCGCGGAATCGTTGACGCAGCGAGTCGCCCCATCCCAGGTCAGCCCGGATTTGCTGATACAGGACTTCCTTTGACAGGCCGAGGCCATCCAGCATCTTCTGCATCCCGCCGGGTTCCATGTTGCGGGATTTCTCGTAGCGGCCAACCGCCGTTTCGACATCTTTCTCGGAAATTTTTATGCCCAGGTTTTCCGCTTCCTGTCGCTTCAACTCTTCGTCGATCAGGGTGTCAATTACCTTCGGCGCAAGCTGCTGGGCGGTTTCGCGCGTTGCCGGAAGACCGGACATCGCGAGCACCAGCCGCAAACGGGCGTGAAGGTCGTATTCTGAAATCGGCGTGTTGTTGACGGTGGCGACGATCCCCATGCGCTGCGCTTGCGCCGGGAGGGCGGCGACGAGGGAAATAATCAGCAATGCGGCAAAGCCCCCCGCAAGGCGTTTGGCGGAAGGTTCGATCCGGAAGGATTTGGCGAAAGTCATGATCGGCTTTGATCGCATTTAGAAGGTCAATTGTCCAAGGGTCTTCAGAAGTAGGTTCACGGTAAAGGCATCCGTCGGCTGTAGATCGCGATCTTCGTAGAAGGTGCGCGAGAACCGGGTAATGACGGAAAGGCACTCGTTTTCAAACACCAAGTCCGAGACGAGGGACCGCATTTCGTTTGCGGCCATATCGCGGACGGCTTGGAAATTGACGCGCCATTCCTTGCTTACTTGCGAAGAAATGTTGAAGGACAATTCCTCACGTCCGGTGAACTCACTATTCGCGGGCTCTTCAAAGAAGATATAGCTGGCCGAACCGCGCAGCAACGGCACGCCGGCATTTAGCTGCACTTGGTGGCGCCGCGGCGAAAACCCGTCCTTGGCGAACTGGGTACGATATCCCAGGTCGAAATAGTTCGACGGAAAAACGCGCGCCGATGCGACGATGTCCGACAGGTCGTCTTCCAAACCGCTTCCTTCGGCAAAGGTGTCGTCGGCGCTGAAGCGGTAGGTCTGACCGACCAGAAACGACATGCCGTAGCCTTGCGGGCCGTACAGGCCCCATTTCAGGCCATAGTTCACGCGGGTGCCGCCTTCGACGCGGTCGATCCCGCCGAACCGGTTCACATCGAACAGGTTGGTGTCGTCGAATTCGAATTCCTGGCTGTCCTCGTTGGGGATTTTCGACGAGTTTCCGCCATTGGGGCTGGTGATGATGTTGACGATCGGCTCCAGCGTCTGGCTGGCCTTTCCCAACTGGCTGACCAGCGGGAACCGCCAATCCAGGGCCGCATAGGGATAGAGCCGCCCGGTCGCACCGGTGAAGTCCGAGGTATTCGTGCGGCTCACGTTGTTTACGTGATAGGCGTCGGCCCACAGCCCGGTCGAGAAACTGATCAGGTTCCCGACGGAATCGGAAAATCTGCGGTTCCAAGACGGACGAATGGAAAGACGGCGCGTGTCGTTGCCGCTTTCGTCACGCGAGACGACCAGCAGGCTGGCATCCATGTTGAAACTACCGCCGAAACGGTCAGGTTCGCCGACGTGGTTGTATTCGATCAACGGCAGGACCAAAGGGCTGTCGATCGAGTCGGCGGTGGCGCGCTGGTCCTGGAAGGAATAGGCATTCACAGCCAGATAATTGCGGCCTCGAAAAGCTTCGGCGTATACACGGCTTTCCAGCACGGAGGGGCTGTCGAAGCCGAACCGGCGCAGGTAGGTGTCATCCGTCGCGCGGTTGATATCGAAACCGGCACGCCAGGTTTTATTGAGGTCCCAAAGGCCCTTGGTGAAGATATGGCCGCGGAAATCGCCTTCTGAATCGTTGATGCCGCTGACCTGCGCATCAAGTTCGCCGCTCATGAACCGTTTGCGGTAATCCAAGGTCAGCTGAAGCCCTTCGGATTCCGAATAGGCCGGGGTCGCGGTCAGGTCCGATGAGTCGTCGAACGGGTAGAAGTAGGGCAGGCGCGTCACGAAACCCAGGTCGGATGATCCGCCGAAGCCCGGCGCCAGGAACCCGGCTTTGCGCCGAATGCTTGGGTCAGGGTGAATGAAATACGGCGTGTAGAGAACGGGAATGCCATAGACCTCTAGCCAAGCGTCCCGGTATTCGATGGTCTTGCTGCGTTTGTCATGGATGACGCGGACAGCTTTAATTTGCCAAAGCGGCGGCTTTTCCGGGTCGTCGGCACAGAGATTACAGGGCGAATAAACCCCTTGGCGAAGCTCGGTTACAACAGCGCCGGAACGCTTTGCGCCCTGTGCGGCAAGCCGTGACCTGTCGGCCAGGATGACGCCGATATTCTGGATTAGGCCGTCCTTGAGATCGCCGGTGATGGTCATCTGGTCGGCGAACAGGGTTTCACCCGTCGGTTCCAGGATCGTGATGTTGCCCGATGCCTGAACGATGTCGGTGTTCTGGTTGTAGGTTACTCTGTCGGCCAAAAGCGTCCGATTGCCATGAGTGATTTCGACGTGACCATACGCCGAGACAACACCCTGTTCCTGAGCGAAGCTCATTTCGTCGGCGATAAGATTGACGGGGATATCCGCCTTTCCATCCGGCTCGGGCGTCGGGGGAGCGACCTGCTGAACGACCGGGGCGCCAGTGGGCAGCGGTCCCATCGTTCGTGGCGGCGGCGCTGGCGCCGGGGTGAATATCGGCTGGCTTGCGGGCGGTTGCGTTACGACGCCGGCCGCCGGCACGAACGGGCGGGGCGATGCCTGGAACAATACGCCCAGCGGGCGCTCTGCGGTGGCTTCTGTCGAGGCCTCGGCACCGTCCGGAAAGGACAGGGCGGCCAGCAGAACGGGAGCGACCAAAGCCGGTCGCATCCATTTGCTCGAAATCTTCCGCAAACGGCCCCCCATCGCGATCATCCGTCTTCCAAGTGCAGCAGCATGGCCGCACCCAACATCGTCGCCACCCCCGATGGCGTCCATGCGGCCAACAATACGGGAATACTGTCCGATAGGCCCAAGGCAAAAACGATGTCCGAGAAGAAATAGAGGACGAAACCGGTGAAGACCCCACCCGCGATAACGAACGTCGTGCCGCCCCGTCGGGTCTGGCGCAGGGTAAAGGTAGCGGCAATCAGAACCATGGCGCACATCAGCAGCGGCGCGGACAATAGCGTATGCCAGTACAGCCGGTGGCGGATGGCGGAAAATCCAGCATTTTCGAGCGTCTTGATGAAACCGGGCAAATCCCAGAACGACATGGTTTCCGGCGGCGCGAAGTTGTCCTGTATCCGATTGACGGTCAGTTCCGTCGGCAGCCAGAAGTCTTTTTCGAACCGGGCAGGGGCCTCGGGTTCGAACAGCCAGGCGTCTGTCAGGTGCCAAAAGCCGTCTTCCAGCCGCGCCGACTGTGCGTCGATCCGTTGACGGAAGGTGTCCTTGCCTTCGTACAGGAAGACCAGGACCTCGCGCAGCTCGACGCCGGTCTTTTGCTGGAGGACCCTTTCGGCATGAACCACGCTTTGGCCCTTGCTGTCGGCTTGGCGCAGCCACAGGCCTGAATTTGAGATCGATAGGAAGCTGGCATGGCCTTCGATCCGGGTCGCCTCCAGCCGTTCATATCGGGCCAGCATGGAGGACGACAGCGGATTGATCACCGTGATCTGCAAGACACCCAGCAGGAACGACAGGAACAGCACCGGCAGCATGAACTGCCACGCGGATATGCCGGTCGCCCGGGTCACAACCAGTTCATTCGTGCGAGTCAGGCGCCAGAACGCAGCCATTCCACCGAACAGGATGGCGAAAGGAAACGTCTTTTGCCCCATGAAAGGCAGCTTCAGTAGCGACATCTCGAGCACCATGGCCAAGGTTACTGTTTCGCGCTGAGCCGAGCGTCTTAGCAATTCGATGGAATCGAACAGTAGAATCAGCATCAGGAACAGGAAGAAGATGCCGAAAAAGCTGATCAGGAAATGTCGCCCGATATAGACGGAAAGGATTGTCGATAGCCGCATGATAGCCTCCTCACGCCGCCTTGGGCGCCGTCGCGGGCGCGGCGGAAGGGGGGCGAACCATGATCAGCCACGCCACGGGTATCGGAATCAATGTTGCGACGTAGATCAGCGGAATTAGGTTCAAGTTCTTGGCGATCATGTTCTCAATCGCAAGGATCAAGCCTTGCAGAATGACCATGGACGCGACGGCAACCAGAACGCGCGCCGTTTGGGTGCGGCGACCGAAGTTCCCCGTCAGCAGGCAACACAGACCGATCATCGCATAGGAAAGACAAAGCATGGGCGCAATCAGGCGCCGATGGGCTTCGATAATGAATTTTCCGACATTCTGTGGGCCGATCTGATCCACTTGATTGGGCGTATCGAACAATTCATCGAGGGTTCGTTCGCGGGGTTCACGCCAGCGTTCGCCTTCGGGTCCGCCGATGGCAAGGTTATAGACCCAACGGTCGAAATACAGAATCGACAGCTTGTTGGTGGTCTTGTCCACTTCCTGGCGGTTGCCCTTGAACATTACCACGCGGGGGCCGGTCGGTGTGTCGATCATCGCGCCCCGGTCGGCCATCAGGGTGAAGGGTTTGCTGCGGTCGCGGGTGTCATGCACCAGAATGCCGTGCAATTGTCCGTCCGGAGTGCGGGCCCGGACGTAAACGGTCGTCGTTTTGCCGACGTTGTTGAATTCGCCTTCCTTCAGCAGGACGTGGGACACGCTGTTGCGGATGTCCCATTGCAGGTCGCGGAAGGCGCGATACGATTCCGGCACCAGCTTCAGATGCAGGCTGTATGACAGGACGATCGTAAAGGCCGCCAGGATCAGTGCGGGCTTGGCCAGGGCGAACTGACTGAGCCCCGCCGCCCGCATCACCACGAGCTCGCGATCGGTGATCAGCTTGGCGTAGATGAACACCACTACCGTGAACAAGGCGATCGGCAGAATGACGATCAGGAAGTTCGGCAGCAGAAGGCCGGAAAGGTAGAGGAATGTTCCCGCGCTCAACCCTCGGTTGACGATCATTTCGACAAAACGCAGTGACTGCGTAAGCCAGATGATGCAGGTCAGGCCCGTCGTCACAAGGATCATGCCAACGACTAGTTGGCGCAATACGTACCGCGTCAGCGCGTTCATTCGAATCCCCAGGGAATACGGAACGAAACTGTAGGAAAAAGGTTAATAAATCAAGGAACAAACCCTGATTTTTCACCTTTCGTATCGGCTTTGGAGCAACGCTGGCGCCGGCTTAGAACGCGTCGGGAGAGACGGCGGCCACAGTCGCGCCGCCGAACATGATCGTCGTCCGCAGGCTGGCCGTCTGCGGCAGGTACTGTTCGGCGAAAAACCGCGCCGAAACAATCTTCTGATCCAGGAAGGGATCGCCGTCTCCGGTTGCCTTCTTCTCGGCGGCGCGCATGGCGCCCAGGCCGAGCAGCCAGGCTCCCGATACGATCCCCATCAGGCGCAGGTAATGCGTGGCGCCGGCGGCGACGGCGGCCGGGGCCGTGGGGAAGGTTTCGACCACCCAGTTCGTCGCCGTTTCCAGCGCCGTCGCGGCCTCGGCCAAAGGGGCGGCGAGGTCGCGGATCGGCGCGTCGGCTTTCTCCAGCTCCGCCACCGTGGCGCGGATATCCGCGATCAGCATGGCGGCGGCCTTGCCTTCGTCGCGGGCGACCTTGCGGCCGACCAGATCGTTTGCCTGGATGCCGTTGGTGCCTTCGTAGATACGGGGCACGCGGATGTCGCGCACGTGTTGGGCGGCGCCGGTTTCCTCGATATAGCCCATGCCGCCGTGGACCTGGACGCCGATGTCGGCCACTTCGAAGGCCGTGTCGGTGGAATAAGCCTTGGCGATCGGGGTCATCAGGTCGATGAACGCCTGCGCCCGGGCGCGGGCATCGGCATCGGCGTGATGCTTCGCCGTGTCAGAGGCTGCGGCAACGCGATAGGCGATGGCGCGGATGGCCTCGGTCTGGCTGCGCATCGCCAGCAACATGCGGCGCACGTCGGGGTGGTGGATGATGGTCACCGGGTCGGGCCCGCCGTCCAGGGCGCGGCTCTGGACCCGTTCCTTGGCGAAATCGCGGGCCTGCTGGTAGGCGCGCTCGGCGATGCCGACGCCCTCCATGCCGACGGCCAGCCGCGCCGCGTTCATCATGATGAACATGTATTCGATGCCGCGGTTTTCCTCGCCGATCAGGAAGGCCTTGGCCCCGCTGTCGTCGCCGAACGACATCACGGCGGTCGGGCTGGCGTGCATGCCCATCTTGTGTTCCAGCGAGACGCAGCGCAGGTCGTTGCGTTCACCCGGGTTGCCGTTTTCGTCGGGCAGGAACTTGGGCACCACGAACAGGGACAGGCCCTTGATGCCGTCGGGGCCGTTGGGCGAGCGGGCGAGAACCATATGGATGATGTTCTCGGCCATGTCGTGCTCGCCATGGCTGATGAAGATCTTCTGCCCCCGGACCAGATAGTGATCGCCGGATTTCTCGGCCTTGGTGCGAATGCGGGCCAGGTCCGATCCCGCCTGCGGCTCGGTCAGGTTCATGGTCCCGGTCCATTGGCCGGTGACCAGCTTTTCCAGGTATTGGGCGTTGATCTCGTCCGAGCCGTGGGACAGCAGCAGCTCGATCGCGCTTTGCGTCAGCATGGGGCAGAGCGCGAACGACAGGTTGGCCGCGTGCCAAATTTCCGAAACGGCCGTCGCCACGGTCATCGGCAGATTTTGTCCGCCCCATTCCTCCGGCGCCCAGATGCCGTTCCAGCCGGCCTCGGCGAATTGCTGATAGGCCTCGGGGAAACCTTTCGGCGTGCGCACGATGCCGTTCTCCAGCGCGCAGCCTTCCTGGTCGCCGGTATGGTTCAGCGGGGCCAGAACGTCGCTGCCGAATTTGCCGGCTTCTTCCAAAATCGCCTCGACCAGATCGGGCGTCGCCTCGCCGAATCCGGGCAGGGCGTTGATGTCCTCCATACCGGCGATTTCGGTCAGGGTGAAACGCATATCGTCGAGGGGCGCGCGAAACTCGGCCATGGCAAAACTCCTATGTTTCCCCTGGTTTTAGGCAAGGATTCAGGCGCTGACAACGGTGCCGTTACGTCAAGTCGGGGGTTGCCGTGGCGTCACCTTTAGCGCCATGTAATATGGCTCAAGATATGAACACAGGAGACGTCCCGCCATGCCCGCCTATGACTTGATGATTACCGGTGCCTCCGTCATCGACGGAACCGGTGGTCCCGCCCGGAACGTCGATGTCGCCGTGACCGGCGACCGCATCGCCGCCGTGGGCGACTTGGTGAAAACCGGGGCTACGGCGAAACAGGTCGTCGATGGCGCCGGGCTGGCCCTGGCCCCCGGGTTCATCGACGTCCATACCCATGACGACCGCTTGGTCCTGACCCAGCCCAGCGTTGCGCCCAAGACCAGCCAGGGCGTGACCACGGTGGTCACCGGCAACTGCGGCGTGTCGCTGGCGCCGTTCGTACCGGGCACCCGCGCGGGTGAAGCCGACCCGCCAGGGCCGATGGCGCTGCTCGGCAGCTGGGACGATTATCGCTTTCCGACCCTGGCAGATTATTACGAGGAACTGGAGAGCAGCCCGCCCGCGATCAACGTGGCGGCGCTGGTCGGGCATTCGACCCTGCGGGCCGGGGTGATGCTGGACGGGTTCGAGCGCCCCGCGACCACGGCCGAGATCGACGCCATGGCGCGGGTCTTGGAACAAAGCCTGAAGGACGGTGCCGTCGGCCTGTCGACCGGGCTGGCCTATCCGACGGCGATCCATGCCCCGACCGACGAGATTGTCGAACTGGCGGCCTGCCTCAAGGACTTCGGCGCGCTTTACACCACCCATATGCGCAACGAAGGCCATGACCTGATCGAGTCCGTGGACGAAACCATCGATATCGCCAAGCGGTCGGGCGCGGCGACGGTGATCTCGCACCATAAATGCGTCGGGCGTCAGAACTGGGGTAAGAGCAAGCAAAGCCTGGCTCGGATCAAGGAAGCCCAGGCGACCATGAAGTTCGATTTCGATCTTTACCCCTACACCGCGACCTCGACCATTCTGTTGAAAGATTTCCTGGGCACATCCGAGAAAACGGTGCTGACCTCGTCCGCGACCCATCCGGAGCTGGTCGGGCGTGAGTTCTTCAGTATCGTCGACGAATGGGGCTGTTCGGTGGACGAGGCCATCGCGCGCCTGTCGCCGGCGGGGGCGATCTATTTCCGCATGGATGAAGATGAAGTCCGCCGGATCATGGCCTTCCCCGGCGCGATGATCGCGTCCGACGGATTGCCGATCGACGAAGGGCGGCCCCATCCGCGCCTGTGGGGGACGTTCCCCCGCGTCCTGGGCCACTATTGCCGGGACGAAGGTGTGTTGACCTTGGAAGAAGCCGTCCACCGCATGTCCGGAAAACCGGCCCAGGTATTCGGTCTGGCCGATCGGGGCGAAATTCGTGAAGGGGCCTATGCCGACCTCGTGTTGTTCAATCCGAAAACGGTGATCGACCGCGCGACGTTCGATGCCCCGGAAACGCCCGCGGGCGGGATTGAACAGGTCTTCGTCAACGGTCAATTAGTGTGGAGCGAGATGGCCTGGACCGGCGCCCGACCGGGCAGACGGGTTGGCCGTGCTGCCGCCTGATTTCCTTATTTATTGCATGAAAAAACCCCGTAAACCTTCTGTGTTCACGGGGTTTTCTCTGGATCGCAGACGGGATCAGGTTACGTCGGGGGGGATGACGAACCTGCGTCTTGCAGGGAGATCAGATAGTCCATGGTCGCGGTGCGCAGGGATTGAAAACCCGCGACCGTTTCGTCTTCGCTGAGAAGTCCGTCGCCGTCCTGATCGAACGACTGGAACAGGGTTGCGATCGGATCGCTGGGCTCGGTCGACGAGGTTTCATCGCTGTCGTCCGAAGTTCCGAACAGGGCGTCCATCAGAATGGACAGGGGATCGTCCTCGTCGTCCTCACTGATGCCGGCCATACCGCCGCCGCCCGGCGGAGGACCCGGAGGCGGACCGTCCGGACCCTTGGCGGCCAAGCCGCTGGTGAATTCGTCTTCGGTCAATAGACCGTCACCATCGGTGTCCAATTGGGCGAACAGCTCTTCCTGATTGTCGGGGGCGTCTTCGGGGGCGCCGGCCGCGAATTCTTCAAGCGTGAGTGCGCCGTCACCGTCTTGATCGACGGATTGGAACATCTCGGCCAAGTGCTGCAGCATATCGCCGGCGAGGCCGCTCGGCGGCGGTGGCGGGCGATGATTGCCGGATGAGAATTCCTCTTCGGACAGAGAGCCGTCACCGTTGGTGTCCATCGACGAGAACAGCTCTTCGAGATTCCCAGGCGCGTCGTCCGGAGCACCGGCGACGAATTCGTCCAGGGTAAGCTGTCCGTCCCCGTCGGTGTCGGTCTTGGCGTATCTGTCCTTGAGAGCCTGCATAAGGCCGGTTTGAGCACCGGCGTAGCTATCGATTGCAGAAACCATTTTTCCAACTTCCTACTCGTACAGGGTTCCGTACGCAGTTTTCCCGGCCTGCGAACCTCAGGGAGCCGATTTCATGTCGTCCGGCTTTCCCTATTAAACGGCTGGGGGCGGGGTTCCTGTCGCGGGAAGTTGGATTTTTTTAAAGCCGGGGCGGGGGCGGACCTCCGGGAGGCCCCCCAGGCGGACCAGGCGGCAGGGCGCGGCGGAAGAAATCGATGCGCTGCTGACGGTCGGGGATCGCCAAGGCGATGTCCCGCATCATGTTTCCCAGGGCGGCGCTGATCCGCGTATGGCGTTGGGCCATGCGGGCGAATATTTCGTCCAGATGCGCGGCGTCGATCTGCGCCGCGGTCAGGGCATTTTCAACCTCTCTGAACGAGCCCATACCGTCGCGCATGTTGGCGTCGATTTCCGGTTCACGTTGATCGATGATCGCCCGCACCTTGTCGCGCACCGCCGGGGGAAGCCGATCAGCCGCATCGTACATATGGCGCCCCGGCGACGGCGGCGGCGGGTGGTGAAAGAACGGTCCGGACAGAATGACCCCCGCCGCGAACCCGTTGGCGATCAGCGACAGGACGAACCCGATCTGGATCAGGCGGTTCAATTTGGTCGAATTCGCGAACGGCTTAGTCATGACGGTGGTTTCCCGCAGGATTCAGGGCGTAGCTGGGCCCCAGGGAAAGCAAATTGTATTCCGAATGCTGATGAACGGCCCGGGTCATTTTCGCACCCGAAGTAAAGCCCAGCCCGAGGACCAGCGCCAACACCGACAACAACAGGGCGGGGCGGCGCAGGAACAGGATCAACACCGGCGCGGCCGCCGGCGGCATGGCGGCCGAAATCTCGGCGATCCGCTGCATCGTCCGCGCCCGCAGCCCGTCGGATGGTGTTGGCCAGGAAACGGTATTCAGCCCGTTGTCGATCCGGCAAGCCTCCGAATATTCCGGCAGGGCGCGGACGGCGGCTTGCTGGTCGTCGGACAGATGTTCCGGCCAGCGCCGGAAATCTCCTCCGTAAAGGGCCAGCTGTTCTTTCCAGCGCCTTTCATTCGGTTCCATCGAAATACCCTTTCAGTTCGTCGTCTTCTGTCAGTCTTTCGCGAAGGGTTCTCCGCGCGCGGGCGAGCAGGGAGTCGAATGCCGGGCCTTTCAGGCCCACGACCTTTGCTGCTTCGGTGTTCTGAAGTTCCATGAAATAGACCAGCATGATGGCTTCCCGTTGCCGGTCGGGCAGGGCGAACAGCGCATCGCGAACCGACGCCTGTTTGCGTTTCCGGTCAATCGACTGTTCCGAATGGAGGAACGCGGTCGGGGCGGTTTCGACAACGGACTGAAGGTGCATGTTCTTATGCTTTTCCAAGTCGTTGTTACGTTTACGAATCTGGTCCAGACACAGGTTTCGGGCAACCGTCAGAAGCCAAGTCTTGATGGTTGCTTCGGGCCGCCAAGTCGGTGCGTTCTGCCACAGCCGCACGAATGTCTCTTGGGTCACGTCCTCGGCGATCTGGTGATCGGTGACCAGGGAATAGGACAGCTTGAACACGTCGCCGACGCGGCGGTCGAACAGCGCCTGGAACGCCGGTTGGTCCCGCTCCGCGATCCGTCCAACCAGGGCATTATCGTCTAGGTCGTCCGGAAAGGTCATCGGGCGGCGCGGGGTCCGTTTCGGTCAGAACAAGGCGTCAATCGATCAATATAACGTTCGAGCAGCGCGTTCCTGTCGCGTGATCCGAAATTTTCGATGTTTTTTGTGGGGGACGGCGGCGTTCAGGCCGCCGCCGCCGAGATGTCTTCGGTGGCAATCCGCTCGTTGCGGTCTTCGTCCCGGTCCTTGGCCTTGCCCCACAGGTATTCGTGGATGGAGTAGGCGACCGTTTGAACCATCGGTTCGATGATCCCGACGCCCAAGGCGATGTGCCAGTCGCGGGTCAGCGCGAAGGCGACCGCCACGGCCACCGTCAGGTGCATCATGGAGTAGGTCCCCGTTTTGATCAGTTTGCGCGACATGGCTGGCTCCTTTCTCGCTCCAGGACGGTCTGTTTTTGTCGTCCTTGGATGAGATGAATATACCGCTATTGCGAATTATTCGCAATTAAAACAAACATGAATTATTCCGATCCGGGTGATTGGCAAAAGCGTTTAATCCCGACGAGGCCCTAAACGAAAAAAGGCGGGGATCACCCCCCGCCTTTTCCGTAACCATTTGTTTAGAAGGCTTATTTTCCGAACAGGCCTTTGATCGACTCGCCCGCACCTTCCAGGGCTTTACCGGCCCCTTCGGTCACGCCCTTGGCCGCGTCGCCGGCACCTTCCGTGGCGCCCTTAACGGCGTCGGTCGCGCCCTTAACGGCGCCTTCCATCATCTTAGCAGCATTGCCGATCAGCTTTTCCGGGTTAATGGACATCACGCCCGCGGTCAGCTTGTCGATGACGGCCTTGGCGATGTCGGCGGGGCTGGAGCCGCCGGAATCCTTACCGATGTCCGTCAGGGTGATGTTCGGCAGCGAAGCTTCCAGGGGATTGTCACCCAGAACGCCGGCCTTCAACTTAACCTTGCCGCCGGTGATGGTCAGGCGCTCGATGATCAGCTTCTGCTCTTCGCCGCCGCTTTCTTCCTTCTTGGCTTCGCCGCCGGAGCCCGCGAACTTCTTGGCATAGGCATCGACATTGGCCTTGATGGCGTCGACGTTGGACGTGCTGTCGCCCTTTTCATAGGTCACGATCGGGCCCGTGATGGCGATCGATTTGATGACCACCGGGTTTTGGCCGACCGTTTCCTTGTCGATCTGCAGGGAAATCTCGCCCAGCTCGAATGCGCTCGGGGTTTTGAAACCTTTGGGGTTGCCGACGATCAGGCCCTTCATGGCCCCGGTGCCTTGGAACAGGTCGAGGTCGACCTTGTTCAGCATCACTTCGGCCTGGGTGGCGTCGCTACCGATGCTTTCCACGGCGGTTTTGATGATGTCCCCGGCGAACATGAACAGATAGATGCCGACGCCGACGATCACGATGATGACCGCGCCAAGGGCGATGACGATTTTCTTCATAACGAGACTTCCTTTGACAATACCAAGGTGGAAACGCACCCGCTGAAGCCGCATTGGAATAATCCGATGCGGCGGTGTGTATTCTAGGCGCAAGCGAGGCGGACGGTCCAAATATTAGGAGACCGTCAGAAGGGAAACATACCCCGTTGATATTCCGTTTCCGTGACGCAAGTCACAGGTGATTGAATAAAAACGAAAATTCGGCTTACACCGATCAGGTCAGCGCGCCGCGCGCGGTCACCGGCCACAGGGCTTCGACCCGGCCGTTACGAACCCCGACATACCAGTCGTAAAGGTTGACCGTCGGATCGCAATGCCCGGGGATCAATTTGACTTTGTCCCCCAGTTTCAGGGCCTGGCGGGCCTGGCTCAAATCCAGGCGTCCATGTTCGTCGGACGGTTTGGAATAGGTGACCTCTTCCAAATCCTGCACGACGGGAAAGCCTTGATCGTTGCCCAGGGCCTTGTGCCCGGCGTCGACCACGCAGAAATCCTCGCGCGTCTTGGACATCACGGTGGCCAGGACGAACAGGGAATTTTCAAAGGTCGTGAACGGTTTGCCGTCTGCCATGCGGTTCTGGCCGTAATCGACATCCATGAACACATAGGACCCGCATTGCAGTTCGTTCCAGACTTTGGCGGCGGTATGGAATTCGTAGGTCCCGGTTCCGGCCCCGCCCACGGTCTCGCATTCGATCCCAGCTTCGGACAGCAGGTCGACGGTCTTGCGGGTCATCGCCTGGGCGGCATTGATCGCCATTTTCCGTTCGGCGAAATCACGGATGTGTTGGGCGGCCCCCTGATAGGCCTGCAACCCGGCGAAGCGCAGGTTGCGTGCCCGGTCGATTTCCTTGGCCAGGGCCACGGCGTCTTCGCCCGGGTCGATGCCGCAGCGACCCGCGCCGACGTCGATCTCGACCAATACGTCCATGACCACGCCGACTTGCCCCGCGGCGGCGTTAAGGTCCGCGACGTTGCCGGCGTCGTCGGCGCAAACCGCGATCTTGGCATGGCGGGCCAGGGCCGACAGGCGGTTCAGCTTATGACGCCCGACCACTTCATTGGCGATAAGCACGTTGTTGACCCCGGCCTGGACCAGGGCCTCGGCCTCGGAAACTTTTTGGCAGCAAACGCCGACCGCACCCTTTTCCATCTGCAGGCGCGAGATATGTGCCGATTTGTGCGTCTTCGAATGGGGGCGCAGGCGTACGCCCGCGTCTTTGGCGAAGGTTGCCATTTTCTCCAAATTGCGTTCGAAGGCGTCCAGATCGATCAACAGCGCCGGGGTATCCACGTCCTCGGCGGCATCGCCGATACGCGCGGGGGCGGTTTGGGGCATGAAATTCTCCTCCTTGGTCGGAACGCGGTGCGTTCGGATCGAATTTGATACCGCCGGACGGGCCGCCGGGCAACGCCCCAATTGATTCGGTACAAGTTAGACCAACCCGAGCGCTCCGAGCGCCGCCCCGGCGGCGACCAGGGCGGGAATCGGCACCCGTCCGGTCATCAGCAAGGCCAGTGCGCCGACGGCCACCGCGGTTGCGGCCCAATCGACGCCGCCGTCCTGCGGTAGCAGCACGGCTTCGCCCAGGAAAACGGCCAGGTTGAAGATCACGCCGACGACGGCGGTCGTGATGCCGGACAGGGCCCGCCGGGCATGTTCGTTGGATTGCAAGGCATCGACATAAGGTGCGCCCGCGATGATGAACAGGAACGATGGCAGGAAGGTCACATAGGTTGTTAGCGCCGCCGCCAGCAGACCCGCCGCGACTTGCGGAAGGCCCGCCGCTTCGGCGGCGTTCCATCCGGCGAAAAAGCCGACATAGGTATTCACCAGAACCAGGGGGCCGGGCGTCGTTTCGGCCAGGGCCAAGCCGTTCAGCATGTCGCCGGGCGCGATCCAGCCATGGGTGTTGACCGCCGCGTCGGTGATGTACGGCAACACGGCATATGCCCCGCCGAAGGTGACCAAGGCCGCCGTGGTGAACAGCTTGGCCAGGGCCAGGAACGGCGCCGGTCCGGCCAAGGCGACCAGCCCTGCGACTGGCAGCGCCAGCACGACCAGGAACACCGCCGTCAGCCGTGCCACGCGCATCCAAGGGTTTCCCTTGGCGCGATGCGTATGTTGGGCGGGCGTCGCCGCCGCGCCGTGCCCATGTCCGCCGCCGTGGCCCAAGGCAGGGATCATCGCGCCGAGCAGACCCGCCGCCAGGATGATCAGGGGAAACGGCACATGCCCGAAATGAAGGGCCGCGAAGGCCCCCGCGGCAAGGCATAGGGCGGGCAGGGAGTTGCAGGTCTTCTTGCCGATCCGCCAGACCGCGAACACGATGATCCCGATCACCGCCGGTTTGATGCCGCTGAAGATTTTGACCACCCAGGCATTGTCGCCATGGGCGGCGGCGATCCACGCCAAGGCCATCATCACGATCGCACCGGGCAGAAAGAACAGGGTGCCCGCCGTGATGGCGCCCCAGACCCCATGCAGCCGCCAGCCGATATAGGCCGCCAGTTGCTGCGCCTCGGGCCCCGGCAGCAGCATGGAATAGTTCAAGCCGCGCAGGAATGCCTGTTGGTCGATCCAGCCTTTGCGGTCGACGCAGTCGGTCTGCATGATCGAGATCTGACCCGCCGGGCCGCCGAACGAGATGAAGCCCAGATGCAGCCAATAGCGCGCGGCTTCGGCAAAGCGTACGGGGTTCGGGTGATCGGTGGCGGGGGTGGTCGGCGTTGCGGTTTCAGCGTCCATGACAATCCCTTTCGTCAAGCTGCGGCCTGGAACCGATTGGTACCGGGTCGGCCTGCGTCAGGGCAGAGCTTGGACGGGAAATCCGTCTGATGGTTCCGGGCGTCTGCCGTCTGCCCGGAGGAGATTGGAAACCGTATCGCGGCGCGCGGTCGGCGCGCTAGATTTATTTCGTCACCTTCGGCGGTTGCGGACGGGTGAAGACCCAGGTCTTGTCGTCGCTCTGCTCCGGTTGGAACCGATACCCGCCGTCTGTGAACTTTTTAAGTCCATCGGCCGTTTCGATGCGGTTGACGATCATATAGCGGGCCATCATGCCGCGCGCCTGTTTAGCGAACAGGCCGAGCACCCGGGCTTGACCCTGGTTCACTTCCTTGAAGACCGGGGTGATGACGCGGGCCTTCAAGGCTTTCGGGTTGATCGCCTTGAAGTATTCGTTCGACGCCAGATTGACGATCGTCTGGTCCTTGTGGCCTTCGACGGCCTTGTCCACGGCCTTGGCCAATTCGTCGTTCCAGAACGCATACAGGTTCTCGCCGCCCGGGTTAGCGAACTTCAAACCCATTTCCAGGCGGTAAGGCTGGATCAGGTCGAGCGGGCGCAGCATGCCGTACAGCCCGGACAGAATCCGCAGATGGTCTTGAGCGTATTCCAAGTCGTCCTCTGACATCTCCCGCGCCTTCAGGCCGACATAGGTGTCGCCGTTGAAGACCATCGCCGCCTGCTTGGCGTTGTTCAGGTCGAACGGTGGTTTGAAATCCTTGAAGCGCTGAAAATTCTGCTCGGCCAGGGCTTCGCTGATGCCCATCAGGTTGCGCAGGTCCTGGCGCGACAGCTTGCGCGCGGTCTCGACCAGCTTCTTCGACTGGGGCAGGAAATCGGGCTGCGTATGGCTTTGCAGCGTCGGTTCGGATTCGAAGTCCAGTTTCTTGGCGGGGGAGATCAGGGCCAGCATCTCGGGGTGCCTTTGCTCTGTGGAACGTCTCGGGCGGATGCCTTGGCAAAGACCAAGGCCGATGACATATAGGAACTATCCGCCGTATCGTAAACGGCGAAGCACGAAACAAAAAGAGGAGGGGTCATGCTGACCTTCTGGGGGCTCAAAACCTGCGACACCTGCAAGAAAGCGCAAAAGTGGCTGGCCGACGAAGGCATCTCTTTCGAGGTCAAAGACGTGCGCGCCGATGGCGTGCCGTCGGATGAACTGGCGCGTTGGCTGGGGGCCGTCGGTTGGGAAACCCTGGTCAACAAGTCCTCGACTACCTGGCGCGGCTTGGATGACGCCGACAAGCAGGATTTGACCGACGCCAAGGCGCAGGCCCTGTTGGAAGCGCATCCGACCCTGATCAAACGTCCGGTATTCGTAACTGGCGGCGACGTGATCGTCGGCTTTCGCGACGCCCAGAAACAGGCGCTGAAGGCCTGAGGCCGGGAAGGGCGGGGCAATGTCCATATTGGATCGGCTGGCCCCGTCAGAGAGCCTGAGCGAGGCCGAGGTCGAAACCGGCCTGAAGTGGATGGTTCGCGATGGTCTGTGTTCGCAGACCATGGAAACGATCGCCCTGGGGCCGATCCTGGTCGCCTACGCGCTGTATTTCGACGCTTCGAACTTGGCGATCGGCATGCTGGCGGCGCTACCCAATCTGGCGCAACTGGCCTTGCTCCCCGCCGTGCAGACAGTCGAAAAGGTCCGCCGTCGCCGCTTGCTGGCGGTCGTGTTCGGGCTGCTCAGCCGTCCGATGCTGTTGGTCATGGCGGCGGCGGTATTGATTCCATCCAAGGAAGTCGGCTTGGCGGTGCTCCTGGTTGCCTTGACCTTCCGTTATGCCTTCGGCGCCTTCGTCGGCTGCGCATGGAATTCCTGGGTTCGCGATCTGGTCCCCGAGGGACGCATGGGCGCGGTGTTCGCCCATCGGCTGATGTGGATGACCGGGATCGGCATGGCAGTCAGCCTTCTGGCCGGTATGTTCGTCGACGAATGGCATGTCTGGATGCCCGGGGCCGAAGCCCAGGGGTATGCGGTGCTGTTGCTCATCGCCTTTGTCGCGGGGGCAGGGGGCGTGTTCTGCATCATGCGAATGCCGGAGCCGGCGATGCCGCCGGTCGAACGGCACCTGCCGCTGGTCGAGCGCCTGTCCCAGCCGTTCAAGGATGCGAATTTCCGCAATCTGGTGATCTTCCTGGGCAGTTGGAATTTCGCCATCAATCTGGCCGCGCCGTTTTTCACGGTCTATCTGTACAAGCGCCTGGGCCTGAGCGTGACCATGGTCACGGTGCTGCTGATCGTCAGTCAGGCGGCGAACATCGTGGTGCTCAAGACCTGGGGGCGGATCGCCGACAACTTCTCCAACAAGGGGGTGTTGAACGTGGCGGCGCCGCTGTTTGTGCTCTCCATCTTCTTGTGGACGTTCACGACCCTGCCGGAGAAGCACGCCCTGACCGTGCCCTTGCTGGTCGTGATCCATATTCTGACCGGGGTATCGACCGCCGGGGTGACCCTGGCTTCGGGCAATATCGGGTTGAAGCTGGCGCCGCGCGGTGAGGCGGCGGGGTATCTTTCCGTGGCCGCCCTGGTCACCGCCGTCTGCGCGGGCGTCGCGCCGATCTTCGGCGGCCTGTTCGCCGATTGGTTCGCGGACCGGGAATTGACCCTGATCCTGCGTTGGACCGAGCCGGAAACCCGTCATGCCTTCCAGGCCATCAACCTGCGCCATTGGGATTTCTTCTTCGGGCTGGCGGCGGTGCTGGGCCTGTTGGCGTTGAACCGGCTGCGCCAGGTGCGCGAAGTGGGTGAGGTCGAGGAAGATATCGTTCTCGAAGAACTGATGGCCACGGCGCGCCAGGGCATGCGGAACCTGACCTCGGTCGCTGGGCTGCGCGCCGCCGCGACCTATCCTGTCGAAATGCTGTTCCGTCGTACGCGCCTGCGTCGCCGCCGGCATCGCCGCCGGCATCCCGCCAAACCCTCTGACGGATAACCACCACCAAATGATTCAAGATCCCGTGTTCTATGCGCTGGCTATACCGGCGGTGCTAATTGCCGGACTGTCCAAGGGCGGGTTCGGTTCGGGCCTGGCCCTGGTCGCCGTGCCGATGATGTCGTTGGTCATTCCTGTGCCGATGGCAGCGGCGATCATGCTGCCGGTGCTGATCTCGATCGACTTCATCACGGTCTGGGTCTATCGCCGCGATTGGAGCCGGGCGGACTTGAAGGTCATGCTACCCGGTGCGGTGGTCGGCACGTTGGTCGGCTGGGCCGGGTTCCAATTCATGACCGAAGACGGGACGCGCCTGATGGTCGGCGTCATCGCCATTGTGTTCACGCTGGACCATTGGCTGCCGCTGCGGCCCAAACCGGACGGCGCCCGCCCGCCCGGCTGGCGCGGCGCGTTCTGGGGCGCGGTCGGCGGGTTCACCAGCTTCTTCGCCCATGCAGGCTCGCCCCCGGTGCAGGTCTACATGCTGCCGCGCGGCCTGTCTAAGCGCGCCTACGTCGGCTCGTTCGCCGTGTTTTTCTGGGCGGTCAATTTGATGAAGCTTCCGGCCTATTGGGAACTGGGGCAGTTCACGTCAGAAGTCCTGCTGACGGCGCTGGTCCTGGTGCCCTTGGTGCCGATCGGCATTCGCCTGGGCCTTTGGGCACAGAACCGCCTGTCGGACGGCGTGTTCTTCGGCGTCTGCTACGCCTTCCTGTTCATGACGGGGATCAAGCTGACCTGGGACGGCGTCAGCGGGATGCTTGGCTGAGCGACGTCAGGTCAACCGCATCTCCGCCGGAAGGTTGCTGAACATGGCGAGGAAGTCGTCGTTGTCGCTCGGCGCGCCATAGACGTCGCGGTAAATCTCGGCGATCCAACCCCGCAGGGTTTCCGTCTGTACAACTTGATCGCCCCCGGCTCCGGCGATCAGGATCGACATCGGCGGCGGGGCCGTGTCGGTTTTTAGCGGCAAGACGTAGTGGAAACTGTCGATCACGCGAGCACCGTGACGGCGGTAGAATGCGATCCGCCGGGCTTCGATGCTTTCGCCCGAACCGCCGGGCGGGGTTTCGACTTCCAACAGGATCGGGGCGTCGCCATGGGCGGCGAAGATATGACGAAGCAGGGCGCCGCCAATGCCTTGATTGCGGACGGCCTCATCCGTGGCGAAATATTCCAGCAATGCAAACGCCCCGTTCTGCGCCTGGTAGACGATGCCGAAGGCCTGAACCCGCCCTGCGCGTTCCGTGACGTGAAACGCGTACTCGGGTCGCTGCGTCATCTGACGTAGAGTGTGCCGATCCTTGCGTTCCGAGGCAGGGATGGCAGCGACGTATATGTCCCAGATTTCTGAAAATGCCGTCGCCGCTTCGTGCGTGCTTAGAAAGCGATGTGTCGTTCCGATGTCGGGAGAAGCGGTCATGCCGCGACGACGGTGTCGATATAGGTGATGAAGTCCTGCTTGAAATTTTTCGAGTTACCTTCGTCTCTTAGCCAAGCGATATGGCGTTCGCCCTCGGATTTGATGATCGGCGTCCAAGTTTCCTTGAGTTCGTCGTCTTTCAGACAGCGGTCATAGATTGCTTCTAGGAAGTTCCACATCATGAAGGCATATAGACCGTACTGTTTCATTTCCTCTGGTGCGGTGATGGCCTCGGGCGTGCGAACGAACGGCTTGTCGAAGGCGATCTTCAAAAGCTCGAAATAATTCTTATCGATGTCGTCGTAATGAATGAACTTCAGAGTCTGTTTGAACGATGTCATCGAATAGAGCAGGGCGATAGCGGCGAGTGTCACGCCGATGCTGCTGGTGATGCCCTGCACGGCATTCCAGTTCACTGAATCCAACATGGCCTTGCCTTTCAAATTCCTTGGGGTCGCGGAAGCCACCGGGGTGGCTAGGTCGAGTTAAGGCAGACAAAGACGGAGCGTTCCGTTTCGCGGGATTTTGGAACAAGGTGCGCGCGAATGAAAAGCGATTACTCGCGCGCGGCGTCAGGTGCGAAAGTATCGCCCCGGCGAGACGCCCAGCGCCTTTTTGAACATGGCGATGAAGGCCGACGGGCTGTCGTAGCCCAGGTCCAGGGCCGTGGAGGTCACGCCTTGTCCGGCGGCGAGCAGTTCCAGGGCTTTCAGCAGCCGCGCCTGTTGCCGCCATGCGCCGAAGGTCAGGCCCGTATCCTTGACGAACAGGCGGGCCAGGGTGCGCGCGCTGGCGCCCGCCGTCGCGGCCCAATCGTCCAGGGTGGCGTCGCGGGCCGGGTCGTCGACCAGGGCCTCGGCCAGGCGTTGCAGGCGCGGGTCCTCTGGCCAGGGCAGGTGCAGCGGGGCCTGATCGAGCACGCGCAGTTGATCCAGGATCACCGCCATCAGGCGTCCTTCCGGTCCCTCGGCCTGGTATTCCGACGGCAGGTCCACGGCGGCGCGGATCAGTTCGCGCAGCAAGGGTGAGACGGTGACCACGCAACAGGCCGTGGGCAGGCCTTGGGTCGCTTCGGCGGCGACCCATAGGCTGCGCATTTTCACGTCCGTCGGAAAGTCGACCCGATGCGGCATGCCGCCGGGAACCCAGACGGCGCGTTCAGGCGGCACCACCCAAACGCCGTCGCCGGTGGTCACGGCCATGACGCCGGAGATCGCATAGACCAGTTGCGCGCGTGGGTGTTCGTGCCAGCGCGTCGCCTGACCCGCCGGATAGTCGGTGGCGGCGGCGACGACTGGGCGCGGGATATCCTGCAGCGCCTGAACCCGGTCGAAATTATCCTGATGGGTTTGTTCGCGGCTCGGCCCGGCACCGCCGTCGGTTCGGCGCGAAACGCTGGGATCGTCCATGGGAATGGCCTTGATTGTCCGTTTCTCGATATAATTTGACAGAATAGCGAAAGACTGTCGATCCCCGCCTGGGGCACAAGAATACGGTACGGCTAATATGCCGTCTTACCCATTGGGAGGCCAAGACCGAAAATGAACTACCTCGACCGACGAGGTGTCCAGTTCCTGTTCCTGAACCTGGGGCACCTGTACGACCATCTTTTCATGCTGCTTTACGCCACGGCCGTTGTCGCCATGGCCAAGGACCCCGCGTTCCAAGGGTCCTATGGGTTCCTGCTGGCGCTATCCACAGCCAGCTTCGTGGCCTTCGGCGCGGGCTCGATCCCGGCCGGCTGGCTCGGGGACAAATGGTCGAAGCATGGCATGATCACGGTGTTCTTCATCGGTATCGGCACGGCCTCCATCCTTACCGGCCTGGCCACGGGACCCTACGCCGTGGCGGCCGGCCTTTTGGCCATCGGCGTCTGCGCCGCGATCTATCATCCGGTCGGCATCGCCATGGTCGCGGAAAATGCCCGTTCGCTGGGCAAGGAACTGGGCATCAACGGCGTGTTCGGTAACTTCGGCGTGGCTGCGGCGGCGATCGTCGCCGGCACCCTGACGGACCTGATTTCCTGGCGCGCCGCGTTCATCATTCCGGGGGTTGTTTCCATCGCCACCGGCCTTGCCTACATGGTGTTTTCGCGCAATGCGCCGGAGCCGCACCATCTGGCCAAGAAGGACAAATTCATCGGGGCCACGCGGTCGGAAATCCGCCGCGCCATCGCCGTGGTGATCCTGGCCTCCATTCCGGGGATGCTGATCTTCAACGCCACCACCAATGCTCTGCCGAAGGTGTTCGACGAACGTCTGGGCGATCTGGCGTCCAACCTGTCCCAGGTTGGGATGTGGACCTTCGCCGTGTTCGTCGTGGCCTCGATCGCCCAGGTCATCATGGGTATCATGCTGGACAAATACCGGCTGAAGCCGATTTACGTGACGGCGGTCGCGTTCCAGGCCCCGACCGTCTTTTTGGTCGCTTATGCCTATCACATGGGCATGCTGGGCGCGGCGGCGGCGATGATGTTCGTCACGTTCTCGATCATTCCGATCCATGACACGATCATCGCGCGGTTCACCAACAAGGAATTCCGCTCGCGGGTGTTCGCGCTCAAGTATCTCGTCGGGCTTTGCGTCGGCGCTGCGGCGCTGCCGATGGTCGGCTGGATGCACGAAAGCATGGGCGGGTTCCAGACCGTGTTCCTGGTCCTGGCCGGGTTCGCCGCAATACAGGCCATGATTGCCATGTTCCTGCCGGCGCGGGATCACCTGACCCAGGCTGACTCGCAGCCGGAAGCCCAGCCTGCGGAATAGATTACCCAAGGTCCTTCCGACCTGAAGTTCGGCCCCGTCGCAATCATCGGCGGGGCCGTTTTTTATGCGGGCTGGAGGTTAGAACTTTCCGGCTGCCCTGGCACGGCGCAGGGCCTCGGCCACGCAGCGGCTGTCGGCCAGACCTTGATGGGCGCGCCCGGGCGCTTTGAAATTCATGGCCTGCGGAAGCTCAGAGCTGTCAAGGTCCGGTTCTGCATCCAAAAGCTTGATGATACTGTCTCGGATATCGTGGCAGGTCGCGCGCGCCAGCGGATTGACCATCCCATAAAGCTGGCAATTCCAAACGATGTGGGACAGTTCGTCGCCAAAGCCGCAAATTTCGACTGCGTCATGCACGAATTCGGCAAAATCCGCCAAGGCAGGTTTCAGATCCATGCCGTCGCGATTTAAGCGATCCTGAGAAATGCCGGTCAAAGCGACGAAATAATCGTCTAAGAGGGAGTTAATCCGTGGTTTGATCAGAACCTCAAATGCGCCGATCTCCGGCAGTTCCGGCGTATCCGCCAGCTTCACTGCGCCAATCTGGACGATCTCCATTTCTTCCCCGGGCCCGGTCCAGCAGCGCTTCCGCGAGCCGTCCCAGGCGGTCCATTCCAGGTCCATGACGATGATTGGCGGACGGGGTTGCATCACGGCTCCATATCGTCCGTGCGTGCGGCACGGACCAGGCGGTCGTTGATGGCGCGGCCTAACCCCTGGTCGGGGATGGGCATGACGGCGATGGCTTGCGCCGGGCCCGCGTCCAATTCGTGGAGCATGGCGAACAGATTTGCTGCCGCTTCGGTCGTGTCGCCTCGGCGGCTCAGGTTCAGGCAACCGTCCGGGGCCGATGGGCCGAAGCCGAGCAGGGCTTCTCCCGCGTCCGCCGCGTCGGCGTTCAGGCGCACGGGTTTGCCCGGGGCGTAATGGCGCGCCAGCATGCCGGGCGAGCGGGGGCCATCCGGGCCGATCTCGTGGCTTTCAGCGACAGGTGTGCCGCAGGCCGATTCCAGGTCTTCGCGCGACAGGCCGCCGGGGCGCAGGATCACCGCCGTCTCGCCGGTGGCGTCGACGACAGTGGATTCCAGGCCGACGCCGCAGGACCCGCCATCGAGGATCACCTCCGGCCCGCCTTGGTCGGGGCCGGGCAGGGATCGCGCCACATGGCCCGCGGCGGTCGGGCTGATATGTCCGGATCGGTTGGCGCTGGGGGCCGCGATCGGCAGGCCGCTGGCCTGCAGCAGCGCCCGTCCGACAGGATGATCGGGGGCGCGAATTGCGACCGTGTCCAGCCCGGCGGACACCAGCATCGACAACCGGCAATCGGCTTTGCGGGGCAGGACCAGGGTCAAGGGACCGGGCCAGAATTTGTCGATCAGCAGTTGCCCCAGCGGCGTGATTTCGGCGAACTCCGCCGCCGCCGTCGCATCCAGGACATGGACGATCAGGGGATTGAACTGGGGTCGGTCCTTGGCGGCATAGATCGCGGCGCAGGCCGCGTCGTTCGTGGCATCGCCGCCCAGGCCGTAAACGGTCTCCGTCGGGAAGGCGACCAAACCGCCCTGTTTCAAGACAGCCGCCGCCCGGACCATGGCTGCCGGGTCCGACGCCGCGAGAATGGCCGACGTCTTATCCGTCAAGGCCGATCCCCTTGCCGACGACGATGAAATGCGGATTGTCCAGGCCGTCCTTGCCATAGGAAAGCGGCGCGCCGTCGGTGGTCAGGACGCGGCCCCCGGCGCAGTCGACGACCGCTTGGCCCGCCGCCGTGTCCCATTCCATGGTCCGCCCGAAACGGGGATAGATATCGGCCGCGCCCTCGGCGACCCGGCAGAACTTCAGCGAGCTGCCAGCGCCGATCCGTTCCGCGACCTTGTATCGGGTCAGGAAGGCGTCGGCTTCCTCGGCCCCGTGGGAGCGGCTGACCACGGCGGTCAATCCCTGCGGCGGGGCTTCGCGGGCGGCGATGGGGACGGGGGCGTCATCGCCCACGGCCTTGAACGCGCCCAAACCCTGGGCAGCCATGAAGGTCTCGCCCAATACCGGCAGATGGACCACGCCCAGCACGGGGCGGCCATGATCGATCAGGGCGATGTTGACGGTGAACTCGCCGTTGCGCTTGATGAATTCCTTGGTCCCATCCAGCGGATCGACCAACCAGAAATCGGGGCTGTCCGGCTGCCGTAGGCCGTTGGCTTCGGCGGCTTCCTCGCCGACGATGGGTGCGTCGGTGCCGATCTCATTGATGATCGCCTCGGTGATCAGGGCTTCGGCCAGGCGGTCGGCCTCGGTCACCGGCGATTGGTCGCCCTTGGTCTCGACGTCGAAATCGGTCTCGTACACGGTCAGGATACGCTCGCCAGCCCGCCGGGCGATGCCGGCCACGCGGTTCAGCAGGTCCTGGTCGATTTTGGGCATTTCGGGCGTCCCGATCCTGGAAAGCAGGGGCAACGGCCCTGTTCCTGGGTTTTTGGCCCGGCGGCGGGGGAGAGTCAACCAAGGGGGGTGAGTGTTAGACTGAATGGGCCGCCCAAAGTGGGATATCAGGCGGCAAATCCTCGGATTTGGCCTCTTCCGCGACGAATCGCCGGGCCTGGAACGCGGGCGACCAGTGGTCCGCCGCCATTCCGGCCTTGCGTTTCAGATGGCCGAGAAAGGCCCGCTTGTCCGGCAGTTGTTCCCACACGCTGGGCAGGAACAGGGCGCGTCGCCCGCCGTCTGCGATGACCAAGCCGTCGATGCCCGGGCGCAATTGGGCCAGCAGGTCGGCCTCGTCACGGAAGGTCATGTCCGCCTGCGGGCTGAGGACTGAAATGGACAGGGTCACCTCCGGCAGTTCCGCCGCCGACAGGTCGGGGAAGCGGGGGTCGCGGAACGCTGCCGCATAGGCATTGGCGGCGACGTCCTGGATCAGGGGGCGATGGGCCTCGGGCGATCCGATACAGCCCCGCAACTGCCCATTCTTTTTCAGGGTCACGAAACAGGCCCCGATATCACGCAGGTCCGCCGGGGCAGCTGCCATGTCGGGCGACAGGGGCGCGCCGTTTGCCAATCCGTGTTCGATAGAGGCAGCTGCCAGACGCACCAGCGCGTTGCCATGGCGGGCCAGAAGCGCCTTGGTCTGGTCGGCGAAATCCGATTTGTCTTGGGTCTTGCTCGCATCGCTTTCGATGAACAACCAGGATCCATAGCCGACGACGCGGTCGCGCGGCCCCGCCGTGTCGCCGGAATTGCGCAGATCGACCGTCTCCACGGTCATGCCCTTGGCCTTGGCCAGTTTCAATAGGCCGCCCAGGGGAAACCGCCCGCAGGCGCCGTGGGATGAAATCTGCTCAGGGGCCAGATCCTCGATGGCGTGGCAGGTGCGGCCGTCGATGGCGCGCGCGCTGTCGTAATCCAAATAGTGGCTCAGGTCCGACGAGACGACGATCAGGGTTTCCGGCCCACCCCACAGGCGGTCCAGAACTTGCGCCACCTGATCGGGCGCAGCCTGTCCGACGACGATGGGTAGCAACTTGAAATCGTCGATCACCGACATCAGGAAGGGCAGGTGCACTTCGAGGGAATGTTCCTGGGCGTGGGTCGCATCGAATACTTGAACCTGCGGCAGGTCGGCGATCAGGTCGGCCGCTTCCTTGTCGATCTCGACCGGGCCAAGCGGCGTGTCGAAGGCATCGGCCCCGGACAGGGCCAGCCCCGCGACTCCGACACGGTGGCAAGGGCCCAGCAGGATCACCCGTTTGATCCGCGCGTGGGCGGGCTTGATCCGGGCATAGGCGCTGGCCGCGACCGCGCCGGAATAGATGTATCCGGCATGCGGAGCGACGATCGCCTTGGGCACGGGGCCGACGGTGATTTTCGCATCGTCCCAACACTGCGCGAGCATGGCCTGCAGTTCCGGGGCGCTACCGGGGTAGAAAGCCCCCGCGACGGCGGCGGGGCGGATGATGCTTTGCGCGCTAAGAGTCATTGGCCGATACCCCAGACAGGACGACGATACGGATAATATAGGTCCGGATCGGGGTATTCCAAAGGCCAGACGGTTGAAGTCTTAGCGGCACATATAACCGTATTCGGGCTTCTTGCTGCCGGGAGTCTTCAGTTCGATATGGTGAATGTGGCTACCGTATCCAATGACGCCGATTTCCAATTCAGCGCCATTTGCCGGATGAGCCGTGACCGTGTTGCCGGTCAGGGTATAGCGGACCGTGATGTCGTCGGATTTTTCGCCGAAGAACTTGATCCGGCCGTCTTCGATCTCGACCCCGTTCAGGCAGGCGTCCGGAATGTACGAGTCGCTGACGTGCTTCGAGTTTTCGAACAGCGCCCAGCGCCCCAGCAGGAACGGCGGAACGTCCTTTTTCGGCTGGGTGTAGTCGTGGATCTTCTGGTATTCGTCGATGAACCGGCGGAAGCCATGGGCCTGCATGATCTTGGACAGGTACAGGTCGGGATCGCTGCGGCGGAGGTCGTGGTAATACTCCTCCATCACATGTTCTTCGTGGTTGAGCAGGGCGATATACCCGGCCATCAACACGGCGGTCACGCCCAAGGTGATTGCGAGTTGCCGCTTGCGCGGGAGGGGGCGTTTAAGGGCGAGCATGCTCCGGGTGTTCCTGTACTGTCAGTTCGTTCAGTTCGTAAAAAGGCAACGCGTCGAATGGCAGCGGACGCTGCGCGCCGTGTCGGCGTCGCCGTGCAGGTTCCATGCCGATAATTGGTTCGGTTCAAGGGGGCCGAACAAGGGATTATGTCCCGGGATTCGAGCCGCCGATTCAACCGAAAAGGCCCTAATCAATTGAATGAACGGCGCGCCTATGTCAAATATCCGTGTAAACCCACCTTTGCGCGACGTGCGCAAATACATGAGCGAACCAGGGATTGGCCACCGTTTTTAAGGACGGGTCGCCTGCTTGGTATCGCTCTTGAACCACAATTGATTGCATAGAATTCGAACAACATGACTGCGCTAAAATCGGTATCGAACGGCCCGTCTCGGGCAGGAATGGGCTTGGTGACGCTGTGCCTGCTGGCCCTCATCGTGGGAGCAACCACGGGCATCGGGGCCGCGGGCCTGCGGGTGCTGATATCGGTCATTCACAACAGTCTGTTCGTCGGAGAATTCGGCTGGTTCTACGAAGCAAACGAGCCGACCGAAGCCAGCCATTGGGGGCCGTTCGTCATTCTGGCCCCGGTGATCGGCGGCTTGATCGTGGTCTTCCTGGTTCGCCGCTTCGCGCCCGAGGCGAAAGGCCATGGCGTGCCCGAAGTGATGAGCGCGATCTATTACAACAACGGCAAGATTCGCCCCATCGTGGTGCTGATCAAATCCCTGGCCTCGGCGATTTCCATCGGCAGCGGCGCCTCGGTCGGGCGCGAAGGCCCGATTATTCAGATCGGCAGCGGCATCGGCTCGACCCTGGGCCAAATCTGTAAGCTCGCCAATTGGCAGACCATCACTCTGGTCGCCGCCGGGGCGGGGGCCGGGATCGCGGCGACCTTCAACACCCCGCTCGGCGCGGTGATGTTCACGATCGAATTGATGTTGCCCGAAATCAGCGCGCGGACCTTCCTGCCGGTCGTCATCGCGACAGGGGCGGCGACCTATGTCGGGCGGATTTTCTTCGGGATCGATCCGGCGTTTACCGTTCCTTCGGGCGTGTTGCCGGATCTGCTGTTCCCCAGCGCGGCGCAGTTCCTGCCGCTCTATGTTTTCTTCGGGATGATCTGCGGCATCGCCGCCGCCGGCTTCATCAAGTTCCTGCATTGGGTCGAAGACCTGTTCGAAGCCAATCCGCTGAACCCCTACGTCAAGAACATCATCGGCATGACCTTCCTAGGCGTCATGATGTACGTGTTCTTCACGATCTATGGTCGCTACTTCACCGACGGCGTCGGCTACGCGACGATCCAGGATATCCTCGACGGCGGCATGCAGGTCGCCTACCTGATGGCGATCCTGTTCTTCGCCAAAATGGTCGCGACCTCGGTGTCGCTGGCCGCCGGGGCCTCGGGCGGGGTGTTCTCGCCGTCGCTGTTCCTGGGGGCGACCCTGGGCGGCTGCTTCGGCGCGGTCCTGGCCGGTATCTGGCCGAACCTGGGTTTCGGCCCGATCCAGTTCGCGATCATCGGCATGGCGGCGATCGTCGGCGGCGGCACGGGCGCCGCGATGACCGCGATCCTGATGATCTTCGAGATGACCGGCGACTACATGACCATCGTGCCGGTGATCATCGCCGTGGCCAGCGCCATCGGCATGCGCCGCATGATCATGGAAGACAACATCTACACCATGAAGCTGGCGCGCCGTGGTCAGCATGTGCCCAAGGAGCGGCATTCGCATATGTTCGCGATCCGCAAGGTCGATGACCTGATGCTGCCTGTGGTCGGGCGGTTGAAGCTGAGCGACCTGGGGGCGGGCATTATCCGGACCTCTGGCACGGGCACCTGGGTGGTCGGCGACCGCTATGCCGTGGTCGAGGACGACAAGGGGCGCCTACTCGGCGTGGTGCCGGTCGACGGCGCCGGTGCGCCGGTCGCGGGCGCGCCGCTGATCGACAGCTATACGGTGATCCGCAAGGGCGATTTCGTGCAGGGCCTGATGAAGCGCATGGCCCGGCGCAAGGCGACGGTGGTGTTGGTTCTGAACGAACGCGGCGTGCCGCGCCCGGATAAGATCGCGGGCGTGATCAACCGCAAGGGCCTGGCCGACGCGATCATCAACGAATACGCCGAATAACAATTTCACGCTGCCCCTACCGGGACGATAGGCGTCGTCCTATATTTCTCTCATGAACGACGCAGCTCCCATCGTTGACGAGACCTTCGTCGATGCGGTGCCGGGACGTTATTGGCATGCCCTCGACGACGGTCGGATTCAATGCGACCTCTGCCCACGCTTCTGCAAGATGCGGCCGGGACAGCGGGGGCTTTGCTTCGTCCGCGCGTCGGACGGGGAACAGGTGGTGCTCACGACCTATGGCCGGTCGTCGGGGTTCTGCATCGATCCGATCGAAAAGAAGCCGCTGAACCATTTTTATCCCGGCACGCCGATCCTCAGCTTCGGCACCGCCGGATGCAACCTGACCTGTAAGTTCTGCCAGAATTACGACATTTCCAAATCGCGTGAATTCGACAAGTTGCAAAGCGTCGCCACGCCGGAGATGATTGCCGAGGCGGCACTCCAAAACGGCTGCAAATCCGTTGCCTATACCTACAACGACCCCGTGATCTTTCTGGAATACGCGGTCGATACCGCCAAGGAATGCCGTAAGCGGGGGATCAAGAACGTGGCCGTCACGGCGGGCTATATCACGCCCGAGGCCCGGCCCGAGTTCTTCCAATACATGGACGCCGCCAATGTGGACCTGAAGGCGTTCACGCCGGAGTTCTATCGCGAGCTTTGCTCGGCCGACCTGGATGCGGTGCTGGATACCCTCAAGTATATCAGGCACGAAACCGATTGCTGGCTGGAGATCACGGACCTGGTCATTCCAGGCAAGAACGACAGCGCCGAAGAGATCGACCGCATGACCCGTTGGGTCGTCGACAACCTGGGTCCGGACGTACCGATCCATTTCACGGCGTTCCACCCCGATTGGAAGATGATGGACGTACCGCCGACCCCGCCGGAAACCCTGGTGCGGGCGCGCGAGATCGCCCTGCGAAACGGCATCCATTACGCCTATATCGGCAACGTCCACGACAAGGTTCACCAAAGCACCTATTGCCACAACTGCGGCGAGGTTCTGATCGGTCGGGATTGGTACGAGCTGTCGGATTTCAACATCACCTGCGAAGGCAATTATTCCGGCAACTGCAAGGCCTGCGGGACGGAAATCCCCGGTCGGTTCGACGGCCCTGCGGGCGATTGGGGACGGAAACGGGTGCCGCTACGGATTCAGCGGCCCTAGGCGTAAGGACCGGTCGCCGCAACCTGCACGGGCGGGCTTGCGATCTTGTGCTGATTGTATACAATCCCCGGCTTATAAACTCATAATATCTGGAGAGGACGCCAATCATGGCCCCCGACGCATCCGCCGCCCTGGACTCGCACAGCGACGATTCCAACCGCCCCGATCACATCAGCCCCGAAGAATGGGAAGTCCGCGTCAATCTGGCCGCGGCCTATCGTCTGGTCGACCTGTTCGGCTGGTCCGACCTGTTGGGAACGCACCTGTCCGCCCGCGTCCCGGGCCCGGACGAGCACTTCCTGATCAACCCATTCGGTGTGCTGTTCGAAGAGATGACTGCCTCGGCGCTGATCAAGGTCGACGAGCACGGCACCTGCCTGACCGATTCCGCCTATAGCATCAACCCGGCGGCGTTCGTTATTCACTCGGCCGTTCACTTGGCCGTGCCGGAGCTGACCTGCGTCATGCACACCCACACCCGCGACGGTGTCGGCGTGGCGTGCCAGGCGGATGGCATCCTTCCGATTTCGCAGCAGGCCCTGTCGGTCTATGCCCACACGGCCTATCACGATTACGAAGGTCTGGCCTTCAACCTGGAAGAGCGGGAACGCCTGGTCAACGACCTGGGCGACAACCGGGTCATGGTCCTGCGCAATCACGGCCTGCTGACCGTCGGCCGCAGCATCGGCGAAGCCTTCATGTGGCTGTACCGGGCCGAGCGCGCCTGCCGTTATCAGCTGTCGTTCCAGCAGTCGGGCGCCAAGCTGACGCCGATCCCGCAGGACGTCATCGACCGCACGGTCGAGCAGGGCAAGATCGCGAACTCGCCGAACGGCCACCGTCCGATCGGTCAAAAGGAATGGCCGGCTCTGCTGCGCAAGCTGGATCGCGCCAATCCGGGCTACGATGCCTGAGTTGGGCCTAACCTGGGCCTAACCTGGGTCTAGCCCGGGCTGTCCTGGGGTTTCCTTGGCAGAATCCCCTTCACCCGAAGGGGCGGCGCACCCTATATAATGGGACCACGGTAATTCAGCGCGGGCGGCGACGCCCGCGCATCCCATGCCGGGCCCCATATAGGGTTCCGATCTTGGGCCGGGTCCGCACGCCATCGCCGGGGTGCGCCGGCCCCTGGCTGCCGGTCTCGGCGGTCGTCAGGAATATTCCACGGACAGTCCCAAGGACAGATAAATGAAACTCACTTTCGCCAATCCCTCGCTTCCCGCTCAGGGCATCGTTGCCGTTACCGCCTTTGACGGCGGTAAGCTGTCGAAAAGCGCCGCGGCGCTGGACGCCAAGCTCGGCGGCGCCATCACCCGCGCCGCCAAGGCCGCCAAGTTCACCGGCAAGGCCGGGCAGAGCCTGGACCTGTTCGCGCCGGACGCCAAATACACCCGCGTACTGGTGGTCGGCCTGGGCAAGGCGGAAGAGCTGAAGGATCTGAGCCTGCAGGAAGCGGGCGGGCGTATTTACGCCGCGCTGTCGGGGCAGGGGGCATCCGCCGCCGTCGTCGTCGACGCCGCCGAAGGGGCCGCGATGACCGCCGCCGACATGGGCGCCAATCTGGCCTATGGCGCGCTGTTGCGCTCCTACCGGTTCGACAAGTACCTGACCAAGGAGCCGAAGGATAAGAAGCCGGTGCTTAAGAACCTCAAGGTTCTGTGCCCGCTCTCGGCCAAGGCCAAGACGACCTTCGCCGAGTTGGAAAAGATCGCCGACGGCGTGTTCTTCACCCGCGATCTGGTGTCGGAGCCGGCGAACGTTCTGTATCCGGCGACCCTGGCCAAGGAAGCCCAGACCCTGAAAAAGCTGGGTGTGAAAGTCACGGTCCTGGGCGAAAAGGAAATGAAGAAGCTGGGCATGGGCGCGCTGTTGGGCGTCGGTCAGGGCTCGGTTCGCGAAAGCCAGTTGGTCGTCATGGAATGGACCGGCGTGGCTAAATCCAAAAGCGCCAAGGCGCAGCAGCCCGTCGCTTTCGTCGGCAAGGGCGTGACCTTCGACACCGGCGGCATCTCGATCAAGCCCGCCGCCGGGATGGAAGACATGAAATGGGACATGGGCGGCGCCGGTGTGGTCGTCGGCCTGATGAAGGCCCTGGCCGGTCGGAAGGCCAAGGTCAACGCCATCGGCGTGGTCGGCCTTGTCGAAAACATGCCCGACGGCAACGCGCAGCGTCCGGGCGACATCGTGACCTCGATGTCCGGCCAGACCATCGAAGTTCTGAACACCGATGCCGAAGGGCGCCTCGTCCTGGCCGATGCGCTTTGGTACACGCAGACCAAATACAAGCCGAAGTTCGTGGTCGATCTGGCGACCCTGACCGGCGCGATCATCGTCGCCCTGGGTAACGAGCGCGCGGGCATGTACGCCAACGACGACTCCCTGGCCGAACAGATTTCCCAGGCCGGGGACGCGGTCGACGAGCTGGTTTGGCGCATGCCGCTGGGCAAGGCCTATGACGAGCTGATCAATTCCGACGCCGCCGACATGCAGAACATCGGCGGTCGCTGGGGCGGCTCGATCACCGCTGCGCAGTTCCTGCAGCGCTTCATTCAGGAAGGCACCCCCTGGGTTCATCTGGACATCGCGGGTGTGGCTTGGTCGAAGAAGACCAAGCCCGTGACGCCGAAGGGCGGCACCGGTTACGGCGTGCGTCTGCTCGACCGCGTCGTCGCCGAACACTACGAAGCGAAATAAGCGGTCCGGCAGTGGGGCAGGGGCATCGACAGGGAACGGAACGGTGACGGAAATTTCGTTCTATCACCTGGAACGTTCGCCGCTCGAACAGGCCCTGCCCAAGCTGCTGGAGAAAACACTTTCCATTGGAAAACGCGCCCTGGTCCTCGCCTCGACCGAGGACCGGGTCGAAAACCTGGCCCAGGTGTTGTGGACATACGATCCCGACGCCTGGCTGCCGCATGGCACGGCCAAGGACGGCAGCCCGGAAGACCAGCCCGTATGGCTGTCGACCGAGGACGAAACGCCGAACAAGGCGACCTTCCTATTCCTGACCGACGGCGCCACCTCGCAATGGGTGGATTCCTACGAACGCTGTTTCGAGCTGTTCGACGGCCGCGACCCGGCCGCCGTGCAGGCCGCGCGCGACCGTTGGAAGGCCTACAAGGCCGCCGGTCACGACCTCAGCTATTTGCAGCAAACGCCGCAAGGCGGCTGGGAGAAAAAAGCCTAACGCCGCCCAGTCAAAAAAGAAGGCGGTGCAACGACACCAAAGACGGAGGAAACACATGAGCAACCCGCGCTGGGTCAATCGGCCCGAGGGATCGAACTGGGGGGACTTCGGCCCCGACGACGAAAAGGGCCGGATGAATTTGCTAACGCCCGAGGTGGTGCTCAAGGGCGTCGCCGAGGTCAAGGAAGGGCTGTCGTTTTGCCTGTCCATGCCGCTGGACATGCCGGGCGGCAATTCCGTCAATCCGAAGCGTCATCCCCCGGTGCTGCATCCGACCAAGCAGGACGGGGCCGCTTATTACAACTTCGTCTGGGACAAGCATTCGCGCCCGGGATCGACCGACGTCAGCGCCGACGACCTGGTCGTCCTGCACACCCAATATTCGACGCAATGGGACAGCTTGGCCCACTTCGGTCAGTTGTTCGACGCCGACGGCGACGGCGTGGCCGAGCCTTGTTACTACAACGGCTGGCGGGCCGGGATCGACGTGCCGGACCCGCATGCGAATGGCGGTGACGGCGAGCCGGTGGTCAAGACGCCCCGCCTGGGTATCGAGAAGATGGCCGAAAGCTGCGTCCAGGGGCGCGGCGTGTTGATCGACCTGCACAGCCATTTCGGAAACGAGCGGGTTAACGTCAACTACGCCATGCTGCGCGAGGTGATGGACAAGGACGGCGTCGAGGTCGAGCAAGGGGACATGGTCCTGATCCACACCGGATGGGACGACATGATCCTGTCGATGAACGGCGACCCCGATGCCAAGAAGCTTCATTCGTCCTGCGCCGTGCTCGACGGTTGGGACGACGCGATGATCCAATGGATCACCGATTCCGGCATGACGATCCTGGTCTCCGACAACATGGCGGTGGAAAACACCGACTACCCCGGCCATCCGGACGACGACAATTGCCGCCTGCCGATTCATCGCCATTGCCTGTTCAAGATCGGCGTGCACCTGGGTGAAATCTGGTACCTGTCCGAGCTGAAAAAAGCTCTGAAGGAACGGGGGCGGTCGCGTTTCCTTCTGACCGCGCCGCCGCTGCGCCTGCCGGGCAGTGTCGGGTCGCCCGCCACGCCCATCGCGACGATCTAACGGGGGCACGGCGGATGCCCGGCGATACCCCGAAATCCGGCCCGACCCGGCTGGACGCAAACAAGGTCGACATGTCGCAGTTCGGTCTGCACCGAAAGGACTATCAGCGGAACGCCAAAGGCCCGCTGTCCGGCGTGCGGGTGGTCGACATGTCGCGGCTGGTCTGCGGCAATTTGCTGACCTTCAACCTGGGCGACATGGGCGCCGAGGTGATCAAGATCGAACCGGCGGGCAAGGGCGATCCCTTGCGCTCTTGGGGCGACGGCGGGATCGAGGCGCAATGGAAGGTCTATGCCCGTAACAAGAAGAGCATGGCCCTGAACCTGCGCGATCCGCGCGCGATCGAAATCGTCAAGAAGCTGGCCGAGGGCGCGCAGATCCTGGTCGAGGGCTTTCGCCCTGGCAGGCTCGAGGAAATGGGCCTGGGGCCGGAAACGCTTTGGGCGATCAATCCCAAGCTGGTGATCGTGCGTATCTCCGGTTACGGCCAAACAGGCCCGTATAAGGAACGTCCAGGGTTCGGTTCGGTCGTCGAGAGCTTGTCGGGCTTTGCCTCGCGTAACGGTTTCGGCGACCGCGAGCCGGTGTTGCCGCCGATGGCTTTGGCCGACTCCGTCGCAGGGCTACAGGGGGCCTTCGCCACGGTGGTCGCCCTGCGCGAAGCCGAACGCGACGGCGGGCAGGGGCAGGTTGTCGACCTCGCCCTGTTGGAGCCGCTTTACGCGATCATGGGGCCGGAGGCGCTTGTCTATCAGCTGACCGGCAAGAGCCGCCCGCGCACGGGATCGTCTTCGACCACGGCCTCGCCGCGCAATGTCTACGAGACCAAGGACGGCAAGTTCATCGGCATGTCGGCCTCGATTCAGACCATGGCCGAGCGGGTGTTCCGCATGATCGGGCGCGAAGACCTGCTCAGTCAGGAAGGCTTCCGCACCAACATGGAGCGCGTCTACAACCGCGAGGAAGTGGACCGCCTCGTCGGCGGCTGGATCAAGGAACATACCCTGGCCGAGGTCACGCGGATGTTCGAGGAACAAAGCATCACCGCCTCGCCGATTTATGAGCAGGGGGACATCCTGCGCGACGAGCATTTCCGCGAACGCGAGGTGATCGTCGAACTGCCGGATGCCGAACTGGGCACCGTCGCCATGCAGAACGTCAGCCCGCGCCTGTCGAAAACGCCGGGCACGATCCGCACGCCGGCACCGGCGCGGGGCGAGCATTCCGCCGCATTGCTTGAAGACCTGGGGTTCGCCCCAGACGATATCGAAGACCTGAAAAAAGAAGGAGTGGTCGAAGGATGACCGACAAGAACATTACCGGGGTGGAAACGCCGATCGTTTGGCGTTCGCTGCTGTACGTACCGGGAAATAATGAAAAGTTCATCGCCAAGGCCCATACCCGCGGCGCCGACGGCATCATCCTGGACCTGGAAGACAGCGTTCCGGAACATGAACGGCAACGCGCCCGCGACATGCTACCCGAGGCGGTCAAGACGGTGACGCAGTCCGGGGCCGACGCCACGGTGCGCATCAACCGTCCGCTGCGCCATATGGTCAAGGACGTGGAAGCGGCTGTGAAGGCCGGGGCCCGGGCCCTGTTCGTGACCAAAGTCGATGGCGCCGGGCACCTTAAGCTGGTGTCGGAGCTGGTCGAGGAATGCGAGCGCGAGGCGGGCCGTCCCCACGGCTCGGTCAAGCTGGTCGCCATGGTCGAGACGGCGGATGCCTATTTCCGCGCTCATGCCATCGGCCGGGCGTCGTCGCGCGTCATCGGGATGAGCCTGGGTGGCGAGGACTTCGCCATGGAAATGGGCATGGTGCCGGAAATGGAAACCCTGCTGGTTCCGAAACAGACGGTGATGATCGCGGCCAAGGCTGCGGGCGTCATGGCCATGGGCTTCATCGGCACGGTTGCCGATTACCGCGACACCGAAGGCTTCCGCGCCAACGTGCGCAAGTCGGTCAAGTTCGGTTTCGACTGCGCCAGCGTCATTCATCCCTCGGGCATTCCGATCTTGAACGAGGAATTCACCCCGTCCGAAGACGCGGTCGCCGCCGCCCGCCGCATGATCGAAGCCTATGACGCCGCCCGTCTGGCCGGGAAGGGCGCGATCACCGTCGACGACAAGATGATCGACGTGCCGGTCGTGATCCGTGCTGAACGCTTGGTTGCCCGCTATGAGGCGATCAAAGCCAAGGACGCGCAAAAGTAGTCTGCGGACGCTCACCGAGAACGAAAGATGTGATAGGGTCCCATGCGGAGAAGGGGAGAGGCATGGGACCTATCTACAAGTTTTTCGGGGCGCTGCTGCTGGTGGCGTCTTTGTCCGGCTGCAAGACCGCAGCGGTCTACTTCGGCAACGAGCTGAACGAACAGCATCCGTTCGACGCCAATTCAGATAAAGCCGTCGTGGTCATGGGGCTGGTTCTTGACCACGAATCCGATCATGTCGGCATGTTGATGATGACGGAGAACTGGCGGGTGATCTGGCGTCGGATCGAAGACGGCGGCCCCGCCAAGACCGGTGCGATCGTCGCGGTCCGGCGGCATTGCGCCCTATTGGCCACGACGAAGCGTGTGCCGTGCGAGCCGGATCATCAGAAAGTCATGCGCAATGCATATGTCGTCCCGCCGGGGGAATACATGCTGTCCAGCGTGACCCGCAGTCAGGTCACCACGCAGTTCCTGGGGCGGGGCGATTCCCTGTTCAGTAAATCCGACGTCGAAAAGAAGAAGGCCAAGAACAAGGTTCCCTGGTTCTCGGTCAAGGCCGGAGAGGTCGCCTACGTCGGTGACTTCGTCTTTGACATCCGGAGCGACAAGGCGCGTTTGGTCGACATTCGTTATGACGGTGCCGCCGCGCGCGAGACGATGAAGTTGCTGCCGGAAGTTTCAGGGCAATTGGCCGTCCGCGAGCTTTCGGGTGGCACCGACTACACCAAGCTTTCAGCGCCGCGCACGCCTCTCGATCCCTCGCTGACGCCGTTCGAGGTCGTGGGCGAAAGTTCGAAAAGTCGGAAGGTCGCCGAATTGCTGGCGCTCAAGAACCTCGTTCTCGAAGTCCGGGCGCGGCAGCACCGGATGTTCCGGCTTCTGGACGTCAAGACGCGGAAACGGACCACGACCCGTTACGGTACTGTCTTGTCTGAAGCCTGGGTCGTGACGATGGAAGCCGTCAGCGCCACGGAAGAAGAGGCCGAGCGCCTGGGCGGCAAGTGGCGCAAGGTCGCGGAAAAGGGCTAATGGCGATGGAAACGGGACGGCGGCGTCAGAGCATGCCCGCCGTCGCCGCCATCACTTGGTGCGAGCCGCGCCAGATCATTTCCAGGGCGACATAGGCGACCACGGCCAAGCCGGCGTAGGCCAACCATTTGTGGCGCTCCAGCAGCGAGGCGACCCAGTTGGCGGCGAAGGCCATCAATAGGATCGACAGTACCAGCCCGAACACCAACATCCCCGGCGCGTCGTGCGCCGCCCCGGCCACGGCCAGGACGTTGTCCAACGACATCGTCACGTCGGCGACGATGATCGCGGTCACGGCGGCGCGCAGGGTTTTGCCTTCGCCTTGCGTTTCCGCATCGGGGTCGGGGGCTTCAAGGTTACCGGCGCGAATTTCCCGCCACATCTGGAATGCGACCCAAAGCAACAGCAGACCGCCGGCCAGGGTCAGGCCGATGATCGACAGCAATTGATAAGTGACCGAGGCGAAGGCGATCCGCAGGACCGTCGCCGCGATGATGCCGATGGCAATGGCCTTGCGCCGGAGGGCAAGCGGCAGTCCCGCCGCCGCCATGCCGATGACGATGGCGTTGTCGCCGGACATCACCAGATCGATGAAGACGATCGAGGCGAAGGCTTTGAAATTGAAATTCAGAAGGGGGTCGAGAAATTCCACGGGCGGGGCCTTAACGATTGTCTTCGATGATCATGTCCGAGGCTTTCTCGCCGATCATGATCGCGGGTGCGTTGGTGTTGCCCGACGTGATCGTCGGCATGATCGAGGCATCGGCGACACGCAGGCCTTTGATGCCGATGACCCGAAGCCGGTCGTCGACGACGGCGTTCGGATCGCGGCCCATCTTACAGGTCCCGACCGGGTGATAAATGGTCTGGGCGATGCGTTGGGCACCTTCCAGCAATTCGTCGTCGGTTTGCGCCGATGCGCCGGGGCGGACTTCCTCTGCCACATAGGGGCCAAGGGCCTTGGTCTCGACCAGGCGGCGCGTCAGTTTTAGCGAATCGATAGCCGTGCGGCGATCTAGTTCCGTGCTGAGATAGTTCGGGATGATTGTCGGATGGGCCATCGGATCGGGCGAGTTCAGGCGAATCTCGCCCCGGCTTTCCGGGCGCAGCTGACAGACCGACAGAGTGAAGGCCGAGAACCGGTGTGTGCCTTCGCCCGGGCTGTCGGCGCTCCACGGTTGGACATGATACTGGATGTCCGGCGTTTCCAATTCGGGCCGTGTGCGGGCGAATATCGCGACCTGACTGGCCCCCATGGTCAGCGGACCGGAACGCTTCAGGATGAATTCCATGCCCATCAGCGCCTTGCGGATCGGGTTGCGAACCTGATCGTTCAGGGTGATGGGGCGGTGGGTGCGGTAGATGGTTCGAAGCTGTAAATGGTCCTGCAGGTTGCCGCCAACGCCGGGCATGTCCTGAACGACCGGCAGGCCCAGTCGGCGTAGGTGGTCGGCGGGACCCATGCCCGACAGCATGAGAATTTGCGGCGAGCCGATGGCCCCCGCCGACAGCACCACTTCCCCCCTACAAGCGACGGCGCGCGGGGCGCCGTTTTCATCGAATTCGATTCCGGCGCAACGGCCGTTATCGATCACCAGGCGGCGAACCTGCGCGTGGGTGCGAATGTCCAGGTTCTTGCGATTCTTGATCGGGTTCAGGTAGCCGACCGCCGTCGAGCAGCGCAGCCCCCGGCGGGTCGTGAGCTGGAAATACCCGGCCCCTTCCTGATCGTCGCGGTTGAAATCATCGCGCGGCGGGATGCCCAGTTCTTCAGCGGCCTCGATGACGGCGTCGCAGATTTCGCGGCGGACCCGCATGTCGGACACGGATAAGGGGCCGTCCTTGCCATGGAAATCGTCAGCGCCGCGTTCCTGATTCTCGGCCCGTTTGAAATAGGGCAGGACATCTTCGAACGACCAGCCGACGTTGCCCAACTGCCGCCAATGGTCGAAGTCCTGCGGCTGTCCGCGGACATACAACAGACCGTTGATCGAGGACGATCCGCCCAGAACCTTGCCGCGCGGCCAGTTCAGGCTGCGCCCGCCGAGGCCCGGGTCCGGCTGGGTCTTGAAGCACCAATCCGTGGCCGGATTGTTGATCGTCTTGAAGTATCCGACCGGGATGTGAATCCAGGGGTTGGTGTCGCGTCCGCCCGCTTCCAGCAGAAGGACACGTTTGCTCGGGTCGGCGCTCAGGCGATTTGCCAGCACGCAACCGGCGGAACCGGCACCGATCACGATGTAGTCGTAAACGGGGGCGTCGGAAGGCAGGCCGGCGGGGGAAGGGGATTCTGCGTTCATGGTCGGGTCGTCATTGATCCTAAGTCATTGAAATCCAGTATGGAACAACAACTGTTCCGGTTCTGGCGCGCCGCGAGAACTCGGTGTGCGCGAAATCATCGTTGCAGAAATGAGTCATGTTTGCAATAATGATACGTAGAAGTCCCAATAATGATAATTTTAGACTTCGAAAATTTGGTCCTGTTGGCAATGGTGCGTGGTGGGACCCCATGTTTGGGAGTGGAAGCATGAATAAATTCAAATCTCTGGTGGCTGCATGCGCCATGGTGGCGTTTGCGGCAGGGGCGGCGTTTACGCCCTCGGTGGCTGAGGCCAAGAAAGTCAAAATCCGTGTGCAGTCGGTGATTCCGGCCAAGGCCGACGAAGTCACCATGCTCAAGGATTACGCGGCCAACGTCGCGGCCCTGACCAACGGGGAAGTCGAAATCGAAGTCCTGCCCGCCGGCGCCGTCGTCGGTGTGAAGGAAACCCTGGAAGCGGTTGACAAAGGCCTGATCGAAGGTGGTTTCGCCTGGACCCACTATTGGTCCGGTTATCACCCGGCCGCCATGCTGTTCGGTTCGCCCGTCGCGGGCGCCGGTGTCGGCATGGACAACATCGCCTGGGTCAGCTGGTACCAATACGGCGGTGGCCGCGCGCTCTATGAAGAGCTGTGGAAAGAGATGGGTATGAACATCAAGGGCTTCATCCTGCAGCCCGTCGGCCCGGAAGCCCTGGGCTGGTTCAAAGAGCCGATCAATTCCATGGCCGACTTCCGCAAGTATCGTTTCCGGACGCCTCCGGGCATCCCCGGCCAGACCTATAAGGACATCGGCGTCGCCTCGGTGGCTATGGGTGGCGGCGATATCCTGCCGGCCCTGGAAAAGGGCGTGATCGACGCCGCGGAATGGTGCTGCCCCAAGCCGGACATGGTGTTCGGTTTCCAGAAGGTGCTGAAGCACTATTACTTGCAGGGCCTGCACCAGGTCGTCGTTAACGCCGACATGTATCTGAACGGCGACGTCTGGAAGAGCCTGACCCCGCATCAGCAGAAGGCCATGGAACTGGCCGCCGACGCCTCGCTGTCCCGCGCCATGAGCTGGCGCATTTACGAGAACGGCAAGGCGCTGAAAGAGCTGACCGAAAAGCACGGCGTCATCCTGCATGACACGCCCGCCGACTACTTCAAGGAGTACATGGACGCGGCCCGTAAGAGCCTCGAGAAGAATGCCGCCGAAAACGCGTTCTTCAAAAAGGTCTGGGATTCCCAGAAGGCCTTCGCCGATATCGCGGTGCCGTTCTGGGCCGGGGCGCAGATGTCCAATGCCAACCTTGGTCAGGCTTACGCCAAGAGCAAGCAGAAGTAAGGCTTCGCCTTTCTGTCTGACGACCGACAGGTGCCGGATGCGGGCGGAAGTTCGTCCGCATCCCACCCTGCCGGAACTGTTTCGAGGACCTGCGTTTGGGTCCGATCCCGCAATCCGACTCCGCCCCGCCGTTCTCTGATTATTTCGGAGAGGGATCGGGAGAGTCACGAACGGACAAAGAAATTTCGATGGCCGATCATGATCCAATTCCCGGTGAACTGGATATCACCGATGAGCTGATCGCCGAGCGCCGAGGGGATCCTTCGGGCAAGATGCCTGACGACATGCCCCGCTGGATGGCGCGGACGATTACCATTATCGACCGGTTCAGCGTTTTTATCGGCAACTTGGTTTGCTGGCTGACCGTGCCGCTGTTTATCGCCATGGTTTACGAAGTGGTGGCGCGTTACCTGTTCGTAGCGCCGACCATGTGGGCCTATGACGTGTCGCGTATGTTGTACGGCGCGCTGTTCATGTTGGGGGCCGGCTACGCGCTTTCAAAAGGCGTCCATATTCGGGCCGATTTTCTGTACCGCCTGTGGCCGGATAAGGCCCAGGGGCGCATTGATCTTCTTCTTTACTTGTTACTGTATTTCCCGGGAATGCTGGTGTTCCTCTACATGGCCACGGATTTCGCCGCGCTGGCCTGGATCCGCGGTGAAAAGGGCATGGATACCGCCTGGATGCCGCATATGGGGCCGATCAAGACGGCGCTGCCCGTGGGCATCCTGTTCCTGATTATCCAAGGCGTTTCCGAAACGCTCAAAAGCTATTACGCCGCGACTAAGGGACGGTGGCCCTGAGGGGGGGGACGATAAACAATGGAAAACGAAATTCTGGGGCTCATCCTCATCGGGGTTATGCTGTTCGCGATCTTCGTCGGCTTCCCCATTTCATTCACACTGATCTTCCTTGGCTTCGTATTCGGTTACATCGGCTTCGGTAAGGTCGTGTTCTATCTGATGACGTTCCAATTCTCGAACGTCATGCTCGAACAAACACTCGCCGCCGTCCCTCTGTTCATATTCATGGGGATATTAATGGAGCAGGCGGGCCTGATGGAGCGCCTGTTCGCGGCGGTGCAGTTGATGCTGTCGCGGGTCCGGGGATCGCTCTACATCGCGGTTCTGTTCGTCTCGACCATCTTCGCCGCCGCGACCGGCATCGTCGGTGCCTCGGTGACGATCCTCGGCATCATGGCCGCCAAGACCATGAACAAGTCGGGTTACGACGTGCGTTTGGCGTCGGGCACGATTACCGCCGGGGGCACGCTCGGCATCCTGATCCCGCCGTCGATCATGTTGGTCGTGATGGGGCCGGTGTTGGAAGTGCCGGTCACGGACCTGTTCGCCGCGGCAATCATTCCCGGGATCATGATGGCCTTCCTGTACGCGGTCTACGCGATCGGGCGGTGCATGATCAATCCATCGCTCGGCCCGGCCTTGCCGGTCGAGGATCGGGCGGAAAACATGGGCGTGATCGTCAAGGAATTCGTCCTGGGTCTCGTCCCGCCGGCCTTGTTGGTGTTCTCGGCTCTGGGTTCGATCATGTTCGGGTTGGCGACGCCGACCGAAGGGGCGGGCTGCGGTGCGGCCGGCGCCTTGCTGTTGACCCTGGCCTATCGCCGCATGACCTATAAGAAGTTCAAGGAAGCCCTGGTCAAGACCTTGGAAATCTCGGCCTTGATCCTGATCCTGGTCGCGGCCTCGAACTTCTTCGGTGCGGTGTTCTCGCGTTTGGGAACCCCGACCATGTTGACCGAGCTGCTGCTCGGCCTCGACATGCCGCCGATGGTTCTGCTGATCATGATCATGGGGCTGATCTTCCTGTTGGGCTGGCCGCTGGAATGGGTGCCGATCGTTCTGATCATCGTGCCGATCCTGCTGCCGTTGGTCGAGCAGTTAGGCTTCAACCTCGTGTGGTTCGGCATTCTGGTTGCGGTCAATCTGCAAACAGCATGGCTATCACCACCCGTGGCCCTATCGGCATACTTCCTGAAAGGGGTCGTGCCGGAATGGGATCTGAAGGACATCTATATCGGCATGATGCAGTTCATGGTCATTCAGCTGATCGGTTTGGTCTTGATCATGATCTTTCCTGAAATTGCTCTATGGTTGCCGGGCCAAATCTATGGCAAGTAGCCGCCAAAGAATTCTGGCAACGACATAGAGTTCGCAGGGAACATCGGTACGCATGACGAATAATGGAGACGAAAAAGGCTCGCGGTCGATCCGTGCGCTGGAGGTTGTCGAGGCGCTGGTCAACGAAGGCCGGCCCCTCGGCGCCGCCAAGATCACGGAACTGACGGGCCTGCCCAAGGCAACCGTGCATCGCTTGTGCGCGTTGCTGAGTGATACCGGCTTCATTGCCCCGGCGGCGTCGGGTGACGGTCTGACCGTCGGCCCGCGCCTTCGGGAACTGGCGATGGCGACGGTCGCCGTCGATCTGGAACACGCCCAGCGTCATCGTATCCTCACCGACCTCTCGTCCGAGGTCGGTGAGACCTGCAACTTCAACATCCCCATGGGTGGGGAGATGCGATACATCGATCGCGTCGAAACCAAATGGCCGCTGCGCACGCAGTTGCCTATCGGTTCGCGCGTGCCGCTGCATTGCACGGCCAGCGGCAAGCTCTACCTGGCCATGCTGCCCGCCGCCCGCCGTCGGCAGATCATTCAGTCGATCGAACTGGTGCCGCATACCCAAGGCACGATCACCGACCCGGAAGCCTTGCTTGCCAATCTGGAAGTCATCCGCAAGGAAAAGGTCGGCACGGACAATCAGGAATTCATCGAAGGCATGGTCGCGGTCGCGGTGCCGGTGACGGACGCCAAAGGGCGCTTGGCCGGAACCTTGGCCTGTCACGGACCGAGCCTTCGTATGCCCATGGAACGGGCGCAAACATTCGTTCCGGCCCTGCGCCGGGCCGCGGCCAAGCTGTCCCAGATCGGGGATGACGAAGCGGCTGCGGACTAAGTTCAACCCTTCGGGAACTATTGGAAAGGCAGGTCTTCAATGGCACGGATCGGTTTTGTCGGATTGGGTCAGATGGGCGGCGGCATGAGCCGCAACCTGATGAAGCACGGCCATAGCCTGCGGGTGTTCGATCTGTCGGCGGATCAAGTCTCGGCGCTGGTCGCCGACGGGGCCGAGGCGGCGACGAGCGCGAGCGACGCCGCGCGTGATGCCGACGTGGTTTTCACCATGCTGCCGATCGGCGCCAATGTCGAAGCCGCCGTATTCGGCGATGGCGGAATTGCTGAAGCGATTTCACCCGATGCCGTCTATGTCGACATGAGCACCATTCTGCCCGACGAAACCCGCGCCATCGGCGCACGGCTGGCGGCGCAGGGCATCGCCATGGTCGATGCGCCGGTTGGCCGGACCTCCGCCCATGCTGCCGCCGGGACTTCGACATTCATGGTCGGCGGGGCCGAGAAAGACGTCGACCGCGTACGTCCCTATCTGGAATGCATGGGCGAGAGCATCACCTATTGCGGGCCGCTGGGCGCGGGGGCGACGGTGAAGCTGATCAACAACTATATCTCCGCCGTTTGTAATCTGGTCACCGCAGAAGGCATCGCCTTGGGCCTGGCCGCCGGTGTCAGCACCGACACGGTGGTCGAGGTCATTTCCCAGACCCCAGCGGGGCAGGGGCATATCAAGACGACCTGGCCCGCCAAGGCTTTGGCCGACGATCCCAGCCCGGCTTTCATGTTGGACCTTGCCCGCAAGGATTTGGGGCTGGCGTTGACCGCGGGGGCTGCGGCCAAGGTGCCGATGTTCACCGGCGCCGCCGCGCGCGAGATGTACAACACCGCCAGCGCCGCGGGTCACGGCCGCGAGGATTGGACCACCGGCATCTTCCGGACGGTCAAGGAATTGTCGAAGGTTTAACGGATACGGCTCGCCCATTGGCGGGCCGATGGATTTTTGCGGATCAGAACTCTTCCGGGCGGCGGCGTTTGACCGTGGCCTGATGGCCTCTCTTGCCCTTGGCCGAGATCGAGGCGCGTTCAGACATCGCCTGGCGGGAATCCTTGGTGTCTTCGCGGATCTGCTCGCGCATCTTCTTATGCTTGGCGTATTTTTTCTGCGCCAGCATGTCGCGATAGGCTTTCTCGTTCTTGGCGATCTTGGCGAAGAAGACCAAGTGCATGAGGGCGCTGCCGATGAACCAAGTCACGGGCATCGCCAGCAGGCTGGCCACCCAGAACACGACGTGGGTGCCGCCGATGCGGCCGATCACGCTCATATGGTAGAAGAACGCGACGGCGACCAAGCAGATCTCGAACAGGATCAAAATGCGAAAGCCGTTGGTGCTGGTAAATGATACCGGCTTTTTCGGGCCGCCCATGGCTTGGAACATTTTCGCCAGCATCCCGCCGACGAAACTGGACAGCAGCAGGACCAAACAGGCCGCCGCAACCAGATCCGTGTCCCTGGTGAACTTGAAAACCCCCAATACGTGTTCGAGATAGCCCACGTCTCGTCTCCCTGGCCTCGTCCCCTCAAAGCGGCCTCCCCTTAAGGCCAATAAGATTTTATGTCCCTTTTGAGACGATATCACCCCTAAAACGATCCGATCGCCGTCCGGCCAGAAAGAACGCGAATCCCAGCAGGGACAGCCCCGACATGGCCAGGAACGCCCCGCCGCCATGGGCCGCGAACAGAATGCCGGCAATGTAGGACGACAGGCTCATGCCCAGGCCAAGCGCCATCGCGAACAGGCTTTGCGCCGAGGCGGAGAGCGATGGCTCCACCCGCTCGCTGATCAGGTGAATGATCCCCAGGTGCGTTGCGCCGAAGGTCAAGCCGTGCAGGGCCTGAAACACAAATAACCAGAACGGGTCGGTGGTCATGGCCGTGCCGGTCCAGCGGATCAACCCGGCGGCGGCGCCGATGGCGATCATGTTGGCCGCGCCGACCCGGCGGACGGTGGTGGCGGCAAAGGTGAACAGCAGGATTTCCGCGATCACGCCTTCGCCCCAAAGGGTGCCGATGACGTCTGGCTCCAGGCCCGCCGCCGACCAATGGATCGAGCTGAAATTGTAGAACACGGCGTGCGATGCCTGGATACAGGTCGCCGCCATCATCGCCGCCAGCAGGCTGGGCATGCGCATCAATTCACGAAACGGCCGTCGGTCTGGCAGGCCCGCCGGGGCGCGGGTATCCGGCAGCGACAAGGCGCTGGCGAACGTCAGGATCGTCGCGCCCAGGATCGACCAGAAAATCCATTCGGCGGGGGCGTCGGTCAGAACCAAGCCCATGCCCCAAGCCCCGACGATGAAGGTGATCGAACCCCACAGCCGTACCCGTCCGTAATCGAACGGGACCTTCGCGCGGGTCAACATGGTCAGGCTTTCGGTCAACGGCAGTAACGGCCCGCGACTGGCATAGAATGCCACGGTGACGACCAGGATCGGCCAGAAGCCGTCGGTCCACAGGAACAGCAGAAAAGTCGCCATGCCCATGAACGCCATCTGAACCAGAATGCGTTTGCGCAGTCCCGTGCGGTCGGCGTAGCGGGCGAAAAACGGGGTGACGGCCAATCGAGCCAATGTGCCCAGGGCGAACGCCAGACCGATCTGCGTGGCGTCCAGGCCTTTGCCCTGTAGCCACAGGGGCCAGAACGGACCCTGGATGCCCAAGGCAAGGAACACAGCCCCATAGAACAGCGCCAGGCGCAGTGGGGCTAGGCGGGGTAGGGGCGTTTCCCTCGTCGTCGTCATTGCGGGACAGTTCCCGCCAGGTCACGCAAATAGCGCAGGCCTTGGATCGCGCGGACGCCGTACCATGACAGCATTTCCCCGTCGACAGATTGGACCTTGGCGCCGTGGGCGGGGAAGGCCGCGCGGAACGCGTCCAGGTGTTCGTCCTTGAACGGGAACGGTTCGGTGGAGAACAGCACGCGGTCGATGTCGTCAAGTAACCTGTCGGTTATGTCGATTTCCGGGTAGCGCGCGCCGTCCGGAGTTTGCCAGGTGCGCCAATTGATCAGCGACAGGAACCGCGAAATATAGGTCTCTCGCCCGACGGTCATCCAGGGCGCTTTCCAGATCAGGTAAAGCGCCCGGGTTTCCTCGGTCGGGCGGTCGGCGAGCAGGCTTTGCAATGCGGCGTCGAATTCATCGGCCAAGGCATCGGCCTCGGCGCGGCGATCGAAGACGCCACCCAGCAGGCGGATCAACGGGGCGTTGTCGGCGGGCTCGATCGGGTGGGTAACCACGGGCAGGATGCCCCGGCTTTCCAGTTCGTCGGCGATTTCTTTGGGGTTTTCATCGACGTTCAGAACCGCGTGGGTCGGCCGGGCGGCCTCAACCTTGCGCCAATTGACCTGTTTGGTGCCGCCCAGACTTTTGACCTGTTTGACCTGTTCCGCCGGATGAATGCAAAACGCGGTGCGCCCGACGACGTTGTCTCCCAGGCCCAGGGCGAACAGCGTTTCGGTCAGCGACGGGACCAGGGAAAGAATGCGGGCGTTCGGGGCCGGCTGATGGCGCCGTCCCGTCCAGTCGGTCAAATAGGCATCGTCGATGCCATGGCCGCCTGGAGCAGGCGATGTCATGAGGCCTCGTCCAGGGCGGCGTCGATGGCCTCTTGGGCCTCGAGCCAGGCCTGTTCGGTCGCGGCCAGGGTATCCTTGGTCTGTTTATGGGCGACCTGCAGTTCCATCAACTTGGACGTTGGGCCGTTGTAGATATCCGGCTCGGCCAGCTTGGCTTCCAGTTCGGAAATTCGCTGGCTCAGCTTTTCCATTTTCTTTTCGGCGTCCTGGACTGATTTACGCAGGGCCGCCGTTTCCTCGCGCCGCCGTGCGCGTTCGCGGCGCTGTTCTTTCTTGTCGATGGCGGGCGCGGCATCGTCGCCTTTGTTGGTCTGGGCGTTGCGGCGCGCGGCGCGGCGCTCTTCCATCAACAGGGCGGTATAATCTTCGAGGTTGCCGTCGAAGGATTTGCAGGTTCCGCCCGAAACCAGCCACAGGCGATCACAGACCAAGTCGATCAAATGCGCATCGTGGGTCACCAGCACGATCGCGCCGTCGTATTCGTTCAAGGCCTGGACCAGAGCTTCGCGGGCGTCGACATCCAGGTGGTTGGTCGGTTCGTCCAGGAACAGGATATGCGGCGCCTCGATACTCATCAGCGCGAACAACAGGCGCGATTTCTCGCCGCCGGACAGAACCTCGACCTTGCTGTCGGCCAGATCGCCGGAAAAGCCGAACCGACCCAGGTGGCTGCGCACCTTGGTTTCCGTGGCCATCGGCAGGGCGCGGGCCATATGTTGAAACGGAGATTCGTTGAGATGCAGTTCTTCCTGCTGATGTTGGGCGAAGTAACCCACCTTCAACTTTGACGACTTCACGATCTTACCGTCCAGCGGCTTCAACCGTTCGGCCAGCATCTTGATCAGCGTCGATTTACCGTTGCCGTTGGCCCCTATCAGGCCGATGCGGTCGTCCATGTCGATCCGCAGGTCGAGTTTCTTAAGGACCGGCGTATCGCCGTAGCCGACATCCACGTCGTCCATCGCGATCAACGGCGGGGACAACGGGTCGGGATCGGGAAAATTGAAGGTGGTGGTCTTTTCGTCGATGACCGAGGCAATGGGTTCCATGCGGGCCAGCATCTTCATGCGGCTCTGCGCCTGGCTGGCCTTCGATGCCTTGGCCTTGAAGCGGTCGACGAAGGCCTGGATACGCCGTTGTTCGGCCAATTGCTTGGCCTGCAGCTTGGCCTGCTGGGCCTGGCGTTCACGGCGCGTGCGCTCGAACCGGTCGTAATTCCCGACATAGCGGGTCAGCTTGCGTTCGGACAGGTGGGCGATCTCGTCCACCACCTTGTTCAACAACGTACGGTCGTGGCTGATGACCAACAGCGTGCCTTGCCAGGATGCCAAATAGCTTTCCAGCCAAAGGGCGGCTTCCAGGTCCAGGTGGTTGGTCGGTTCGTCCAGCAGCAGGAAATCGGGCCGGGCGAACAAAGTCGCGGCCAAGGCCACGCGCATGCGCCAGCCGCCGGAAAATTCGGAACAGCCGCGGGCCTGCGCTTCTTCATCGAATCCGAGGCCAGCCAGGATACGGGCGGCGCGGGCGGGTGCGGTCTGCGCGTCGATATCGGCGAGGCGGTTATGAATGTCGGCGATGCGGCCCGGGTCTTTGGCGGATTCGGCCTCGGCCAGAAGGGCGCTGCGCTCGGTATCGGCGGCCAGGACCGTATCCAGCAGGCTGGTCGAATCCGAGGGCGCTTCCTGCGCCACCGTGCCGATCCGCGCCGTAGGGCGGACGCGCACCGCACCTTCGTCCGGATGGGCGTCGCCCAGGATCATTCGGAACAGGGTGGTCTTGCCCGTTCCGTTGCGGCCGACAAGGCCCATCTTTCGTCCCTGCGGCAGGTGGAGGGTGGCTTTTTCGAACAGCACCCGTCCGCCCAGGCGAAAGGTCATGTCATTCACATGCAGCATGGCGGGGTGATAGCACGGCCCGGGCCATCATGGGAAACGCCGTTTGCGGGGGGAAGGAGAGTTGTCTCGCGGGCATAAAAATGCCGGGCCGCGGTGGTGGGGGGAGGAGGAGCCGCGGCCCGGCGTGCCCCGAAAGGCATGACTATGGGGGGAGAGGAGGATCAGCCTTTCGGGTGTCTGCGAAACCCCAGGCGGGCGAGCGCCAATCGTGCGGAACGCGCCAGCCCCCCTGGTAGTTCCTATAGCGTAATGTCCGGTTAAATTAGATTTCCGTCAATAAGCCTAATGTCTAGGTTGGACCTATATCAACCAATGGGTTGGGGGAATTCACCCTGTGAAATTTAATCAAAAAAATTAATCCATACGCCTTGAATGGATCGATAATAGCGATTAAGTGCAGGCTATGAGCACACACCTGCCAACATTGCGCCAACTGCAATATTTGATCGCCGTTGCCGAAGAAGGCCATTTCGGCCGCGCCGCGCAACGCTGTTTCGTCACACAGTCGACCCTGAGCGCCGGGATTCAGGAGCTTGAGTCGATTCTCGGTATCACCGTGATCGAGCGGACGAAGCGCCGGGTCGCGGTCACGCCGCTGGGGCAGGAATTGGTGGCGCGGGCGCGTCGCGTCCTGGCCGAAGTCGAGGATATGACGGTGACGGCCAAGGCCAGCACCCAACCGTTGACCGGTTTGCTGCGGCTCGGGGCCATTCCGACCATTGGGCCTTATGTCTTGCCGAAGATTCTGCCGCCGCTGCGCACGTCCTATCCGGATTTGCGTCTGTATCTGTGCGAAGAACAGACCGCCCGTTTGGTCGATCAATTGATCGGTGGCGATTTGGATGTGGCGATTTTGGCGCTGCCCTATGAAATGGGCGACCTGGAATGCATGGTTCTGGCCGACGATCCATTCTGGCTGGCTGTGCCTAAGGATCACGAACTGGCAAAGTCGAAAGAGCCGATTGCCGCCGAGGCATTGAGCGGCGAAGACCTGTTATTGCTGGGCGATGGCCATTGCATGCGCGATCACGCCCTGGCGGCCTGTCAACGTCAACCGGCTCCCGGTCGTTCGGGCATGTTCCAGGCGACCAGCCTCTATACCTTGGTGGAATTGGTAGCGGGCGGATTCGGCGCGACGTTGCTGCCGGGGATCGCCTTGAATTCCGATCATGTGCGGGCCGCCGATGTGGTGCTGCGTCCGCTTGCCGGTGGCGCAGGGCGGCAGATTGCCCTGGCTTGGCGGCGTAGCTCGGCCCGCCGGTCCGAATTCAAGCTGTTGGGACAGTTCCTTAAGAATCAACTGTCTCCGGACGTGGCTGCATAGGCGGCTACGCGGCGGTGCAACATGTCACCGCCCTTTCCCTTGCATGGCGGGTAGGAACCGACTATAACCCGCGCCGTTTCCGGGGCGCCGCGTTTGGCGGCCCCGACTAAGGCGCCGACAACCCGGCCAAAGGATGCCGTGGACGGCCATTTTAATTTACCGACATCTGAAACCAGCCGAACGAACAACCATACAAGGGGATCGACCATGGCTCTTGAGCGTACGCTCTCCATCATCAAACCCGATGCCACCCGCCGCAATCTGACCGGTAAGATCAATGCCCGGTTCGAAGACGCCGGCCTGCGCATCGTCGCCCAGCGCCGCGTGCAGCTGACCAAAGAACAGGCCGAAGGCTTTTACGCCGTTCACCGTGAGCGGGCCTTCTTTGGCGAACTGGTTGCCTTCATGATCTCCGGCCCCGTCGTGGTCCAGGTCCTGGAAGGTGAAAACGCTGTTGTCCGCAACCGCGAAATCATGGGCGCCACCAACCCGGCCAACGCCGACGAAGGCACGATCCGTAAGGATTTCGCCGAGAGCATCGAAGCCAACTCGGTGCACGGTTCCGACTCGCCGGAAAACGCGGCGATCGAAATCCGCTACTTCTTCAGCGAGATCGATATCGTCGGCTAACGCCGCTCCCGAAGGGAGCCGCAGGTTAGTTAACCGGCGATGCCCGAGGGATTGACGATAGACGTATTCGAAGGGGCCGCGCCGTCGATGATGGCGCGGTCTTTTTCGTCGATGGTCACGCGGCCTTCGGCGATCAGGCGAACGGCGAGCGGATAAATCTCGTGTTCGCGTTCCAACACCCGGGCGGCCAGAGCGTCCGGCGTGTCGTCGGACAGAACCGGCACAACCGCCTGAACGATGATTGGGCCCGTATCCATTTCCTTGCGCACGTAATGTACGGTGCACCCGGCGAAGCGGGCACCCAGCGCCAAAACGCGTTCCTGCACGTCCAGCCCCTTGAACGAAGGCAGCAGCGACGGGTGGATGTTGATCATCTTGTCGCGCCAATGATCGACGAACTCGTCGGACAGCAGGCGCATGAACCCGGCCAGGCAAACCAATTCGGTCCCCACGGCTTCCATCGCCGCCGTCATTTCACGGTCGAAGGTCGCACGGTCGGCGAAGTCCTTATGGTCGATCACCTGGGTTGCGATCCCGGCCTTGGCGGCGCGGTCCAACCCTTGTGCGCCCGGACGGTTCGACAGAACCAGGATGATCTCGGCCGGGAAGGCCGGGTCGGCGCAGGCGTCGATCAGGGCCTGCAGGTTTGACCCGCGGCCCGAAATCATGACCGACAGCTTCAATTTGCTCACGAGCCGGAAACCTGCACCGCTTCACCCGAGGGCCGGGCTACGACCTTGCCGATGATGCTGACGTCTTCGCCCGCATCACGGAACAGGCTTTCCAGGCGCAAGGCCTCGTCGGCGGCGGCGATCACCACCATACCGACGCCGCAATTGAAGGTCCGCAGCATCTCCTTGGGCGCGATGTTGCCGGCTTCCTGAAGCCAGTCGAACACCGGCGGTCGCGTCCAGGCCGCGCCGTCCAGATCGACGCCCAGGCCGTCCGGCAGGACGCGGGGAATGTTTTCCAACAGGCCGCCGCCGGTGATATGGGCCAGGGCCTTGACCCCGCCGGAGCGAATCGCGGCCAAGCAGGATTTGACGTAAATCCGCGTCGGGGCCAGTAGGGCTTCGGCCAAGGTGGCGCCGGTTTGGAACGGCGCCGCGTCGCCATATCCGACGCCCGCCCGTTCCGCGACCTTGCGGACCAGCGAGAACCCGTTGGAGTGAACGCCCGACGACGCCAGGGCCATCACCACATCGCCCTCGGCCACCTCGCGACCGGTCAGTTCCTGGCCGCGTTCGACCGCACCGACCGAGAACCCGGCCAGATCGTAATCGCCCGCCGCGTACATGCCCGGCATTTCGGCCGTCTCGCCGCCGATCAGGGCGCATCCGGCCTGACGGCAGCCCTCGGCCACGCCGGCGACGACGCGTGCGGCGGCATCGGGGGCCAGCTTGCCGGTGGCGAAGTAATCTAGGAAGAACAGGGGTTCCGCCCCCTGAACGACCAGATCGTTGACGCACATCGCCACAAGGTCGACCCCGACGCCGTCATGGCAATCGGCATCGATGGCGATTTTCAGTTTCGTGCCGACCCCATCGGTCGCGGCAACCAGGACCGGGTCCTGATAGCCTGCCGCGCGGGGGTCGAAGAATCCGCCGAATCCGCCCAGTCCGCCCATGACACCAGGGCGGTTGGTCGATTTGGCCAGCGGGCCGATGGCATCCACCAATGCATTACCGGCGTCGATGTCGACGCCTGCATCGCGGTAGCTCAGGCCCGCGCCGTTTTTTTCGCTGTCGCTAATCCCTTCCTCCCTCGGTCGGGTGTGCTAGATTGCGCCGACCGCATCCGGGCGAATTCGCGACCCGGACGGAAGGCGTCGATGGAGGCGAAGATACTTAATCCCCGCCGGTTTGCAACGCAGGATTGGCCCATTTCTTCAGCGCGGTCCATGGCTTTTTCAATCGCCCTGGCCGTTGTGCTGTCGTGCCTGCTGCCCTTGGCGGCGCGGGCGCAGATTTCCAATCCCTATGAAGTGTCCGGAGTCTCCGTCGATGTAACGGCGGAAACCGCCGCCGCCGCCCGCCAACAGGCCCTGCGCGAAGGCCAGGAACAGGCGATGACGATCCTTCTGCAACGCATGACGCTGAAGTCCGATTATCCGCGCCTGCCCGGGCTGTCGCCGGATGAGATCACCGAATACATCCAGGATTTCTCGGTGTCCGAGGAAAAGACCTCGGCCGTGCGCTATCTGGCCAAGCTGAATTACCGATTCCGCGCCTCCGAGGTCCGGGAGCTGTTGCGCGCCTTCAATATTCCGTTCGCTGAAACGCCGTCCAAGCCGGTGCTGGTCCTGCCGGTACTGCGTCGCGCCGGGGCCTTGCTGCTGTGGGACGATCCCAACCCGTGGCGATCCGCCTGGCAGCAACGGTCCAGCCAGTTGAGCCTGGTGCCGACGATTCTGCCGCTGGGCGATCTGGCAGATGTCGCGGCAATCGGCGTCGATCAGGTGGTGCAGGGCGATCAACAGCGCCTGCAGGCGATGGCCAAGAAGTACGAAGCCGGGAGCGTCGCCGTCGCCTTTGCTTCAATCCGCCATGATCCGGCGCGCTCGCTCTGGGTGCTGGATGTGACGTTGACCCGCTACAACCTGACCATCGATCCACAGACCACGGTCGTGACCTATGTCTCCGAATTCGGTGAAACGGCCGAATCCCTATTGGCCCGCGCGGCGGTGCAGGTGACGCAACTGATCGAAGACAACTGGAAGCGCGACAACCTGTTGCAGTCGGCTCGCCAGGAAGCCATTGCCGTGCATATTCCCATCGGCGGCCTGCGTGACTGGCTGGGGATGAAGAAGAAAATCGGCGGTGTCGCCGTCGTCCGCGAGACGGAACTGGTGCAGATCAACAAGTCCGAGGTGCAGGTGATCCTGCACTACATCGGCGACGTCGGTCAGTTGATCATCGCCATGGAACAGGCGGACCTTGCCCTGCGGGGCCAGGGCGATGTCTGGACTCTTGAGCCGCTGCGCGGCGGGAAAAAAGCCGGATGACCCGCGAAGTTCGCATGGCCTATTGGCTGGCCGGGCTGATTGTCGCCGGTTTCCTGATCCATATGCTCAGCGCCATCCTGCTGCCTTTCGTGGCGGGGATGGCCGTTGCCTATTTCCTGGATCCGGTCGCGGATCGGTTGGAGGAAAAGGGCTGTTCGCGTGCCTGGGCGACCACGATCATCACCGTCGGGTTCTTCGCCGCCGTGATCGGGGTGATCGCTATCCTGGTGCCGTTGCTGCAGCATCAGGTGGTCGGCCTGATCAAGCTGGCGCCCGAAGTCTTCGCCCACTTCCGCGCCTGGATCGAGCCGATCCTGGGCGAATGGCAATTGCACCTTCCGGCGACGGACAGCCAGGAACTGCGCGATGCCGCGGGCAAATACGGCTCCAAAGTCATTCAATGGGTGACCGAACTTCTGGCCGGGCTGTGGAGCGGGGGGCTGGCCTTCGTCAATCTGCTGTCCCTGGTCCTGATCACGCCGATCGTGTCGTTCTACCTGCTGCGCGAGTGGGATGAGATCGTCGCCTGGGTCGATTCCTATTTGCCGCGCGATGCGGCCCCGGAAATCCGCGAACAGGCCCGCCGGATCGACGAGACCATGGCCGGGTTCATCCGGGGGCAGGCCAGCGTGTGCCTGACTTTGGGAGCGCTCTACGGGGTCGGATTGACGATGGTCGGGCTTAACTCGGGCCTGCTGGTCGGGGTCGCCGCCGGGGCGGTGTCGTTCATTCCCTATTTCGGTGCCGCGTCCGGCATGGTCGTCGGCCTGGCGATCGCGTTCTTCCAATTCGGATTGGACAGCTGGGGGCATATTGCCGCCGTGGCCGGGGTGTTCCTGTTCGGCCAGACTTTGGAAAGCTATGTCCTGACGCCGCGTTTCGTCGGCGACCGGGTCAGTCTGCATCCGCTTTGGATTATCTTTGCGCTGATGGCAGGGGGCGCTCTGTTCGGTTTTACCGGGGTTCTGTTGGCCGTCCCCATGGCGGCGGTGATCGGGGTGCTGATCCGTTATGCCCTGGGGCGGTACAAGAGAAGCGCGCTTTATGACCACGCGGGGGATGGCGGCTCTTGACCGGCCCGCGCCAGATCCCCATTCCCTTCGAGCACCGCCCGGCCTTGGAACGCGACGATTACCTCGTCACTCCGGCCAATGGCGAGGCCGTGGCCTGGATCGACCGTTGGCCCGACTGGCCGACGCCGCTGCTGGCCGTCTGGGGACCGCAGGATTGCGGCAAAAGCCATCTGGCGCAGGTCTTTCTGGCCCGGACCAAGGGGCTGTTGCTGGAGGCCCCCGATGCGGCCCTGGTCGCGCCCGGCGGGGCCTATGTGATCGAAGACCTGGACTGCCCCAGGCGAAGCCTCGACGAGGAAGCGCTATTCCATTTCTTCAATGCCTGCAAATCGGCTGAAGCACGGGTTCTGGTCACGGCGCGCACAGCGCCCGCGCGCTGGGCGGTGACCCTGCCGGACTTGGCCTCGCGCCTGAAGGGCTCCGCAGCGGTCGAGATCGCGCCGCCGGACGATGCCTTGCTGGCGGCCTTGTTGGTCAAGCATTTCTCCGACCGGCAGCTGCGGGTCGATGCCGAAGTCGTGGCCTATCTGGTGCCACGCATGGATCGGACGTTCCGCGCCGCCGCCGACCTGGCTGCGGCGATTGACGCCGAAGCCCTGGCCCGCAAACGCCCGATTACTGTGCCGCTTGCGCGGGCGGTTCTTGAAGGTCTGCAATCGGGGCCAGATAGTCCAGAAACTCGCTGACCACCGCGTCCCAGGAAAATTTCAACGCGTGCGCCCGGCAAGCCGTCGGGTCGATGCCTTGCGCCTTGGCCGCGGCGGCGGCTAAGTCGTTATCCAGAACCCCGACGCCCGACGTGCCGATCACGTCCTTGGGGCCGGTGATGGGAAAGGCCGCGACCGGAATGCCGCAGGCCAAGGCCTCCAGCATGACCAGGCCGAAGGTATCGGTCAGCGACGGAAAGACGAACACATCGGCGGCATTGTAGTACTGGGCCAGTTCCGCATCCCCGTCGGCGATGAAGAACGGCACATGCGGATATTTGGCCATCAGGCTTTCCCGCGCCGGACCGCTGCCGACGACAATTTTCGATCCCGGCAATTCCAGGTCTAGGAAAGCCGGCAGGTTCTTTTCCACCGTCACCCGGCCCAGGAACAAGTGGATCGGGCGTGGCAGGTTCAGGTGGTCGATGTAATCCTTGGGGCCTGGTTTGAAGATTTCGGTATCGACCCCATGCGACCAGGGCCGCAGGTTGGCGAAGCCCTTGGCCGCCAATTCGTCATGGACGGAATGGCTGGGCACCATGACCCGCGACGACGGCGCATGAAAGCCCCTGATCCAGCGGTACAGAAGCGACAGCGGAACGATCGGCGCCCGGGCGTGGATGTATTCCGGAAACTTGGAGTGATAGGCCGTGGTGAACGGCAGATCGTTGCGCAGGCAATAGCGCCGGGCGGCGGAGCCGAGTGGTCCCTCGGTCGCGATATGGATCGCGTCCGGCCGGAATTCGTCGAGCATCGCCCGGACCCGCTGGCCGGGAAGCAACGACAATCGGATTTCCGGATAGGTCGGACAGGGCAGGGTGGTGAACAGGTTGGGCGAGATCACCTGAACCTCATGGCCCAATGCCTTCAGGCGTTCGACCACGGTGCCCATGACGCGGACAACGCCATTGGGCTGTGGATACCACGCGTCGGTGACGACGGAGATTCGCAGGGAAGAACGGCTCACGGGGCAATCCCTTCGACCGGTTTAAAACGGTTTCTTCTGGGTTCCGGTCATATGGAAGTAAAGTGATGTTCTAATGACAGTCAAAGGCCTCATGGGGCCTTGACCGGGTGGGCTTTTCCCTTGTCCTATAGCGGCCACGAACCGGCGCGACATTGCCGCCGCAATAGAAAAAAGGAAGCATCACATGGATTTAGGGATCAAAGGAAAGAAAGCGCTGGTCTGCGCCGCGTCCAAGGGCTTGGGCCGGGGCTGCGCGTTTTCCTTGGCGCGTGAGGGGGTGGACGTTGTCATCACCGCGCGCACGCCGGGTCCGCTTGAGGAAACCGCTGAACAGATTCGCAAGGAAACGGGCGTCAACGTGACCGCCATTGCCTGCGACATCACGACCGAGGAAGGCCGCGCCCAGGCGCTGGCCGCCTGTCCGAACCCGGACATCCTGGTCAACAACGCGGGCGGCCCGCCCCCGGGCGATTTCCGCGATTGGGACCGCGACGATTGGATCAAGGCGCTGGACGCCAACATGTTGACGCCGATCTTCCTAATCAAGGCGACCGTCGACGGCATGATCGAGCGTAAGTTCGGCCGGGTGGTCAACATCACCTCTGCCGCGGTGAAGTCGCCGATCGAAATCCTCGGCCTGTCCAACGGCGCCCGTGCGGGCCTGACCGGCTTCGTTGCCGGACTTTCGCGCAAGACCGTGCGCCACAACGTGACCATCAACAACCTGCTGCCGGGGCCGTTTGAGACGGATCGTCTGCGCTCCAACATGGTGGTCAAGGCCGAGCAGGCCGGGATCTCCGTCGAGGAAATGCGCGCCAAGCGTTCCGCCGACAATCCGGCGGGCCGGTTCGGCACGCCCGAGGAATTCGGCGATATGTGCGCGTTCATCTGCTCGGCCCAGGCCGGCTATATGACCGGCCAGAACTTCCTGATGGACGGCGGGTCCTTCCCGGGAACGCTCTAATCACGATCCCTGAGAAGACCTACGCCCATGAACAGCCTATCTGCGTCGGTGGTCGCATGACGACCATCCTTGTCATCGACGACGACGAAGACGTCCGGGACTTCATTTCCATGACCCTGACCCGGGCGGGATACGCGGTAGAGACGGCGACGAACGGCGACCAGGGATTGGTCGCCGTTCAGTCCCGCCGCCCCGCGGCGTTCGATCTGGTGATCTGCGACATCTTCATGCCGGTAAAGGACGGGATCGAATTCCTGACCGCTCTGCACGAAGAAAGCCCTGACTTGCCAGTTATCGCGGTCACCGGCGGCTTTACCGGCGTCACGCGCCCTTATGCGGACTCGATGACCGCCATGGGGGCCGTGCAAAGCCTGTTGAAGCCGTTCTCGCCGGATACGCTGGTAACGGCGGTCCAGGCAGCGTTGACCCCCGCCTAGACCGCATATCGCCTTAAAGCGCGTTGACTTCGGCGAGGAAGGTTTGGACTTGGCTTTTGAGTTCTTCTGACTGGCGGGACAATTCGTCCGCCGCGGTCAGAACCTCGTTCGCCGCCGCGCCGGTTTCCTGTGATGCCGCGTTGACGCCAACGGCGTTCTCCGAGACTTCATTCGCCCCCTGGGCCGCCTCTTCGACGTTGCGGGCGATTTCGCGCGTCGCGGCGCCTTGTTCTTCGACTGCGGACGCGACGGAGGCAGAAATCTCATCGACCTGGGAAACGGTCCGGCCGATGCCTTCGATCGCGGAAACGGCAGAGCCGGTCGCGGTTTGAATGCCGCTGACCTGCGTCGTGATGTTCTCGGTCGCCCGAGCGGTCTGCGTCGCCAGGTTTTTGACTTCTGCCGCGACCACGGCAAACCCTTTTCCGGCCTCGCCGGCGCGGGCGGCTTCGATCGTCGCGTTCAGGGCCAACAGGTTTGTCTGCTCCGCAATGTCGGTGATCAGCCCAACGATCTCGCCGACTTTGTTCGCGGATGCCGCCAGGGCGCGGACCATTTCTTCGGCGGTTTTGGATTCAGACACCGCCGAGCCGATGATCTGTGTGGTTTGCGCCATTTGCCGGTTGATCTCGGAAATCGAACTGGACAGTTCTTCCGCCGCCGACGACACGGTTTGAACATTGGCCGAGGCTTCTTCGATCGCGGCGGACACATTCGCCGTTCGCTCTTGTGTGGTTTGCGCGGTTTGGGTCAAGGTCTCGGCGGTCGAGCGCATTTCGGCGGATGCTGCCGCAACGGCCTGTAAGCGCTCGGTGACCTGGGCATCGAACGAACGGGTCAGTTCCTCCATGCGCCGGGTGCGTTCCTCGCGCTGGGCTTGGTTCCGGCGTTCCTGCTCTTCCAGCTTTGCGCGCTCGACGGCGTTTTCCTGAAACACGAGAAGTGCCCGGGCCATGTCGCCGATTTCGTCGCTGCGGTCCTGGCCTTTCACTTCGGCAATGAGATCGCCATTCGCGACAAGGCCCATCGTTGCGGTTATCGCGGTGATCGGTCGAGAGATACCCTTGCCGATCAAGATGCCGGCAACGGCGACGATGACGATGACGATTGCGGCCGAAGTGGAGACAGTCACCAACAACTCGTGCAATGCACTGAAAATCTCCGCCGTATCGATTTCTGCAATCACGGCCCATTTCGTGCCGAGGAATTCAAGCGGCATGTAGGCGGATACGACCTGAACGCCGCGATAGTCGAGAATTTGTTCGACGCCCGTCGCACCGCCGAGCGCCTTGGCAACGGTCGTGGTGTCGATTTTGGATTTCAGGATGGTCGACTCTTTGCCGAACCGGGAATCGCTTCGCATCAACTTGTCCGGACCGACAAGATAGGTTTCGCCGCTTGTCCCCATGCCGGCGGCGGATTGCATGATCCGGTTGATCCGCCCGATCGGCATCTGAAAGGCCAAGACCCCGATGATCGCGCCCTTGTCGTCCCGAATGGCCGACGAGATGAAACTGGCCGGTGCGCCATTGCTGGGGGCATAGGGTTTGAAGTCAAAGAAGCTTTCGGTGCCGGGAGAAGCTTTCATAGCCGCCTGAAAGGCGTTGCCCAGATCCGTTTCGCGCCATTTCCCATCGATCAGATTGGTGGCGAAATCCGGTTCCTTGAACACGGTGTAGACAAGGTCCCCCTTGGTGTCGAACAGGAACACGTCGTAGTAGCCACGCTCGGTCATGAACTCACGCAGCCACGGGTGAAAGGCCGCATGGGCTTGGTCGTAGGCCGTGCCGTCAGGCGCGGTATCCAATAGATGCTTTTTTCCGATCGGGTTTGGGTTGTCCGCAATGTAGCGTTTTTGCAGGATCGCTCCCGCATCGCTGCCCAGTTCCTGCCAAGCCTCGGCGAAACGCGTCACCGCTTGTTTGATCAAGGGGTTTGCGGCCTGCGTGGCGAGGTCCTGATGGATGCTGTTCAGGTAACTCTGAATGAACTGTGTTTTTGCGCTGCCCAAAGCGACGAGTTTCTGTTCGGCTTCCGTTTGAAGTTCTTCCGCTGCCTTGAAATAGGCAAGCGCCCCGGTAATCACGGTGGCCAGGATCGAAGCGACAACAATCGCTAGTGGGACTTTTTTTGAAATTTTTAAAGTTTTCATAAACTTAGAACACTCCTATCGTCGGCTTCTTTGCTGAACCTTGGGGTATTTCGTTTTGTGATTATTCGCTCACGCCGCGATCCCTATACCCCGTGGATGTTGCCGTTGTGCGAAAGTATCGCCGCTGGCGACTGGGGCAGGATCGAATTGGCGGAATGAACGGCTAATGTCATACGATAACATGCCGTTTGAAAACCTGACCTTTGGTCATAGGTGTTCGGTTAACCGCCCTTAAAGAGTGTCATAGTACGGTAACAATCGCCCCCGGTGACTTCGTCGGGGGACAAGGATAAAATCGCCGGATGGACGACGTGCAATTGGATAGCCCCGCGAAGACAGGGGATAAGGCCCCGGGCGCCACGCCCGCCGCTGCGAAGGAACCCACCCGCGGGCCGCAGCGCCGTGCGCGCGCCCAGCAATTGCGCGAACGCTATATCAACCGTGAAATTTCCTGGTTGGCATTCAATTCCCGCGTTCTGGAAGAAGCCAACAATCCGCACCACCCGTTGTTGGAGCGTGTGCGTTTCCTGTCGATCTCCGCATCGAACTTGGACGAGTTCTATATGGTCCGCGTCGCGGGCCTGAAGGGTCAGGTTCGGGCCGGCGTCGGCACACCGTCCGAAGACGGCCAGACCGAGGCGGAACAGCTTCAGGCGATCCACCAGGAAGTCGGTCGCCTGATGCAGGCCCAGCATGCCTGCTGGAGCAACCTGGTCAAGGAACTGCGCGGTGAGGGGATTGCCGTTGTCGCCCCCGACGAGTTGACGCCGCGCGAGCGTTCGTGGCTGCGCAAATTCGTGGATGGCATCATGCCGGTGCTGACGCCGCTGGCCATCGACCCGGCGCACCCGTTCCCGTTCATGCCGAACCTGGGCTTCTCGCTGGTTCTGACCCTGACCCAACCGGGGATGGAAGAACCCCTGCGGGCCCTGTTGCCGGTGCCGACGCAGTTGGATCGTTTCGTCCGCCTGCCGGGCGATCATATCCGCTTCATTCCGCTGGAAGACGTCATCGGCCTGTTCCTGGACCTTTGGTTCCCGAATTTCCAGGTCGTGCAAAAGGCGGCGTTCCGCGTCATCCGCGACAGCGAAATGGAAATCGACGAAGAAGCCGAAGATTTGGTGCGGACGTTCGAATCCGCGCTGAAGCGACGGCGGCGCGGCACGGTCATTCGCCTGACCTTCAACGCCGACGCGCCGGCCGAGCTACGCGACTTCGTCATTCAGGAAACCGACGCCTCGCCCGAGGACGTGATGCCGAACCCGGGCCTTCTGGGCCTGGTCGATACCAAGCAACTGATCCTGAGCGAACGGCCGGATTTGTTGTTCTCGCCGTTCAATGCGCGCTTCCCCGAACGCATCCGCGATTTCGGCGGCGATATCTTCGCGGCGATCCGCCAGAAGGACATCATTGTCCACCACCCGTACGAAAGCTTCGACGTGGTGGTGCAGTTCGTGCGCCAGGCCGCGCGCGACCCGAACGTGGTCGCGATCAAGCAGACGTTGTATCGCACGTCCAATGATTCCCCCATTGTCGCGGCCCTGATCGAGGCGGCGGAAGCCGGTAAATCGGTGACCGCGCTGGTCGAACTGAAAGCCCGTTTCGACGAAGAAGCCAACATCCGTTGGGCGCGCGATCTGGAACGCGCCGGGGTGCAGGTGGTCTACGGCTTCGTCGATATGAAGACCCACGCCAAGGTCAACATGATCGTGCGTCGCGAAGGCTCGGAACTGCGCCCCTATTGTCATTTCGGCACCGGCAACTACCACCCGATCACCGCCAAGATTTATACGGACCTGAGCTTCTTCACCTGCGATCCCTTGCTGGCGCAGGACGCATCGAAGCTGTTCAACTACATGACCGGCTACGCCAACCCGACGGCCATGCACAAGCTGTCGTTCTCGCCCTTTACCCTGCGCGACAAGCTGGTCGATCTGATCGAGGCTGAAGCCGCCAATGCCAAGGCCGGGCGGCCGTCGGGCATTTGGGCGAAGATGAATTCGATCGTCGATCCGGTGATGATCGAGGCCCTGTACAAGGCGTCGCAGGCCGGGGTGAAGATCGAGCTGATCGTGCGCGGCATCTGCTGCCTGCGTCCGGGGGTGCCGGGCCTGTCCGAAAACATCCAGGTCAAGAGCATCGTCGGGCGGTTCCTGGAGCATTCGCGTATCGTCTGCTTCGGCAACGGTCATCCGCTGCCGTCCCGCCACGCCAAGATGTTCATTTCTTCCGCCGATTGGATGCCCCGCAATCTGTATCGTCGGATCGAAACCTTGGTCCCGATCGAGAACGAGACGGTCCATGCGCAGGTGTTGGACGAGATCATGGGCGCGAACCTGAAGGATACGGCGCAAAGCTGGTTGCTGAACGGCGACGGTAGTTTCTCGCGGTTGGATTCCGATGGCTTTTCCGCGCATAATTATTTCATGACGAACCCCTCGCTTTCCGGGCGCGGCAGCGCGCTTGAGCGGAAGCCCGGGAAAAAGGGGTAGGGCGGCCAAGCAGCCGCTGAACCGCCCGCAGCCAACGCACAAGAAAATCGGCGAAAGCATGAGCGTTTTGACAGACAACCGCGCCGGTGATGTTGCGTCCCTGCGTGGCGCAGCCAATCCCGACGAGTATGCCCATGGCCGCGTCGCCGTGGTCGATATCGGGTCGTCGTCGGTGCGCATGGTCGTCTACGACACGCCGGCCCGGCTGCCGGTTCCGATCTTCAATGAAAAGGCGGATTGCGGCCTTGTTCGCGGTTTGGCCAAGACCGGTAAGCTGAATAAGAAAGGCGTCGACCGCGCCCGCGCCGCCTTGGCGCGTTTCATCCGTCTGGCCCATGTCATGGGTGTCGAGCGTCTGGAAATTCTAGCCACTGCCGCCGTCCGCGAAGCCGACGACGGGTTGAAGTTCGTCGAAGAGATCGAAAACAGTTTCAACGTCTCGGTTCAAATTCCGTCCGGTGCGGAAGAGGCGCGCCTGTCCGCCCTTGGCCTGTTGATCGGCGTGCCCAAGGCTGATGGCCTATTGGGTGACCTGGGCGGCGGATCGCTCGACCTGATCTGCATGGACAAGGGACAGTTCAGCGACAACGCGACATTGCCCCTGGGGCACCTGCGCCTTCCCGACGCGGCGGGCGGGGATATTCGCAAAGCCGCCCCGATGGTCGAACAGCAATTCGCCGAACACGATTGGCTCAAGAATATTCGGGGCCGCACCCTGTTCGCCGTCGGCGGATCGTGGCGCGTGCTGGCCCGGATCTTCATCGAGCAGACCAAGTATCCGATCCACATTATCGACGGCTTCACCATGAGCTATTCGGACCTGCGGCACCTTTGTCAGGTGTTGTCGGGGCTGAGCAAGGAAACCATGCAGCAGATGCCGATCCCGCGCCGCCGGGTCGAAACGCTGCCCTTCGCCGCCTTGACCATGGACCGGTTGCTGAACGTGGCGCGGCCGGAAAAGATCGTGTTCTCGGGCTTCGGCATGCGTGAAGGTCAGATGATCAAGGGCCTGCCGCCGGAAATCCGCACTCAGGATCCGCTGGTTGCCGGGTGCGAAACACTGGCCGAGCGAACTGGACGCTTTACCCTGACCGGGGCGGAACTGCGCGATTGGATGTCACCGCTGTTCCCCAAGGAAACGCCGCGCCATGCGCGCCTGCGCTACGTGGCCTGTCTGTTGTCCGATATCGGCTGGACGGAGCATCCAGATTACCGCGCCGAACATGCATTCTTCCGTGTGCTGCGGCTGCCCTATGCTGGATTGACGCATCTGGACCGGGCATTTTTGGCGAAGGCCGTGTTCGTTCGCTACAACGGCGATCCGTCGACATCGTTCGCGTCGCCGGTCCTGAACCTGTTGGATGATGAAGACCGCCGCATCGCCAACGCCATCGGCTTGGCCCTGCGCTTGGCGCATACGGTGTCGGGCTCGGCGCCGGGTTTGATCGGGCGCACGGTGCTGAAGCCGTCGGGGACGAAGCTGTACCTGCGCCTTCCGGTCAAGGACCGCTTGGTGTTCACCGGCGACGCGGTGGAGCGGCGGTTGAAGACCTTGGCGTCGGTCCTGGGGTACGAAGGGGCTGGCTACGGCAAACTGCCGGAAAGCGGCTCCTAACCTTCGATCAGCGGCACGGCCTGGAAGCAGTCCAGGGCGGAGGCGGCGTCGAAGATGCGCTTCAGCCGGGGCATCTTGTCCCAATCCAATTCGCGCTCATGACGTAGCTGCACATGACCCAAGGCCGAGGCGAGGGTGATGTCCGCCTGGGTCAGCTTCTCGCCGAAGAACCAAGGGCCGTCGGGCGAAGCTTCGTCCTCAAGCCATGCCAGGGCGAGCTTGATCTGATGCCGGACCCGGTGCCGCCACTGCAGGGACGGCGCATTGGCGTGCAGGTTCTTGTCGATGCTCAAGGACACGCTTTTCTCGGCCAGGCCCCAGGCGATGGTGACGGCGCGCAGCACGGCGCGCCGCTCCGCCCCCTTGGCCGGGGTCAGGGCCTTGTCCGGGCCTGCTTCCTCGTCCAGGTAGTCTAGGATGATCTGGCTGTCGAAGATCTTTTCCCCGTCCGGCAGGATCAGCACCGGCACCTTGATCAACGGATTGATCTCGGCCACCTCGTCGGCATTGCGGAACACCGACAACACCTTCCGCTCATAGGGGATGCCGTAATAGTGCATGGTCACGGCGACCCGGCGCAGGAACGGGGAATCGTATTGTCCGACAAGGCAGTGCATCGATGTGGCTCCGGTTATGCCCGACGGGTCATTCCGCGTCGGGCAGGTCGACGACCGCGAGGTTGCGATCCTTGATGGCGAGCGCCATGCGCCCGTCACGCAGTTTCAGGGCGTCCTCACCGAACAATTCACGCCGCCAGCCGCTCATCGCCGGGACGTCGGCATCCGCGCCATAGGCGGCAATGTTGTCGATGTCTTCGGAATTGGCGATCAGGCGTTGGGCGACCTCGGATTCCTCGGCGCAGAGGTTGAGGAATACCTTCAACAGGTTCGACACCGGCCCGATACCGCGCGGCAGGGGCGGCTTTTCCACCGGCTGCGGACAGTCGGCGTCGGGTAGGTCCTTGCCGCGTTCGACGGCTTCCATGATCTGGCGGCCTTGCCAGCCTTCGGCCATCTTCTGCGACAGGCCTCGGATCCGGGCCAATTGCTCAACGCTCTTTGGTGGGTGGTGGGCGATTTCGACCAAGGATTCGTCGCGCAGGATCCGGTTGCGCGGCACGTCGGCGCGCTGCGCCTCGGTCTCGCGCCAGGCCGCGACCTCGCGCAGGATCGCCAACAGGCGGGGCGTCGGGCGGCGGACCTTGAGCCGTTCGAACGCCTCGCGCGGATCGGTTTCGTAGAAGCTGCGGTTTTGCAGGGCTTCCATTTCGGACGCGACCCAAGGCGAGCGGCCGGTCCGTTCCAGCTTAGCCTGAAGCTTTTCATAGACGGTGCGCAGGTGCGTCACGTCCGACAGCGCATACTTGATCTGCTTTTCCGACAGGGGGCGCGCCGACCAGTCGGTAAAGCGCGAGCTTTTGTCGATCGAAGTCTTGGCCAGTTTCGAGACCAGGGTCTCGTAACCGACTGAGTCTCCGAACCCGCAGACCATGGCCGCGACCTGGGTGTCGAACACCGGGGCCGGGCAATCGTCCATGGCGCGAACGAAGATTTCCATGTCCTGACGGGCCGCGTGAAAGACCTTCAGCACGTTGCGGTTCGCCAACAACTCGAACACCGGCGTCAGATCGATGCCGGGGGCCAGCGCGTCCACTGCGGCCGCGCTGTCCGGTCCGGCGATCTGCAACAAGCAGAGCACGGGCCAATAGGTCCTCTCACGGATGAATTCCGTATCCACCGTCACATACTCGGCGGTGGCAAGGGGGGCGCAGAAGGCCCGGAGCTCTTCGTTGTCGGTGATCAGGTTCATTATTTCAGGGGCGAGAAGCTAACAGGAGAGATGATTTTGTTTTCCTGGTGGACCAGCATGCCTTTGCTTTTTTTGCGGTAGGCGTGCCATTCGGGGTCGGCGTCGCGGGCCATGCGCCGGCGTTCCATATCGGCCAGGTCGTCGTAGCTCCACAGGTGGATGAACTGGTTGATCGGCCCGATGGCGGTGGTGAAATAGCCAACCAAGTTCAGGTGACGAAGCTGCACGGGCAGGCCTTCGGCCTCGAACAGGTCGAGGTATTCTTTGTTCATGCCGTGGGCGACGGTGTAGGTGCGGTGGTCGATGATCATTCTGGTGTTTCCTCCTTGGGCGCGGCATTGATGGTGTGAAAGCCGCTCTGTCCGTTATACGTGAGGCTTGCAAACGGGACAACGGAGCGAAATGCTGTCCCCAATGAGAATAAAAGGAGCCCTGAAGTGAGCGATCTGATTTTGCGCGAAGACCGCGACGGCGTGACCTGGCTGACCGTCAACCGGCCGGACAAGCTGAACGTGATGACATCCCCCCTGATGATCGAATTGACCCAGACGCTGCGCGACCTGGGGGCGGATCAGTCCCTGCGCGCCGTGGTCATTACCGGTGCGGGGGAAAAGTCGTTCATCGGCGGTGCGGATATCGGCGAAATGGCGGAATTGGACCCTGTGACGGCCCGCGCCTTCATCAGCCGATTGCACGGTATCATGGCGGCGATCCGCGACCTGCCGGTGCCGGTGATCGCACGCATCAACGGTTATTGCCTCGGCGGCGGGATGGAACTGGCTGCGGCCTGTGACATTCGGATCGCGTCGGACAACGCCAAGTTCGGCATGCCCGAGGTCCGCATCGGCCTGCCCAGCGTGATCGAGGCCGTGTTGCTGCCGCATCTGGTCGGCTGGGGCAAAACCCGCTGGCTGGTCATGACCGGCGAGATGATCGATTCTCAGACGGCCCACGATTGGGGCTTCACGGAATTCCTGACGACTCCGGCGGAATTGGACAGCGTCCTCGCCCGTACGGTCGATGCCATTGTGGCTTCCGGACCGCACGCGATCCGCACGCAGAAGCTTTTGGTTCGCGCCTGGGAAAGCCTGCCGCCCGGTGAGGCCATCGCCGATACCATCCCGGTGTTCGGCGACAGCTTCGAAACCGGCGAGCCCCAGGAAATGCTGGGCGAATTCGTCGCCCGCAAGGCCAAGAAGGGCTAACGCATCGCCATGGGGGAGCGGGCGGAAATCGTATTCAGCATCCTGATGGCGGCTTTCGTCGTCGTTTTGGTGATGACCAACGTTATCGCGGGAAAGCTGTTTCTGGCTTTCCCCGAGACGTTCCCCCACGGCTTGTTCGGTGAAGCGGTCACCTTGACCGCTGGGCTGATCACCTATCCCATCACCTTTCTGATTACCGACGTGGTCTGCGAGGTCTATGGCCAGCGCCGCGCCAATCTGATGGTCTATACGGGCTTCGCGATGAGCCTGATGATCCTGGTGGTCATTCAAGTCGCCCTGGTGGTGCCGGGATCGCCCGTCTGGGCAGACGGTAATCCGCACTACAACACCGTCATCCAAATGCAGGAAGCCTATGAAAGCGTGTTCACCCTGCCGGGCATGCTGGTGTTGGGCTCGATGAGCGCCTATCTGGCGGCGCAGTTGCTGGACGTGAAGCTGTTCCACTTCTGGAAAAAGGTCACCCACGGCAAGCACCTTTGGCTGCGCAACAACGCCTCAACCATGACCAGCCAGTTGGCGGACACCTGCATCGTCAATTCGATTTTCCTGGGCTTCGGGCTTGGCCTGGACTGGGGTGTCGTCGGCAAGATCATCCTTGCCAGTTATCTCGCCAAGCTGTTGATCGCCTTGGCCGACACACCGTTCGTTTACGCCGGTGTGTGGCTGGTGCGGCGGGTTGCCCGCCTGCCGGAGAAGGGTAGCATCGACATATTGGTGTGATCCCGCGCACAGCGACGGGGTGCATCCGATCATATTCTTGAGGCGGAGATCGTAGGGCGGTCGGGAGAAACACCATGACCGCCATCAAAATTCTTTCGTCTGACGACACTCTCGCAAATGGCACTTGCGAGGAAGGTAGTCGTGCGGACTTACCCGAAAACCCGTTCAGCGAAGCCGTATTCGCGGCGGAAGACGCGCTTGCCCGGCAATTGGACGGGCCGCCCGTCGTGTCCATGGCCGATGAATTACGCCATGCGGTCGCCGAAAGCGGCCGTGGCCAAGTAGCGCTATTAAGCGACATTTGGCGCATGGCGCGTGGGACTGGTCGGGTCAGCCCCCAGGAATACATGTATTACCGTTTGTGGGATCCGAAGCTGGACGCCGACGCCAAGGCGCGCTTCGTCGGGAAACGGGTGCAGACGGCGCTGCACCGGGCCTGCAACCCGGCGACGTGGTACATGGTTGCCCATGACAAACTGATCTTCCAGGCGGCGGCTGCCGGGATGGGGCTTCCGATACCCCGGCTGCGGGGCGTCTATCACCCGTCGCGTGTCGCCGGCCCCGTGCCCCATGCGCGGGATAAGGAAGGCTTGAAGGAACTTCTGAATAACGGCCTATCGGGGCCGATTTTCGCCAAGCCGATCGACGGTATGTATTCGATCGGCGCGTTGTCGATCGATCGCCTGCCGGAAGGGCAGGGCTTTTTAGCCAACGGCGCCGTCGTCTCCACGGACGATCTGGTCAACTACCTGAGCTTCCGGCGGGATAGGGGGTATGTGTTCCAGGACCGTTTGACGCCTCATACCCGTTTGCGCGGTTTGATCGGCGACCATTTGCCTTGCATGCGGGTGTTGGTGCTGGTCGACGGCAAAGGCGTGGCCGAACCGGTCAGCGCCGTGGTGAAGCTCCCGGCCGGGGGGCAGACTGCTGATAACTTCTGGCGGGGGGATAACTTGCTGGCTGCGTTGGAATTGGAAACCGGCGCGGTGACACGGGCGGTCAATGGGTGGGGGCGTTCGTTCGCCGTCGTCGATGCCCATCCGGATACGGGCGTGCGCCTGGCCGGAACGACCCTGCCGCAATTCGACGAGGCGATGGCCCTGGTCCGCCGGGCCGCAGCAGCCTTTCCCGGCATCCGGACGCAATCATGGGATATTGCCCTGACCGACAAGGGGCCGGTGGTCATGGAGTTGAACTTCGGCGGAGATTTGAACCTCCACCAATTGGCCCATGGAAAAGGCATCATGGGCGCGCGTTACCGCGCCCATGTCGCCGACTGCCGGGGACAAACCGGCAAGAAATGATGGCTGAAGCCGGGGGCGGCGCTTACCAGCGCCGTTCCGCGGTTTCGCTGCCGCCGTCGATGAAGCCTTTGAGCGCCGAAACTTGGACGCAGCCCTGCGGGCACAGGGTTTCAAGCTTGGCCAAAAGCTCCAGAGCCGTGTCTTTCTGGCCCATTTCGACGTAAAGCTCGCCCATGTACTCCAGGGCGCCCTTGTGTTCCGGGTTGATGGCCAGGGCGCGTTCGTAATAGTCGAAGGCGACGTCGTAATGGCCCATCTTGCGGGAGGCATAGCCCCGCAGGTTCCAACCGTCGGCATCGTTCGGGTTGGCTTCCGTATAAGGCATCAGGGCCGTCAGCGCCGGCTCGAACTTGCCCTGGTTGAGCAGTTCCTGGATATCGCGAAGGGCCTTGCCTTCCTTCTTGTCCTTATCCTTATCGTCGGGCGTCGTCGTGGTCGGGGTGTCGCTGCCCATGGCCAGGGCCTTGTGGGCGGTGGCCAAAGGGGACAGGGCAATCAGGGCGCCGAGCGCCAAGGCAGGAACAGTGGCACGCCAAGTGATGGTCATGAGTAGGTCTCCTAACGGGAAATGTCAGGCCGACGCTGGCCGTCTTCGCGGGCGCAGTATAGCACCTTTTTGCGGAATTTCCCGTCTCACGCTTTGGTGAGCAATGGCCCGGGTGCTGGGGCGATGGGCAAATTCCTTCTGGATTTTCGACGTCCGAAAGCCTAGAAACCCCCGGATGAATTCGCCCCTTCCGCCGGTTGTCGGCGGCTTAATCCTTGGGCGCGCGACAATCGGACCAAGCCGATCCATCGCGCACATTATTTGACGGGAAATAGCCTTCATGCATCCTTACCGCACCCATAACTGTGGCCAACTGCGCGAAGCCAACGTCGGCGAGACCGTTCGCCTGTCCGGCTGGGTCCACCGCAAGCGTGACCACGGGAACCTGTTGTTCGTCGATTTGCGCGACCACTATGGCCTGACGCAATGCGTGATCGACGTTTCGGGTGCGTTGTTCCCGGGTGTCGAAGGGGTGCGTCCCGAAAGCGTGGTGACGATCACCGGTCCGGTGGTCAAGCGCTCGGAAGAAACGATCAACCCCGGCATCCCGACCGGCTCGATCGAAGTGCGGATCGACGAGTTCCATGTCGAAAGCGCCGCCGAAACCCTGCCGATGCAGGTTTTCGGCGATGCCGACCTGGGCGAGGAAACGCGCCTGCGCTACCGCTTCCTGGATCTGCGCCGCGAACAGCCGCATGCCAACATCATCCTGCGCTCGAAAGTTATTTCCTCGATCCGCCGCCGGATGACGGATCAGGGCTTCCTGGAAATCCAGACGCCGATCCTGACCGCGTCGTCGCCCGAGGGGGCCCGCGATTATCTGGTGCCGTCGCGCAACCATCCGGGTCACTTCTACGCGCTGCCGCAGGCCCCGCAGCAGTTCAAGCAGCTGCTGATGGTCTCCGGCTTCGATAAGTACTTCCAGATCGCACCTTGCTTCCGCGACGAAGACGCCCGCGCCGACCGCTCGCCGGGCGAGTTCTATCAGCTCGACCTGGAAATGGCGTACGTCACCCAGGACGACGTGTTCGCGGCGCTGGAGCCGGTTTTGGCCGGCGTGTTCGAGGAATTCGCCGGTGACCGTACGGTGACCAAGGCCCCGTTCCCGCGCATCCCGTACAAGGAATCGATGCTCAAGTACGGCAACGACAAGCCGGACCTGCGCAACCCGATCGAAATGTGCGACGTCACCGACGCCTTCGCCGGTTCCGGCTTCAAGGTCTTCGCCGGGATGATCGAAAAGAACGACAAGGTTCGGGTCCATGCCATTCCCGCGCCGGGCGGCGGTAGCCGCGCGTTCTGCGACCGCATGAATTCCTGGGCGCAGGGGCAGGGACAGCCGGGCTTGGGCTACATCTTCTTCCGCGAAGGTGAGGGCGCCGGTCCGATCGCCAAGAACATCGGCGAAGACCGCACCAATATGCTGAAGACCAAGCTGGGTCTGAACGACGGCGATGCCGTGTTCTTCGTGGCCGGTGTGCCGGGCGAGTTCGCATCCTTCGCCTCGGCCGCGCGGACCAAGGTCGGTGAAGACCTGGACCTGATCGCCAAGGACCGTTTCGATTTCTGCTGGATCGTCGACTACCCGATGTTCGAGCTGAATGAAGAAACGGGGCAGATCGATTTCTCGCACAACCCGTTCTCGATGCCGCAGGGTGGTCTTGATGCCCTGGAAAATCAGGATCCGCTGGACGTGCTGGCCTATCAGTACGACATCGTCTGCAACGGCGTGGAGCTGTCGTCGGGCGCGATCCGGAACCACAAGCCGGAAATCATGATCAAGGCATTCGAGATTGCGGGCTATTCCAAGGAAACGGTCGAAACCGAGTTCGGCGGCATGTACCGGGCGTTCCAGTACGGCGCGCCGCCCCACGGTGGCTCGGCTCCGGGGATCGACCGTATCGTCATGATGTTGGCGGACGAGCCGAACCTGCGCGAAGTTATCGCTTTCCCGCTGAACCAGCAGGCTCAGGATTTGCTGATGGGGGCGCCGTCCACGGTTGACGAATCGAGGCTGAAGGAACTGCACCTGCGGTTGGCCTTGCCGAAGAAAAAGACAACCGCCGGCGAGAATGAATCGTAAGGGTGGTATTTCCACCCGGCGTCAACGCGTTTTGATTCCTTTAATCCTGAAAATGACTTAGCCGGCGAGAAAAAGCTGGTCGCCGATTCGCGTCGTCAGGTATGGTGAACGAATCGTTACCGATTCGGTGCTCTTCCGCCTGCGGCGGCGGAAAGCGCGGGGCGGATCGGGGTAAACATTTTTAGGGTGAGGATGCCGGTGCGGCTGCCGGTTGCCCAACTGGGGGTTAAAATGCGGAAGGCTTTGTTCGTAGCTGGCGCGTGCACGTTGCTAAGCGGCTGTGCCCTGCCGATCCCCATTCAGGTTGCATCCTGGGCCATCGATATCATCTCCATCGCCACGACCGAAAAATCCATCACTGACCACGGGCTTTCCGCTCTGACTCAGCAGGATTGCGCGATCCACCGCGTTGTCACTGAATCGGATGGGGCAATCTGCCACGACGTTGATGGCCGGACCGACGTGATGACCGCCGAGGCGGATCAACCGACGGAAGCGCGAAGCTGGAAACGGTCGGGCGGACGCGCCGGCGGCCTTCGGTTCGAGGCAATTGAGAACCAAGTTGCAAACGCGGGCAGCGATGCTGTGCCTGACGCCGAGCCCAATGAGCCGCAGGTTGCGGCGGCGCCGGAACCGATCGCCGTTCCTGCTGCTGGTATCGACGCCCTGATGGAACAGCCGGTGAAGGTGAATATCGATCTTGAGGCGATGCAGCCGATGGTCGAGGAAACCGACCGTCCCTTCATGCACCTGGCCATGGAAAATGCAACGGTTCAGACCGCTGCGGTGCAGCCGCAGGCAACCGTCTCGGCGAAGCCCACGGCGGGGTTCTATTACGTGATCGGAAGTTTCCGCGCCAGCGACCGGGCGAAACGGCACATGCAAACTTACGGGGCGCTGACGCCTTCGGTCCTGCATGGGCGGATCGGCACGGACGGTCGTGAAGTTTTCCGTGTCGTCGTCGGACCGTTGAATTCCCAGGAACGCTCGGTTGCCGTCCGTCGGATCAAGCGGGCCGGGATCGCCGACAGCTGGGCCATTCGGGTTTCGCCGAAGGATTGGACCGTGGCTGCCAAGCTACAGCCGGTGCAACAGGCTGACGCCACGTTGAGTGCGCGCGATTGGCCGGGCCTGACCCACTTCATCACTGTTCGATAAAAGGCCTTCGCCTTTTAAGCAGCTAGGTGGTCGTCGTCGGTCTCGGCGGGCCCATCCAACGTCTGCAGCAGCTTGAGGATACGTTCGCTTTGCCGGACAAGGCGCGTGTTCTGGGGGTTGTGACGACGCTCGAAATTCAGCCGTTCTTCCCATTGGGCGACGAAGTCGCGGGCTTTATCCGGTCCCGCCAGCTCACCTGTCAGGGCGCCGATGGTCAGGTTGTAGTCGGGGTGTAATTCCGGCTGAAAGGCCAGCAGCTCATATTCCTCGAACGCAATGGTGCCGGAGGCATAAAGCTCCAAGCTGACGTCGGCCATTTGGCGCGGGGTCAAGCGGCGCAGGGACAGGCCACCCGTCAGTTCGCTGAACAAGGTCGGGCGTGCGGCTTCCGCTGCGTGTTCGTCATCCGAGGATGTCGCCTGCGGGGGCAGGACGGGTGTCAGCGGCACCAGTTCGCGGGATAGGCTCTCCGCTGTCAGGTGCTGCGAGTTGACGTCGATATACGACAACGTTTGATGTTCTGCTCCCATGGGCAAGGCTCCTTAGTCTTCCGAACGCGATCCGTTCGAGAACAAAGACAATGTCGAACCCTGACATGCCGAAGGCACTGTTTCCCGGGCCGGGGTGTCGCCTTGGTTCATCCGTCGTTGCGCGCGGCAACGGTGATGAGGGGGAAGGCGGTGGTCTCGGTTGCGGGCATCGGGGTCTGTTCTATCGCCGTCATGGGTGCCTTCAAATAGTCGGCATGCGGACTTCGCCACATCCATTTCTCTGAAGGATTAGTAGCAATTACCGGGCCAATCAGCCGGGGGCGGATTTCCTTATGATTAACGAAACCTTAGCTGTGAAAACGGGATGAACCCGGCAATTTTTGCCGGGTAACTGGGTAGGATTTTCCCAAATGCTATGCGTCGCGTGACCATGGACAGGGCCGCATTCCGGGCCTAGTCTCACATCACAGTTTGTGCATACGAGGCCCCGTTCAATCAAATGCCGTTCATACGAAGAATTCTCGCCACAGGCATGGCTGCCTGTGTGTTTGCAGGTGTGTTTACCCTGTACGCCGCGCCGGTCAATTCCGCAGAGGCGCCCTCCGCAAAGACAGAGACGTTGGTGCCGCATCGGGCCGCGTATGAGATCACTTTGTTCCAAAGCCGCGAAGGGGTCGGCCCGACGGCTGCCCGCGGTATCATGGCTTATACCTTCGCCGATGCCTGCGAAAGCTGGGTCGTTGAAAACCGGATCGTCATGGACGTGGTCTATGGCGAGGAAACGCCGGTCCGGACCGATTGGACCTCCAGCAGTTGGGAGTCCAAGGACGGCCGCGACTATGGCTTCAACATGACCCACAAACGCAACGAGCAACTGGCGGAAGAACTGAAAGGCACGGCGCGGATCGATCCCGGCCGGGGCGGCGAGGCGGCTTTTACCGGCAACCAAGCCGTGCAGATTCCGTTACCCAAGGAAACCCTGTTTCCGACGTCGCATTTGTTGGCCAGTTTGAAGGCGGCGAAGGAGGGGAAGAAGGTTTTCTCCAAGCCGATGTTCGATGGCGGTAGCCTGGACAACCCTTACGACACCAACGCTTACATCGTTCGCCCGAAAACACGGGATAAGGCGGTGCAGAAACTGCTGAAGAAAGCCGGTTTCGCCGACGACGTGCCGGTGTGGCGGTATCAGATGGCGTTTTTCGCCCAGCAATCGAACGAGGGCACGCCCGCGTTCGAATTGGAAGTCGACTACCGGGCCGATGGTATCGCCGAGCGGATTACCCAGTATTTCAGCGATTTCGCGATCCGGATGTCGTTGGTCAAGCTCGAGAAACTTGCGGGCGGTTGCTGACCTCATCGGCTGTCCACAACCAGGCGGCTCCCCGTACTCCGGATGAATCGCCGTGGCTGGCGGGGACCAGCCGCGTCGCCACGCTGTCGGAAAAGACCCAATCGCCCCAGAGCGCCGGGACGGCGTCGTACAATCGGGCGATATTGGACAACCCGCCCCCCAGCACGATCACGTTGGGGTCGACGATGTTGATCACTGTGGCAAGGGCACGGGCAAGGCGACTTTCGTACCGGGCAAGGGTTGTGGCGGCGGCAGCGTCGCCGGCGGTCGCCCGCGCCGCGATTTCTGTTGCGCTCAGGTCGTCGCCACCATGGTCCCGCGCCAGCGCAGGGCCGGACAGAAACGTCTCGATGCAGCCGTTCAGGCCGCAATAGCAAGCCGGACCCGGGCGCTCGTTGTCCATTGGCCAGGGCAGGGGATTGTGGCCCCATTCGCCGGCCACCGCGTTAACCCCGGCGATAAGGCGTCCGTTGACGGCGATGCCGCCGCCGACCCCGGTTCCCAGGATGACGCCGAACACGACCGGCGCGCCCGCGGCGGCGCCGTCGCTGGCTTCGGACAGGGTGAAGCAATCGGCGTCGTTGGCCAGGCGCACGGGGCGGTTCAGCGTGGTTTCCAGGTCCTTGTCCAAAGGATGTCCGATCAACCAGGTCGAATTGGCATTTTTGACCAAGCCGGTCGCGGGCGAAATCGTCCCCGGAATGCCGACGCCGACATGGGTGATCGGGGCGGTTGCCGCCTCTAGTTTGCCAATCAGGTCGTCAATGGCGGCAAGCGTCGCTTGATAGTCTCCGCGCGGCGCTGGGATCCGGTGGCGGGCCAGAGGCGCGCCCTGGTCGTCGAGAACGATGCCCTCGATCTTCGTGCCGCCTAGATCAATGCCGCAGCGCATGGCCCATCCCCAGGGAAAAAAATCGTCTCATCGTGTGACCGTCGTCATGTTCAAATCGAAACGAGGTTAATACTTTTTTACCGTTCAATCCTTAGAACTGTGGGGACAACCACAGGGTTAGGGGTGGAACAGATGACCATCATTGCCGAAACGACGACCGAACAAAGGGATGTTTATCCGGTGTTTCGCGGGCTGAGCGAATTGGGCCTGTCGACCGCTGATTTGGCGATGGCCATGTCGGCGTCGCAGACTGATGTCGCCGCTTGGCGCTCGGGCGAGGAGCGGATGCCCGCCCGGCTGATTGCGTTTCTGACCTTGATTTTGGATGCATTGATCGAGCGTCGCGGAACCGAAGCCACGGTGGCGGCCTCGTTTTTTCCGGAGATGGCCAAACCTGGGCAAATCCGCACCGTACGGGCGCGGGATAATTTGCAACAGCAACAGGCTTTTAACTGCGGTTTCGATAAGGCGCATATGGACGCGGGTCTGCGCTTGTTCCAACGCTGGCGCGATCGTAAGCTGTTTGCCGACCACCGTTTTGTCGGCGCGGAACGCGGACGTGCTTTCGATATGGTACAGGCGGAGGCTATGGCGACCTGATGTAACGGGATCGCATCGGCGGCCGGGGGGCTGCGGGTGCGAATGTAAGTGCCGGGGCATTGGGATGCTTTTGGGGTAGACGAGGGTAGAATGAGCGACAAATTGTTCGGGCTGACGGAAGAAGGCGTCAAAACCGCGCTGGATATCAAACCCCGGTACAAAAAGGGCGAGCCGCTGATCGTTCCGAGCGACAACGACAAGTTTCTGGCCCCTGAGAATTTCCTGAATTCATCCATCAATCTGGGCGGTCTGGATGATCCGCTGCCGCTGGCCCTGGTGTCGGCGCGCGACCCGGAAGCCCCGATGGCGCTTGCCGCCGCGGCGCGTCTGTCCCCGATGGGGCGCAAGACGCCGCTGATTACCGGCATGTTCGAAATTGTCGGCGATCTGTCGAAGCACGAAGCGGTCAAGGACGCGGTGTCCCTGATTACCGAAAGCGCTTTCGACCCCAACGCGATTGCCAAGCTGCGGCGCGAAACCTCGCGCTTCATCGTCCGTACCCGGGCTGAATACACCCTGGCCCTGCGTCAGAACCTGCACAACCTGATGGACGGCAGCGTGTCGCCCCGCCAGTTCGTGCAGGAATTCTTCCAACTGACCGAAGCCGGGAACATGCGGAACGACATCCGCAAGAAACTGGTCATCAGCTTGTTGATGTCGGAGACCGTGCGGCCGAGCGTCAAATTCTTGATGCTGGAAAACTTCCATCAGATGCCCTCGCCGGTGCAGACGGCGATCATTCAGGCTCTGTTGCGCGCCGAGTCTTCGCGCCATGTCGATCTGATGAAGGAAGAACTTCGCTGGATCGTGGCGCAAGGCGTCGAATACGGCCAAACCCACTAAGTTTCCAAAGACTTATAACCAACGATATAGCCCGGCGCCGATGTGGCGCCGTTGGCATACGTTTTTGTGCGCCTGCCCATACTTTGGGTGAATGGCCAGCCGTTCCGTCGTTTGCGACAACGGAAGCGGACATACACGTCCTCCTTCAAAAACATCCGCTAAGGAAGATTAGGAGAGACCTTCGCATGAAACAGCAATTGCTGGTCTACGCCTCGCGCGACGTTCCTGATTGTTATCTGGTTACGCCGGCTCATCTCGCCCATCAGGCCCATGTGGAATTCTACTGGAGCGCCTCGCGGGATCGTTTGACCCTGGTGGCGCGGGACCGCGCCCGGGTTCTGCTTAGCTGGGCCCCTGATTTCAAGGGCGAGGCGGGTGTCATCGATTTTCAGGGGGAACTTGTATCGGCGGCTTAAGCAGCGCGAAATTAATGTCTCATTCGATAATATGAATGTTGAACCGCGGTTGTCATGACGTACAATCCGGTCTCGATTTTCCACTGATCCTCGGGGGAGGGGACGCGGATAGCAGGTGTCATGCCCAAATCCAAGGACCCGTACTCTCCCGCTCTCGATTGGCCCAAATATCTTTGGCAGCCGATCGTCTTTTCCGCGCTCTTTTTCGGGATCGCGCTTGGTGCGGTTCTGTATTTCGTCAGCCTGGCGGCGGACAGAGAAAACGCGCAGGCCGTAGACAATTCAAATCACTTGGCCCGGACCGCAATCGGAACCGTGCGCGAAGACATGGTCGGTCGCGTCGTCGATTACGCCTGGTGGAACGATATGGTCGCGCAGGTCAAGAACGGCATCGAACCCGGCTGGGCGGAAACCAACATCGGCAAATACATGCAGGATGAGTTCGGTTATTCGGGCTCATACGTATTCGATGCAGGGAATGAAACGCTTTATCACGCAAAAGATAATCCGGACCTGCCGGCTGAAGGATTGCAGTTCCTCGGCAGTGGCGGCGAGGCTTTTCTTACTGCCCTGAGAGCGACACCGACGGCTCGATCAGAGTCCGGGAGCAGTTTCGTCACCTGGAATGGGCGTGTCTATTTAGTGGCTGCCGGATCAATTACCCCGGAAACCCCGACCGAGGCGGAAGCTAAGCTGAAGGACCGACCGATCCTTGTGTTCTTCCGGGAGATGAATTCTGAACTCATGGAAAGCCTGGGCCAGCGCTTCCTTCTGGGGGGGCTGCGCCTGGGAGGGGTTGGAAATGACGGTGGCGGGCTCTCGCTGTCTTCGTTGACCGGTAAACCGCTTGCAACCGTTATCTGGGCGCAGGACAAACCGGGGGACCGGCTGTTCCAGGATCTTGCCCTGAGGATCGGCGCGGTCACACTGGTGCTAGTGGTCGCGGCTGTCGCGCTATCTTTTGTCTGGTCCCGATCGGCGATTACCGCGAACCTGGCGAAGTCCCGGTTCCTGGCCAAAATGAGCCACGAATTGCTGACGCCGCTCAATCCGATCATCGGTTTTTCGCAGGCTATGTCCGACCAGTTGTTCGGCCCCATCGCCCCAAGATACCGGGGATACGCCGACGACATTCAGCGCAGCGCCCGCCACCTGCAGTCGGTGGTGCAGGACGTGCTGGATTTCTCCCGGATCGAAACCGGGGAACTTGGGCTTCAGGAAACCTTGATCGAGCTGCCGGTGCTGGTCCGCGACTTGCCGCCGGTGACTGTCTATCGGCCATCTTTGGATGGCGAGGAGCAGGTCTGTCCGCTCGCGGTGCGGGCCGAAATTCCCGAAGATCTGCCACGGCTGGTTGGCGATGAACGCAGGATTCGCCAAATCCTGATCAATGTTCTGTCCAATGCCGCCAAATTTTCGGACGGTCAGGAACTGACATTGCGCGCGAATTTGATTGATGGCGGCGCAATGCGGATCGAAATCCAGGACAAGGGGATCGGGATCGCGCCGGCCGATATTCCAAAGGCGTTCGAGCCGTTTGTGCAACTTGCGCCGACCGGGGGACGGACGCGCAGCCGCACGGGGGCAGGCATCGGTCTGTCGATTTGTCGCGATCTGATGAATATGCACGGCGGGACCCTGGACCTGGAAAGTGACCTTGGGAAGGGGACCACCGTGATTATGACGTTTCCCGCCGATCGGATCGCCGAGCGGCGTGCAACCTTCTCCAGGTGAAAACTGAAACGCGGTTGTCTTGCCCCGGTGTTTGGCGGCGTGCTAGCAGTGAGCTCCCACCTCTAGACCATCCTTCGGAGCCCCCCTTCCGTGGCCTTTAAACCCGATTATGCCTTTGACGGCGAACCTTCCATTGGTGAAACCTGGGAAGTCGCGCCGGGCGTGCGCTGGTTGCGTATGCCGTTGCCCTTCAAACTGGATCATATCAACCTGTGGATGCTGGAGGACGGCGACGGCTGGACCCTGGTCGACACCGGCATCAGCACGGACGAAACGCGCGACGCCTGGGACCAGGTGTTCGCGAACACGCTGAACGGCAAGCCGGTCAAACGGATCATCGTCACCCATTTTCACCCGGATCATGTCGGGTTGGCCGGTTGGTTGTGTTCCCGCTTCAAGGCGCCGCTGTGGATGCCTTACGGGGAATGGACGACGGGGCGTATGCTGGCCGCCGAAACGGGGCAGACGGCTGGGCCGGTGTTCCATGCCTTCTACAAGGCGGCGGGCATTTCCGGGGACCTGCTGGCCCAGGTCGACAGCCGCGTCGGCCGGTATGGCGGTAACATTTCGCCGATCCCGCCTGCGGTGCGCCGCATCGCCCATGGCGACGAAATCGATATCGGCGCCCACAAATGGCGCGTGATCGAAGGCAACGGGCATTCGCCCGAGCATGCTTGTCTGTTCTGTCCGGATTTGAAGGTGCTGATTTCAGGCGATCAGATTCTGCCGAAGATCAGCCCCAACGTCTCGCTTTGGCCGCAGGAACCCGAGGCTGACCCGCTGACCAAGTTCCTGGATAGCCTCAAGCGGTTCAAGGACTTGCCCGCCGATACGCTGGTTCTGCCGTCCCATAACTGGCCGTTCCGTGGTTTGTTGGAGCGGCTGGACGACTTGGCGGACCATCACGTCGAGCGTCTGGATGAAGCCCTGGCGGCCTGCGCCGCCCGCGACGATGTCGGCGGGGCGACGGCGACGGACGTGATGGCCCATCTGTTCAAGCGCGAGATGGACACCCATCAGAAGTTCTTCGCCTTAGGCGAGAGCCTTGCCCACCTTCATCGTCTGATGACGCAGGGGCGGGTGCGGCGCTACATCGATGCGATGGGTGTCCACCGGTTTCAGGCTTCCGCCGTATAAGGCGGGGCGGGGAAGTACTCGATCCCTTTCTGAACGAAGCGGGCGAACTCGGGGCTGACCAACTGCCCGGTCAGCCAGAGCGACATATCCATGCCTGCCGAGATCCCGGCCGAGGTCACGACATTGCCGTCGCGGACGAAACGGACATCGTCAAGAACCGTGACGTTCCCGCCGCCACGCAAGAGATCGACAGCGCCCCAATAGGTCGTGGCCCGCTTGCCTTGCAGAAACCCTGCGCGGTGCAGCAACAAGGCCCCGGTGCAAACGCTGGTCACCCATTGGCAATTCGGCGCGACTTTCTTCAGCCAGTCGACCTCGACCCCGCCGTCGCGAAAGATCGCGCGGGTGCCTTGGCCGCCGGGGACAAGCACGATGTCCAGCGGCGGATGGTCGTCAAGGGTGTAGTCGGTGACGATCTTCAAGCCCTTGGCGCATGTGATCTCGCGACCGGTCGAGCCGATCATGCAGACGGCCATATCCGAGTTCTCTTGCTTGGCGGCCCAGGAGAAAACCTCCCACGGGCCGATGGCGTCGAGTTCTTCCATGTCGTTGAAGGCGAGGATGCCGATTTGGCGAGGCATTGCCGATGCTCCTTTTGCTTGGCTGAGGGATTAGGCGGTGGGGGAAGAAAAACGGGTGCGGTAGTCCTGCGGGCCGACGCCGAGACGGCGATGGAAGGCGCGGCGCATGCGTTCCTCGTCGCCGAAGCCGCAATGGCGGGCGATGGCCTTGATCGGCAGCTCGCTCTCTTCCAGCAGGCAGCGGGCGTTGTCGACGCGCAGGTCCTGGATATAGGCCGCGGGGGTCTGGCCCGTGGCATCCTTGAACCGGCGGTTGAAGGTCCTGAGGCTCATCGCCGCGCGGTCGGCCATGGCTTCGACGTTGATCGGCGCGTCCAGGTTTTGCACAAGCCAGGTCTGAACCTCGCGAATGCCGCCGCTGGGCGCCATCTGCGCCGCCAGGTGGCGCGAGAACTGCGCCTGCGTGCCCGGGCGCTTCATGAACATTACCATTTCGCTGGCGACGGCCAGGGCCAGGTCATGGCCGTGATCTTCCTCGACCAGGGCCAGGGCAAGGTCCATCCCCGCGGTAACGCCGGCTGAGGTATAGATCTGGCCGTCTTGAATGAAAATCGGGTCCGCTTCGACCCGGACGGCAGGATATTCGTTCGCCAACTGGCGACAATGCGCCCAATGGGTGACCGCGCGCCGACCGTCCAGCAACCCCGTGGCGGCCAGGACATAGGCGCCGGTGCAGACGGAGACGATCCGCTGGGCGTCGTTCGCCAGTTGCCATACGGCATTGACCGCGTCTCGGTCCTGGGCAAACGCGCGCGACCCTTTCCCGCCGGCGCAGATCAAGGTGTCGAGGGGAGTGGGGCTCAAATCTCGATCTGCATGCAAGGAAACCCCAGCGGAGCTTTTCACTGGGCCCGTGGCGCGCGCATGTACGGTAACCTCGTAGAGCGGGCCGCCGCCGTGTCGTTCGCGCCAGACTTCGTTGGCGGAGCCGAATACGGCCGCCGGGCCGGTGGCGTCGATCAGCTGGCATCGTTCGAAGACGACGATCCCGATGCGATGCGGCCCAGGGGTATGAGGTGGGGTATGGGGTGACGTTGTATCCATGGCGTCAGTCTGCGGGGATCGGCATTTTGGCGCAATGACAACAAGGCCTCATTTTATGCCAATATCTATATTGTTTTCCCGTTCCAAGGCCATTTCCGCCGGGCACCGCGATGTCTATGATCGTTCGCGAATAAACCCAGGAGGAAACGGCCGTCATGAGCCAAAAGACCATCATTACCTGCGCCGTCACCGGTTCGGCGCCCACCCCCGCCAGAACCAAGGCAACCCCCGTCACCCCCGAACAGATCGCGCAATCGTCCCTCGAGGCCGCCGCGGCCGGGGCTGCGGTATGTCACATCCACGTGCGCGACCCGGAAACCGCAGCGCCGAGCATGGAATTCGAGTTGTACAAGGAAGTGACCGAGCGCATCCGCGATGCCGGATCGAACATGATCATCAATCTGACGACGGGGCCGGGCGCGCGTTATATGCCCAGCGACGACGATCCGCTGGTTCCCGCCGAAGGCACGGAATACTTCGGCCCGGCCAAGCGGACCGAGCATATCGAAAAGCTGAAGCCGGAAATCTGCTCGCTCGATGTGGCGACCATGAACTTCGGCGAGCGGGCGTTCATGAACGTGCCGCGCCACATGCGCCTGATGGCCGACCGGATCAAGGCGGCTGGCGTGAAACCGGAATTGGAAGTTTTCGACAGCGGCCATATCGAGCTGTGTAAGCAACTGATCAAGGAAGGCCATATCGACGAGCCGCCGTATTTCCAGCTGTGCCTGGGGATCTCGTACGGCGCCACGGCGACGCCGGAATCGATGATCCATATGCGCAACCAGTTGCCCGAAGGGGCGCCGTGGTCGGCATTCGGCATCTCGCGCACGCAGTTCCCGATGGTCGCGCAGGCGGTCCTGCTCGGTGGGAACGTTCGCGTCGGGCTGGAGGACAATATCTATCTCGGGCCGGGCGAATTGGCGCCGTCGAACGCCGCGTTGGTCGAACGCGCTGCGACGATTATCGAAAATATGGGGTCATCGGTCGCGACGCCGGACGAAGCCCGGGAAATGCTTGGCCTGAAATAGGCTGAGGACCGGAAAGAAAGTGGCTCGGCGTGGGGGGCGGCTGTCGCCGCTCCCCCCGCTGGGCTTGCATCAAACGGCGATGCGGGTCTCTTCGACCATTTGGGCGGCCGGATACAGGGTCGCCAAGGCTTCCAGAATGGTCTGGGCGCCGTCTCCTCGCAGGGAGTAGTAGATCGTCTGAGCATCGCGGCGGGTCTTGACGACGCCGTCGTGGCGCAAGCGCGCCAGATGCTGGGAAAGAGCGGACTGGGAGAGCCCGACGATGGATTCCAATTCGCCAACGCATTTTTCGCCGCGGGCGAGGTGGCACAGCACCAGAAGACGGTGAGGATTGCTCATGGCCTTGAGGAGAGCGCTGGCCTGTTCATAGTTCTGTTCGACGGTGAAAGTGGGCATGACGGTTCTTATTTTCCTTGTTACTTCGATTGTTGTTGCTATTGACCGCGCCCTTGTATGCGCGCGGCTGGTTTAACGGGACCTTATATAAGCTTTTTTGCGGTGCGATAAAACCGGGCAAAAGGCTTGGGGTATCCCATACTTTTGGATAGACCTTTGTATAGACCTTTAGCCGATTTTCAAACTCTGACTGCGAAAAGTGGCCAAAAAAGGTTCGCAAAACATAATAAAACGAGTGCATGTAAGTTTGCGAGCAATCTTCACGGTTGTTTTGCGGATGATGAAAAGTCGGTTGGCAAGGCCCGCGCGTTTCTTACAAAATAACGACATGCCGATCCTCAGCGCACTGCGTGTCCGCTGCCCGTATTTCGGGAGAGACCGCTCGAAAGACCGCTTTCGAATTTTCGATTCGCGGAGCCGAGCAGCTTTTGCGGTTTTTCTGGCGATGGCCATTTCCTTGATGTGCGGTGCAGCGCGCGCCGACCTGATCGGGCACGGCGGGATGGTCCGGTCGGTCGATATTTCCCCAGACGGGCACTTCGTCATTACCGGCAGTTTCGATTTTACGGCCCGATTGTGGGACTTCGGCACGCAAAGCGAACTTGCCGTACTGGATGCGCACGAAGGGCCGGTGACTGGGGCCGTGTTCTCCCCGGATGGCAAGTTGGCGGTCACGACCAGCGACGACAGGACGGCGATCATTTGGGACCTCGCGTCCAAGACGCCGGTCCGGCATCTGCGCGGCCACGAGCATAAGGTCATGGCCGCGGCGGTTTCGCCCAACGGTAAACTGGTGGCGACCGGGTCCTGGGACCGCACCGTTCGAATTTGGGACCTGAAAAGCGGCGAAAATCTGCGGGTTATCAACCATTCGTCACCGGTCAACGATTTGGCTTTCGTCAACGGCGGGGCGTGGCTTGCCGCGGGCGGTCACGACGGAAAGATCGCTGTTTGGTCCGTGGCGGATGGCAAACTGCAGGGGGTGCTGGAAGGGCACCGCCAGGGAATTTCCAAGCTTCGGGCCTATTCCGGCGGCGCGAAACTGTTGTCCGCCAGTATCGACCGCACCCTGCGCGTATGGGACATCGCGACGCTCAGCCAATCTAAGGTGTTGGTTCACGGCGAAGATCGTAACGGCCAAGTCTATGCGGCGGATATTTCGCCGGACGGACGCCGTGTGCTGTCGGCGGGACGGGACGGGCGGCTTGTCTTATGGGACTTGGCCTCGGGCGAAATCGTGCGGACCATTCACGCCCACGACAAGATCGTTTGGGCGGCTCGATTTACGCCGGACGGTGCCTTCGCTCTGACGGCCAGTGCCGATGAGAGCACCGCGGTCTGGCATCTGGAGACGGGCGATAGGATCGGTCTTCGAGCGGACGACCGAGACGACGGGCGGCACCCTTGGCTGACCAGCGACCATCCGGGGGCCAAGCTTTATACTAAATGCGCCAATTGCCACGCGCTCGACGCCCAGGCGATCAGCCGGTCAGGCCCGCATTTCGAGGGGCTTTGGGGCCGAAAGGTCGGGGCCGTCGCCGGGTACAATTATTCGGGCGCGCTTCAGAACAAGTCCTTTACTTGGAATGAAAAGACCCTATTTGAGCTGTTCGATAAAGGGCCGGACAAATTCCTGCCCGGGACCAAGATGCCGGTCCAACGGGTGCCGAACAAACAACAACTTGCCGAACTGGTCGATTACCTGCGAATTTTGACCGGAACGGGTAAGGAATGACCCGACCGAACCCCTGGGGAGAGGAACGCCGACGATGACGACGCAGCTTTATTTCCATCAGGCCTGCGTGGAGCACGACCCGGGCCGTGGCCACCCTGAATGCCCCGAACGCTTGCGCGCGGTCATGCAGGCGCTGGAAACGGAACCCTTCGCCGATCTGCATCGGCTTGAAGCCCCGGTCTTGGATCTGTCCGTCGTCGAAAACACCCATGGCCACGATTATGTGGAAACGATCATGGACAACGTGCCGACCGAAGGGCGCGTGTACCTGGATCCAGACACCAGCATGTCGCCCAAGTCGGCCGAGGCAGCGTTACGGGCGGCCGGTGGCGCCTGCGCCGCAGTGGATGCCGTTCTGTCGGGCGAGGCACGGAACGCTTTCTGTGCCGTTCGCCCGCCTGGCCACCATGCCGAAGCCTCGCAAGCCATGGGATTTTGTCTGTTCAATACGGTTGCCGTCGCCGCCCGCCACGCGCAAAAAGCCGAAGGTGTTCAGAAAGTCGCGGTGGTCGACTTCGACGTTCATCACGGCAATGGCACGCAGCATTCGTTTCAGACTGATCCCAACCTGTTCTACGCCTCGTCGCACCAATGGCCGGCCTACCCGGGCACCGGGGCGGCGCACGACACGGGCGTCGCGGACAATATCTGCAATTTGCCGCTGGGGCCGGGCGAGGGAACGGATGCGTTCCGCAAGGGATATCGCGACCGGATTTTGCCGGCCCTGCGCCGGTTCAACCCCGATTTGCTGATCATTTCGGCCGGATTCGACGCCCATGCCCGCGATCCGCTGGCATCCTTGATGCTGACGACCGAGGATTTCGTATGGGTGACGGTCGAGTTGTTGCGGGTGGCGCGGGATTGTTGCGAAAACCGCGTCGTTTCATGCCTTGAAGGGGGGTATGATCTGAACGCCTTGGCGGAAAGTAGCGCCGGGCATGTCCGAGCATTGATGACGCAGTAACGAAAGGGCAGGTTTCCGCCATCTTTCCCCGCCTTCGCGCTTGCGGGACGGCGGCGGTGGCCCTACACTCCCGCGCCTTGTCGAAAAGGTATTTCATGGCCAAGCAGAACACTACAGGATCGGACGCCGAAACCGACATCCCCGAAGATATCCGAGCACTCAGTTTCGAGGATGCCATGTCCGAACTTGAGGATATCGTGCGCGGGTTGGAACAAGGGGCCGGGTCGCTGGATCAGGCGATCGACGCTTATTCCCGCGGGGTGGCGCTCAAGACCCACTGCGAAGCCAAGCTGAAGGAAGCGCAATTGCGCGTCGATAAGATTGTCGTCGGTTCCGGCGGCGCCTTGTCTAGTGAACCCGCCGATCAAGAATAGTCTGGAATTTCAATAAGATGACCATTTCCGAGAAGGAATTTAAGGCCGCTTTGGCGGAAAACGCCAAGCAGGTGTCCGATGTTTTGGACGAGCTTCTTCCCCTGACCGATACGCCGGAATCGCGTGTGGTCGAGGCCATGCGCTATGCCTCTCTCGAAGGTGGGAAGCGGGTGCGACCGTTCCTGGTGACGCAAAGCGCTTCCTTGTTCGAAGTCGATCCCCGATCGGCCTTGCGCGCGGCGGCGGCGGTCGAAATGGTCCATTGTTATTCCCTGGTCCACGATGACCTGCCCGCGATGGACGACGATAGTCTGCGTCGTGGTCAGCCGACCTGCCATATCAAGTTCGATGAAGCGACTGCGATTCTTGCCGGCGACGCCTTGTTGACCATGGCGTTTGAGGTCCTGGCCGATCCGGCGACCCATGCCGATCCTCATGTTCGGGCCGATCTGGTCCTGGCGCTTTCGAAGGCTTCCGGCGCACATGGTATGGTCGGCGGCCAAATGATGGACCTGTGGGCCGAGCAGAACGAATTGGACGTCGCCCAGATCACGCGGCTGCAGCGTATGAAGACGGGTGAGTTGATTGCGGTGTCGACCACCGCCGGTGCCATCCTCGGTAAGGCGTCGGAAGATGCCCGCACGGCCCTGCATGCCTACGCCCATGATATCGGCTTGGCATTCCAGATTGCGGACGACTTGCTGGACGTCGAAGGTGACGCCGAAACGGTCGGCAAGGCGACCGGCAAGGACGCCGACGCCAACAAGGCGACCTTTGTTTCCCTTCTGGGTGTCGACAAAGCCCGCCAGCAGGCTCAACTGCTGAGCGAGCAAGCCGCTGGACATCTTGAAATATTTGGGGAAAAAGGCGATCTTCTCAAACAAATGGCGCGTTTTATCGTAGAACGGCGCACCTAAAATCGAACACCTGTCGCGCTCGAACGCGCATTGTATTTTCATCACCGGGCAATGAACCGGGTGACAGACAAGGGCCTGTATTTTGGAACAAGAAAGCCTCACGCCACTGCTGGATCAAGTGAACGATCCCAAGGACATCCGGAACCTTACCGTCGATGAGCTGAAGCAGCTTGCGCGTGAATTACGTGACGATACGGTCCGGACTGTTTCGATCACCGGCGGGCATCTGGGCGCCAGCCTGGGTGTGGTCGAATTGACGGTGGCGATCCATCACGTGTTCGATACGCCCAACGATCGCCTGATCTGGGATGTCGGCCATCAGTGTTATCCGCACAAGATTCTGACCGGTCGTCGTGACCGTATGCATACCCTGCGTCAGGGCGGGGGGCTGTCTGGCTTCACCAAGCGCTCCGAGAGCGAATACGACCCGTTTGGTGCGGCTCATAGTTCGACCTCGATCTCGGCCGGTCTGGGTATGGCCGTGGCCGGTGATCTGGCCGGCGCGCCCAAGAACGTAATCGCCGTGATCGGCGACGGCGCGATGACGGCGGGCATGGCTTATGAAGCCATGAACAATGCCGGTTCCATGGATTCCAAGCTGATCGTGGTGTTGAACGACAATGACATGTCGATCGCGCCGCCGGTCGGCGCGTTGTCGGCTTATCTGTCGCAGCTGATTTCTTCGAAGCCGTTCCGCTCCGCCCGGCATTTCGCCAAGGACCTGTCCAAGAAGTTCCCTCGGTCGCTGGAACAGGCGGCGGCCAAGGTCGATGAGTACGCCCGTGGCATGGTCACCGGCGGCACGCTGTTCGAGGAACTGGGCTTCTATTACGTCGGCCCCGTCGACGGCCACAACATGGACCATCTGTTGCCGGTTCTGAAGAACCTGCGCGACGACAAGGAAGCGGGCCCGATCCTGCTGCACATCGTCACGGAAAAGGGCCATGGCTATAAGCCGGCGGAGGAATCCGCCGACAAGTACCATGGCGTGTCCAAGTTCGACGTCGTCACCGGCAAGCAGCACAAGGCCATCGCCAATGCGCCGAGCTATACCTCGGTCTTCGCCAAGGCGCTGATCGCGGAAGCCAAGGAAGACGACAAGGTTGTTGCCATCACCGCCGCCATGCCGGGCGGGACCGGGATCGACAAGTTCGGTGAAATGTTCCCCGAGCGGGCATTCGACGTTGGCATCGCGGAACAGCATGGCGTGACCTTCGCCGCCGGTATGGCGACCGAGGGCTATAAGCCGTTCTGCGCAATTTATTCGACCTTCCTGCAACGCGCCTACGACCAGGTCGTCCATGACGTGGCGATCCAGTCGCTGCCCGTTCGCTTCGCCATCGACCGTGCCGGTTACGTCGGCGCTGACGGCTCGACCCATTGCGGCGCGTTCGATCTGCCTTACCTGTGCACCTTGCCGGGGATCGTGGTCATGGCCCCGTCGGACGAGGCTGAGTTGATGCATATGACGGCCACGGCCTGCGCCATCGACGACCGCCCATCGGCGATCCGTTATCCGCGCGGCGAGGGCGTCGGGGTGGAACTTCCGGCCCGTGGGTCCGTGCTGGAAATCGGCAAGGGCCGGATTGTCCGCGAAGGTTCGACCATTGCCATCCTGTCTCTCGGCTCGCGTCTTCAGGAATCGATCAAGGCAGCGGAAGACCTGGCCGCTCGCGGCCTTTCGACGACGGTGGCCGACGCCCGCTTCGCCAAGCCGATCGATGAAGACCTGATCCGCAAACTGGCGTCCGAGCATGAGTTGCTGGTCACGGTCGAAGAGGGGGCTATCGGCGGTTTCTCGGCTCAGGTGCTGCAGTTCATGGCCAATGACGGCCTGTTGGAAAACGGCCTCAAGGTGCGCTCGATCACCATGCCCGACGAATTCGTGGAACAGGACAAGCCCGAGGTGCAATGCGCCCAGGCGGGCCTGGATGCCGCCGGTATCGTCGCCACGGTTCTGGCGGCTTTGGGCCGGGCCGATGAAGTGACGGAACCCGCCCGCGCCTGACCGGTCGGGCGCCCGGGGGCGCCATGGCGAAACAACCGAAAATCCGGCTCGACCAGCTCTTGGTCGAACGTGGCTTGGCCGACAGCCGCGCCAAGGCGCAGGCTCTGATCATGGCTGGGCTGGTTCATGGCGCGGACCGCCGTTTCGATAAGCCGGGCCAGCAACTTGCCGCGGACACGGAGGTTTCCGTCAAAGGCCGCGAGCATCCTTGGGTGTCGCGCGGCGGGATGAAACTAGCCAAGGGGCTAGACCATTTCGCGGTCGACCCGACGGGCTTTACCTGTCTCGACCTGGGGGCCTCCACCGGCGGCTTCACCGATGTCTTGCTGACCAACGGCGCCGCCAAGGTCTTTGCCGTCGATGTCGGCCATGGGCAGTTGGATTGGAAGTTGCGGACCGATGAGCGGGTCGTCGTGCTGGAAAAAACCAACGCCCGTCACCTGACGGCAGAACAGGTGCCGGACGCCATCGACCTGATCGTCAGCGATGTCAGCTTTATCGGCTTGGAAAAGGTTCTGCCGCCCGCCATGGCCCTGGCCAAGCCGGGGGCGAAACTGATCGCGCTGATCAAGCCGCAGTTCCAGGCCGGGCCGGAACATGTGGGCAAGGGCGGCGTGGTCCGCGACCCGGCGGTCCATCAAGCGGTTTGCGAGGAAATGCGCGACTTCATCGCCAACGACTGCGGCTGGCGCGTGCTCGGCCTCACCGAAAGCCCGATCAAGGGCCCGGAAGGCAACATCGAATTCCTGATCGGGGCGGAACGCCCGGAAGCGTAATCGGAAAGAGCGAGGATTATTGGATTATTGAACAGAGAAGGTTCCTGTGACCGCCACGCGACCGGATGGGGAATCTGTTGAAACTTTGATGGCCGATGCTTCAATAACCACACAACTGCCGTATAAGGCTGTGGTTTGGGTGGAAGGGCCCTTGTCGCCACCCTCCCGACTGTACTGAATTTGTAAATTGGGTGACCCGTCAATCGTCGGGGCATTCGATCCAATCGCACAAACACTATACTTACAGGCAGATGTCGTATTTACGATTTCAGCAGGGTTACCTACAGTCCCGGAAACAAACGGAGTAGGGGCCGAGGCTCTACATTGCGTTCGTAGATTTTCGATCCATACGCCACCGATCACGCCAATCACTGCGACGGTAGCGGCTATAAGAAATTTCCATATCATCGCATTGGCCTCTATTTTAATGTCAGTTTTCACTCCTCATATTAGTATAAAATAATATAAAATGCAGATAAAAAGGGCAAATTTTCGCGTCAGATGCCGTCTAATTTGAGGGTTAGGTATACAAAGACGCTAATGTATGTGAACAAAGAATAGGGTTATCCCTGTTCAACCGGATATCCCGACATCATCCAGCCCTGAATGCCGCCGGCTAGGTTATAGGCCTCGTCGATCATGTCGTTTTGCAGCAGGTAGGTGCCGACCTGCATGGAGCGCATGCCCATGGCGCACATGAAGACCAGTTTCTTGCCTTCCAGCCCCGCCACCATGTCAGGGTCGAACGCGGACATGGGGTTGTGCAGCGCGCCCGGCACGCGGGCCTGGCGCAGTTCCTCGGCTTCGCGCACGTCGATGATCACGGCGTCCCCTGCATCCATCCATTGCTTCACTTCGCGGGCGTCGGTCTCGATCATCTGTTTCATGGCTGGAAGGCTCCGGTAAGGATGAGGGCAGGAGGGCGTAGACAGGAAGTCGCACCTGTAACACGGATAGTGTAGCCTGATCGCATAAACGACGATACGAACCAACCGAAGAAACATCCACGGACATCCCCCCATGCCGATTTTCAAAGACAAACGCGACCTGGACCTGACGGCGGCAAGCGCCGAAGCCGCCACCGCTTTCGATCATGTGATCGATGGCTATCTTTCGATGGCGCCGGATACGGGCGAGCGGCTCAAGGCGACCTTCGCCGCCGACCCCGACATGGCGATGGCGCATTGTCTGAAAGCCTATTTCATGATGCTGATGGCCATGGGCGGACTGATGCCGAAGGCGCAGCAGGCGGCGGCGAAGGCCGGTGAACTGGCCGCCAACACCACGCCGCGCGAACAGGCTCATGCCCGCGCGGCCGGCTTATGGACGGCGCGCAACATGGAAGGGGCGGCCATGATCTGGGAGGAAATCCTGCTCGATCATCCGCATGACATCCTGGCGGCGCGGCTGGCCCATTTCGCGCATTTCTATGCGGGTGACGGGCGGCATCTGCGGGATTCCGTGAACCGGATCATGCCCGCCTGGAACAAGAGTGTGCCGGGGTTTTCCTATCTGAAGGGGATGCAGGCATTCGGTTTCGAGGAAGCGGGGAATTTCGGCCCGGCTCAGGCGGCGGCGGAAATGGCCATCGAACTGGAGCCCAACGACCCCTGGGCGACCCATGCCTACGCCCACGTCATGGAAATGCAGGACCGGCAGGAAGAAGGGCTGGCCTGGATCGAGCGCCTGCGCCCCCATTGGACCCAGGCCAACAACTTCCAAAATCATATCTGGTGGCACGAAGCCCTGATGATGCTGGATCAGGGGCGGATGGACGACGCCCTGGCGCAATACGACGCCCGGGTCGCGGCCTCGGACAGCGATGAATACCTCGATATCTGCAACGCGGCCTCGCTGTTGCAGCGTCTTGAAATTCTGGGCGTCGACGCGGGCGACCGCTGGGCCCCCATCGCGGCCAAGGTGCGCGAGCGGACCGAGGAACACTTGTTGACCTTCGTCGATCTGCACTTCGCCTTGGCGCTGGCCGCTGCCGGCGATGCGAAGGTCGAGGAGATGCGGGAGTTCGCCGCGGCCTACGAAGGGCCGGAAGACGAAAGCAACCTGCCGATCATGAAGGCCCTTGGCGTGCCGTTGATGGATGCCCTGATCGCCTATCGACAGGGCCGCTACGATGTGACGACCGAAACGATGATCCCGATCCGCTACGAGATGTGGCAGATGGGCGGCAGCAATGCGCAGCGGGATTTGTTCGATCTCGTGTTGATCGACGCTGCCAAGAAGTCCGGCAATCGGACCTTGACCCGTGCTTTGTTGGCCGAGCGCCAGGCCGCCATGCCGGGCGATCACTGGACCGAAAAGACCTTGGCCGAAGTGGCCTGAGCAAATCTGAAGGGGTGACGCCGTGACGATGTTGATTTCCGGCCTCCTGCTGTGGAGCGCCGCCCATCTGTTCAAACGGATCCTGCCGCGCCAACGCGAAGCGCTGGGCAAGGCGGGGCGGGCTTTGGTCGCCCTGGCGATCCTAGGCAGTTTGATGCTGATGATCTTCGGCTACCAAGCGGCGGAAACGGAATACCTTTATGCCTTACCGGGTTGGGCGTGGCACGCCAACAACACGCTGATGCTGATCGCCCTGTTCCTGATGGATATCGGGCGGGTGCGGGGCGTGGTGCGGACCAAAATCCGCCATCCCATGCTGACCGGCGTGTTGCTCTGGACCATCGCCCACTTGTTGGTCAACGGCGACACGGCGGCGGTCGTGCTGTTCGGTGGCATCGGCCTGTGGGCGTTGGTCGAGATGGTCGTAATAAGCCGAGCTGAAGGCCCCTGGGCCCGGCCTGAGCGGGGAACTTACGCCAAGGACGCCATGATGGCGGGGATCGCCCTGGTGCTTTATGCGATCATCGCGGGCATCCACTATTGGCTGGGATTCCCGGTGTTCGTCGCACCGCACTGATTGGCGATTTCATTCAGCCCGTTTCCATGGGCAGGGCCGGGTCGGCGACCCATTCGCTCATGGAATTGTCGTAGACCGCGATGTCTTCGTACCCCAATTGGTACAGGATGAAGGCATCCAGGGTCGCGGCGATGCCGCCGCCGCAATAGGTGATGACCTTTTGGTTCGGCGTTGCGCCAATTCCTTCGAACATCTGCGCTGCGGTTTCGGCGGGCAGAAAGGTCAAATCCGAATTCAGCAGTGATGCCGCCGGAATGTTGGTGCTGCCGGGGATGCGTCCCGCGCGGCCATAGCTGGCATCTTCGCCGCTATGCAGTTTCGGGCCCAGGGCATTGATGGTGCAGGTCCCGGGGTCGCCGATCGCGACCAGAACGCCGTCCTTGCCGACGAACAATTCCGGTCGGGGTCGGACCGTCAGGCTACCTGGAGCATAGTCGCAAGGGGCGGTCGTGGTGGCGCGGCCTTCGGCCTCCCACTTATCGATGCCGCCGTTCAGCACGGCCGCATTGTCGAAACCCAGCCAGCGCAGCATCCACCAGAACCGTGTCGCCCGCTGCATGTTCGCCCGGCTATAGAGGATCACCCGGCTGTCGTCGCCGATGCCGTGGCGGGCGAAGGCCTGGCCCGTGGTTTCGGGGCTGGGCAGGGTGAAGCGGTAGGGCGCCGTCGGGTCCGAAAAATCGGCCTGTAGGTCCAGGAAGCCCGCGCCGGGAATATGCGCGGCGTCATAGTCGGCCCGTCCGCTCTCGACGCGGAACGGCTCGCCGCCCCCCGTTTGATGATGCAGGTAGAACGAGCAATCGAAAACCCGAAGGTTTGGGTTGCTCAGGTTGGCTTCCAACCAGTCGGTGGAGACCAGGGCTTCTGGGTGCTGATAGGCGGCGGTCATGGCCTTAGTCTGCCAGGGCCTGCATTTCCGCGTAAAGATCCGATTTCCCTTCGAAGCCGATACCCGGCAGGTCCGGCATGGTGAGGTAGCCGTCCGCAACCTTTACCGTGTCGGGGAACCCGCCATAAGGCTGGAACACGTCCGGGTAGCTCTCGTTGCCGCCCAGGCCCAGGCCCGCCGCGATGTTCAGCGACATCTGGTGCCCGCCATGAGGGATACAGCGCGACGGCGACCAGCCGGCCTGTTCCACGACTTCGAGCGTGCGCATGTATTCGACCAGCCCATAGGATAGGGCGCAATCGAACTGCAGCCAGTCGCGGTCGGGTCGCATGCCGCCATAGCGCAGCAGATTGCGGGCGTCTTGGTGCGAGAATAGGTTTTCGCCCGTGGCCATCGGGCCGGGATAGAACTCGGCCAGGGCCGCCTGCAGATGGTAGTCCAGCGGGTCGCCCGCTTCCTCGTACCAGAACAGGGGGTAGTCGCGCAGCATCTTGGCGTAGCCGATGGCGGTTTCCAGGTCGAACCGACCGTTGGCATCGACCGCCAGCTGCGCCTCGCCGTCGATTTCCTTCAGCACGGCCTCGATACGTTTCCGGTCGTCGGCGATGCTCTCGCCGCCGATCTTCATTTTGACGACGTTGTAGCCACGATCCAGATAGGTCCGCATTTCGGCGCAAAGAGCGGAATTGTCCTTGCCGGGGTAGTAGTAGCCACCCGCCGCATAGACGAAGACCTTGGGGTTGGCTTCGATACCCTTTTGCTCGGCCAACAGGCGGAACAGGGGTTTCTCGGCGATCTTGGCAACCGCGTCCCAGACCGCCATGTCGATGGTGCCGACCGCGACCGAGCGATCGCCATGGCCGCCCGGCTTTTCGTTGGTCATCATCGCGGCCCAGATCTTGTGCGGGTCCAGGTTGTCGCCGACATCGTTGAGCAAGCTGTCGGCATCGGCTTCGAGGATGCGATCCTTGAACCGCTCGCGGATCAGGCCGCCCTGGCCGTAGCGGCCATTGGAATTGAAGCCATAGCCGATGACGGGTTTTCCGTCTCGCACCTGGTCTGTGACGACGGCGACCAGACTGGACGTCATTTTGGAGAAATCGATATAGGCGTTCCGGATCGGCGACGAGATCGGCTTAGTGACTTCGCGGATGTCGATGATGCGCATTGGGGAAATCTCTTCGGCTAAAGCTGTTCGGGGAATATTGCTAAGAGTGATACATAAGGCCCCGGCCCGAAGGCCAATGCCAAGATCGTATTGAGTTATGCAAGAGCCACATCGCCATGGAAATTGACTGGTTGAAGGACTTCCTGGCGCTGGAAGAGCATGGAAATTTCTCCCGTGCGGCCGACGCCCGGAACGTCTCGCAGCCGGCGTTCAGCCGCCGTATTCGCGCGCTCGAGGAATGGATCGGCGCGCCTTTGTTCCGGCGTGGGGCGCAGGGGGCGGAACTGACCCAGGCCGGGGTGCATTTCAAACCGCAGGCAGGCGATTTGCTGCGCGCGGTCGAGCAAGCCCGCCGCGATACCCGCGCCATCGGGGAGCGCGATACGGCGTCTTTGTCCATCGCTGCGACCCACGCCTTGTCCTTTACCTTCTTCCCGGCTTGGCTTCGCGCACATGCTGATTTCCACGACCTGGGGGCGGTCAACCTGCTGTCCGACAGTATGGAAGGATGCGAGCGCATCATGCTGGCAGGCGAAGTTCATTTTCTGCTTTGCCATTGTCATCCGGGCGTCGCGAACCGCCTGTCCCCGGATCGGTTCGACAGCATTGTCGTCGGCGGCGATACGTTGCTGCCGCTGCGGGCGCCTGCGGGGGCGGAGGGGCGCCTGCTCGGCTACAGCCCGGCGTCGGCCCTGGGGCGTATCCTCGACGCGGTAGCGGCGGTGCGGGACGAAGCATCGGCAATGGAAACCGCCTTTACCTCGCATCTGGCCGCGACCCTTCAGTCGATGGCAAGGGAGGGGCATGGCGTCGCCTGGCTGCCCCAAGTTCTGGTTGAAGACGACCTGCGGGATGGGCGGTTGGTCCGCGCCGGGGGCGCGCATTTGGACGTGGCGATGGAGATCAGGCTGTTCCGGGCCCCTGATTGCCGCAATAAGGCCGCCGACGATCTATGGGCGCGGCTGCAAACGCAAGAACCCGGAGCGGTGAGAGAAGCCTAGCCGCACTGCGCCCGGTGGCGCAGCATGTGATCGGCCAGGACGCAGGCCATCATGGCTTCGCCGATCGGGACGGCGCGGATGCCGACGCAGGGGTCATGACGGCCCTTGGTGACGATCTCCGTGTCTTCGCCGGATTTGGTCACGGTCTTGCGCGGCGTCAGGATCGACGACGTCGGCTTGACGGCGAAGCGGCAGACCACTTCCTGACCGGTCGAAATGCCGCCTAGAATACCGCCCGCGTTGTTGGACATGAATTCGACGTCGTTGCCCTTGGCGCGGATTTCGTCGGCGTTCTGTTCGCCGGTGATCCGAGCGGCATCGAAGCCGTTGCCGATCTCAACGCCTTTGACCGCGTTGATGCTCATCATCGCCGAAGCCAGGTCCTGGTCGAGCTTGCCGTAGATCGGCGCGCCCCAACCGGCGGGCACGCCCGAGGCCACGACCTCGATCACGCCGCCGACGGAAGAGCCGGACTTGCGGATACCGTCCAGGTAATCGGCGAATTCCAGGGCCGCCTGGGCATCGGGGCAGAAGAAAGGGTTGTTATCGACCTCGGCCCAGTCCAGGTGCGAGCGGTCGATTTCCTTTTCGCCCATGGCGACGAGGCCGGCCTTGATCGTGATGCCGGGGCCCAGCACCTTGCGCGCCACAGCACCGGCGGCGACCCGCATCGCGGTTTCGCGGGCGGATGACCGTCCGCCGCCCTTGTAATCGCGGATGCCGTACTTTTTCCAATAGGTGTAGTCGGCATGGCCGGGGCGGAACTTCTCGGCGATTTCCGAGTAGTCCTTGGAGCGCTGGTCCACGTTTTCGATCAACAGGCCGATCGAGGTTCCCGTGGTCACGCCGTCGAACACACCGGACAGAATCTTGATCTGATCCGGTTCCTGACGCTGGGTGGTGTATTTGGACTGGCCGGGGCGGCGCTTGTCCAAATGGACCTGAATATCGGCTTCGCTCAGCGACAAACCCGGCGGGCAGCCGTCGACCACGCAGCCAAGCGCGGGCCCATGGCTTTCGCCGAAGGTCGTGAACCGAAACAGATGGCCGAAGGTGTTATGGGACATGGTGCGCCCCTTTTAGCACAAGCGCCTGATCAGACGACGGAAATATCGGGCGCGTCGACCGCTTTCATGCCGACGATGTTGTATCCGCAATCGACGTGATGCGTTTCACCTGTGACGCCCGACGACAGGTCGGAAATCAGGTACAGCCCGGCACCGCCGACGTCTTCCAGGGTCACGTTCCGGCGCAGCGGCGAATTGAACTCGTTCCACTTCAGGATATAGCGGAAATCGCCGATACCGCTGGCGGCCAGGGTCTTCATCGGACCGGCGGACAGCGAGTTGACGCGGATGCCGTCCTTGCCCAGGTCCTCGGCCAGATAGCGTACGCTGGCTTCCAGTGCGGCCTTGGCCACGCCCATGACGTTGTAATGCGGCATCACGCGCTCGGCCCCGAAATAGGTCAGGGTGATCATCGCGCCGCCATCGGTCATCAGCTTGCGCGCCCGTTGGGCCACGGCGGTGAATGAATAGCAGGAGATATTCATGGTCTTGAGGAAGTTTTCCAGGGTGGTGTCGATGTAATCACCCTTCAATTCTTCCTTGTCCGAATAAGCGATGGCGTGGATCACGAAATCCAGCTTGCCCCACTTTTCGGCGATGGCGTCGAAGGTGGCGTCGACCGAAGCCATGTCGGTCACGTCACAGGGGAGAACCAGGTCCGAGCCGATGCTTTCCGCCAGAGGCATGACGCGCTTCTGGAGGGCTTCGCCCTGATAGGTGAAGGCCAATTCGGCCCCCTGGTCGTAAGCAGCCTTGGCGATACCCCAGGCGATGGAGCGATCGTTGGCCACACCCATGACCAAGCCTTTCTTACCGGACATCAGGGGCGATGCAGAAGCCATGAGTCTCCTCGAATTTTTGTTGTCTACCGGGTCACGTTCCGGCCCACTGCCGGTATCGGTCCGGGCAATATGTTGAGGTTTGCCCGAACCCCCATGCCATATAGTATGGGGCCGAGAACGTCAACGACGGGTTCCCCGGGGGAGCGCAAGGCCATGGAAAACCGCGATTTCGTGCGGCGGGTAAAGGCGGAGTGGCGCATGTGGCGCGGCATTCTGGGAATCGCTGTGGAACGCTTTCAGGGCGATCAATGCCTGCGAATGGCGGCCTCGCTCAGCTACACCTCGCTGCTCGCCGCCGTGCCGCTGACGGCGATCGCTTTCGCCATGCTGGCGGCCTTTCCGGTGTTCGAAGGGGTGCGAGAGAGCTTTCAGGACGTTTTGTTCGCCAATTTCCTGCCCGACGCGGCGGAATCCATGCGCGAGCACTTCGATAAGTTCGTGCGCAATACGACGACTTTGTCCGCCGTCGGGATCGTTGCCCTGGCGCTGACGGCGGTGCTGCTGCTGGGCACCATCGAGTCGGCGCTGAACACGATCTTTCGCGTGACCCGCCCGCGCAGCCTGGGGCCGCGTCTTTTGGTGTTCTGGGCGATCATCACCCTGGGGCCGCTGCTGTTGGGGGCGAGTTTCTCGCTTTCGGCCTATTTTTTCGCGGCGACGCAGTGGCTGGGCGTCGACCCGGCGACGGGTTTGTTGGGCGAAGCGGCGACGCTTCTTCCCACGGGGATCATGATGGTCCTGTTGACCATGTTCTATGTGACCATTCCGAACCGCCCGGTGGCCTATGCCGGGGCGATTACCGGGGCGGTTGCCGCGGGGTTGCTGATTGCCCTGTTGCGCAAGGGCTTCGGGTTCTACGTCACCAATTTCCCGACATATCAGAACATTTACGGCGCGCTGTCGGCGGTGCCGATCTTCCTGATCTGGATGTATCTGTCCTGGGCGGTGGTGCTGCTGGGCGCGACCCTGACGGCGACGATTTCCGAATGGCGCGAAGCCGGGGGGCGGCCGATCCATTTGGACAATTCGGCTTCATCCCGGCTGACCAGCGCCCTGGCGGTGCTGGCCAGGCTGTACGACAAGAGCAAGGACGGTGGTGGTGCGCCCCGTCGGGAACTGATCCGCGCGGCGCGGGTCTCCCTGGTGGTGTTGGAGCCGCTGCTGGAGCTTCTCCGCAACAAAGGTTACGTCGAGCGGACGTCGCGTGGGGCCTGGGTATTGGCCCGCGACCTGCATTCGGCCAGCCTTTACGATCTGTATCGTGATCTGGGTCTGGGCGTGAATGACGACGACGAAACCCTGCGTCAGGACGGGTGGCAGGCGACCTTGTCCGAGCACCTCAATTCCCTACGGCAGCGCAATGCCGAAGCCATGGCCTTGCCGATTGCCCAGGTTTTTAAGACCGAAGACGAGGGCGAAATGGAAGGGAAGGGGGATAGCCCCCTGAAAAGCGTTTCGTAACCGCGCTAGCTGGCCTTTGCGCCGGTTTTCTTGGCCCATTTCTCGACAAGGGCGCGTAATTCCGGGTCCGGTTGTTTCGGCAGGACAACCTTCAGCGTCACGAACTGATCGCCCGTTTCGCCGGTATCCTCATCTTTCACGCCCTTGCCCTTCAGGCGCAGCACCGTGCCGGTGTTGGCGTTTTCGGGCACCGTGACGCTGACTTCGCCGGTCAAGGTGGGGGCGGTGACTTTGCCGCCCAGGACAGCCTCGGCCAAGCCGACCGGAACTTCGACGTGAACGTCGCGTCCCTCGATGCGAAAGCGCGCATCAGGATCGACGGAGATGGTCACCAGGGCATCCCCGGCCTTTCCACCGCCCAAGCCCGGCATGCCCTGTTCCTTCAGGCGCAGAACCTGCCCATCCTTGGTGCTTTTGGGGATCGCGACCTTGAGGCGCTTGCCGTTGGTCATGCTGATGTATTTGGTGCCGCCGTCCTTGGCCTCGACGGCGGTCAACTTCAGGGAATAGCTGACGTTGGCGCCATCGACCTTGACCGTTTGTTCCTGGCGCTTTTTCTGGCGGAAGGTATCGAACGGGTCTTTCTTCCAACGCCGGGTGCGGGCCTTGCCCTTGGCATCGTAGCCGGAGGTTTGGCGCCGGGCCGTGGGCTGGCCGGTGGCGTCGATTTCGCCGGCATCGTACTGGCGGCGGCGGTCCGGGTTCGACAAAACCTCGTAGGCCGCCGTCAGTTCCTTGAAATCGTCCTCGGCCCAGGGGTTACCCGGGTCAAGGTCGGGGTGGCGCTCGCGCGCGGCCTTGCGATAGGCGCTTTTGATCTGTTCCGGCGTGGCCGATTTCGCCACGCCCAGAATCTTATACGCATCTTTCATGGCCGTCCGAACCCCGCCCCGGTTGACGTCCGATTACGACGTTAGTTGGCGACGCGCCAAGTGCCGTCGGGCTGACGGCAGGCCGTGCCGACGGCTTTTTCGGTCTTGCCGTCGATCACTACGGTCGTCTCGTATTCACGGCAATTCTCGCCACCGGCGGTCTGATAGGTCTTGACCGGGGTGAAGGTGCCGGAAGCCTTGGAATCCGGATTGTTCCAGCTCGAGGTCTGGTTGGTCTTGTTGTATTCCAGGGCGTCCTGAGCCGTCCGCTGGGCATAGGCCTTGTCGGCTTTGTCCAGGGATTTGCCGGCTTCGCCACCGAGCCAAGCGCCAGCCAGCGCGCCAACCGCGACGGCAGCCATCTGGCCGCGGCCGCCACCGAACTGAGAGCCGGCCAGGGCACCCAGGCCCGCACCGATCAGCGTGCCGACCGTCTGTTTTTCGCCTTGATCGTTCGCGCATCCGAGCAACGCCAGGGAAAGCACGACAACACCGGAAAATTTCGCGATGTGCATAATAACGATGACCTCTTCGTCTTTGCGTCCGTTAAACCGCCCCGTTGCCGTTCCGCCATGCGGCGACGGCCGGGGCCTCCTATCCTTGGCCGAAATCCCTTAATATCCGGTATTCGCGACCATGGACATTATCTTGTCAAAGGATTATGGCAGACCTTTGACCAATTCTGCCAATCGGATCTGTACAATATGGACGACCATTCTCAAGACGACGATCTTCCCCGCACCCCGGCTACCGACAACCCGATCGAGAAGTTCCGCGGGTGGTTGGGCGAGGCCGAAGCCAAGGAGATCAACAACCACAACGCCATGGCCTTGGCTACCTCGACGCCTGACGGGCGGCCGAGCGTGCGCATGGTGTTGCTGAAGGACGTCGATGACCGCGGATTCGTGTTCTACACCAACCTGGAAAGCCGGAAGGGTGGGGAGCTGTTGGGCAATCCGTTCGCCGCATTGTGTTTCCATTGGAAATCCCTGGATCGTCAGGTTCGGGTCGAAGGGGCGGTGCAGCCTGTCGATCCATCCGAGGCCGACGCCTATTACGAAAGCCGCCATCGCTCGTCGCGGATCGGGGCCTGGGCGTCGCGTCAGTCGCGGCCGATGAAAACACGGTTCGACCTGGAAAAGCGGGTCGCCGAGTTCACCGCCAAGTTCCATATCGGCGCGATTCCGCGGCCCGATTTTTGGTCCGGGTTCCGGATCGTACCCAGCCGTATCGAGTTTTGGACCGAAGGCGCGTTTCGCCTGCACGAACGCATCGTGTACCATCGGGTCGAAACCGGCTGGGAGACCGAACGGCTGTTCCCGTGAGCGACGAGACGCAACCACAAACGGATAAAACCGCCGCCGCCGCGAAAGCGGGGGCAGGGCCAATTGGCCTGGATAGCCGGGGCATGCGGCTCATGCGGGCGGCGACCTATGCCTCGGTTACGGCGGCGCTGATCCTGATCTTCGTCAAATTTGCTGCCTGGACCATGACGGAATCGGTCAGCCTGTTGTCGACGTTGATCGATTCCATGCTCGATGCACTGGCCTCGATCGTCAATCTGGTCGCTGTCCACCATGCCTTGCAGCCCGCTGACCGGGAACATCGCTTCGGCCATGGCAAGGCGGAACCCCTGGCGGGTTTGGCGCAGGCTGCCTTTATTTGCGGGTCAGGCGGGTTTCTGTTGTTGCAGGCGGGCGAGCGGCTCATCCATCCGAGGCCCGTGGTCAATACCGAGATCGGATACGCGGTGATGGTGTTTTCCATCGTCGTAACGGTAGCCTTGGTGCTGTTCCAGCGCTACGTGGTGCGTCAATCGGGATCCGTCGCGATCAGCGCCGACAGTCTGCATTATCAGACCGACGTGATGATTAACGGCAGCGTCATCTTGTCGCTGTTCATCGTCTCTGAATTCGGCATCACCATCGCCGATCCGCTGTTTGCCGTGGCGATCGCCGGCTACATCGTGATCGGCGCGCTGACCATCGGCAAGCAGGCTCTGGACATGTTGATGGACCGGGAACTTGCGGACGAAGACCGCGGCCGTATCCGTGAAATCGTCGTTGCCCATACCGAAGTGCGCGGCATGCACGACCTGCGGACTCGGTCGTCGGGGACGGATTTGTTCATCCAGATGCATCTGGAACTCGATCCCGAGATCACCCTGGCCCGGGCGCATAGTATTACGGAGCAAGTCACCCGTGACTTGTTGGCCGTCTATCCCAATGCCCAGATCATCATTCACGAAGATCCCGAGGGTCTGATGGAAGAACGGGCGGTGTTTAAATGAGCGACGGCGACGGCGGTGCAGGCATGGCGCAGGGCCTGGCCCTGCAACAGGCGGTGATCGCATTCCTGTCCGAACCCGCGGCCTATGGTCTGCCGGGGAATGCCCCGATCGCCCGTCAGGAAACCCATGTTTCGCATGTTTTCCTGGCCGGAGATCGCGCGTTCAAGCTCAAGAAACAGGTTCGCTTTCCCTATCTGGATTTTTCGACCCTGGATGCGCGCAAGGAAGCCTGCGACGAGGAATTGGAGATCAACCGCCGGACCGCGCCGGAAATCTACCTTAGGGTCGCCGCCGTCACAGATCAGGGAAGCGGTGTTTTCGCCTTGGATGGCGACGGGCCGGTGGCCGAATGGCTGGTCGAAATGCGGCGCTTCCCGGACGGGGCCTTGTTCACTCATCTGGGCGATGCCGGGGCCTTGAACCGCCGTTTGATGGAAGACCTCGCCGACCGGATTCAGGCTTTTCACGCCGATGCCGAAATCGACCGGGAGCGGGGCGGTTCCGCCGGGACAAGGGCAATCATCGACAATGACGATTCCAGCTTTCGCGCGGCCCCCGGCAACCTGTTCAACGCCGACGACATCGACGCCCTGACAGACGGCTCGCGGCTGTTGCAGGAAGGATTGTCGGGCCTGTTGGATGCGCGGCGCGAAGGCGGTCGGGTGCGGCACTGTCATGGGGACCTACATCTGGGCAACATCTGCATGTTCGACGATCGCCCGACATTGTTTGATGCCATCGAATTCAGCCCAGCCTTTTCGCGCATCGACGTGTTGTACGATCTGGCCTTTCTGTTGATGGACCTGGACTTGCGCGGCCATCGCCGATTGGCGTCGATCGTTCTGAACCGCTACCTCGACCGTGCGCCCCTGGACGCCGGTGATTTGGACGGACTGGCCCTGATGCCGCTGTTCCTGTCCATGCGCGCGGCGATCCGCGCCCATGTCGGTGCGTTCCAGGCCGGGACCCTGGCCGATAAGGCCGAAGCCGACCGCCGCGCCGGGCGGGCGCGGGAATATTTCTTCCGCGCATTGGAATATCTCCGTCCGCCGCCGCCGGTCCTGATCGCCGTGGGCGGTTTGTCCGGCAGCGGGAAAAGCCGCCTGGCCCGGGAAATCGCGCCGCAGCTTGGGGCCGCGCCGGGGGCCCGTGTGGTTCGTACGGACGTGATGCGCAAGCGGTTGGCCGGGATCGATCTATTCGACCGCCTGCCCCCGGAAAGCTACACGCCCGAGGCCTCGCGCCGGACCTACGACGCCTGTTTCGACGAAATCCGCCGGGCCTTGGCGATTGGCCGCTCCGTGGTGTTCGATGCGGTTTCGCTGCGGCCCGGGGAACGCCTTGCCGTCGAGGCCTTGGCCGATGAATTGAGCGTGCCGTTCCTGGGGCTTTGGGCCGATGCGCCGCTGGCGGTTCGGCTGGAACGTGTCGGTGGGCGCACCGCCAATGTCTCCGACGCCGGGGCCGAGGTCGCCCAGGCGCAGGAGGACCTGGACTTGGGCGAGCTGACCTGGACCGTGATCGATAGCTCCGGGGCGCGGCGCAATACAGTTGCCGGGGCCCTGGCCGTGATCCGAGATCAGGGGTTGGCCTGATGTCGCAGTTTCATCGCCGCATTTTGGATGCCGCCCTGGGCGGGCTGGAAGAGGATCAGGCGGTCTATTTCTCGGACGTGGCCGAAAAGCTGGGCGAGGACCCACGCACCGAGCGCATGCCCAATCTGGTTTATCTGGTCCTGGCCGATACGGTGCATCACCTGCCGACCTATCTGGCCAAGAAAGAATTGATCAACCGGCTGTTTCGCTTCGTCGACAGCAACCACCGGCGCTTGGCCCGGATCATCTACGATCCTGCGTTTTTGACAGACAAAACCCTGCTGGGGCCGATCACCGCCGATTTCGTGGCGGAAGTGGTCGAGGCGACCCTGATCCACTACGAACAGGGCGATATCGATGCGGGCGAGCGTAAGGTTCTGCGCCTCAGCTTCGACGAACACGGCGGGAGCTTGGATTTCCCCTATATCGACAATGACGCCTCGGACGACGACGCCTAGAACAATTCGCCCTGGGCGGGTGCGGGCGGTCGTTCTTCGTCAAAGGTGAGAGGCGCCTCGCAAGGGTGCAGCAGACCGCTGATCTGGGCGAACGGGCGGTCCGCGTCGCCCCAGGCCGCGGCCTCATCGGGATTGAGCAAAACCGGCATGCGGTTGTGGATATGGGCGATGGCCGGGGCCGGGGCGCAGGTCACGATGGTGAAGGCTTCGCCGTCGGTCAGGCCCGCAAAGGCCGCGGGTTGTCCGTCGGCCATGGAAATCCGGTTCTTGCGCTTGCTACCGTCGTCGGTCTTGCGCCATTCCAGATAGGCGGTCATCGGCACCACGCAGCGCTGCTCCAGCAGCGGGCGAAAGGTCGCCTTTTCCATCAGGGTTTCGGCCCGGGCGTTGATCAGGGGCTTTTTGTCCCAGGAAACGGTAAGGCCCCAGCGCATCAGGCGCGGGCCGTCTCTGCCGATAATCAGAGCCTGATCCGTCGGGCGCATGTCGTCGGTATTTGCGACCGGCGGCGGCGCGTCCAAATGGAAGCGTTCCATGATGGTTCGGGGGCTGGCCGACATTTCGTATCTCGCGCACATGGCCCGAGTATAACTTGCCGCAAACGGGCCCTGGAATAGCAACCGTGTTTGACGTAACGTCGCGCCCATGAGAGGGAGCGGAGAAAATCGCCCGGCGGTCGACGCCGACGGACGCCGGCGGACGGTGGTCATCGCCGGTGCAAGCCGGGGGATCGGCCATGCGACGGCGCGGTTTTTCCTGTCGCGCGGGTGGCACATCATTACCTGTTCGCGCGAGGATACGCCCGAGGAATGCAAGCGCGACCCGCAATGGACCTGCCATATCCCGACGGATCTGTCGGATGTCGCCAGCGTCGAGAACTTCATCGAAAAAGCCAACGAAGCCCTGCCGGACGGGCGCTTGGAAGCCCTGGTCAATAATGCCGGGATGTCCCCCAAGACGCCGTTCAAGGAACGGCTCGGCTGCCTGAACGGTGATCTGAACGCTTGGCAGAAAGTGTTCGATTTGAATTTCCTGGTTCCGCTGCGCCTGTCGCGGGGTTTTGCTTCTGCGTTACACAAGGGGGAGGGATCGATCGTCAACATCACCTCCATCGCCGGGCATAAAATCCACCCCTTCGCCGGGTCGGCCTATTCCATTTCGAAGGCCGCGCTGTCGGCCCTGACCCGGGAAATGGCCAACGAATTCGCGGCCTTGGGCGTGCGCGTCAATGCTGTGGCGCCGGGCGAGATCGAGACCGATATGATCCAGCCGGAATACGAAGCCCTGATCCCGCGCATTCCGCTGGACAAGATGGGCTCGCCCGAAGATGTCGCCGGGGCGATCCATTATCTGTGCTCGGACGATGCGCGCTATGTCACCGGGACCGAGATCTGGGTCACCGGTGGGCAGCATATGTTCTAATTGCGCAATCGGCAGCGCGCGGTTTTTTTGCTGATTTTACGGTGGGTTAAGGCGAAACCTTCATGCGGTTTTTAACCGCGCTTTAACCACGTTCGCTTATCGTGCAGTGCGCTGTAATGGCGTTTCGTCCCCGTTCGGCGGGGGTGTATGATGATTTTTGCGCGTGTTGCCCGGGAAGGAGGGCGCGAACCATGGCCAAGCAGGTATCTCGAAAAGGGACTCCGCAGGACGAGGCAACCCCGGAAAGCGAACGCATTCCGACCGGTAGCGAGCCGACGCCCACATGGTCGCAATTGCCCGAGGTCGATGACCTTTTGGCGCCTGATGACTGGCGCGCGCCGTTCTACCTGCGCTGGAAGCTGCATATCCTGGCCGGTGGAGTCCTGACGGTTCTGTGGTTCTCCGTGGTCCTGGATTTCCTGGACGAGAGCCTTGGCCTTTCCAATCTGAACGAGTTGTTGCCGCATGAAGTCGGCGGCTTGGCCGCCGGGGCCTTTACGCCGGTCGCCTTTCTGTGGATGTTGATCGCCTATTTCGAACGCGGGCGGCAATTGCGTCATGAAACGGCGGTTCTTCGCAACCATCTGAAAAAATTAATTTATCCGTCCGACCGTGCCGATAGCCGGATGAAGGAAATCACCGACGCCCTGCGTAACCAGACCAAGGAACTGATCGCGGCTTCCGACGAAGCCGCGCGCCGCGGTCAGGCGCTGAGCGATATGATCCGCGAACGGACGCGTGACCTGGCCCAAGTGTCCGAAGACGCCGATCTGCGCGCCCATGCCGTGGCCGATGCCCTGAAACGTCAGACCCAGGATTTGTCCTCGGCGTCCGAGCGGGCGGCGGACCGGGCACGGGATGTCGGCGAAACCTTGTTCGAGCAGGCGCATGGCCTGACGGTTACCACGGACCGCGCCTCGGCCCGCGCCGAAGATATGATCCAAACCCTGAAACGCCGTGCCGAGGAATTGGACGGTGTGGCGCAGGAAGCCTCCAACCGGACGATCAAGGCGGTCGAAGCGTTCGACCGTCGTTCCGAGCGTTTGGATACCGTGTCCCGCGAGGCGCTGGCCCGCGGCGTTCAGGCCGACAGCCTTTTGGAACGTCGGATTGGCGAAATTCAGGAAGCTGCGGGCAAGGCCAATGCAGCCGTGACCGATGCCGCCGGGACGCTGGAGAACAGCGCCGAAAACCTGTCGCAGCGCGCTGATCGCGCCAAGGAAACGGCGGCGGAACTGGAAATGGGCTTGGGCCGTCAGGCCGACGTCCTGGACGGGGTCGGGGCCCGCGTGTCCGCGCGTATTTCGCAAATCAGCACGGAACTGCATGAAAACGCCGCAGCCTTGTCGACTGTAACCGAACAGGCGGTCGTTCAGGCGACCGACGCGGGCGGGCGTTTGGACCGTCAGGCTGCCGCTATTTCAGAGACCGTCGATCGTGCCGTCACGCGCCTTCTGCAATCCGGCGATGGATTGTCGGCCCAGGTCGACAACCTTCACGGTCAGGCGCAACGCATCGCCGATCAAAGCGATGCCGCCGCCGACAACCTGCGCCGAGCCACCAATGAATTGGGCGATAGCGCCGACCATGTGCTGACGCGCGCCGAACAAGCGGGGAGCGAACTGCGCGGCCGGTCCGAGGAACTGCGCGGCGTTGCCGACGATGCGGTCGGTCGGCTGGCGGAATTCGGTCGAGATGTCGGTCAGCGGCGCAACGAATTGGCCCAGGCCGCAGACTCCGCCGCCAACCGTTTGGCCGCTGTCGGGGCCGATCTGGCCCGCCGCCAGGGTGATCTTTCCAATGCCTCTGACGTCGCCGATGGCCGCGTCACCGCGTTGATCGAAGGACTGCGCGAAACGGAATCGACCCTGGCCCGCACAGTCGAAAAGGGGACGGCGGACGTGGCCTCGGTCACCCGTGCGCTGTTGCATGGCGCGGATCGGGTGCAAGCCTCGACCCAGCGCACGGAAACCATTGCCGCGACCCTGCAGGAAACCTTGCTTGGCCTGACAGAAGCCAGTGTTCAGGCGGTCGAACGCCTGGATCAACTGGGCGGTCAGATGAGTGCGCAATCGTCGCGGATTGGCGATGCGTCGGGTCTTGCGGTCACCAACCTGGAAAAAGTCTCAGCTTTGCTGCGCTTCCATTCCGATCGGTTGCGGGAGATGTCGCAGCGCGCGGTCGAACAGATGGGTGCTGCCGGTGGCGCCGTGGAAGGGGCGGGCGACAAGATCACGACCAAGGTCGACGAGGCCGACAAGCAGCTGCGTGCCTTGGATGCGAACATGCAGTCGCGCCTGGATCAGATTGTTTCCGCCTCGGCGCAGACCACGGCCGCAATCGGCGCGACCCTGGATGCGGTTAAGCGCGGCTCGGCCGGGTTGCAGGTATCCGGTGCTGAAGCGATCGGTGAAATGACAAAGGCCGGGGCCGAATTGAACGGTCAGGCGCGGGCCATCCGCGAGGTCTCCGATCAGGCGGACAACCTTTTGTCGTTGGTCACGGAAACCCTGTTCCGGCAGGGAGAAATTGTTTCCGAAACCTCGGATGCGGCGGGCCGCAAGGTTGGCGCTCTGCGCGACGCTATGGAACTGCGCACGGTCGAATTGGAGCGGGTCAGCACCCTGGCGGACGAGCGGATCACCAGCGCCCGGCGGTTCCTGAAGGATGCGGCGGGCGATCTGGACGATGCCACGGCGCGCGCGTCGGAGCGCGTTTCCGAAGCTTCGACCGCCCTGAGTGATGGCAGCGCCAAGGTCGAGGAAGTCGTCGACCATGCGGTTTCGCGCCTGGGGACCATCGGCGATGTGGTCAAGGATGTTGTCGAAGAGGCCGTTGCCGATTCCGACCGCACCACGGCCCGTTTGGCGGGTATCCGCAATGGCTTGACCCAGTACCGGGGCGAGTTGGAAAGCGCCGTCACCGACGCTCGTGAAAAGCTGGTCGGCCTGGGAACGATCCTGCGCAATTCCGCTGCCGACGTGAACAAGGCGTCCGAGACGGCGGGCGGGGACCTGACCGTCTTCTCAGAACGTCTGAACGAACAGGCGGGTAACGTGACCCGCATGGCGAACGAGGCCGCGGCTCGCTTGATGCGGGTCGGCGAGGGCCTGCAGGGTCGCGCTAACGAAGTCGCGCAGACGGTCGACAAGTCGTCGAACATGGTGACGCTGATTTCCGACGCGCTGCATTCGTCGTCGCAGCAATTGACCTCGGTGGTCGAGCGGGCCTCGGGCCAGGTCGAAGCCATCGGCACCATGCTGCGCCAGCGGACGACCGAACTGGAAGGCATGTCGAACAGCACGCTGACCGGTCTGCGCGACCTGGGCCGCGAATTCCGAACCCGCTTGGACGAACTGGAAAACGTGTCCCGCGACCTGACCTCGCGCGTCGACGAGGCCTCGCACTCGCTCGACAGCCGCGCCGCTCAGTTGGATCGGGTGTCTGAGCGGGCGGTCGAACGCCTGGATCAGGCGGGCGAAGCCGTGGCCCGGACCTCGGCCCAGGCCGACGGCCTGTGGCGTGAAAGTAGTGAAAAAATCAACCGTCTGGCCGAAGGGCTGCGGGCCCATACGGACGAGGCGGGCGGTCTGGCCGACAAAGTCCTGTCCAAGATGGACGGCGCCGCCGAAACCCTGCGTCGCCAGATGGACCATTTGTCGTCCAACTACCGCCAGGCGGAACAGAGCATTTCCGCGCTGGGGCAATCGATCACCGAACGCGGGCGGCAATTGGGCAAGGCCTCGGACGAGGCGATCTCCAAGGTCGGCCTGTGGGATTCCGCCCTGCGCAATCAGGCGGAGAACATCAACCGTTCGCTGGGCGACTTCAGCCGCCGCGCGCAGGAAACCAGCACCAATCTGGAGGCTCAGTCGCGGCAACTGCATTTCGCCGCCGACGAGGCGCGCTCGATCCTGGATACATTGAACAAGCGCAAGGACGACGTGCAGGCATCGGACTTCCTGCAGCAAATGGCCTTTGTCGCCGAACGTCTGCAGTCGGTCGCGGTCGACCTCAACAGAACTTTGGAAGTGCCGATCAGCGAAGACGAATGGCGGCGCTTCAATCAGGGCGAAAAGGGTATCTTCGTCCGCAAGATGCTGGGTTTCCGCGAGAAGACGAAGCTGGACGCGATCAACAAGCTATATCGCGAAAACAGCGAGTTCCGCGATTACGCTGGGCGCTATCTGTCCGAATTCGAACGGGTCCTTCAGGATGCGGCCAAGCGCGATCCGGACAACATCCTGCGTACGACATTCCTGTCATCCGACGTGGGCAAGCTGTACATGATCCTGGCGCGGGCGTTGGGCCGAAATATCTGACGCGGGAATCAGTCGCCGCTGCCGGTACCTTCGTCGCTGTCTAGGGCATCCGCCGGATTGAACCAGCGCAGGTCGTCGGCCAGGCTCGTCACCTTGCCGATGACCATCAATGTCGCCCCGACAAGCTTGGCTTTCTCGACCGTATCAGCCAGATCCCGCAACGGCGCGCGGACCGTGCGTTGATCGGGGCGCGTGCCCTGGTTGATCGCGGCGGCGGGGGTGTCGGGTGATAATCCGTGGTCGATCAGGCGGCGGCATATGGTCTCCAGATTGGTCAGGCCCATATAGACCACCAGGGTCGTTTCCGGATCGGCCAAACCGTCCCAGTCCAATTCCAGCGAACCTTCGGTTGCCAAATGGCCGGTAATGAAGCGCACGCCGTGGGCCAGGCCACGGTGGGTCAGGGGAATGCCCGCATAGGCGGCGCAGGCCGCGGAAGAGGTGATGCCGGGCACGATCTCGAACGGAATGTTGGCTTTTGCCAGGTGCAGGGCTTCTTCGCCGCCGCGCCCGAATACGAACGGATCGCCGCCTTTCAGGCGCACCACTCGGCGGCCGGACAGCGCCAGTTTTACCAGCAGGGCGTTGATATCTTCCTGCGGCATATGGTGATTTCGGGCCTGCTTGCCGGCGAAAATGCGGCTGGCCCCGGCAGGAATCAGGTCAAGCACCTGATCGGACACCAATTTGTCATAGACGACCACATCTGCTCCCATGATCCGCCGCAGACCCTTGATGGTCAGCAGGTCCGGGTCGCCCGGTCCGGCGCCGACAATGGCGACGGGCGTAACGGCGGGGCGGGAATTTCCGTTCATGTGGTTGGCTTCGTTCGGTGATTGAGATATGACGCGGGGGCCCGGGAAGGCGATGCGCCGATTGGCCACACCTTTGTGCAAAATTCCCGGTAAATCAATGGCGCAGGCGACAAATTGTCCCCATCTAAGCCTGCGCGCCAACTGGAATACGGATATCCGCCCATGAATACAGCCTCGGACGCCCGCCAAGCTGGAATCGCGCCTGCGCGCGGATTTGATCCCGTCGCTGCCTGGTTGTTCCTGATCTGCGCGCTGGTTTTCGCCATGGTCGTGTTGGGTGGGGTGACGCGCTTGACTGAGTCGGGGCTGTCGATGGTCAATTGGCGGCCGGTGACCGGCTGGCTGCCGCCCCTGAGCCAGGCCGAATGGCAGGCGGCGTTCGACGCCTATCGGCAAAGCCCTGAATACCATCACATCAATCGGGGCATGAGCCTGGAAGGGTTCCAAGGGATTTTCTGGCTGGAATACCTGCATCGTCTGTTCGGGCGGGTGATCGGTATCGCGTTTTTCGTACCGTTCGTGTGGTTCATGGTGCGTGGACGGTTGACGGGCAGCCTTCGGACCAAGTGCGCCGTCATGTTCGTCCTGGGCGGCCTGCAGGGCGTTCTGGGTTGGTACATGGTCAAAAGCGGCCTGATCGATGAGCCTTCCGTCAGCCAGTACCGTCTGGGCGCGCATCTGTCCCTGGCGTTGGCGATATACCTTTTCGCGCTCTGGACGGCGCTGGACATCGTGCAACCGCGCGCCAAAGCGCTTGCGGCGGGGCAGGGGCCTGCGGCCAAGCTGGCCGCAGGTTTGCTGGCCATCGTCTTCTTGACCGTGTTTTCCGGGGCGCTGGTCGCAGGATTGGATGCGGGTTTTCTCTACAATACCTTTCCATTGATGGATGGCAGGTTGTTTCCCGCCGACGGTTTCGGCCTGACGCCGGCTTATCTCAACTTTTTCGAGGATCGGGCAACGGTTCAGTTCGATCACCGCGTCTTGGCGATGACCACGGTCTGCCTGGTTTTCGCCTATTGGATTTGGGTGCGGCGGTCGGATGCGGCGCCCGGTGTGAAGCAGGCCGCAGGCTTGATGGTTCTGGCGGTTTTCGCGCAGGCGACGATCGGGATTTCGACGTTGTTGATGGTCGTGCCGGTTTGGCTCGGCGCCCTGCATCAGGCCGGAGCGGTGGTTTTGCTGACGGCGGGGACCTGGACCTTGCACCAAGCCCGCCGTTAAGCGGGCGGTTGGTATCGTGTTGATAGATTTGGGTTCCCTAGCGGCCCGTTTCCCGGCAAACTGCGCCGCAGATATCTGCCCAAATTAAAACGGGACCAAAAAGACCCATGGATGGGGGAAGACCTGGTTATGAGTGATAAATTTCGCCTGATTACCCGAAGCGACTTTGATGGATCGGTCTGCGCCGTCCTTTTGAAGGAACTTGATCTGATCGACGACATCAAGTTCGTGCATCCGAAGGACATGCAGGACGGCACCATTTTGGTGTCCGAGCGCGATATTTCGACCAACCTGCCGTATGTCCCGGGCATTCATCTGGCGTTCGATCACCACCTCAGCGAAACGCTGCGCATGGAAGATAAGCCGGAAAATCATATTATCGATCCGAAGGCTCCGTCCGCCGCGCGCGTCGTCTACGATCACTACGGCGGTAAGGCTGCTTTCCCCAACGTTTCCGACGAAATGATGGAAGCGGTCGACAAGGGCGATGCCGCGCAGTTCAACAAGGACGAAGTTCTCGACCCTCAAGGCTGGGATCTGATGAACTTCCTGATGGATGCGCGCACGGGCCTGGGCCGGTTCCGTGAATTCCGGGTTTCGAACTATCAGTTGATGATGGACTTGATCGACTATTGCCGCGGTCATTCGATCGGCGAGATTCTGGCTTTGCCGGACGTCAAGGAACGCGTCGAACTGTACAACGAACACCGTGAAAAGCAGATTGATCAGATCAAGCGGTGCTCGACCGTGCATGGCAATCTGGTCGTTCTCGATCTGCGCGAAGAGGAAACGATCTTCGCCGGTAACCGGTTCATGATCTATGCGCTCTACCCCGACACCAACATCTCGATCCATGTGTTGTGGGGCATGCAGAAGATGAACACCGTGTTCGCCACGGGTAAATCGATCCTCAACCGGACGTCCAACACCAACGTCGGCGAGCTGATGTTGAAGTATGGCGGCGGTGGGCACCTGAATGCGGGGACGTGTCAGGTGGAAAACGACGATGCCGAACGGGTTCTGGGGGAACTGATCGAGCAAATCACCACGGACGGCTAATGGATCGGCGGGACGCTTCGAAACGTCAGAACCACAGCATGCCACGGGCGCTGCGCGCCGCCGTCGCATGGCCGATAGCGGCTGTTCTTGGGGGCGTTCTCGCCTTTGGGATGGCTGGGTGCACGGCCCAGGAATCCAGCGTTGCCCGGGTGATGGAAGCGCTGGGCGTCGATCATCTGGCGCTCAGTGATGAATCCCGCCGGGAACTTGAGCGTTTCAATGTCGTCTACGACCGCTATGCCAATTCCCAGGATGCGGAAGCGCGCTTGGATTACTTCCGCTTTGCATTCCGTCGCGTGCGGGCGTCCTACGTCCGCGAAGTCAGCGACGCGGAACTGATCGACGCCGCTATCAAAGGGGTCGAAAAAGACACGCCGGAGCCGGGCAGCTTAGCGCCCCGCGATTTGGTCGAGCGGGCCCTCAATGCGATGCTGCAGTCGCTCGACCCCCATTCCGATTACATGAACGCCCGCGAGTTCGAAGAAACCTTTATCTCGACCCGGGGTGAGTTCGGCGGCCTGGGCATCGAAGTCACCATGGACGAAGGTTTGGTCAAGATCGTATCGCCGATCGAAGACACCCCGGCCGCGCGCGCAGGATTGAAGTCGGGCGACCGGATTACCGCCGTCGACGGAGATCCGGTTTTGGGTAAGACCTTGAGCCAGGCCGTCGCGAAGATGCGGGGCCCCGCGGGGACGAATATCACCCTGCGTATCCGGCGCGGCGAACAGCCTGAGTTCGACGTCACGCTGGAACGGGCGGTGATCAAGGTCCAAGCCGTGCGGTGGCGGGTCGATGGTGATATCGGCTACGTCCGGGTCACCCGGTTCTCTGAGAAAGTCGAAAGCGGGATCGCCAAGGCAATGGCCGAACTGCGGACCCAACCGGGGACGCCGATCCGGGGCGTGGTCCTGGATTTGCGGTCTAACCCGGGCGGATTGCTGGATCAGTCGCTGATCCTGGCGGACAGCTTTCTGGACGATGGCGGGATCGTCAGCGTTCGTGGGCGGACGGCGTCCAACCAGCGGGAATACGACGCGCGGCCGGGCGATCTGGCTCGGAACCTACCGATCGTGGTGCTGATCAACGGCGGCTCGGCTTCGGCCTCGGAAATCGTCGCCAGCGCGCTGCAATTCCATCACCGGGCAACGGTGATGGGCACGCGATCTTTCGGCAAAGGGTCGGTGCAGACGATTATGCCGCTACCGGTCGAAGGGGCCCTGCGCCTGACCACGGCGCTATATTATTCCCCGTCCGGCCACACCATCCAGGCCGAGGGCGTGCATCCGGACATCGTCATCCTTCCGGAAGACGAAAAGGCCAAAACCGCCCAACGCGAGAAAGACCTGCCGGGTGCGTTGCCGGGCGAGGGCGAGACCGGCGTCGATGGCAAGCCGCGCATTCCCGAAAAGGCCTGCCCCGAGGAGGGCGAGCGTAAGGACCGTGTTCTGGGATGCGCCTATTCGTTCCTGCGGGCCGGGTCGACCGAGGGCTTCCTGGCCGATATGGCGGCGCGTGGTAAGCGGGCGAGCTAGTCGCCGTTCAGATCGAATTCCCTGAGAGCATATTCAACCAGGCGGTCGACGCAGGCGTCGATGTCCTGATTGGCGCTGTCGACGACCAACTCCGGCGCGAAGGGGGCTTCGTAGGGGGCGGAGATCCCTGTGAAGTCCGGGATTTCTCCAGCGCGCGCCTTTTTGTACAGCCCTTTGGGGTCGCGTCGTTCGCAGACCGCAAGGTCGGCGGCGACGTGGATTTCATGGAACAGGTCGCCGGCGCGGGCCCGCACGCCATCACGGTCGGCGCGATAGGGTGAGATGAAGGCCGTGATCACGATGACACCCGCCTGGGCCAATATCTGGGCGAGTTCGCCGACCCGGCGGACGTTTTCCTGGCGGTCTTCGGGCGAGAAGCCCAGATCCGAGCACAGGCCATGACGAACGTTGTCGCCGTCCAGCACGAAGACCTGCTTGCCGCGGCGGAACAGTTCTTCTTCCAAAGCCAGGGCGAGGGTCGATTTGCCGGACCCGGACAAGCCCGTCAGCCAAAGGATGCCGCTGGCATGGCCGTTTGTCTGCCAGCGTTCGGATTGCTCAATCCGATGCTCGACCCGCAGGATGTTTTCCGACTTCGGCGCGGCTTGGCGGTCGCGCTGGGCGAAGCCTTCCAAATCGATCAGGCCGCAACCAACGATCCGGTGATCCTGAACCAGGACAAATCGCCCGGTTGCGGCGCAATCGCCATGTGAATCCGCCGCCAACAGGCCGCGCGAGCGGAAGACGACATCCGCGATCTGATTGCGGTGCACGGCGTCTGCCTCGTTCTTCGACAGATCGCCCGTATCCAACAGGCTCTCAACCTTCTCGGCGATGACTAGGTGTTCGGCGGCGTTGAGCTTCATCTTGAATCGATTGCCGGGAGCCAAGGGGACAGAGCCGAACCACACGATACGCCCGCGAAACGTGCTACTGAGTTCGGGCGGCGTATTGCGATGGGTGGCAATGGCACCCCGCTCGATAAAGGATTGCTGATCCAGGGTGATGCCGATGGACTGACCGGTTTCAGCTGTTTGAGGAGCCTTTCCGGTAGCGGGCCAAGTTTCGATGGATTTAACCCGGGCAACCCGGTTGCCGGGCGAAAACAACACGTCGTCGCCGACCGACAACTGGCCGGACAGAACACGCCCCGCCAGGATGCGCCGTTCATCGAATTTGTAGACACCCTGCACGGAAAACCGCAGGGGGGCTGCGGACAGCGCCTTTTCGACCGCGCCCGGCGTCAAGGCGTTCAGACGGGCGATCAGCGCCGGCCCTTGATACCAAGGCATGGCGCCCTGGCCCGATAGGACGTTTTCGCCGTCCCTGGCGGCGATGGGGATGGCGTGGACTTGATCCGATGAAAAACCCAACGCTTCCAGGTGCGACCGGGCGGCATTCGCCAAATCGTTGAAACGGGCCTCGGCAAAATCGACCAGGTCCATTTTCGTCACGGCGACGATGATGTCCCGAATGCCCAGGATGCCCAGCAAGAAAGCATGGCGGCGGGTTTCGTCCTGAATGCCGTCCTTGGCGTCGATCATCAGCACCGCGGCATCGGCCTGGGCCGCGCCGGTGACCATGTTTTTGATGAACTCGTGATGGCCGGGGGCGTCGATGAACACGAACCGGCGGTCATCCGATTCCGCTTGAACCTGGGTTGAATCGATGGTGATGCCCTGGTCGCGCTCGGCTTTCAGGGCGTCCAACAGAAATGCCCATTCGAAGACCACGCCGCGTCGTTTACAGCTTTCGGCCACGGCTTCGACCTTGCCCTCGGGCAAGGCACCCAGGTCGGTCAGCAGCCGTCCCAGCAGGGTCGATTTGCCGTGGTCGACATGACCGGCGAATACGACCTTTACCACGGGCTTGCTTTTGGTGGGGGCAGCGGGGCTCATCACATATAGCCCTCGGTCCGCAGGCGCTCGAACGAATCCTCGGCCTCGTGATCCATGGCGCGGCCGGATCGCTCGGCCACCGAAGTCTGCTCCAGTTCGGCGATGATGGCCTCGATCGTCGCGGCATCGCTTCGCACGGGGTGGGTGATGTCCTTATCCCCGAGCGAGCGATAGCGCTGTCCGTTCTTGGCGAAATACAGATCGACCACGGGGATGTTTTCCCGCGCGATGTAGCGCCAGATGTCGATCTCGGTCCAATGCAGGATCGGGTGAACGCGAACGTGCGTGCCGGGGGGGAAGTCGGTGTTGTACTGGCCCCACAACTCCGGCGGTTGGTCGCGCACGTCCCAGGCGGCATCGGCGGCGCGCGGGCTGAACACCCTTTCCTTGGCGCGGGTGCCTTCTTCGTCGCGGCGGATACCGGCGCAGATGCCGTCGAATTTCTCGCGCTCGATCAGTTCCTTCAGGCCCTTGGTCTTACGCTGGGCGCGCCGCGTCGCGGGGGGGAGGTCCTGATCCATTTCCTCCAGCGGCGGACAACCGCCGACGATCAACTCGACGCCCCATTCCACGGCGTAACGGTCGCGGAAGGCGTACATTTCCGGAAACTTGGTGCCGGTATCGACGTGAATAAGCGGAAACGGCACATGGCCGAAGAACGCCTTCTTGGCCAGCCAGACCATGACGTTGGAATCTTTACCCAGCGACCACAGCATTCCCAGGCGCGAAAATGCCTGATAGGCCTCGCGCAGGATGAAGATGCTTTCGCTTTCCAGTTTGTCGAGGTCGTTCATGAGAGCTTGTTGCCGTAATGCCTTGAAAGCGCGCTTTTAATCCAGTTCATAGCCGGTGCAAACAGGGGATAGACTGGCTGGACCCCTTGAATGCATCCGATTGGCAGGGGCTGTTTTAACAGCCATGTCTTAAATACAAGTTTAATCGAGCCCAAAGGCCAAATAAGCCGCACCCTGATTGACAGGGAAATAACGGGCCTTTAGCAATCTCGGCGCGGCAGCCCAGCCGTTCTCAGCCAAGCGGGGAGGAAACAAGAAGCAAAATGGCAACGAACAAAGGACATACGGAAAGCCCCGTAGATACGTCTCCCGAAGTAGCGGACGAAGTAAAGACGACCACCTGTTACATGTGCGCCTGCCGTTGCGGCATCCGCGTGCACATGAAAGACGGTCAAATTCGTTATATCCAAGGCAATCCGGACCATCCGGTGAACCGTGGCGTTCTTTGCGCCAAGGGCTCCGCCGGGATCATGACGCAGAATTCCCCCGCGAAGCTGACCAAGCCGCTGAAGCGCGTCGGCCCCCGCGGGTCGGGCGAGTTCAAGGAAATCGAATGGGAAGAGGCGCTCGAGACCGCGACTGACTGGCTGTCGCGCATTCGCGCCACCGATCCCAAGAAACTGGCCTTCTTCACCGGCCGCGACCAGAGCCAGGCCCTGACCGGCTGGTGGGCGTCGCAGTTCGGTACCCCGAACTTCGCGGCCCACGGCGGGTTCTGTTCCGTCAATATGGCGGCGGCCGGGCTATACACCATCGGTGGCAGCTTCTGGGAATTCGGTGAACCCGACTGGGACCGCACCAAATACTTCATGATGTTCGGCGTTGCCGAAGACCATGACTCGAACCCGATCAAGATCGGCCTGGGCAAGATCAAGACCCGAGGGGCGAAGTTCGTTTCCGTCAACCCGGTTCGGTCCGGCTATTCCGCCATCGCCGACGAATGGGTCGGCATCCGCCCCGGCACCGACGGCCTGTTCATCATGTCGATCATTCACGAGCTGCTGAAAGCCGGGAAGATCGACGAAGAATATCTCGTTCGTTATTCCAACGCCCATTGGCTGGTGATCCAGGATCCGGGCGCCGCCGACGACGGCTTGTTCGTCCGTGACGCCGACGGCAACCCGCTGGCCTGGGACGGCGAGAAAAAGGCCATTGCGGACGCCAACTCGATCGACACCAAGCCGGCTCTGGTCGCCGATGTGACCCTGGCCGACGGGCGCAAGGCCGTTCCGGCGTTCCAGATCATGGCCGAGCGTTATCTGGACAAGAAATACACGCCCGAGGCCGTCGCCGAGGAAACGGGGATCGACGCCGACACCATCCGCCGCCTGGCCGCTGAACTGGCCCAGGTCGCGTTCGAGGAAACGATCGAGATTGATCAGCCCTGGACCGATTGGGCCGGGCGCAAGCACGACAAGATGATCGGCCGTCCCGTCGCGTTCCACGCGATGCGCGGCATTTCCGCCCATTCCAACGGCTTCCACACTTGCCGGGCGCTGCATGTGCTGCAGATGATCCTGGGCACGGTCGATTGCCCGGGCGGGTTCCGCTACAAGCCGCCGTTCCCCAAGCCGTGCCCGCCGCCGCTGAAGCCTGCCGGTAAGCCGGGCGAGGTTGCCGCCGAAACGCCGCTGCCGGGACCGCCCCTGGGCTTCACCACGGGACCCGAAGACCTGATCGTCGAGGCCGATGGTTCGCCCCGGCGCATCGACAAGGCGTTCTCGTGGGAACATCCGGTTTCCGTCCACGGCATGATGCATATGGTTATCACCAACGCGGCCAAGGGCGATCCCTATCCGGTCGATACCCTGTTCATGTTCATGGCGAACATGAGCTGGAATTCGACCATGAACTCGTCCGGCGTGATGGAAATGCTGACCGATAAGGACGAGGAAACGGGCGAGTACAAGATCCCGCGCATCATCTACTCCGACGCTTATTTCTCGGAAATGGTGCCCTTTGCCGACCTGATCCTGCCGGATACCACTTACCTGGAGCGTTGGGACTGCATCTCGTTGTTGGATCGTCCGATTTCGGAAGCCGACGCGGCGCAGGATGCGATCCGCCAGCCGGTGATCCAGCCGGATCGCGACGTCCGTCCGTTCCAGACGGTCCTGTTGGACCTGGGCGCGCGCCTGGGCCTGCCGGGGATGGTCAACGCCGACGGCTCGGCCAAATACCCGGGCGGCTATGCCGATTACATCGTCAACCATGAACGGGGCCCCGGCATCGGGCCGCTGATCGGGTGGCGTGGTGAAAACGGCGACCAAGCCTGCAAGGGGGCTCCGAACCCGGATCAGCTGAACCGCTATATCGAAAACGGTTGCTTCTACACCCACGAAATTCCGCACGAGGCGCTGTATTTCAAGATGGCCAACAAGGCCTATCTGGAATGGGCGACCGAGGCCGGGTTCATGGGCCACGCCAACCAGGTCGTGTTCCACCTGTATTCCGAACCGCTGCAGAAATTCCGCCTGGCCGCGCGCGGTCATGGCGACATTCAGCCGCCGGAGAAGGATCGTCAGCGGATCGACGCCTATTTCGATCCGATCCCGATCTGGTATCCGCCGTTCGAAGGCACCATGGTCGATACCGAGGAATATCCGCTGCATGCCCTGACCCAGCGTCCGATGCAGATGTATCATTCCTGGGGTTCGCAGAATGCCTGGCTGCGCCAGATCACCGGCTCCAACAAGCTGTACATCGGCATGGAGGTCGCTGCCCGTCACGGGATCGAAGACGGCGACTGGGTCTGGATCGAAAGCTATCACGGCAAGGTCAAGGCGCAGGCGGCCCTGATGGACGGCGTCAACAAGCACACCGTCTGGACCTGGAACGCCATCGGCAAGCGGGCCGGGGCATGGAACCTGGACAAGGACGCCGGCGAGGCGACCAAGGGCTTCCTGCTCAACCACGTCATTTCCGAGCTGCTGCCGGAACGGAACGGCTATCGGTACTCGAACTCCGATCCGATTACCGGGCAGGCGGCTTGGTACGACCTGCGCGTCCGTATCGAGAAAGCCAAACCGGACGAGGCCGCGGAGACCTGGCCGAAGCCCGATCCCTTAACGCCGCCACCGGGGATGCCGAAAAGCCCCGATGTTCTGCGCTACGGCGCCGGTTTCAAAAAGAACGGGGGAGGGAACTGAGATGACTATTCTTCCCGGTGAAACCCCGAAAAAGCTCGGCCTCGTCATCGACCTGGACATCTGCGTCGGCTGTCATGCCTGCGCCGTGAACTGCAAGGAATGGAACACCGGCGGCCATATGGCCCCGCTGACCGATCTTCAGCCCTATGGCGCCAAGCAACAGGGCGTGTGGTTCAACCGCATTCATGCCTTCGAAGCCCAGCGTACGGACGGCAAGCCCAACCAGACGGTGCACTTCCCGAAATCCTGCCTGCACTGTCAGGACGCGGCCTGCGTCACCGTCTGCCCGACGGGCGCCAGCTTCAAGCGCTCGGCCGATGGCATCGTTCTGGTCGACGAAAGCAAATGCATCGGCTGTAAGCTGTGTTCTTGGGCTTGTCCCTACGGCGCGCGCGAGTTCGATGCCGATGCTGGCGTGATGAAGAAATGCACGCTCTGCATCGACCGGATCTACAACGAGCATATTCCCGAGCGGGAACGTGTTCCGGCCTGCGTCTCGACCTGCCCGGCTGGGGCGCGTCACTTCGGCGACTTGGGCGATCCGAATTCGGACGTTTCCAAGCTGGTGGCCGATCGTGGCGGATACGACCTGATGCCGGAAATGAACTATAAGCCGACCAACAAGTATCTGCCGCCGCGTCCGCGACGGGCCGAAGCCGCGCCCGGCGGGCCGAAGGACCTGAACGCCGAACCGGGACCGGAAAATCCGATCCTGCGTTGGGTCGACAAAGTCCTGTCCCGCTAAACCAAGACATCCAAGAACGAAGAGTAATTTCCCATGCATCCGGCATTTTCGGTCATCTTCTTCACGGTCTCGTCCGGCGCGGGCTATGGCCTTCTCGCACTTCTCGGCGCGCTTGGCGCCATGGGCATGCTGCCCGCCGACAAGGCCTTCGGCCTGACGGCCATCGTATTGGCGTTGGGTTCGGTCACGGCGGGGCTGTTGTCGTCGACCTTCCACCTGGGGCATCCGGAACGGGCCTGGCGGGCATTCAGCCAGTGGCGGTCCAGTTGGCTGTCGCGCGAAGGCGTCGCTTCCGTCATCACGTACGGACCGGCGGTCGCGCTGGCGGCGGTCTGGATGTGGCCCGAGAAATTCGGCCAATGGTTCGCTGCTGCGGGCTGGGCCAGCGCCGTCATGGCGGTGATCACCGTGTTCTGCACGGCGATGATCTACCGCTCTCTGCGCACCATTCATCAATGGGCTAACGGCTGGGTCGTGCCGAGCTATCTTGTCCTGGGCCTGGCCACCGGGCTGGTTTGGCTGAATGCGTTGCTCGCCCTGTTCGCGGCGGAAAGCTACATGGTATCGGTCGCTGCGATGTGGACCTTGTTGGCGGCGGCGGCGGTCAAGGTGCTGTATTGGCGCTTTATCGACACCACCCGCCATGCCGCGACGCCGGAAAGCGCCACGGGCCTGGGCTCCATCGGTCGGGTGCGGTTCCTGGAAGGGCCGCATACGGAAGAAAACTACCTGCTGAACGAAATGGGTTACCGCGTGGCGCGCAAGCATGCCGTCAAGCTGCGCCGCATCGCGCTGGTCGGCGGCTATTTGGCCGCGATTTGCGCCATTGGGCTGGGGCTGAAGGCTTCGGGCGCGGGCGAGGGGGCTTTGGCCCTGCTCGGTGCGGCTCTGGCGACCGGTGGAACGCTGCTTGAGCGTTGGCTGTTCTTCGCCGAAGCCAAGCACGTGGTCACGTTGTACTACGGGGCCGATCAGGTCTGATTTTCAAAAGGGGCGCTGCCTGCCATGATTATGGCGAGTGTGATTTAGATCACTGCCGCAGCGCCCCCTTTGACATAGATTTACCAAGAGCGTATATGAGCGCTTAGACGTATGTCCGGTAGCCACACCCAGCTGCTGTGGCATTACGTCGTTTATATAAAAAGAAAAATAACAACGATCTGGGCTCCGTGACGGCACTTTGGAGCAGCCGTCCGTAAGGAGTTCGAAAAAATGGCTGACACCACTCAGACCCCTGGTGGTACCCCGCAGACCCTCGTCATGTCGGCGACGGACGCTGATGTCCTGACGCTGCCCGAGGGCTTTTCCGTTTCCGAAGCTGATTTCGCGGTCGATGGTTCCGACCTTGTCCTGACTTTCCCCGACGGGTCGAAAGTCACGATCGAGAACTATTACGAGCAGGCACAGCCGCCGCAGATCGCATCGGCCGATGGCGCCAACCTTTCCGGCGACATGGTCGTGCAGCTGACGGGTACGCCCGAAACCACCAACGAATCCACGATCCAGCAGTTCGCCCAGGCTTCCACCGGCGGACAGGTCATCGGCGGCACCGACGGTGCGCCGATCGGTACGGTCAAGACGCTATCGGGCGAGGTCTGGGTGACTCGCGCCGACGGAACCCGCGTGCAGCTCCAGGCCGGGGACCAAGTCTTCCAGGGTGACAATATCGAAACCGGCCCCAATGGGGCGATCGGCGTGCTCCTCGCCGACGAAACCACGTTCTCGATGGGCGAGAGCAGCCAGATGGTCCTGGACGAGATGATCTATGATCCGGCGACCCAGGATGGCTCGCTGAACGTCTCCGTTGTTCAGGGCGTGTTCACCTTCGTGTCCGGTCAGGTCGCCAAGACCGACCCCGACGCCATGCACATCGATACCCCGGTCGCGACCATCGGTATTCGCGGTACGCAGGTCGGTATCGAAATCCCGCCCGATGGCGAGATGCAGGTCGTCCTGATGGAAGAATCGGACGGCTTCGTCGGTGAAGTCGTGATCGAAAACAATTCCGGTCAGATCGTGATGAACCAGGGGGGCGATTTCGTCTCCATCCCCAGCTACGATTCCGAAGCTTCGTCGCGCGGTCACATGACCGACGATGACATCGTCGAAAAGCACGCCACGACCCTGAAGTATCTGCCGGTCGAAGACGCTGCCGGTGACCGGACGTCGGGCAACCACTTCGGTCTGCAGGAAGAAATCGAGCAGGGTACGAACCAGGATCAGGGCGCGTCGCAGGAAGGCGAGCCGTCCGCCGAAGAGCTGGCGAATACCGAGACCGCCGCCGGCGGCCCGCAGGACGACAATGAAGATCCGTTGTCGCAGGGCTCGGACCTTCCGTCCGCTGATGATCTTAATGATCTGCAGACCGATGCCGGTGGGCAGTCGGGCTTCCAGGAAGACTTCACCAACGTGACCGACGAAGTCGATCCGTTCGGCGGCGGTACGCAGGATCTGGGCCTCGACCAGCAACAGTACGATGCGCCGGAAACCACCTATGACGAAACGTCGGGTGGCGATACGGGCGCTCAAGATGATACCGACGCCGCCATTCTCGCGGCGCGTCAGTCGGCGCAGGAAGCGTATAATCGGGCGGCTGCCGCGGCGGAAACGGCGAATGACGCGGCGCAGCGTGCGGCTGACGCCTACAACAACTCCGGTAACGATCCGGACGCCAAGGATGCGTACGACTCTGCTCAGGAAGCGGCGGACAACGCCAATGACGCGTTGCAGGATGCACAGGACGCCCTGGATGCGGCCAATGGCGCAACGAATCCGACCGACGCGCAGAACGCGGCCGACGATGCCAACAATGCGGCCAATGATGCCGAACAGGCCGCGGGCGACGCGAACGATTCAGCGGACCAGGTCGAAGATGTCATCGCCCTGTCGCAGCAGATCGACGATTTTGGTGTTACCGGGAACGAAGACACCGGCATCAGCCTGACGATCAACGTCACGCCCAATCACGAAGACAGCGACCTGACGGTCACCATCTCCGACATTCCGGAAGGCGCGACCCTGACCAACAGCGCCGGTGACGAAATCGCCATCGTCGACGGAACGGCGACGCTGACCCAGGCTCAGTTGGATGGTTTGAGCATCACCCCGCCGGAAGACTCCGACGTCGACTTTGACCTCAGCGTCTCCGTCGTTGAAACGACCGCGGACGGGGATACCATCGGCCCGGCCACGGCGACCATCGACGTCTCCGTCGATGGTGTCGCCGATGCGCCGACGCTGGACCTGTCCACCGGCAATGCCGAAGGCAACGAGGTTCCGCTGAACATCGCTGCCACCGTTGCCGACATCAGCCCGACAGGGGCCGGTAACGAAGACGGTGCGGAAACGATCCAGTCCGTTACCATTTCCGGCATTCCCGATGGGGCGGTGCTGAAATCCGGCGATACGGTTCTCGAGGTCGTTGACGGCTCGATCACCTTTGCCGACGGTGTCGTTCCCGACGATCTGTCGATCATCGCGCCGACCGGGCAGAACGACGCCTTTACCCTGACCGTCACGGCGGTCTCGGAAGAAGACGGCACGACCGCGACCTCCAGCGGGACGTTGGATGTGATCCCGGCCATCGTCGCCGATGGGGCCGAGGTTTCGGCCGACGCAGCGACCGGTGATGAAGACACCGCCATCGCCCTGAATATCAATGTCGACAAGGCCGACGCGGACGAAACCGCGACGATCACGATTTCGGACGTGCCCGCGGGCGCCACCCTGTCCGCTGGTACGGACAATGGCGACGGCACCTGGACTCTGTCCGAAGCGGACCTGGATGGCCTGACCATCACGCCGCCCGCCGATAGCGATGGCGACTTTACCTTGGGTGTTTCCGTCGTGACCTACGAAGGCGACGTCGCCTCCGATCCGGTCGAGACCACCTTGGACGTGACCGTCGATGCCGTTGCCGACGATGCGGAACTGAACGTCTCGGCTGCGTCGGGTGCGGAAGACGCGTCGATCCCGCTGACGATTTCTTCGGAACTGACCGATACCGACGGCTCGGAAACCCTGAGCGTTACGATCTCTGGCGTGCCCACTGGCGCGACCCTGTCCGCCGGTACGGACAATGGCGACGGTTCCTGGACTTTGACGCCGGAACAGCTCGAAGGCCTGAGCATCACGCCCGCCGTGAATTCCGACGAAGACTTCCAGCTGACGGTTTCTGCGACCACGACCGACGGCACTGACACGGCGACCGTTTCCGAGACCTTGGATGTTACCGTGCAGGGTGTGGCCGACGCGCCGACCCTGGATGTCTCCGATGCTGCGGGTACGGAAGACACGGCCATTCCGTTGAATATCGCTTCCGGCCTGTCGGACACCGATGGCTCCGAGACGCTGAGCGTTACCATCTCCGGTGTGCCCACCGGCGCGACCCTGTCCGCCGGTACGGATAACGGCGACGGCACCTGGACTCTGTCCGGCGATCAGCTGGAAGGCCTGACGATTACCCCCGCCGAGAACTCGGACGAGGATTTCGAACTGTCCGTCACCGCGACCTCGACCGAAGGCGAAAACGGCGACACCGCGACGACGACCGGCACGATTGCCGTTTCCGTCGACCCGGACGCCGATGCGCCGACTCTGGTTGTCGATAACGCGACTGGCAATGAAGATACTGCCATCCCGCTGACGATTTCGTCGGGCCTGACCGATACGGACGGCTCCGAGACGCTGAGCGTCACCATCTCCGGCGTGCCGGAAGGCGCCACCTTGTCCGCCGGTACGGACAATGGCGATGGCTCCTGGACGCTGACCACGGAACAGTTGGAAGGCCTGACGGTGACCCCGGCGGCGAATTCCGACGAAGACTTCCAGCTGACCGTGACCGCGACGACGACCGACGGCACCGACACCGCGACTGTGTCCGAAACCGTTGACGTGACGGTGAATGCCGTTGCCGACGAAGCGGACCTGAACGTCTCCGACGCTTCCGGTGCGGAAGATACTGCGATCCCGCTGACGATCTCGTCCGAGCTGACCGACACCGACGGCTCGGAAACCCTCTCGGTTACCATCTCCGGCGTGCCCGCCGGCGCGACCCTGTCCGCCGGTACGGACAACGGCGACGGGTCCTGGACCCTGGCCCCGGATCAGTTGGAAGGCTTGAGCATCACGCCTGCCGCCAATTCCGACGCCGACTTCCAGCTGACGGTGACCGCGACCACGACCGACGGCACCGACACCACCAGTGTGTCCGAAAC
>MDSY01007987.1_pt1 | contig 167163 bp, 162 predicted proteins | sample 811131 | NCBI WGS metagenome assembly MDSY01 (sample SAMN05326643, study PRJNA326480) | marine metagenome | isolation source: seawater | place: Atlantic Ocean: South West | collected 2010 | reverse complement strand
CATGCGCTCGAACAGCATGGCCGCCTGATCCTGGTGCAGAGACAGCAGGAAGATCGCCGCTTTTTCCGTGCCCGATAGGGCTCTGTAATCGTCCTTGATGCGCGCCATCATCACCCCCGATGGATTGCCCTGATCGTGTCCATGCGAGCAGCGGGATTCTACGCCCAAGCGGCCGAAAATGCAGCCGCAATTATGTCTCTGCCCAAGCCTCCATTAAGGCTTTATTGGTTAACAGCTCATTTACTCCGATCGCGTATCTTCGTCACCATCCAAACTTCGGATTTCCATTGGAGAGACATATGCCGCGTGCGCCCATCATGTTCAGAACCTTTTCCGCCGCCTCGGTGCTGGCGCTGACGATGACGGGGGCGGTCCAGGCCAATGACGCCGGTCGCATTACCGGTCCGGACATCAATCGACCCGGCGTGGCGTTGCCGATGGGGAGCAGTGGCACGGTCCGGCCGGTCCAGCCGATGGCGCAACCGGCCCAGCAATCCGGCCAACCGGCCGGCCAGCAACCGACCGAAGAAAATCAGACGCCGGTTCAGATGACCAAAGAGCCCGGATTGTTCGTTCATCCGGTGCGTGGTTTCTCGATGCCGATTCCAGCCGGGGTCGCCGTTTCGCACCGGGGCCAGGAAATGCATGTCGCGATCCGGTCGCCCAAAGGCTACGTCCTGAGCCTGCAAACGGGTGACGCCAACGGGCTTATCCCGTTGCCGGGCATGTTGGGGCGGCTGGAAAGCCGTTATCTTGGTGAGCGGGGGCCCTGGGAGCGCAAGCTTTCGGGCGGTACGCTGGCAGTTGCCGGAATGCCTGCGATCGAAGGCATCTATCAGGGCCATCGTACGCGGACACGCGTGATCATCGTGCGCGGGAACAAGACCGACTTCGTCTTTACCTTCACGGCGCCGAACGACCTGTATGAAGAACACAAGCCGGTATTCGAGTGGGTGTTGACGAACTTCACCCCTGGGGACGGCGAGCGGGCCAATCAACCCGCGGCGGCGATGGCGCCGAATGATCCGGCCAAAACGCCGGTCGCCGCACCGGTCCGGGCCGCGGACGCGGTTGCCACAATGGCCACAGGTCGGCCTGAACCCGCGCAAAGCGCACCGCCGCAGCCGAACATGTCCCGCTTTGTCGAGCCCGGCTACGGCTTCACCATGGATTACCCGAAGGAATGGCGGGTCGAAAAGCCGACGGCCTATATGGCAACTTTCAGCGGCCCGGAAGGATCCGCCGCCAGTCATGCGGTGATTACCGTGCAGAACGTCAACCCTGCGGGGGCGGAGACGGGCGAGCAGGCCGCGACCATGGCTTCGGCCGACCTGTTGAAGGCCTTGGAGCGCAGCACCCAGAGCATGGCCGTGCTGGGCGAGGGCAAGCTCGAGGAATCGCCCGGGTCGCAGTTCATCGCGCGCTACGAGTACTTGGGCACGGCCTATCGCAAATGGGCGGTCATCGTGCCTCGGCCGCAGGGCACGATCGCCCATATCTGGTCGTTTACCGCGCCCGAGGCCTCGTTCGAAAGCTTCCAGCCAGTGGCTGAATCGATGCTTCGGTCCTGGACCCTGACGCAGTAGACTCGCTGTTCTCAGGTCTCGACGGCCTGCACATGATCCCGGCCGAGGACTCGTTCCTGTTGAAACGCTTCATGACACGATTATTCCGCATCGCCATGGTGGCGGGCGTGGCGATCTACGCCGCGGTTGCCCCGGCGCGCGCGCACGATCTGCCGCAGGTGGGAAAATTGGTTGATGCCTTCGAGGTCATAGCCTTCGGTTCCGAGACCAAGGCGTTGAAGGGACGGAAGGAACTGTTGCGTTGGGAAACGGGCGAGATCGCCGTGAACATGACCCAGTTCATGCCGGACGGAGACAAGGCGTTCAAGCCTTCGGCGGCGCAGTCGTTTTGGACGGATTTTGCCTGGAAGCATTTGAAAAATTTGCAAAATCTGACCGGCGTTCGGTTCGTGGATTCGATCGCCGCCAAGAAACGACCGAGCCTGACCGTGATCTACACGACCCGCCGGTTGTTGGCTAAGGTGCCGATCCCAGGCGTGGATGCGAAACTGCAACAGGAATTGGCGGCGCCCGGGGGATGCTACTTCCTGTCCTTCACCGGCGGTCAGCCCGGCCAGATCGACCGGGCATTCATTGTCGTCAATACGGACCGCGGCGAGGCCATGATCGATCATTGCCTGCTTGAAGAATTGACCCAGTCGCTGGGTCTTCCGAACGATACGGATCTGGTGCGCCCGTCGATCTTTTCCGACCACGATACCCTGCGCGCGCTCAGCGCGACCGACGAAATTCTGGTGCGCACGCTGTACCATCCGCGCCTGAAGGCCGGAATGACCCGCAAAGCGGCGATGGTCATCGCCCGGTTGCTGATCGCCCAACAGTTGGCGGCATTGCGTTAAAGTCGTAAGCTTTTCAATGGCTCAGGACGCGTTGGGGTAGTGGAATGTTAACCCCTGGGCGATACCCTGAGCCTTGAGCATCCGGCCCATCTGCGGCGTGGTCGGCGATACTGGGGTAACATGGTTCCTAAGGCAGAGACCTTTGGTGCGGCCTTTCGGCCTGCGTCCGTTCGGGGCGCGGGCTGGGAAGGTGTGGCCGCGGGCCTGGTCCGCGCCTTGTTGTGGCTCGCCGTTTCCGTCCTGATCCTGCAGGTTTTCGACCGCGTCGTTCCATCGCTGCGGACTGATGGGCTTGTTCCGGTGCTCGCGGCCGTGATCAGTGCCCTGGCGCTGCGCGCCGGCCTGGATATCGCGGCTGCTGCCGCCGCGGATGCCGTTCGTTCGGCGCGGGGGCGATTGGTCGTCTTGTCCGCGATCGGAGATTTATTCACGGGCGACGGCGCGATGGCAGAACCGCCCCTTGGTTTATCGCAGGTCCCGGCGGGGCCTTCCGCCTTGTCCATCCTAAGCGGGCTGCCGGTGCTGGCGGCGGCGATAGCCTATGTATCCGGCATGATGGCCGCCCCTGCGATCTTCCTGGCTGCGGGCGCTGCCTTGGCGGCCAAACTTCTTCATCGAAACATGAACGCGTCAAATACCGGTGCGCCTGATCATGGCTTCGCCACCGATATTCTGGATGGGTTGTGGCAGATCAAGGCCATGGGGGCGGAGAACCTCGTTCTGCGTCTGGCCGAGGGCGTGGCCGGGCGCAAAGCCGCCGACGACCGCGCGCGCGTGCGGTCGGTCCTGGGCGCGATCCGCGTTGCCGACCTGTTCGAGCGTTTGGCCTTGGTGTTGTGCGTTCTTGCCGGGACTGTCCTTTGTCTGAACGGGCTGATCACCTTCGGTCAGTTGGCGGCGGGGGCGTTGATCTCGCTGGTGCTGGTGCGCGACGCCTATCGTGGGACCGCCGCCTGGACCCTGTCCCGTGTCGCCCCGCCCGAGGCCATCGCCACCCCCCGGCGCGTGGAAACGGAACCTTTGCCGCGCGTCACCGGCAACCTGATGGTCAATCGGGTCAGCTTCGAAGAACCCGCCGAAGGCTTGCGAACGGTTTCTCGACAACTGCTCGACCGTGTTCGGGTCGAGGTAGAGGCCGGGGAAATGGTCCTTCTCTCCAGTGGCGATAGGGCGATGCAGACGGCCCTGCTGCGCCTGATGGCCGGTTTGGAACTGCCGCAGGCCGGAACCGTATCCGTCGACGGTTATGACCTTTCGCATTTTCGGCCCGACAGCATCCGCCGTCAGATCGCCTATGTCCCGCCCTTGGGCGAGGTCCTGCCGGGAACGCTGATGGAGAACCTGACCGCGTATGACGGCGGCCGGACCCCGGATGCGATGGGGGCGGCGCGGCTGACGGGGCTGGATGTCAAGGCCGCGCGGATGGCTGACGGTTTCGATACCCGCTTGTCCGGTGGTGCGGCTGGCTTCCCTATTGGGTTTCGGCAGCATCTGGCCATCACCCGCGCCCTGGCGTTCAAGCCCAAGGTGTTGTTGCTCGACCATGCGACGGAAAACCTGGACAGCCAGGACCTGCGCGTGTTCTCCGAGGTTTTGGAGCGCCTCAAAGGGCGTGTGACCATCGTCTATTCCTCGTCGCAAACAGGCCTGCGGTCGCTTGCCGACCGCGCGGTCGATCTGGACGAGCTGGCGCCGGCGCCAGAAATCGGACCGACCCTGGAACAACACGGCGTCGACGATGCCGCCGATCGGGACGGGGAGGGCTGACGATGCGCGGCATTCCCCATCTGGAGGCGACCGACGATCTGTTCCTGCGCGCCCGCGTGTCCGGCGCGGAAGACCATCCTGGCGACGCAAGTGAAGGTGCCAGCAAGCCGTCCCAGGTTTGGCGGTCGTTGCGCCTGCAACGCCTTCAGGGCCTGGATGCTCAGGCTCAAGTACCGCCACCGCTGTTGCCGCTGTCACCCGAAGAGGCGATCGACATCGCGGAACCGGAGCCGGTCTCACCACCGCCAAGCCCGGCTGATCTTGAAATCGCCCTTTCGGAAGCGGTCGATCTGCCCGACGACTGGGCCACTGTCGTCGCCCAGGGCGGGGGGACGAACGTCGCGCATTGCCTGCGTGAATTGCTGGTCGCGTTGGATTGGAATGGGGCCGCGCGCCAAGTCGCCGAGGCAATGCCCCCGCGCGGGACGGCATTGGATGCGGCGGGCGTCAAACGGATCATGGCGCGGCTGGGGTATCGCTGTCGGACCTTCCGCGCCCGCCTGAACGAGTTGGGGCCGCAGGATTTCCCGGCCTTGTTCGTGTCCAAGAACGAGGATGCCATCGTTCTCAAGGCCTTTGGGCAAAGTTCTTTCCCAGGTTTCGATGGGGCGACGCGCAACCGCCGTCCGATTGCCCGCGACCGCCGCGCGGGATGGGTTTTCGCCTTTGCTGCGGCCGATACGACCGAGAGCGCCGATCCGCCGCCGCCCGCCACGGCGACCGGTTTGCTTTGGGCGATGTTGGGGCCGCGCGCCAAAAGTCTCGCCGTTGCCACGGTCGCCCAAGGCGCCTTGGCCCTAGTCGGTCCATTGTTGCTTCTGGTCGCCTTGGATCATGCTATTCCGGCAGGCTCCTTGCCGATGACACTGTTTTTCGCCGGGGCGGCGGGATTGGCATTGATCTTCGAACAACCGTTTCGCGCCTGGCGCGATCGGGTCGCTTTGCCGGCTGCGACCGCGCCGGGTAGCTTGGCGCTTCGTGCCTTGGCCCGGACCGTGGCGCTGTCGCCCGCCATGGTTTTGGGCTCGACGTCCGGGGCCCGCCGCGCTCGGTATGACGAATTTCAGGCCGGGGGACCGGCGGCGGTGATGCGCGTCACCGGGGCGGCCTTGGGCATGGTTGCTGCGTTGATCGGCTTGATCGGGGTCGCTGTTCTTGGTGGGGTTCTGGCGGCCGTGCCGATTGGCGGTTTGGTGCTGATGGCCTTGGCTGCGTGGATCCTGCGCGGCGGCTTGCGGAAGGCCACGGCGCGTGCCGTGCGCGCCGCTGGGGCCTTTACCCAACGCTGGCGTGACTTCTCTATCGTTCATCAGACGGTCGTCGATACCGGCGCGGAAGTGGTCTCGGAACGACGGTTGGAGAGCGCCGCGGCCGAGGCATCGCAATCGGCGGGAGAAGCCGCCGGGCGATCGCGCGCCGTTGCGATCATTTCCCGATGGCTGGCCTGGGTTGGTGTTGCCGTGACGGCTGCGGTCGGCGGAAGCCTTGTGGTTATGGGCACGCTGAGCCCCGGTGCATTGGCGGCTTCGGTCCTGCTTTCCTGGGGCGTGCTGGCGGCAGGGGCGCGGCTTGCCGCAACCGCAGGTGATGCCGCGCGGCTGTGGTGTGGTCTGGCGCAGGCGCGGCGGCTTCATGCCTTGCCGGGCGAGCGTCAATTGGGCGTGCCCTCGACGCCGCCGCGTTTGATGAGCGGCCATGTCGATGTGAGTGGCCTGTCGACCGCGCCCGCAGGCGGGGTCGAGGCGCCGCTCGACGATGTATCCCTTTATGCAGATCCGGGCGAGGTCGTCGCCGTCGTCGGGGATTATCAATCGGGCAAGTCGGCATTGCTGCGTGTTCTGGCCGGGTTGCAGCCTGCCACGGCGGGCCATGCGCGGCTGGATGGTGTTGAAACCAGCCTGTTCGATCCGGTGCAATTGCGGCAGTCCGTCGCTTATGTGCCGGAAACGCCTGAATTCCTGCCGCTGCCGATCGAGGCGAATCTGCGCCTGATGAACCCGGTCGCATCCGACGCCGATATGCAGGCGGCCTGTGATCTAGCCGGGGTGATGGAAGAAATCCGCGTCATGGAAACGGGCGTGGGCTCGCACCGCCGGTTCGGCCTGGACATCAACATGGGCCTGTTCAAGCGCGATCCGCACCCGGGATTCCTGAAACGCGTAGCCTTGGCGCGCGGATACATTCGAAACAGTGGGTTGCTGCTGTTGGACGGCCCGGAACGCCAACTGGACCCGGAGGGCGAGCAGGCCTTGCTGCGGGCGATCGAAAGCCTGCGCGGCCATACGACGGTGATCGTCGCCACCGACCGGCCGCAGATCATTCGTCTGGCCGATCGGGTGTTATGGCTCGATGGCGGCCGTTCGCGCGCCGAGGGACCGTCATCGACGGTTCTCGATCAGCTTTACGCCGAAGGCCGCGTCGGCCAGACTTTGAGCGAATCATGACGACTCAACCCGGCCATACGCCTCAGGCCTATACGGCGGAGACCCAAGCGCCCGCGACCGACGCGGCGGCGCTGACGCTGCTTGAGGACGGCTCGGCTTCCGCTACCGAGGGGCGTCGGCGGCTTTGGTCCAGGGGCGTGATCGCCGGGATCATCGCCGTGGTGGCCGCGACTGCTGTTTGGGCGTCCTTCGCCGAAGTGCAGCAAACGGTCGAAGCCGCCGGGGCCGTCGTGCCCGCCGGACAAATCCGCGCCATTCAGCATTTGGAAGGCGGCGTGATCGAAGAGGTGGCGGCCAAGGAAGGGCAGTTGGTCGAACAAGGAGCGGTGCTGATGCGCCTGGATCCGACCCAGATCAAGGCACAGTACGAACAAGCCCGGATCGAAGAAACGGCGCTGGCCCTGAAGGCCGAGCGCCTGCGCGCGATCGGTGAGGGGCGGGAGCCCAATTTCGCCTTCGCCGACCCTCGGTTCCAAAACCTGGTTCAGGATCAATGGGCGGTTTACAACGGCTGGCAGCGCCTACAGGAAAACCGCCGGGTGATCTTGGAATCTCGTGTGCAGCAGCGCCGCGCCGATTTGGAGCGCCTCAAGGGCGACGACGACACACTGACCCGCAAAGCGCAGATTTTGGCCGAGGAATTGGCCATGCGGGAAGAGCTCTATAAAAAAGGCCTGAGCCCCAAGATCTTGCTGCTGAACGTTCGGCGGCAGGTCGCGGATGTGCGCGGCGACCTGGCGGGCAACATCGCCAAGCGGGACAAGCTCAACCAAGCGCTGGACGAGGCGAATTCCGAATTGGACGGCTTGGACAGTCAGGCGCGCGAGGAAGCCACGGCGGAACTTGGCGTGATCAGCGCCAAACTCGCCCAGGCCCAGGAAGAAGCCAAACGCTTGGCGGCGCGTGTCGCGGCTTTCGATATTCGCGCGCCGGTCAAAGGTTTCGTCAAAGGAATTGACGGTTATGCTAAAGGCCGCATCGTCCCGGCGGCCTCGACGGTGATGGAAGTCGTCCCGGTTGACGATGATCTGGTTGCCGAGGTGCGCCTGATGCCGCGCGATATCGGGCGGGTGACGGTCGGCCAGCCGGTCGTTGTTCATGTCAGCGGCGCTGGCGAAGACCGCAAGGGACGCGTCGGCGGTGAGTTGCGCGACGTCTCAGCCGGAACATTTACCGATGCGCATGGTGCACCGTTCTACCGCGCAACAATCGTGTTGGATCAAGCATTTACGGGCGACGACCCGAATACCAACAAGATTTTGCCCGGCATGCAGGTCGATGTCCGAATCAGGACCGGGCGGCAAACCTTGCTTGAATACCTGTTCCGTCCCGCCAGCAGTGCTCGGCTGCTGCTTTAGTCCGCTTTATCAGCCGCCAACTTGGCGCCCATTTCGATGATGCGTTGCGTCTCCGACCACAGCGGCAGGCTGGGAATTTCCGATAGCGGCATCCACAAGGCGTCGGCGGCATCGGCGGCGGCTTTCGGTTCACCCGCGACCCAGCGGCAGACGACGTCGACCAGGGTATAGTGAAACTGCAATCGGCCCTCGTCGTCCTTGGTCATGCTGTCGACGACGTCGATCAGGCCCAGGACCTCTGCTTCGATGCAGGTTTCTTCCAGCACTTCGCGAATGGCGCCCTGGTATACCGTCTCGCCGAGCTTTTGCGCGCCACCGGGTAGCGACAGACTACCCAGCCGGGGCGGCTTGCCGCGACGGATCATCAACACATGCTCGTCCTTGATCACGACAGCACCGATGCCGACGATCGGGCGTTCCGGGTATTCGCGGCTCATCTTGGCTGCACCCGTGCCGGGTCGCGGCGGATTGAACAATCGGACATGTAAAAAAGGCTCCCCAAGGCGGCTGGAGCGGCTACACTAACCGCAACGGCGCGACGCTGAAACGGGAAACGAATCCCTGCGCCTGACGAGCGGTGAATGGCCGGGATGCCGGCTGATTGAACTTTGGTGAACAGGGGCTTCGCATGTCGGCCACGGGCGTTCTTGAACGCAAGATGTACCAAGACGGCGACCGCATTTTTAAAGAAGGCGACGAAGGGTTGTTCGCCTATCTGGTCCAAAGCGGCGCTGTCGAAATCTATCGCGAACAAACCGGTCAGGTCATCGCGACCATTGGCGCCGGCGGGATTTTCGGCGAAATGGCGTTGATCGACGGTAAGCCGCGCGCGGCCTCGGCCCGGTCTTCGGGCGGGTGCAGCGTTGTGGTCATCAACCGTGCCAATTTCCAACATCGCCTTAAAAAGTCCGACCCGTTCGTTCAGGGCCTGTTGAAGATTCTGGCCAGTACCGTCCGCCGGATGAGCAATTGACGGCGCGACCAACGGCACGGATGATCCTCTGATGTTTGAAGACTTTACCTTGGACCGCCGCGCGGTCGGCGATAGCGCCGTCAACTTCCGGATCGGCGGCGAAGGGCCGCCGTTGCTGTTGTTGCACGGATATCCGCAAACTCACGTCATGTGGCACAAATTGGCGCCCAAGTTGGCGGCCCATTACACGCTGGTGATGCCCGACCTGCGCGGCTATGGCGACAGCGCCAAGCCGCCGACGGACGCCCAGCATACGCCCTATTCCAAACGGGCGATGGCGGGCGACCTGGCCGCCTTGATGACCGACCTGGGATTCGAGCGCTTTGCCCTGGCCGGGCACGACCGGGGCGGGCGCGTCGCCCATCGCCTGGCCGCCGACCACGGCGACCGCGTGGTCAAGCTAGCGGTGCTGGACATCGCCCCGACCGAGCATATGTACCGCCTGACCGATATGGAATTCGCAACCGGCTATTACCACTGGTTCTTCCTGATCCAGCCGGCGGACATTCCGGAGCGGATGATCGGCGCGGACCCAGAGTTCTACATGCGCAGCAAGATGGGCCAATGGAAGGGCAAGGACGCAACGTTCGAGCCTGAGGCCATGGCCGAATACGTGCGCTGTTTCTCCAAGCCGGAGACCATCCACGCGTCTTGCGAAGATTACCGCGCGGCAGCGACGATCGACATGGAACACGACCGCGCCGATATGGCGGCGGGAAAGAAATTGACCTGTCCGGTGCTGGCCCTGTGGGGTGCCCGCGGACTGGTCGCGCGTAAATTCGATGTCCTGGCGGCATGGCGGGAGCGGGCGGAGAATGTCACCGGCGGCACCCTCGACTGTGGCCATTTTCTTGCCGAAGAGTTGCCGGACGATACCTATACCCAGCTCAGGAAATTCCTGGGCGATGGGCCCTGGGGCTGAGAAAGCCCGGGATAACTGGCTAGGGAAAGCAACCGCCACATGAGCGACGACACGCAACAGGCCGACCCGAACGCAAAGGCCGAACCCTCGGCTAATGGGTTCTTCCCGCGCATGCGGGCTTATTTCTTCGCCGGAATTCTGGTCACCGCGCCGGTCACTTTCACCTTTTATCTGGCGTATTTGTTGATCCACTTCGTGGATAGCACCGTCCGGCCTCTGATCCCGGCCAAGTACAACCCAGAGACCTATCTGCCTTTCGCCTTGCCGGGGCTGGGACTATTCGTGCTGATTGTGTCGCTGACCCTGATCGGTGCGCTGACCGCCGGATTCATGGGGCGGTTCTTCATCAAGCTGAGCGAGCGCATCCTCAACCGCATGCCGGTGATCCGCAGCGTCTACAACGCGACCAAGCAGATCCTGGAAACGGTCCTGGCGCAGCAATCCAACGCCTTTCGCGAAGCGGTGCTGGTCGAATACCCGCGGCGCGGGCTATGGGCCATCGCTTTCATCACCGGGCGGACCGAGGGCGAGGTCCAGAACGTGACCGAAGAGGAATGCATCAACATCTTCCTGCCGACCACGCCGAACCCGACCTCGGGTTTCCTGCTGTTCGTGCCCAAGGCCGATCTGGTCAGTCTGAACATGAGCGTCGAGGAAGCCATCAAGATGGTGATTTCAGGTGGGATCGTCACGCCGCCGGACCGTCGTCCTGATGCCTTGAAGCAACAGCCGGTGACCTCGGCCCGGGTTTACGAGAGCGTGGATGTGATGCGCGAGGCCGAAAACGCGCCGGTTGCGTTGATCGCCAAGCGCCCCGGCGACGTTCAGGCGGAGTTGAAGAATAAGGACAAGAAGTCCTGACTCCGTTTTAGCCGGACCGCAGGGTCCGCGCCGCCGCATCCCGTTCGAACAGATACAGCAACACCCGCAGGGCCGCCCCGCGCGGCCCTGTCAGGTCGGGATCGCGGTTGAGAATCAGGGCCGCGTCGTCCCGCGCCATGGCCAACAAGTCGCCGTCATGGGCGATATCGGCCAGACGAAACGTCGGCAGGCCGCTTTGCCGCGTGCCCAGCAGTTCCCCGGCCCCGCGAAGACGCAGGTCTTCCTCGGCGATCAGGAATCCGTCGTCGGTTTCGCGCAAAATTTTCAGACGCGCCCGGCCGTTTTCAGACAGCGGTGGGGAATAGAGCAGCAGGCAGGTGCCCGGCTTGTCGCCACGCCCGATCCGGCCGCGTAGCTGATGCAATTGGGCCAGCCCAAAGCGCTCGGCATGCTCGATCACCATTACCGTGGCATCGGGCACGTCGACCCCGACCTCGATCACCGTGGTCGCGACCAGGATTTGCAGCGGCCCGTCGGCGAAAGCCGCCATCACAGCATCTTTCTCCGCCGCTTTTAGCCGCCCGTGGACCAGCCCGACCCGGTCGCCGAAGACCTGTTTCAGATGGGCGTATCGGTCTTCGGCGGCGGCGGCATCGACCTTTTCCGATTCCTCGACCAGGGGGCAGACCCAATAGGCCTTGGCCCCGGTGGAAAGCGCCCGTTTCAGGCCGGTCACGACCTCGTCCAATCGGTCGGCGGGCAGGGCGCGGGTGTCGATCGGGGCGCGGCCGGGCGGTTTTTCGGTCAGGCGCGAGGATTCCATATCGCCGTAGGCCGTGAGCATCAGGGTCCGGGGGATCGGCGTCGCCGTCATCACCAGCACGTCGCATTTGCGGCCCTTGGCCGAAATCGCCAGGCGCTGATGCACGCCGAAGCGATGCTGCTCATCAACCACGGCCAAGGCCAGGTCGCGGAACGCGACGTCGTCGGTGAACAGGGCATGGGTGCCGACGGCCAGATGCGTGCTGCCGTCGGCCAGCCCGGCCAGGATGGCGTCGCGGGTGCGGCCCTTTTCCCGCCCGGTCAACAAGGTGATGGTCAGCCCGGCGGCGCGGGCCAGGGGCTCCAACGTGGCGAAGTGCTGACGGGCGAGGATTTCCGTTGGGGCCATCAGCACCGCCTGCGATCCGGCCTCGACCGCGCGGGCCATGGCCAGTAAGGCGACCAGGGTCTTGCCGGAGCCGACATCACCTTGCAACAGGCGCAGCATGCGTTCCGGGGCGGCCATGTCGCGGGTGATCTCGTCAATGGACTGGCGCTGTGATGCGGTCAGGGCGAAGGGCAGGGCGGCGGTGATCCGCGCCATCAAGGCGCCGTCGCCGTTGACGGTCCGCCCGGCGACCTTGCGCATGTCGCGCCGAACCAAGGCGATGGCCAATTGGTTGGCCAGCAGTTCGTCATAGGCGGCGCGGCGGCGGGCCGTGGCCGAGGGGGCCATATCGGCCAGGGTTTCCGGGTGGTGCAGGGCTTTCATCGCGGCCTGCCACGTCGGCCAGCCTTCCTTGGCGACCAAGGCCGGGTCGTGCCATTCCGGCATGTCGGGTGTGGCCTCCAGCGCCGCCTGCGCAGCCTTACCCAGGGTTTTCGGCGATAGGCCCTGGGTCATGGGATAGACGGGCTCCGCCCGCATGATCGAGGCCTTTTCCGATTCGGCCACGATATGGTCAGGATGGGTCATCTGCAGGGCATCGCCATAGCGTTCGACCACGCCGGAAATCACGCGGGTTTGCCCCTCGGGCAGGGTCTTGGACAGGTAGTCGTCGCGGGCATGAAAGAACACCAGGGTCATGAAGCCCGTGTCGTCATGAACCTCGACCTTGTACGGCTGGCGGCGGCTGCGGGGCTTGTGATGCTGGCCGACGGTCACCGTCAGGGTTGCGGTGCGTCCGGCCTCGGCCTCGGCGATTTTCGGGGCGTAGCGGCGGTCAATCAGGCTCGAGGGTAGATGGAACAACAGGTCGATCAGGCGATCGCCACCGCACAGCTTTTCGATCAGCGCGCCCACGCGCGGGCCGACGCCGGAAAGCGTCGTCACGGGCTTGAACAGCGGGAACAGGATTTCCGGGCGCATGGCGGGATCGGCCTTAATCGGGTGGCGGCGGTGACGTCGGCGCATTCATCGGCTGACAGGAACGTGCCGACGGACTATACCGTACACCGCTTACCCCGATCATCCCCTGAGGAACAACGGATCGCCCAAATGGACGCCCGCCGAAAACGCATTCTGTTCCGCGCCCAGCATTGCGGCATGAAGGAAAACGACATCATCCTGGGCGGTTTCGCCGAAGCCCGCATCGCGGGACTGGCCGATACCGACCTGGACGATTTCGAGGCTCTTTTGAAATTGCCGGACAACGACGTCTACGAATGGGTGTCGGGGCGCAGCGCGCCGCCGGCGGAGTTCGACACGCCGTTGCTGCGCATGATTCTGGCATTCAACGATCGCTGATTTGAGATGAGCAAGCATTGGTATTCGCCCGGCCTGCGCCGGGTATTCGGCGTCCCCGGCGGATCGGAAGCCCTGGTCCTGGCCGATGCGGCGCGGGCGGGGCAGCCGGTTCTGTTCGTGGCCCGCGACGACGTCCATATGGACCTGGCGGCCGAGGCGCTGGCCTTCATGGCGCCGGACCTCAAGGTGCTGACCTTTCCGGCATGGGATTGCTTGCCCTACGACCGGGTCTCGCCGAAGACCGATATCGTCGCCCGCCGCGTCGGCACGCTGACCGAACTGCGCCATAGCGCGGGCGCGAAGGGTGCGCCGCCGGTGGTGCTGACCACCGTTTCGGCGGTGCTGCAACGGGTGCCGCCGCGCGCTTATTTCGGCGATGCGGGCCTGAGCCTGAAGGTCGGCGACCGGATTTCCCAGGACAAGGTTCTGGAAGGCCTGGGCCACGCGTCTTACGCACGGGTCGAAACGGTCTACGAGCCGGGGGAATACGCCGTGCGCGGCGGGATCGTCGATATCTATCCCGCCGGGGCCGAGCGCCCTGTGCGCCTGGATTTCTTCGGTGACGAGCTGGAACAGGTGCGGTCGTTCGATCCGACGACCCAACGGTCCGAGGAAAAGCTCGACGGCTTTTCGATCCGCCGCGCCCTGGAAGCGCCCCTGGACGAAGCGGCGATCTCCAAATTCCGCTCCGGCTACCGTGTCGCCTTCAGCACCGGCGGCGACGACGATCCGCTGTATGAGAGTATTTCTGCGGGCCGCGCCCATCCGGGGATGGAGCATTGGTTGCCGCTGTTCCACGACGGACTGGAAACGCTGTTCGATTTTCTGCCGGAAAACGTGATCGTGGCTCTCGATCCGCAATCGGCCGAAGCGGCTGAAACGCGGCTGGCGACGATCGCCGACTACTATCAAGCCCGCGCCGAGATGGCCAATGCCCCGGCGGGCGCGATGAGCGGCGTGCCCTATCGCCCGCTGCCGCCGGAATCGCTGTATCTGAGTCCCGACGAATGGCATCAGATCGCCGGAAGCGTGAACGTGCGCGAGTTTTCGACCTTCGACGCCGCCGGAGATTGGCCCGACGCCATCGACCTGGGCGGCCTGCCGGGGCGCGATTTCGGCGATGCCCGGGCCCGACCGGACGCCGACGTGTTCAAGGAAGCGGCGGATTATATCCAGGCCCTGCTGACCGACGGACGGCGGGTCGTGATCGACACCTATTCCGAAGGGGCGCGGGTCCGCCTGATGACCGTCTTGGGCGAGCGTGGCGTGACCCTGCAGGCCGCCGACGATTGGGCTTCGGCCATTTCCGGCAAGGCGCAGGCGACGGCGGTTGTCCTGGGACTGCCGCGCGGCTTCCAATTGCCCGATAGGGTCACCCTGATCACCGAACAGGACATCCTGGGCGAGCGCGTGGTGCGCCGCCACCGGGTCAAGGTCCGGCCCGAAAACCTGATCGCCAGCGTTTCGGACATCAACGAGGGCGATCTGGTCGTCCATGCCGAACACGGGATCGGACGATACGAAGGATTGCAGGCCATCGACGTCGGCGGGGCCGCGCACGACTGCCTGATGCTGGTCTATGCCGGGGACGACAAACTGTTCATCCCGGTCGAAAACATCGAGGTCGTAACCCGCTACGGCGCCGAAGGCGGGCCGGGGCAGCTCGACCGCCTGGGCGGGGCTGCGTGGCAGGCGCGCAAGGCGCGGATGAAGCAGCGCATCCGCGACATGGCGGAACAGCTGATGCAGATCGCCGCCGCGCGCCTGTTGAAGGACGCGCCGCGCCTGGAAGGCCACCCGGGGGCCTATGACGAGTTTTGCGCCCGTTTCCCCTATGACGAGACCGAGGATCAGTTGCGGGCCATTCAGGAAACCCTGGACGATCTGGCCCAGGGCCGCCCGACCGACCGGCTGGTCTGCGGCGACGTCGGCTTCGGCAAGACCGAGGTCGCCTTGCGCGCCGCCTTCACCGCCGCCATGACCGGCAAGCAGGTCGCGGTCGTGGTGCCGACGACCCTGTTGGCGCGCCAGCATTTCAAGACGTTTCAGGAGCGGTTCGCCGGGTTCCCGGTCAAGGTCGCGCAGTTGTCGCGCCTGGTCACCGGCAAGGAAGTGACCAAGGTCAAGGAAGGCATGGCCAAGGGCGAGATCGACATCGTCGTCGGTACCCATGCGCTTCTGGCCAAGGACATCCGGTTCCGCGACCTGGGCCTGTTGATCATCGACGAGGAACAGCATTTCGGCGTGGCCCATAAGGAACGCCTGAAAGGCTTGAAGACGAACATCCACGTCCTGGTCCTCAGTGCCACGCCGATCCCGCGCACCTTGCAGATGGCCCTGACCGGCCTGCGCGAAATGAGCCTGATCGCGACCCCGCCGGTGGACCGTCTGGCGGTGCGGACCTTCGTCCTGCCGTTCGACCCGGTCATCATCCGCGAGGCCATGGTTCGCGAGCTGCACCGGGGCGGGCAGATTTATTACGTCTGTCCGCGCGTGTCAGACCTGGACAGCGTCGCCAATCAGGTCACGGAACTGGTGCCCGACGCCCGCATCGCCATGGCCCACGGCCAGATGAAGGCCAAGGACCTGGAAGACGTGTTCCAGGCTTTCGCCGACGGCGCTTATGACGTGCTGGTCTCGACCAACATTATCGAATCCGGCCTGGACCTGCCCCGGGTCAATACCATCATCATGCATCGGGCCGACCGCTTCGGCCTGTCGCAGCTGTATCAAATGCGCGGGCGCGTCGGACGTTCGAAAATCCGCGCCTATGCCTATTTGACCGTTCCGGCGCGGGGCAAGCTGACGCCGACCGCGGAAAAGCGGCTCGAGGGCATGCAGACCCTGGACACCCTGGGCGCGGGTTTCACCCTGGCCAGCCACGACATGGACATTCGCGGGGCCGGAAACCTGTTGGGCGAAGAACAATCGGGGCATATCAAGGAAGTCGGCGTCGAGTTGTACCAACGCATGCTGGAAGAGGCCGTGGCCGAGGCCAGGAGCGGCGGCGGACAGGACGCCGCCGATGAGGATTGGAGCCCACAGATTTCGCTCGGTACCGAAGTCCTCATTCCCGAGCACTATGTCGGCGATCTGAGCCTGCGCTTAGAATTGTATCGTCGGATTTCGCGCCTTGTCGGCGACGACGAAATGGAGGACCTGGAGGTCGAGTTGATCGACCGGTTCGGCCCGATCCCCGAAAGCCTACGCAACTTGTTGGATTTGGTGCGGCTCAAGGGTTCGTGCCGCCGGGCGGGGATCGCCAAGGTCGATGCCGGGCCGCGCGGCGCCACGGTGCAGTTCCGGGGCGACGATTTCGCCGACCCGATGGGCCTGGTGCAATGGATCACGATGCAGAAGGGCAAGGCCAAGCTGCGCCCCGATCACAAACTGATCTATGTCGGCGATTGGCCGGACAAGGAACGCCGGACCAAGGGCGTGCGCTATCTGGTCACCCAGTTGGCGTCTATCGCGGGCAAGGCGGCGGCTTAAGACTTTCTACTAGTAGGGTATTAGTGAACAACCTGCGTCTTGCCCTGGGGCATGACAACCGGCTCGCCGATGGTCAGATCCAGGCCCCATTCGGCCCGTTGCACCGTGGTCGAGACCATGTGGCAGAAGCCGTGCAGCAGCTTTTTATCCAGGGTCACGGTGATGTTCATCTTGTCCCCGGTCTGAAAGCCCAGGACCAGCTTCTTGCCGTCCCAGGGTTTGACCTTGGCCCCGGTGACGATCTTGGGGCCGCTGTTGGCCGTCAGATTGACCGTGTCTTCATCATGGCCGCGTGAAAAATCCGCTTCCTGAACTGCCGCCTGGTGCTCCATGCCCAGAACCGCGTCGCGGACCTTGTCCGACACCGGCGCGGCGGACGCCGATGCGGCGGGGGCAGGGGGCGCGTCACCCGATGACGGGGCGGGGGATGGTGCCGCAGGCTGCTGGCGCAGGCCGGTGAGGTCCGTCGTCTGCGCCAACTGTCCGCCCAGCGCGGGCCAGAGCGTGGCGATGAAGCGCCGGGTCAGCCATAGGCGATATTCGGTTTTCTCGCTGGTGGCGATACGCAGCATCATACGGTCTTCGGTCGGCACGTAGGTGACCGTCATTTGATGAAGGCGGGTACTCACGTTCAGGCGGCTGCCGCGGCGGCGGCGTCGAGCATGCGGGCCAGGATCTGCGGCTCCTGCGCGCCGGAAATGACCATCGGACCATCGAACACGAACGACGGCACGCCGTTGACGCCCAGGCGATGGGCGCGGGCGTTGTCCTGGGTCACGGTATCCATGTCCTGATCGCTGGCCAAGTAGCGGGCAAGGTCGCCGCGTTCCAGCCCGTGGGCCGCGCCGATGGTCAACAGAACCTCGGGTTCGCCGATGTCCTGGCCGTGCACAAAGTAGGCGACGAACAGGGCTTCGACGATCGGATCGGCCGTGCCGTGACGGGCGGCGAACTTCACCAAGCGATGAGAATCGACGGAATTGGGCGTCTTCTGAATGCGGTCGAAGGCGAAATCGATCTCGACCGATTGGCCCGCTTCGCCGATCGCGCCATAGATGCGCCGGACCCGCGTTTCGGAGCCGAATTTCTTGATCAGGTAGGCCGTGCGGTCGACGCCGTCCGGCGGCAACTCCGGATTGAGTAGAAACGGCCGCCAATGGGTGGTGACCTTCAGGTTCGGGCGCATGGCCAGGGCCTGGTCCAACCGGCGCTTGCCGATGTAACACCAGGGGCAGACGGTATCGTAGATGATTTCGATGTCCACGCGGGGCGCCTCGAGCCGTGATCTTTGCGCAAAGTATAAGGGGGCGGCACTTTCGTGCACACCCCCTTGATGCTTGGCGTTACGCCCGTCCGGTCAGTGGCTGAACCGGGGCTTACGCTGGTAAAGAGCCCGGTTGAACGCCGCCCATTCCGGCGGGGAATACGGATATTGCGATTTTTCAGCGGCCTTCTTCGGACGGCCGAAGATGTAGCCGCGGAACAGGATCAGATGAGAAAGCATCGGAGTGCCTCCTTTCAAAAACGAAGTGTCGCGAAGCAGTGAATCGCTTGATCTGGAATATACGCACAATGTGCGGAGTAATCCAGAAAAATGCGCACAGAGTGCGGTCACGAGCCCGTGAATTTAAAAGGTCTAATCCTTTTCTCGCCTAGGATTGGCTAATATCCGCGCAACCGAGAACGATCCGGGCCGACCAAAATAAATTTGTATAGATGAGCGGATCAAGTTGTTGTGGGGCTTTGACGCGACATGACCGCTAGAATGCAGGGCATCGGCTCCTCAATTCGAAGCAAGCTCCGGGATGACGGCGGGGATTGAATGCGGCTCGTTCGCGGCCTCGGCGATCAGGAAGGCCAGAAACGTATCGATTAAGGGGGATTGTGTGGTGCTTCGCCGAAGAACCCCAATCTCCCGGTGAGGGGCGTTTTCGCCGAGGCGAAAGACCTTCACGTCTTCGGCTGCGTCGCCCAAGTCCGAATCAGGAATGATCGAAGCGCCCATACCGCGTCCAACGAAGGACACGATCGTCTCGAAATAGTTCATGAAAATAGAATCGTGCGGGGCGATGTTCTCGCGCGATAGAAAATCGTCGATCTTCGCCGCAGTCGGGGTTCCCGGCTCATAGCGAATCATCGGGTATTGCATCAGGGCAACGCGCCAGTCCGTCGCCCCCGTCATGGCCGGCGCCACGACGACGTATTCCTTCTTCAACAAGGGGCACCAATCGATTTCAGGCGGGACGCCAGCCTGCGGCAAAATCGTAATCGCCAGGTCCAGTTTCTCCCGCGATACCCGTGCCAATAGCCCTTCGTCCGTGCCGTCTTCGCCACGAAACAGGCGAACTTTTACCTTTGGATGTTCTCTGCAGAACGCCTCCATCGCCCGGGTGAGCAGTCCGCTGTACATCGATGTGATGCTGCCGACCCTGATGCTCCCGCGCAGTTGTCCCGCCGCGGCTGGGGTTCGCATCTGCTCCGCCAAGTTCAGAATCTGTTCCGCGATGGGGAGAATTTCTTCGCCGGCGGCGTTCAGGCTGACGGATCGCCGGGTGCGATAGAACAGCCGCTGCCCGACATAGCTCTCAAGCCGTTTGATCTGATCGCTGACGGCAGACTGGGTCAATCCCAGGCGGTTTCCCGCTTCGGTGAAGGTGCCGACCCGACAGGCCGTCACGAATGTCTGAAGTTCTCGGAACATATGGGTGTGTGTCGTTTTTCTTATTTAGTTTCTGTGCATTAGGAGCTTCTTAGGTCAGGGCATTATCACTCCGAGTATCGATCTTTTCAATGCTCAGCAGGCGGATTATCTGTTTTCGGATTTGATGTCCCCATGCCTAAATCCCGCAAACTCACATCCATCGATCCGAAGGGTGCGAACCTAAAGGCGCTTTCCATCGCGACAGATTGTGTCTCGTGGGGGCGTGAATTTTTATGCCTGGGCCAGGCAAACGAATGTCTGTCCCTTGGGCTAGTAGCAGGAGAGTAAGCCAAATGAGCAAGGTGCCTTCATCGTATTTCACGTTCCTTCGCCTTGGGGGCTTGCTCTTGCTGGCGACCGTCGGTCTCGGCTTCGCGTCATCTCCCGCCGTCGCAACCACCTATCAGACCCAGGCGTTCTATACCGGCCACGCAATCTGTGGGTCGGCCGACCTGCGGACGGGTAAATTGCTGCCTGCGTGCGGCTATTCAAAAGCCACCAAAATCGGCAAAGCCGTGGGTAAGTGTCCTTCCGGGTCGTTCTTCGATATCGGCAAATGGGCTTGTTATTCCTGCCCCAGTGGTTTCAAGCGGACGGCCAATGCGGTCGATACGCAGGTCGCCTGCGTCAAGGACATCCCGGACGAGCGCAAGAGCGCTATCTACGTCAGCCAGCACAAATCCTGCCCGTCGGGAAGCTTTGGCGACCCGCGCAACGGCGGCGAATGCTGGAAGTGTCCGTCGGGCTATGGGCGCACCATGTCATCGGTGGATGCCTGGGACGCTTGCGGCGCCGCGTTCAAGCAGGCCCGTCGCGCCGAGTTCGTCGACCGTGCCTGCCCGGAAGGGACCTTCGGCGACCCCAATGGCAAATGTTACAAATGCCCGGACGGCTTCAATCGCACGGCCTCGGCGGTGACGGCGAACGATGCCTGTATTCGCACGGAGCTTTTGAAGCCTGCCGAGCAGAAGGCGGCATTGACCTGTAAGGAAGGCGAGCACTTCGACCTGATCGACGGAGGAACCTGTTGGTCCTGTCCTCAGGGGTCGACGCGCTCGCTGTCCAACGTCAAAGCCAATGATGCCTGTGAATACGAAGAAATGCGCTGGGAGCCCACCAAGCGCGCGACCAATGGTCTGTTCGCTTTGCCGGGCGGTGCTGAAGTCGCTGCGCAGGTCATCGCGCAGCGGACGCGCATCGATTCCGTACTTGCCAAGCTTTCAGATTCCAACAGTCAGACCGATCGCGAGGTCGCGGCGAAGGGGTGGGAATTGGTCAATGCGACCCCGGGTGATTCCGCCGTTCTGAAGGCTGCCGTGTACGACCACGTTTTCCACATCATCAAGAACGGCGCCAAGACCAAGGCGGAAAAGGACCTGCTGGCCTATTACGCCGCCTATGTTCAGCAGTCGCGCCAGCTTGCCGCCTATGAAATGCAGGGGGCCTGGAAAAGCTGGAAGCTTGGGCAGGACATCAAAAAGGGCCAACGCAACGGCACCAACTTGATGAACACCTTCGACTACGGCGTTGCGCCGCCGGACATGAAGTCGCTGGTTGCAGGGGCCATGGAAATGGGCCCGTCGGCGGCGATCATTCTGGCCACGGTGGCCATGCATGCCGCGGAAACGTCGTCCGCGGCCTTGGCCAACGTCAGTGCAACAGTGGCGACCGCGATCCGGCCGTACACCTGGCATCAGGCGATCGCCCGGATCAATGCCAAGATTGCGCAGGGCGCGATCCAATTGGGGTCGCGGTCGGCGGCTAGCACCGCCGGTGCGGCCATGTCGTCTGCCATGACGGGACCGGCGGCGATCCTGTCCGCCATGGCGATTATCGGCACCATCTCGACCGAGCAGTTCCTGGCCCAGGTTAAGGAAGAATCGGTCATCAATGACGCGGTGGAAACCGCCAAAAAGCCGGTCGACCTGCGCCGTCTGATCATGACGGAGGAGGGCCGTACGGAAGCCCTGACCAACTGGGTGATGATGACCGAAAAGCCGATCGAGCCGCATCCCATCCTGTGGAAGAAGATGTTGATGGAAGCGGGTGTGGGGGCGTCCGTGCCGCCGGTCGTGCTTGAAGGCAATAAGGTCGAGATCGATATGTCGGCTTCATCGATCAAATGGCAGCGTCTCAAGGGGGCTGCCCGCGACGTCGCGATCGGCGATGACGGTATGCGGTTCCATGTCGAAATGGCCAAGGGTGCGATCAAGCTGGCGGCTAAAGGGCAGGACTGGCGTGCACTGCCGGGGGCTGCAACGCGGATCGCGGTCAGCGGCCAACTGGCTTGGGTCGTCAACAGCGCGGGCCATATCTTCCGTTGGCAGAACGGCAAGTGGGTTCGGGTCAACGGCCCGGTCGCCACGGACATCGCCGCCGGCGCGAGCGACAAGGACGTGTGGATCCTGGGTGGAAACGGCAAGGCCGTCGACCAGGGGGTCTATCGCTTCAACGGAACCGGTTGGCAACAGATCGCGGGGGCGGGCGCGCGCATCGCCATTGCCGATACATCTCCCTGGGTCGTCAATTCCAAGGGTGAGGTCTGGTTCATGCAGAACGATAAGTGGGCGAAAGACAAAGCCGCCCCCAAGGCCGTCGACATTGGCGCCAGTAAGGCCGGGGTATGGCTTGTCGGCGGTCCTGAAAGCAAAGGCAATTTCGGCATCTATAAGCTGGATGGCGGGAAGTGGGTTCGTCAATCGGGCGCGGCGACGAATATCGCTGTCGGGCCGGACGGACTCCCCCTGGTGTCCAATGCAACCGGCGAAATTTTCGTAATGGAACGTTAGGTGGCGGCGGGTGCCGCGGTCACTTGGGTGGCCGCGGTGCCGGGAAGAGGTGTCCTTTGGAAATTCGAACCAAATCCATGGCCTATCTTTTCGACCGTGAAATTTATTCGCCGAAGAAGAGGCGTAGACCGAGGGCCGGCCTCGCGGGTCTGACGAACATCCACAGCGCTGAAGTTGTCGATGATGGCTGTCGCGACTATGCCGCCTTGAGTGCTGACACCTTCAGCGAGGCGCCCCTTTGGCACATGACCTTCGGCGCGACGGCGGGGCTTCTCGACACCTTTGTCCACGACGAAGATTGCCTCGTGATGTTTATCCTGACCGGTGGGACTGCGGCGGTCAGGCACAAAGGTCGAGAGATCGACCTGTCGCCGGAGGTCGGGCTGATCAGGGACCCGCGCCTTCCACTTGTCGTTCGGCAAGAAGACTTCACGAGTTTCGTCGTCCCATTGTCGATCTCGAGCATGAAACGGCATGCTTCGGCTTTGTTCGGCAAAAACTTCGGCGAAATGGATATCGCCTTCGCCCCCTCATTGGATATGACGTCGCCGGAAGGGCAGCATCTGCGGCAAACCGTGTTTTATATCGCGGACGCATTGGACGGTCCGCTGCGTGAGGCGCAGAACCCGATCGTGCTGGGTGGGCTGAGGGACCTTCTACTGACGAATGTCCTGTCGCTGCTTCCCAATTCCTATTCTGAACTGTCGAACTGTCGGCCGTCGGCAGAGGTCTTGCCGTATCACGTCAAGCGCGCGCGGGACTACATTCATGCCAATGCGGCAGACGCGATCACGCTAGAGATGTTGGCAAATAATGCCCGTTGCAGCCACCGCACGCTCCAGGTCGCATTTAACGAAGCGTTCGGGATGTCGCCGCTCGCCTATGTCCGCTTCGTGCGGCTAAACTTCGTCCATGATGATTTGCGCCTGGCGGACGATCAGGTAACCGTTCGCGATGTCGCCCTAAAGTGGGGGTTCACCCATCTGGGGTGGTTTTCCAAATGCTATCTCGAGCAATTCGGCATCTTGCCGTCGCAGACTCTGCGGGCCCGTATCTGACGTCACGCCGCCTAGCTATACGGTGAAGCCGTCCGGAAGCAAAACCCGGCGGATGGCGATCAATTGGCGGATGGGGTGGGATTCGAACCCACGAAGGGCGTTAACCCTTGCTGGTTTTCAAGACCAGTGCCTTCAACCGCTCGGCCACCCATCCTGCATTTGGATACGGGGCAATGTCTCTCGTGTTCGCGCCCGACTGTCAAGTGGTTGAAAGGGCAGGGCGAAACAGGCCGACTTTAGAACAGTTGGCTGAGGCTTTGCTGGATCAAATAGACGAAAAGAACGGCGGATGAAGCGCCACCGCAAAGAATACCAAGCGTGCTGCCGATTACCTTGGTCGAACGATCCGTCATGGTTCCTTGACCTCCACTGCCTGTCGTCTTCTACGACGAGGTTTACGTCCATATTCATGATCTCTAATTGATGGGCCGAAATCAGTGACAAGGGTCACAAAATAGACTGAAGGCCAAAAAAACGGCCGTCTTCCGCCGGGACCCATAGACGGCGCGGAATGTCAAGAAGGGCTTGCCAAAAATTGCTCAGGTTGCTAATATCCAGCTGTAATACGTGCGAAGTGTTTTCATCGCACGAGTTGTGGGTTCAGAAAGGACCTTGTTGAGATGTTTGGTTCGGCACAGAACGCGCCGGTAACGAGTGCAGCACTTACTGCCCTTAATTTGGCAGTTGTGCGGCAGGTCGTCTTTAAGCACGCCGCAGCGCAAATTTCCGAACGTAGAGACGATGCGACCGAAACCGTCGTTCAGACGGCGGAGGAAAACCGCAATCGCAACGAAGTCGTTGGTGACGTCATCGAAAGCAAGATGACGGACAACTTCAGCAACAACGACCCGTCCAAATTCGGTAAGCCGGAAAACGAATTCAAATCACCTGACTTTTCCTCGGGAAGCGGAAAGACGTTGGATATCAGCGTGTAATCCTGCCTGACTGTTCGTGTGCAAGGGGCCGCAGGGCTCTTTTTTTATGCCTGGATTTCGCCGGGTCATTTGCGGATTGCCGCGCCACCTTTGTGGGAAACGCGTGCCATTACTGAAACCATCGGCTAAAACGCGGGAATGTATTTCGCCCTGTCTAAAATCCTTTGGTTCGCGATGAAGCCGTCGATGCTCCTGTTTCTGGGCATGACGGTCGGTCTGATCCTGGTTCTGACGCGCCGGTTCAGACGCAGCGGGCTATGGTTGTTCGGAACGACATTCCTTTGTCTGTGGGCCGTGACCGTTATTCCCGTCGGCGAAATGCTGGTCCGGGATCTGGAAGAGCGCTTTCCCCAACAAACCACCGTGCCGGAAGAGATCGGCGGAATCATCGTGCTTGGTGGGTCCATCGACCCGCTGATGTCCCGTGCCCGCGGGCAGATCGCCGTCGACAGCAGCGTCGAACGGTTGTTGTTTCTGGCGATCCTTGCCGACACCCGTCCGGGGGTGCCGCTCGTTTTCACCGGCGGTTCCGGCCACCTGTTCGACCAGGACGCCAAGGAAGGCCACTTCTTCGAGCGTTTGGCCAAGATGCTGCGCTTGGACATGTCGCGCGTGATCGTCGAATCCGAATCGCGGAATACCATGGAAAACGCGATTTTTTCGAAGAAGCTGGTCACGATCGATCCCGATCGGCCTTGGGTACTTATTACCTCGGCACGGCATATGCCGCGCGCCGTCGGCCTGTTCCGCAAGGAAGGCTGGCCTGTGTTTCCGTATCCGGTGGATTTTTTGACCTTACCGGCCCGGGGGTGGAGCCTGCGGCTTGAGAATCTCGGCGGGCAATCGATGCTCGATGCGGCAATGCACGAGTTCGTCGGAATGGGCGTCGGGTACCTGTTGGGCCGCAGCGATACGCTCTATCCGGCCCCGAAACAGCCGTAACGGGTTCGTGACCGGGCGGGGCCTTGCGGCCTTGCGGTGCCTATGGCACAAGGCGAAGAGACGTCTCGGACCCTTGAGGATCATGCGGAAATCAAAGTTTTGGCTCGCGGCGCCGTTGGCTTGCGCCCTTTGGATCGGTAGTTCAACAGCGTGGGGCGCGACCGCGCAGGGCGATCCCGTGCCGGTGCCCAGTGCGACGGAGTTCCAAACCTGGCTTGGTGAGTTCAAGGCCACGGCCAAGGCGCGGGGGATTTCCGCCGGGACCTTGGACAAGGTGCTGGCCGGAGTATCCTACATTCCGCGGGTAATCGAACTGGACCGCCGCCAACCGGAATTCACGACGACATTCTGGCAATACCTGGAAAAGCGGGTATCGCAAAGCCGGATCGACCGGGGCAAGGCGATGCTGAAGAAGCATGCTACCCTACTGAAAAAGGTAGAGGCGCTATATGGCGTGCCGCCGCGTTTCCTGGTCGCTTTCTGGGGACTGGAAAGCAATTTCGGCGACTATACCGGCAAATTCCCGCTGATTGATTCCCTGGCGACCCTGGCCTACGACCCGCGCCGGTCCAAGTTCTTCTCCGAACAGCTGCTGGCAGCCCTGGAAATCATCGACCGGGGGGATATCGCATCGGACGTCAAGGCGTCTTGGGCCGGTGCCATGGGGAACACCCAGTTCATCCCCACGACCTACCGCGCCTATGCCATTGACTTCGATGGGGACGGAAAGCGCGATCTTTGGGGATCGCTGCCTGACGTATTCGCGTCCTCGGCCCATTACCTGTCGAAGGCCGGTTGGCAGCGCGAGGAAACCTGGGGGCGGGAAGTGCGCCTGCCCAAGGGATTCGATTTTGGTTTAAGTGGCCTTTCCAACCATTTGAAATTAAAGGAATGGCAGGCTAAGGGTGTCCGCCGTGCCGATGGCCGTGATCTGCCGGTCGCAGATATTTCGGCGGCGCTAGTGCTCCCGGCTGGGGCCAACGGGCCGGCGTTCTTGGTCTACAAGAATTTCGAGATCATTCTGGTTTGGAACCGCTCGATCCTCTACGCGGTCGCGGTCGGGCACTTGGCCGACCGACTGATCGGCGCGGCGCCGTTGGTCGCGAAAAAACCTTTGAATGACAAGGCCTTGTCACGTTCCGACATGAAGGAAATCCAACGCCTTTTAGGTCAGAAGGGGTTCGATGCCGGCCCTGCTGACGGGATTGCCGGGTCGAAGACGCGAAATGCGATCAAGGCATACCAGCGAAAAGCCGGGCTGCCGCCGGACGGTTTCGCCGATGCGGGATTGCTTGTCCACTTGCAGGGTAAGGGCGGTTGACGGTCGTGGTTGCCGGACTGAGGTGTCTCGACTACACTAAATACAGGCCTTTTTTTATAACTTTTCTACTACATTTCTGGTGATAGGGGGCGGCGCCATGGCTTGGCGTAATAGGATCAATGGGCTGATCTTGATCGCATTCGCCGTGTTGGTGTCGGGCTGCGCCGAAACGCAGTTTCTGATTTCCGGCACTAAGCGCCTTCAAGGGGCTGCAGCCGGATCCGGAAATTACAAAATCGGCAATCCCTATCAAATCTCGGGAACCTGGTACTACCCGGCCGAGGAATGGGACTACGACGAAACCGGGATTGCATCCTGGTACGGTCCGAACTTCCACGGCAAAGACACGGCCAACGGTGAAACCTACGATATGAACGACCTGACGGCGGCGCATCGCACGCTGCCGATGCCGTCGATCGTGCGGGTGACGAATTTGGAAAACGGCCGCTCGCTGGTCCTGCGCGTCAATGATCGAGGGCCTTTCGCCAAAGGGCGGATCATCGATATTTCCCGCCGTGGCGCTCAGTTGCTGGGGTTCAAGGATCAAGGGACGGCGCGGGTCCGGGTGCAACTCCTGGCCGACCGGTCCCAGGCCCTTAAGGCGCAGATCCTGGGGCAGGAATCGATAGCCGAACACGGTAGCCCGATCCAGGTCGATAAATTGCCCAAGGCATCGGTCAGCGCGGAATCGTTGCCGCCGCCTCCGGGCGCTGCGGAATCCCCGCAGCAGGAAGCCGTCGCGGCCAGCCCGGTCGCCAAACCGGTCGAGGTTGAAGAAGCAGCTGTAAAAGCCCCGGCGGAGCCCGAGGTGACGACCGTGGCCGTCGGGCCGACCAATATCTTCGTGCAGGCGGGCGCCTTCACCGATTACCAGAATGCCTTGCGGACGCAGTTGATGGTTGGGCGCGTGTCCCCGGCGACGATTTCACACGTCCTGATCAACAATCGCGATTTTTATCGTGTACGTGTCGGGCCATTGGCGTCGGTCGACGCCGCCGACCAAGCCCTTGAGCAGGTCCAGTCACTGGGGTATCCAGGGGCCCGGATCATCATCGACGGCAAGGGGGCCGGTTCCTGACCGCATATTTCCGCCCCAATTGACTGGTTCTAATCGGGGCCGCGGGCCAAAGGCCGGGACAATCACGGAAGCAGAAGGGCGCTCGTCGTTTCGGGCGCGAATTGGAATGACCACGAAAAACCTCGCCAAAGCCGACATTCATACCAATACCGCAAAGGCGTTGGCCTTTGGGGCGCTCGTGTTCGCCGCCATGGCGGTCGCGCCCCGGCCCGCAACGGCGATGGACACCATCGCTCGCGAGGCGATCCTGCTCGATGCCAAGACAGGTGCGGTGTTGTTCAACAAGGACGCCGACAACCTGATGCCGCCGGCGTCGATGAGCAAGCTGATGACGATCTACCTGATCTTCGAGCGGCTCAAGCAAGGCAGCCTGTCTCTTGAGGACGAGTTCGTGGTCAGCGAGAACGCCTGGCGCAAGGGCAATTGGGCCAGCGGCGGATCGACCATGTTCCTGGAGCCGGGGCAGCGGGTCCGCGTCGAAGACCTGATCCAGGGCATTATCGTTCAATCCGGCAATGACGCCTGCGTCGTTGTTGCGGAATCCCTGGCCGGTAGTGAAGACGCCTTTGCCGAATTGATGACCGAAAAGGGCAAAGAAATCGGCCTGACCAACAGCACGTTCCGCAATGCCTCGGGCTGGCCCCATCCGGAACACCGGATGACCGCACACGATTTGGCGGTCCTGGCGCGGCGCACGATCAACGATTTTCCCGAGTACTATCACTATTATTCGGAACGCCAGTTCACCTACAACAATCACACCCAGCATAACCGCAATGAGCTTCTCGGCCGCGTTCCCGGCGCCGATGGCCTGAAGACCGGCCATACGCAAAACGCCGGATACGGCCTGACGGCCTCGGCGGAACGCAACGGGCGGCGTTTGATCCTGGTCGTCAACGGGCTGGAGAGCAAAAAAGCGCGTCGCGAAGAGCCGCAACGCCTGATGGAGTGGGGCTTCCGCGAGTTCAAGAACTACGCCCTGTTCAAGGCTGGCGAAGAAGTCGACAAGGTCGATATCTGGCTCGGCACCAAGACCCAGGTGCCTTTGATCGTCACCGACGAGATGACCTTGACCCTGCCGCGCAAGGAACGGTCGGGGATGAAGGCCTCGGTCGAATTCCAAAGCCCGGTCCCCGCACCAGTGAAGAAAGGCGACCGTCTAGGAACCTTGACCCTGACGTTCCCGGAGCGCGAAGCCATGGAAGTGCCCTTGGTCGCCGGTGACGGCGCCGAGCGCCTGGGCCTTTTCGGTAGGGTGATGAGCGCCCTGCGGTCTATTATCCTGGGCGTTTCCGGTTAAGCCAAACCACCAGTAAGCGGGGTTCCGGCAAGTGGCCAAGGGTAAATTCATCACGTTCGAAGGCGGCGAGGGCGGCGGAAAGTCGACCCAATTGGGGCTATTGGCAAAAGCCTTGGAAGACGCCGGGATCGACGTCATGACAACCCGCGAGCCTGGCGGCACCCCTGGAGCCGAGGAAATTCGCGAGCTTCTGGTCAATGGAACAACGGATCGCTGGCCGCCATTGGCCGAAGTTCTGCTGCATTTCGCGGCCCGGGTCGATCATGTCGAGAAAGCTATCCAGCCCGCGCTTGAAAGCGGTACCTGGGTGCTCTGCGACCGTTTCACCGACTCCACCATGGCCTATCAGGGCGCCGGTCACGGCCTCGGCTTTGATCGTATTCAATCGCTGAAGGCGGACATTTTGGGCGATTTCGCCCCGGACCTGACCTTCGTTCTAGATATTCCGGTCGAGGAAGGCCTAGCCCGCGCCTTTGGCCGCGCCGGGCCCGAGGACAGCCCAGAGGATCGTTACGAGCGCATGGACCTGGGTTTTCACACCCGTATCCGCGCGACCTTCCTGTCGATTGCCGAGGAAGAACCCGAGCGCTGCGTCATCGTCGATGCCTCGGGAAGCGTCGATGACGTGCAGCGCGACATCTGCGCCGCCGTGTCCCACCGCCTGGGCGCTGATTTGAGAGCGGCAGGCCGTGAATGAGCGATGACGACGAAGACGGCGGCCTGACCCCGCGCAATAACCCGGAATTGATCGGTCATCTGGAGGCTGAAACCAGCCTTCGTACGGCGCTAGAGGCTCAGCGTCTTGCCCATGCTTGGCTGGTTACCGGGCCGAAAGGGATCGGCAAAGCCACATTGGCGCATCGCTTCGCCCGCTATGTCTTGGCCTACGGTGCCGCGGCGGCGAAGGCCGAGGATGCCGGCCCAAGCCTGTTCGGCGATGCGCCCGAGCCTGCCGCGCCGCAGGGCGGGGAGGGGCCGGGACTTTATGTATCCCCCGAACACCCGGTGTTTCGGCGCACCGTTTCCGGCAGCCACGCGGATCTGATGGTCATCGAGCGGGCGGTGGACGAGAAAACCGGCCGTCTGAAAGGCCAAATCCCCGTCGATGCCATCCGCTCGGTCAAAAGCTTCCTCAGCCTGACTGCGGGCGAGGGCGCTTGGCGCGTGGTCATCATCGACAGCGCCGACGACATGAACCGCAACGCCGCCAATGCCTTGCTCAAGGTATTGGAAGAACCGCCGCCACAGGCCTTGGTGATCCTGGTGTCGCACAATCCGGGTAGCTTGCTGCCGACGATCCGCTCGCGCTGTCGGCGCTTGAGCCTGCGCCCGCCCGCGGTCGAGGACGTGGCAAGGCTTTTGGCGCGCCGGGATCCGGGCTTGGCCCCGGCCGAGGCGACGCGCCTGGCCGAAGTCGCCGAGGGCAGCATCGGCTATGCGCTGGAGCTGGGAGAACAGGGCGGCCTTGCCATGCTGGACGAGGTGTCGAGCCTGTTATCCCGCCTGCCGGATGGCCTGCCGGTCAAGGAATTGCACGATTTCGCCGGGCGTATGGGCGGGGCCGGAAAAGAGGCCGAATTCGAGGCCTTCGCCAAAACCCTGCGCTGGTGGCTGGAACGTCTGATCATCGCCGGAGGCGGCGGGCCGCTGCCGGGGATCATCGATGCCCAGGTCGCCGAACGGCTGAACGCCATGGCGAGCCTTGATCGCTGGCTGGAGGTATGGGAAAAGGTGTCGCGCCTGCTTGCCGCAACGACCGCCGTCAATTTGGACCGCAAGCAGGTGGTCCTGAACGCGTTCATCACTGCCGAAGCGGCGGTTCGGCGATAACGCGGCGGACGTTTCGCCCAACGACCCAGTGCCATTGGAACCCTACATGTCGGCCAAGCCCTATTACCTGACCACGCCCATCTATTACGTCAACGACGCGCCGCACATCGGCCATGCTTACACGACGCTGGCCTGCGACGTGCTGGCGCGCTTCAAGCGGCTGGACGGCTATGACGTAAAGTTCCTGACCGGCACCGACGAACATGGGCAGAAGGTCGAGAAATCGGCCCAGGCCAAGGGCATCGACCCGCAAAGCTTCGCCGACCAGGTGTCGCAGAACTTCCGCCATCTGGCCGAGTTCATGAACTTCAGCAACGACGACTTCATCCGAACCACCGAGCCGCGCCACGCCGCCGCCTGTCAGGCGATCTGGAAGCGCATGGCCGACGCGGGCGATATCTATCTGGACAACTACGGCGGCTGGTACGCGGTCCGGGACGAAGCTTTCTACGCCGAGGGCGAACTGACCAAGAAGCCCGACGGAACGCGCGTGGCGCCGACCGGCGCGGAAGTCGAATGGGTCGAGGAGCCGAGCTATTTCTTCCGCCTGTCGGCCTGGGAAGACAAGCTGCTGGCCTTCTACGACGCCAATCCCGACTTCATCGCCCCGCAAAGCCGCCGCAACGAGGTCATCAGCTTCGTCAAAGGCGGCTTGCAGGATCTGTCCGTGTCGCGCACCACGTTCAAATGGGGCATTCCGGTGCCGGGCGACGATACACATATCTTCTATGTCTGGCTCGACGCTTTGACCAACTACATCTCGGCCCTGGGTTTCCCCGACGAAAGCGGCGATTACGCCAAGTTCTGGCCCGCCGACCTGCATATGGTGGGCAAGGATATCCTGCGCTTTCACACGGTCTACTGGCCGGCCTTCCTGATGGCCGCCGGGCTGGAACCGCCGAAGCGCGTGTTCGCCCACGGCTGGTGGACCAACGAGGGGCAGAAGATCTCCAAATCCCTGGGCAACGTCATCGATCCCATTGAATTGGTTGAGAAATACGGCCTGGATCAGGTGCGGTTCTTCCTGCTGCGCGAGGTTCCGTTCGGCAACGACGGCGATTTCTCGCATACCGCTATGGTCAACCGCATGAACGGCGAATTGGCCAACGATTACGGCAACCTGGCGCAGCGCGTTCTGTCGATGATCGCCAAGAACTGCGACGGTCAGGTGCCTCAGCCGGGCGATTTCACCGACGAAGACCGGGCGTTGCTCGACCCGGCGGCGGCCTTGCTCGGCCAGGTCCGCGATGCTTTGGATCGTCAGGCATTCCACGAAGCCCTGGAAACGATCTGGGTCGTGATCCGCGCCGCCAACGGCTACGTAGACCACCAGGCTCCGTGGAAGCTACGTAAGGACGACCCGGACCGTATGGCGACGGTGCTTTACGTGCTGGCCGAAACGATCCGCCGTCTGGCGCTGCTGACCCAGCCGTTCATGCCGGAAACCTCGGCCAAGCTGCTCGACCAGCTCGCCGTGGCCGACGATGCCCGCGATCTGACGCATCTCGCCGATGGTGTGGCCCTCACGCCGGGCACGGAATTGCCGAAGCCGCAGGGTGTGTTCCCGCGCTTCCAGGACGACGAAGCAGGGGCCTCGTAAAGCCATGGACGGCGCCGCGCATCCTTTTCTGGTCGATAGCCACTGCCATCTGGATTTCCCGGATTTCGGCGAGGAACTGGACGCCGTGGTGGCGCGCGCGGTCGATGCCGGCGTGGCCTATATGGTCACGATCTCGACCCATCTGTCGAAGTTCGATCAGGTCAAGGCCGTGGCCGAACGCTTTCCCAACGTGTTCTGCACCGTCGGCATTCACCCGCATCAGGCGGCGACGGAACGCCTGACCACGGCCGAGGAGCTGACGGATCTGGCCCAGCATCCCAAAGTCGTCGGGATCGGCGAAACGGGGCTGGATTTCTATTACGAGCGCAGCCCCCGCGACATCCAGGAAGCGCAGTTCCGCGCCCATATTCGGGCCGCGCGGATCACCGGCCTGCCGCTGATCGTCCATACCCGCGATGCCGATGACGACACGCTGCGCGTGATGGACGAGGAATACCGCTACGGCGGGCCGTTTCCGGGCCTGATCCATTGCTTTTCCGCGACCCGCGAGGTCGCCGAGAAGGCCGTGGAGATGGGCCTCTACATCTCCATTTCCGGGATCGTGACCTTCAAAAACGCCGAAGACCTGCGGGAAACGGTCAAGGACGTGCCGCTCGACCGCCTGTTGGTCGAAACGGACTCGCCCTTCCTGGCCCCCATTCCCAACCGGGGCAAGCGCAACGAGCCGGCCTTTACCGCCCTGACCGCCGCAAAAGTGGCGGAAATCAAGGGTATTTCAAACGACGAGTTGGCCCGCCAGACGACCCGCAACTTCTTCACCCTGTTCGCCAAGGCCGCCGCGGCGGTGGGCGAGGCGGGGTAGGGAGCACCACGCCGTGAAGGTCACCATCCTAGGCTCCGGTGCCTCCAGCGGCGTGCCGTCAATCGAAGGTGGGTGGGGCGATTGTGACCCCGAAAATCCCAAAAATCGGCGCACGCGCCCTTCCTTGCTGATCGAACGCGACGGCAAGAAACTGTTGATCGACACGGCGCCGGATTTTCGCGAACAGATGCTGCGCACCGGTGTGCGCCACCTGGACGGGATTATTCTGACCCATGGCCATGCCGATCATCTGCATGGGATCGATGACGTTCGCAGCATTAACCGCGCTATGAACGCCGCCATCGACCTGTGGGCTGATGAGGAAACGCTGCAGGCCGTGTCAGAGCGCTTCGCCTATGTCGTGGCGCCACTGCGCGAAGGCTCGGGAACTTTTTACAAGCCGACCCTGGTCCCGCACGCGTTTCCGAGCAGCAGGCCGTTTTCGGTCGCCGGGATCGATATTCAATGCTTCGAACAGGACCATGGGTTCTCGACAACGCATGGCCTGCGGTTCGGCCCATTGGCCTATACGACCGATCTGGTCGATCTGCACGACGATGCCATCGAGGCACTGCAGGGCGTTCATACTTGGATCGTCGGCGTGTTCGCCTGGCATCCGCATCCGACGCACTTACATGTCGATGCCGCGTTGGCGCTACGCGAGAAGATCAAGCCGCAGCGTACCGTCATCACGCATATGAGCCCCAAGATCGATTACGAAAAACTGATGGCCTATGTGCCGGAAGGCGTGATCGCTGGATACGACGGCCTGTGCCTGGATGTGCCGGAAGCATAAGGCGGTTTCCGCCGGATATTAGACAGCACCAGATTCACGGCCCGTCCTAACTTATTGCAGAAACATATCTATCCTCTATTTTCCATAATATACATTATGCGATAAATGGATGCGTGAATAAACGTCGCTGCCTCGATCTTGTTACCGTCCGGATCGAGAATGAACGCGGCATAGTACGGCGCGGTTGATGCATCGCGCATGCCCGGCGCGCCGTCGCAGCGTCCGCCGTTGGCCAGCGCCGCGGCGTGAAATGCCTGAACGGCTTCCTTCGTTCGTGCCCGCAGGCAGATATGAACGCCGGTGCCGTCCGCGACCGGCTGCATCCCCGGCCGTGCGTTCAGCCAGAATTCCGCGTAGCGCTTCCCAAAGCCGATCGTGGCCGGTCGCTCGACCAACCGCATTAGGCCCAGCGGCGCCAGCACGGCTTCATAGAATGCGGCGCTGGCCTGCAAATCGGATACAGCGATGGAAATATGGTCGATCATGGTCGTTCCTTGAAACCCGCATTGGCGTCCAGCATCGTCGCAATGTAACCTGCCCTTGGTCCACCGTCCCAGAGCGAAGGATGCCGCCTTGTCCGACGACGCGCTTTCTCACGACAATCCCACGGAACGCCTCCGCGCAATCATGGCCCTGCTCCGCGATCCCGACAAAGGCTGCCCCTGGGATGTTGAGCAGGATTTCTCGACCATCGCGCCCTACACCATCGAGGAAGCTTACGAGGTCGCGGATGCCATCCAGCGCGGCGATATGGCGTCGTTGAAAGACGAATTGGGCGATCTGTTGCTTCAGGTCTTCTTTCACGCCCGTATGGCCGAGGAAGCCGGGCATTTCGCCTATGACGACGTGGCCCAGGCCATCGGCGACAAGATGGTCCGCCGCCACCCCCATGTGTTCGGCGACACGGATATCTCCTCGGCCGAGGCCCAGACGGTCCATTGGGAAGAGCTGAAGGCCAAGGAACGGGCCGAGAAAGGCGAAACCGCGCCGGATGCGGAGCCGAGCGCGCTTGACGGCGTGGCGGTCACCCTGCCCGCGCTGACCCGCGCCGAAAAGCTGCAGAAACGGGCCGCGCGCGTTGGTTTCGATTGGCCCTCGGCGGATCAGGTGATCGCCAAGATCGAGGAAGAATTGGCGGAATTGCGGGCCGAAATGGCCGCGGGCTCGCCCCGCGCGCGGATCGAGGACGAAGCCGGCGACCTGTTGTTCGCGGTGACGAACCTTGTCCGGCACCTCAAGATCGATCCGGAAACGGCGCTGCGCAACGGCAACGCCAAGTTCGAAGACCGCTTCCGCCGCATGGAGCAACGCCTGCGCGCCGAAGGCCAGGAGCCCAAGGATGCCTCGCTGGACGAGATGGAAGCCGCCTGGCAGGCCGAAAAAGCCAATGACAAGCTACCCGGCACAGCCGCCGAGTAAGGAAAAGCGCTGACCGCTCGGGTTGAATGAGCTAGAAGAATGAAGGACTTGACCCTGGGAGCCCGTCTCATGTTCCGCCGCCTGCGTCCCCTATTCTGCCTGATCGTCACCGCGGTGACGTTAAGCGGCTGTTACCTGCCCGCCCGCTTCGATTCCGAGATCGAGCTGGACCGACGCGGGTACTACAAGGTCATGTTCTCGGGCTATGTCGTCGATACGCGCCTGTATGGCGAGTTGAAGAACGGCAAGATGTCCAGCGCCGACGAGGTCGAAGAGGTCAAGAAACTCAAGACCGATATCGAGCGCGATCCGAATGCTTCCGACTTCGGCTATATCAAACAGGGCTATTTCAAGATGAAATGGCAGCGCGAGGGCGACCTGTTGAAGGCAAAGTCGGTGACGTTCCTGCGCCGGAACGAGATGATCTTCACTCTCGCCTACAACAAGGAAACCTATCTGGTGAACCTGTTGGGACGGTCCCTGTCGACCAAACAGAAAGACCAGATCGTTCAATCGGGCCTGAATTCCAGCGGCGAACTGCGGGTTATCACCGATACGCGCGTGATCTCGCACAACGCTGACGAGGTGAAGGATTTCCCCTCTCGCGGGTCGCGCACCAAGGTCTATATCTACCGTATTCCCAATATTTACCGCGCCACGCCGCAGATGCAGATCAGCCTGCGCTGATCGCTTCTCTTCTATTCCAGAACGGCGTGGAGACCTTTCCAGGAATCCCGGTTCGGGGCCAATAGCAATGCATCGGCCGGACGCGGGCTGGACGGCGCATAAGGACGCCCGTCGGCGGTCATACCATCGTGGCCGCCCGCTTCGCGGTACATCAACACCCCGGCGGCATGGTCCCAGGGCATCAGCTTGCCGGCATAGCGGGCGAAATTCAGCTTTCCTAGCGCCAGGTCGATGTATTCCAGGCCGACACAGCGGTAACGGCGGAAATCGCAGGGCAGCGGCGGTCCATCGGGTGTCGATTGCCGGGCGCGCAGGCTGTCGGCACGACGCGGCGCCAGTGAGCCGACCATATCGGAGATTTTCGGCGCGGGCGGCAAGGATGCCTGGCTTCCCCCGATCAAGGCCCCTGCCCCCGCTTGCGCCACGGCAACGACCGCAGCATTTGGGTCGTAAATCCAGCCCATCGCCGTTTCGCCCCGGCGCAGCAAGGCGACGATAATCGCGAAACGGGCCGTTCCATGGGCGAAGTTATGCGTGCCGTCCAAGGGATCGATGATCCAGGCCCAATCGGCGTCCTTCAGTTCGACCAGGGCTTCGGGCCGAACCTCGTGCGCTTCCTCACCGATCATCAGAGCCGTCGGAATCAGGCCCGAAAGGCGGCGTGTCAGAAGCTTTTCCGATGCCCGGTCGGCGACGGTGACGAGGTCGCCCGGCCCCTTTTCCATGATTTCATGGCTTTCGAGAGCGCGGAAACGCGGCAAAATCTCCGTTTCCGCGGCTTCGCGCAGAACGGCGGTGACCTTTTCAGGATCCAAATCCAGGTGCGAGGCCATGGCGCGAGCTACCCCACCCGATGATGGGGGATCGGCGCGGCGACCGGACGAAATTCAGTTCGAATGAATATCACGGTCGCGATGATAGGCCTCGGCCAAGTCTTCGAGCATCTGCTGGGCATCCTTGCTGTAGTCCGCACGCTGCATCAGGGCACGGGTCACGAAGGTCGCGAAGGACACGGCCTCGCCCTTTCCGCGCAGGCGGAAATCATCGGCAAGGGTTTGCAGATAATCGTGAACATGGCTCTTCGCCATAACGTTCAGCTGGCGTTTGACCAGCTTGTTTTTGGCGCGCCATTTGTTTTGGCTGCGGTTTGTCGCCATGAGTGCCGCCCGTCCGTTTCGACCAAGTCCCAGGAAAATTCCGAAGCAAGTCTCTACGGTTTAACGGGAATTGGTTACCAAGCGGTTATGGACCCAGCCTTGGGTCCGCTTCTGTCTACTAGTGTAGACGCGCTTGGCGCGTGCTGTCGATTCGATTGAGCAATTGGGATTGGGTGCGGCCATCCATGCGAACCCGCAGATGAATGCCGCCTTCGCCGTCGCTACGGTCCAGAACCTCGCCGTGTTCGTAGATCCAGGCCAGGGTCGATCCCTCGTCGAAGGCCAAGTCCAATTCGACCTCGGTCATGGTATCGCCGATCTGGTCCTGAATTCGTTGCAGCAAGATGTCGAGCCCGGCCCCCGTCACCGCGGAAATAGCAATCGGCGGGTTGTGGTCCTGGCGGGCGATGCGCTGTTGCAGGGCTTCCAGCTCTTCCGGGGGCAACAGATCGATCTTGTTCAGGGCCTCGGTAATCGGCGAGCGCCCCTCGTCATCGTCCATGCCTAGTTCGCCCAGAACGTCCATGACGTCACGGCGCTGGATCTCCGTTTCCGGATCGGCGATGTCACGGACATGGAGCACCATATCGGCCTCCATGACCTCTTCCAGGGTCGCGTGGAAAGCATTGACCAGTTGGTGCGGCAGGTCCGAGATAAATCCCACCGTATCGGACAGAATGACCGGCGCGCCGTTCGGCAGGTCCAACCGCCGCATGGTCGGGTCCAGGGTCGCGAACAACTGGTCCTTGGCGATCACGTCGGCCCCGGTCAGACGGTTGAACAACGTCGATTTTCCTGCGTTGGTATAGCCGACCAAGGCGACCACGGGGTACGGGACCCGTTGCCGGGCCCGACGTTGCAAAGACCGGGTGCGTTTGACCTCGGCCAGTTCGCGTTTCAGCCGTGCAATGCGCTGACGAATCAAACGACGGTCCAGTTCGATCTGCCGTTCGCCGGGACCGCCCATGAACCCTGCCCCGCCGCGCTGTCGCTCCAGGTGGGTCCAACTACGGACCAGGCGGCCCAGTTGGTAATTGAGCGCGGCCAGATCGACCTGCAGGCGCCCTTCCTTGGTCCGCGCCCGCGCGCCGAAGATTTCCAGGATCAGGCCGGTGCGGTCGATGACCTTGATATCCCAAGCTGTTTCAAGGTTCCGCTGCTGCACCGGCGTCAGGTTGGCATTGACCACGACCAACTCACAATCCGGTAGGGATTTCAGGGTATCGCCGATACGTTCAACCGTGCCCTTGCCCAGCAGCGTAGCAGGCCGTGGGCGCGGTAGTTCGAAGGTTTCGGCGTGCAGGACTTCCAGATCGATGGCCCCGGCAAGGGCGATCGCTTCCTCCAGGCTGGCACGAGCGCTGCGGGCCTCGATGGCGCCCGAAGGCGCCATATTCGGATGGATGACGGCGCAGTAGACCGCTTCCGCCGCCTTGGCAGCGGAAGTGACATCGCCAGGAGTGTAGTCGGTCAACCCTCTCCGGACTCGGCGGTTTCGGGCTCGAACAGCTGAATGGGTACGGACGGCATAACCGTCGAAATCGCATGCTTATAGACAAGCTGCGTGTGCCCGTCCCGCCGCAGCAGCACGGAGAAGTTATCGAACCAAGTGACGATGCCTTGAAGCTTGACCCCGTTCACCAGGAAAACCGTAACTGCAGTTTTGTTTTTCCGGATGTGATTCAGAAAAACGTCCTGCACATTTTGTGATTTTTCGGATGACATTGTTCCCCACCCCAAAGTCTTATCTCGCCGGGACAGCACCAGAGCACCTAGGCCGTTGACGGCGTGTGACTTCGTTCTGGGCTCCCTGTTGTTGTGATTTCTCTTTTGTTTCCAATTGGCTTAGACGCGCCATTCACGAGCTTACAGCGTCTTAACGAACTTGCAAAGACTATCGCAATCAGGGAAATGGAGGGCTGGAGGAATATTGCCAAATTCATCCGTATCCGGCGGATTTGACCGGATCAAAACCGGGTAACAGCCGGCCCCGTGGGCGCATTCCATATCGATATCGGCGTCGCCGACGAACCAGACTTCGTGGCTAACCTCAACGTTGCCGGGCGCTAAGGCCATGTCGATCGGTTCGCGCGCAGGTTTATCGCGCGCCGCGTCCGAGGCGCCGACCAAAGCCGCAAAATAAGGGTCCCAGCCGAGCGCCGTAGCCTCCTTACGCAGCAACATCCCCTTCTTATTCGAAACCACGCTGAGATAGACGCCCGAATCGGACAAAGTTCGAAGCAGGTCAGCCGCGCCGGGTGCGGCCTGAAGCTTCTCGGCATGGATGTCGCCATAGCGATTGTGGAAAAACTCGCCGGCCTTCTCCCATTCCTCGCCGAACAGCGCCGGGAAACTGTCGCGCATGGATTTACGCACTTTCTGATGCGTTTCTTCCAGCGACCATTCCGGCAGCCCCCAGGCCCGAAAGGTGAAGTTCAGGGCATCGTGGATGATCGGCCAAGTATCGACGAGCGTGTTGTCCCAATCGAAGACGACTGCTTTCGGTCGGGCAATAGGCGGAGAAAATGCGGTTTCGGTCACGGTCTTAGAAATATTCCAGCTGAACGGCGAACATGTTTTCGACCTTGCGGATCGCTTCCGGCGACGAGAACAGGATCACCCGGTCCCCTGCTTCGACCGTCAAAGAGCCGCGCGGATAGAGCATTTTGCCGTCGCGCACGATGGCCCCCATGACAACGCCGGACGGCAGGTCGATTTCCTTCAACGTCTTTCCGGCCAGGCCCGAGGTTTCCAGGGCTTCGGCTTCGATCAATTCACCCAACCCTTCGCGCACGGCATGGACCGAATGGATGCGGCCCCGGCGGACGTGCTGCAGGATCGTCGAAACGGTGATGTTGCGCGGGCTGACCACCACGTCGATGCCCAGAGACCCGATCAGTTGCTCGTAGATCGAGGTGTTGACCAGGGTCACCGTCCGCTCGCAACCGAATTTCTTGGCCAGCAACGAGGCCAGAATGTTGCTTTCGTCGTCGTTCGTTACAGCGACCACCGTGTCGGTGCCCCGGATGTTCGCTTCTTCCAGGATTTCGATGTCCCGGGCGTCACCGTTCAGGACCACCGTACTTTCCAGCTGGCCGGATACGTATTCGGCCCGCTCCTTGTTGTGTTCGATGATCTTCGCTTTGACCCAGGGGTATTCGCGTTCGATCTCCTGCGCCAGAACCAGGCCGATGTTACCGCCGCCGATGATCAGCAACCGCCGGGCTTCGCTGGTTTCATAACCGAAGGCGGTCATGGCGCGGGTAATCTGGCTGGAGTCGACCACGAAGTAGACTTCGTCGCCCGGCGCCATCTGATCCTCGGACTTGGGCACAATCGCATTTCCGTCGCGCACCAGGCCGACGATCACGATGTTCAGGTCCGGGAAAAGCTGCGTCAGCTGCTTCAACGGCGTATTCAGCAGCGGGCATTCCTCGGTGCAGCGCACACCCAAAAGGGTCACTGCCCCATCGGCCAGGGTAATCATATCCATTGCGCCCGGAATTCGCAGGCGGCGGGCGACGGCGCGGGCGACCTCCATCTCTGGCGAGATGATGACGTCGAGCGGCAGGTGATCGCGCGAGAACAGATTGGCCCACATCGGGTCCAGGTAGCTCTTCTGCCGGATACGGGCGATCTTGGTCGGCACGTCGAACAAGGAATGGGCGACCTGACAGGCGACCATGTTGATTTCATCCGTCAAGGTGACGGCGATCAGCATGTCCGCATCGGCGATCCCGGCCCGCTCCAACACATCAGGATGGGACGCATGGCCGACCACGGCCTGGGCATCCAGGGTGTCGGACACCCGGCGCACCAGATCGGGCGCTTGGTCGACGATGGTCACGTCGTGGTTCTCCATGGCGAGCTGGCGGGCGATGTTGATGCCGACCTGCCCTGCCCCGCAAACGATGATTTTCATGCCGGGCGTCCTTCCGCGGAAATGGGATGCATGAGAATGATGGTCATCAGGTGCTCCGGTCCTCGTCCGTCAGGCCCAGTGCCTTGAGCTTACGATGCAGGGCCGAGCGCTCCATGCCCACGAATTGCGCCGTTCGCGAGATATTGCCGCTGAATCGGGACATCTGGGCATGCAGGTATTCACGTTCGAAATCCTCGCGCGCGTCGCGCAGCGGTTTGGATAGGTAATCGCGGTCGCCATTGATGGCCCCGCGCCGCATTCCTTCAAGAAACTCCGTCGGCAACATGCGCGCCCCAAGGACCGTGTCGTCGTTTTCGCCGGGTGCCAAGATCAGCACCCGTTCGATCACGTTGCGAAGTTCGCGGACGTTACCCGGCCATGCATAACTCTGCAATGCCGCCAATGCGTCCTCGCCCAGGCGGCGCGGCTGCTGACCCGTGGTATCGGCGGCCTGGCGCATGAAATGATCGGCCAGGGCGCGGATATCCTCACGCCGCTCGGCCAAGGCGGGAACGGTCAACGGCACGACATTCAGGCGATAAAACAAGTCTTCGCGGAACCGCCCGGCGGCAACCTCAGCCTGAAGATCACGGGTCGTGGTCGAGATTACCCGCACGTTGACCTGCACCCGGTGGCTGCCGCCGACCCGCTCGAAATTCTGCTCTTGCAGGACGCGGACAATTTTTCCCTGCGTTTCCAGCGGCATATCGGCGACTTCATCCAACACCAGGGTGCCGCCATGGGCGCGTTCGAACGTTCCGATGCGGCGCGAACCGTCTTCGCCTTCGGTCCCGAACAGTTCCATTTCGAACCGTTCCGGGGCCATGGTCGCGCAGTTGACGATCACGAACGGCCCATCGGCCCGCTGCGAGCGGGCGTGAATATTGCGGGCGACGATTTCCTTGCCGCTGCCGCTGGGGCCATGGATCAGGATACGACTGTTGGATGGGGCGGCCCGGTCGATGATCTGTTGGATTTCACGCAACATCGGCGAGGTCCCGACAAGGTCCAGGGACGATCCGATCCGCAGCTTCAGCTCTTCGTTTTCGGTCCGCAGGCGCGCGGCCTCGACCGCGCGCTGCACGTTCAGCAGCAGGCGATCGGCCTTGAACGGCTTTTCGATGAAGTCATAAGCCCCGTCCTTGATCGCGGTGACCGCCGTTTCCACGGTGCCGTGGCCGCTCATCATCAGGACCGGTATTTCGGGGTGGTTCTGTTTGATCCGTTTGAGAATCTGCAGGCCGTCCAGCTCGCTCCCCTGCAGCCAGATGTCGAGGAGCACTAGGCTCGGCCGACGTGCCGACAGTGCTTCGAGCGCGCCCTGGCTGTCCGCGGCTTCGCGGGTTTCGTAGCCTTCGTCCTGCAGGATCCCCGCAGTCAGGGATCGAATGTCGGACTCGTCGTCGACGATCAAAATGTCCTGGGCCATGACCGTCCTATCCCAGCCTCAATCCCGTGGCGACCTTCATCGGGTCGGTTTCCCCTCCGTCGGGCGTTTCTTCCATGTCTCGGAACACAAGGCTGATTCTTGCGCCGCCACCGGGGCGATCGTCCAGCCGAAGTTCTCCCTGATGATCTTCCATGATCTTTCGAACGATGGCCAGACCCAGCCCGGTTCCCTTGCTGCGCGTCGTCACATAGGGCTCCGTCAACCGATCGCGGTCCGTTTCCGGCAGGCCGATTCCGTTGTCTTCGATCACAACGGTCAGAACGTCATCGTCGCCGTGGTCTCCCGTGCGGGAATCGGTGACGGTCAGGACGATGCGGCCCGGCTCCCCTTCCCGACCTTCGGATTTGTCCTGAACCACCCTTGTTTCAACACCTTCGGCGGCATTCTTGAGAAGATTCGTCAAGGCGCGGGACACTTGCCGGCGGTCGCATCGCAGCATCAGGTCGCCATCGGGCATATCGACGTCAATGGTCATGTCAGCGGTTCGCGAGCGTTCCAGGATCACGACCTCGCGGATCAGGTTGGAAAAGTTCTCCCGCCCGATCGAAGGCTGCGGCATCCGCGCGAAGGACGAGAACTCGTCGACCATGCGCCCGATGTCCTCGACCTGACGGACGATGGTGTCGGTGCAGGCGGCGAAGGTCTCGGGGTCCGATGTCACTTCCTTCTGGTATTTGCGTTTCAGGCGTTCGGCCGACAATTGAATCGGCGTCAGCGGGTTCTTGATCTCATGCGCGATGCGCCGGGCCACATCGGCCCAGGCGGCGGCGCGCTGCGCCGACAGCAAATCGGTGACGTCGTCGAAGGTCACAACGAAGCCCAACAACTCACCGCCCAGCCGTTCGGCGGCGATGCGGACATGTAGGGTCCGTTCGCCGCCTTCGATCGGCAGTTTCACTTCGCCCCGCTGTTGGCGGTCCGGTCGGCGCTGCGCCTCGGCCCAAAGCGCGCCAAGCTCCGGCACCGTATCGGTCAGGGAGAGCCCCTTGGCGCGCATCAAATCCTTGCCGACCAAGACCGAAGCCGAGCGGTTGGGCAGGTTGATGTTCCCGTCCTTGTCCAGGCCGATCACCCCTGCGGAAACCCCGGCCAGCACCGTTTCAGTAAAGCGCCGCCGTTCGTCCAGTTCGCGGTTGGCGGCGATCAGGCCTTCCTGCTGCCCGCGGATTTGCGCGGTCATGCGGTTGAACGCACGGGATAGCGAGGCCAATTCGTCGTCGGCATTGGGAATATTGACCGTGGTCGTCAGGTCCCCGTCGCGGATTTTCTCGGCCGCGTAAATCAGGTCGCTGACCGGCTCGGCGACCTGCGTCGCCACGGTCAGGCCCGTCCACACCGCCGCCAGAAGCAGCAGCACCGAGACCACGGTGAAGATCAGGATGAAGCTGACCTGAAGCCCGCCCCGCTCGCGTTGCAGCTTCTGGTATTCGCTGACCGCGTTCTGAATGGTGTCGATATGGTTCAGAACGTCCGGGTTCACGAACCGCTCCAACACCAGATAGGTATCGACGAAGCGGCTGAGCTTGTAGATCGCGCGGATACGATCCTGGTCGTCCAGGGGGATCAGGGTGATCCGTCCAGACTGCGCCTGTTGGAAGATTTCCGGCGGAATGGACTCCGTCTCGCGCGGGCGGGAAAACTCGGACTGGGCCAGGACCTTGCCCGTGCCGTCGACCATCATGGCCTCGGTAAAGCCGCGCGACCGGGTGTGGAAGGTCAACAGCGGCTCCAACCGCCAGGGTTCGCGGGTCAGGATGCCGGAATTGATGTTCAGATCGTTGGCCACGGCCAGGATGTCGGTGCCGAAATTCTCGCGGTGTTCTTTCAAATAGGCGCTGGCCACACCGAGCGATTGGTCGAGGGCCGTCGAAACCCTTTCGTTGAACCAGGCCTGAACCCCGTAATGCAGAAAGGTCGCCGACATCACGGCGACCAGGATCGCCGGAGCCGTCGCGACCAGGGCGAACAGCGTAACCATGCGGACATGCAAGCCCGAACCCGCCTGCCCGCGTCGCCGATCCAACCAGATCGAGATCAGGCGTTGGCCGACGACCAACCCCAACAGCAGCAGGATGCCGCCGTCCAGATAGATCATCGCGATGATGGTTTCGATGTTCTGGCTATGGGCCGGCTGAAACACCAGCATGAAGGCGGTGGCCAAACAGGACACCACCGCCGCCGCCGCCAAGCTGTAGGCCAATAATCGCTTGGTGCTGGCCCCGCGCAGGCCGAACAGGTCCGACAATCGGCCGATGGTGCCTTTACCGGGCGCCGCGGGCGAGGTCATTTCTGGCCCCGCACCACCGAAATATCGAGGTCGCGGATCTTCTTGCGCAGGGTATTGCGGTTCAGGCCCAGGACTTCAGCCGCCTTGACCTGATTGCCGCGCGTCGCCTGAAGCGTCAGGGTGATCAGCGGGCGTTCGACCTCACGCAGGACGCGGTCATACAGCCCCGCCGCCGGCAAGGCGCCCGCATGGGCCCCGAAATAGGCCTCCAGACGCTCTTCGACGACTTGGGACAGGCCTCGGTTGCCGCCGGGCTCACTGGCCGCCCCCCGGTCCGCCAATTCGGCCGAGATCGCTTCCTCGGAAATCGTTTCCTCGGAATAGAGCGCCGCCAGGCGATGAACCAGGTTTTCGAGTTCGCGAACGTTGCCGGGCCAGTTGTAAGCCATCAGCCGTTCCATGGCCTTGCCTTCGATGATTTTCCACGGCAGGCCTTCGCCCGCAGCCTTGGCCAGGAACGTTTTGACCAGTTCCGGAATGTCTTCGAGGCGCTCGCGCAGCGGCGGCAGGCGCAGCGGCACGACGTTCAGGCGATAGAACAAATCCTCGCGGAACCGGCCCTGGCGGGTCAGTTGCGTCAGGTCCTGATGGGTCGCGGCGACGATGCGGACATCTGTCTTGCGCGTCATTCGCCCACCGACCGAGGTGTATTCCCCTTCCTGCAGCACGCGCAGAAGGCGCGTCTGGGCTTCCAGCGGCATGTCGCCGATTTCGTCCAGGAACAAGGTCCCGCCCTCGGCCTGCTCGAAGCGGCCGGACGAGCGCATGGTCGCGCCGGTAAAGGCCCCCTTTTCGTGGCCGAACAGCTCGCTTTCGATCAATTCGCGCGGGATCGCGGCCATGTTGACGGCGACGAACGGCCCGCCCTTGCGCTTGCCGTAATCGTGCAGCACCCGCGCGGCCAGTTCCTTACCCGTCCCGGACTCGCCCGTGATCAACACGGTCAGGTCCGTGGAAATCAGGCGCGCCAAGGTGCGGTAGATCTCCTGCATCGCCGGCGAGCGGCCGACCAGGGGCAGTTTTTCGACCCCGGCGTGCTCGGCGCTCAGGCCCGGTTGCTCGGGCGGCGCTTCCAGGCCGCGCCGGACGATGGAAATCAACTCGTTGATGTCGAACGGCTTCGGCAGATATTCAAAAGCACCGCTTTCCGCCGCTTTCACCGCCGTCAGAATGGTGTTCTGCGCGCTCATCACGATGATGCGCAGCTCCGGGCGGATTTCGCGAATACGGGGCACCAGATCCAGGCCGTTTTCGTCCGGCATCACCACGTCGGTGACGATGATGTCGCCCTCGCCCGAGGAAACCCAATCCCAAAGGGTCGATGCCTGTCCCGTGGTCTTCACGTCCAAACCGGCGCGGCCCAGGGCCTGGGCGACGACGGTACGGATCGCCGCGTCATCGTCGGCGACTAGGACGGTACGATTGCTCATTTGTTTTCTCCCGGCTCATCGCCCTCGTAAAACGGCAGCATCACGCGGAATTCCGTCCGCCCCGGACGGCTTTCGCATTCGACGACGCCACCGTGGTCACCGACCAGCTTGGCGACCAACGCCAGCCCCAGGCCCGTACCGTTCGGTTTTGACGTTACGAAGGGATCGAACAGGTTAGAGGTCAAATCTTCAGGAATGCCGGGGCCGTTGTCGATGATCGACACCTTCATCGGCAGGGCGACCTTTTCCTTGCGGCCCGGCAGCGGGAAGCGCACGCCATGCTGATAGGCGGTGCGCAGGAATATCTCGCCGCCCACTTCGGGACAGGCGTCGCAGGCGTTCTTGACCAAATTCAGGAAGATCTGGACCAACTGGTCGTGATCGCCCGGCACCGGCGGCAACGACGGGTCGAAATCGTTCTTGAACCGGACATGCGCGCCGAAACCGGTTTCCGCCAGGCGCTGCACGCGGTCCAAAATCTTGTGAATATTGACCGGTTTGCGTTCGAACGGGCCGTAATCGGTAAAGATTTCCATGCGCCCGATCAGGGTCGAAATGCGGTCGGCTTCCTGACGGATCAGCTCGGCGAGCGGCCGGTCTTCGTCCGACGCGTTCTGTTCCAGCAACTGCGCCGCGCCACGAATACCGGACAGCGGATTGCGGACTTCATGGGCCAGCACCGCCGCCATTGACGTGATCGAGCGCGCGGCACCCCGATGGGTCATCTGGCGGTCGATCATTTCGGTAATGCCGCGATCGAGCATCATCAACACGATGTATCCGGGAGAATCCGGTAACGGCGTGCCCTGGACGCTCAGGAAATGACGCCCCAGGCGCGGCCCTTCGATCGCCAGTTCATGTTCCGAGACCTGGGCGTTGGCCTTGCGAACCTGGGCAACCAGCCCGTAAATCGGAGAATCTTCGGGGATGAACTGCGACAACGGCCGGTTCATCAGATAAGTCCGACTGGCGCTGAAGAATTGTTCCGCCGCGGCATTGGCCATGGTGATCTGATCATCGGGGTCGAGTGTCACCACCGGGGCCGGCAAAAGGTCCAGAATCGTTGCGGAATCGGCGGGCGAATGGGCGCGAGCACCGCCACGCGTGCGGGGAGCGACGGTGGTTTCCATTAGGCGGCGGCCTTTTCGACCAAAGGCAAATAGAACGCGGCCAGCTTGGCCCGCACCACGTCCGGGTCTTCATGGCTCATGATGTCGGCGCGGAATTCCGCCGAGCCATGCAGGCCTTTCGAATACCAGCCGATATGCTTACGGGCGATCTTGACGCCTGCATGGGTGCCGTAGTGGCTGAGAATCTCGTCATAGTGGCGACGGATCATCGCGTATTGCTCAGAGATCGAGGGATCGGGCAATCGTTCGCCGGTCTTCAGGAAATGGATCACCTGCGACGGGAACCAAGGACGCCCATAGGTCCCCCGCCCGATCAGCACGCCATCGGCGCCGGATTCATCCAGGCAACGCTGTGCATCATCAAGCGTCAGGATATCTCCGTTCGCAAAAACAGGGATTTGCACTGCTTCCTTGACGTTGCGGATAAATTTCCAGTCGGCAGTGCCTTTATAAAATTGGCAACGCGTCCGGCCATGCACGGCCAGGGCCTGTACGCCGCAATCCTGGGCCGCGCGGGCCAGATCGGGCGCGTTCAGGCTGTCGTGGTCCCAACCCATGCGCATCTTGAGCGTAACAGGGATCGACACGGCCTTGACCGTGGCTTCGAGAATCTTGGCGGCATGTTTGACGTCGCGCATCAAGGCCGATCCGGCATCGCCATTGACGACCTTTTTCACAGGACAGCCCATGTTGATGTCGATCAGGGCGGCGCCCCGGTCTTCGTTCAGGCGCGCCGCTTCGGCCACGACCTCGGGTTCGCAGCCGGCAAGCTGCACCGACATGGGGTGCTCGTCGGCACAATGCGTGGCCATCTTCATGGTCTTTTTGGCGGCATAGATCATCGCCTTGGAAGCGATCATCTCGGACACGACCAAGCCCACGCCGCAGCTCTTCACCAGGCGGCGGAACGGCATGTCGGTTACGCCCGACATCGGCGCAAGCACGACCGGGTCGGAAATCTCGACGCTACCTATCTTCAAGGACATGTCGGGTACCCCATAAATTGCGTGCCCATTTAATGGGCAGAACGCGTAAGATTTCAACAAAATGCGAGGGGAAAAGCGTAAAAATTATGCCATGAGGACGCTGGTTACGAATTTTACCCCTGGATAAGCCAGCGTGACGAACAAATACGCCAACAAAACCAGCCGCGCCACCTGCCGCCCGCGCGCGCCCGTTTTCTGATGGGCGAACAACAAAGCGCAGATCACCGCGAAGGCCGCCATGGCGAATACTGTTTTGTGATCCAGATAGAGGATCGGCTCACCATGGCTCAGGTGCAATGCCGTGCCGGTGGCGACGCCCAGGGCTAAAACCGCTGCGGACAGCCACAGGAAGCGCACGACGACGCTTTCGCAATCCAGCACCGACGGCAGGCCGGAAAGCTGCTTCAGCGGCTTCTTGCGCTTCAACGCCCGCTCCTGCAGCAGCGCCGCCAGCGAAGAGGCCGCGGCAACGGTCAACAAGGCATATGTCGCGATCGACATCCCGATATGGAACCACAGCCAGGCCCCGTCACCCGGCGTGATGGCCATCGGCGCCGGTGCGGCCGCCCCATGGCTCAGGCAGGCAAATAGCGCGAGGAACGCCATAAAACCCAGGAACAACGGCGCCAAGCGCGCGACGTTGCGTTCGAACGCGGCGGCGGCGGCGAACACCACCATGCTGGCGCTAACCGAAACCCATAGGGAAAAGGACAAATCCGTCCGCCAGTCAGCAACCGCCGTCGTCGCAGACACCGTCCAGACCACGGGCCCAGCCACCGCAACCGCCAAGAGGAACCAGAACCGAGGCGTCGGCATCGCGGAATCGCCCCGCCACGCGGCGATCAGAGCCGGGATCAGGGCAATCAGGGCGGCAATGTTCAAAACGGCGTCGGCTGACATATCCTCAAACTCTCAAAACGGAACGAGGGAGCGGCTAGAACATCGCCCTCCTCACCCGGTTTTACAAGCGCAACCTAAGAACTGGATGCTCGTGCGGCAGGACCATGCCCGTGTTACGGGCTATTGGCAATTTCCATCTTTGTTCAGTATGTTCCGCCCCGAATGAAACACATCGAAACCTCGCTAATCCGAGCATCTCGTCAAAGGCGGCTTTCAATCACATGGTGAACTGCACGGCCATTATCGTCGGCGCGGGTCGCGGCCATCGTTTCGGCGGTCCGCTCCCCAAGCAATACCGCATGCTGGCGGGTGAACCGGTGGTTCGCCACGCATTGCGCGCCTTCGCAACCCATCCGCAGGTAACCCAGGTGATCGGGGTCATTCATCCCGACGACCAAGAGATGTTCGACGCCGCGGCCAAGGGGCTGAAGATCGCCGGGAGCACGGCGGGCGGCGCGGAACGGCAGGATTCCGTGCGCAACGGATTGGAATATGCCACGCAGCTTGCTGGTGGGCAGGCTCCGGACCTGGTGTTGATTCACGATGCCGCGCGGCCGTTCGTATCGCACCGGCTGATTTCCGAGGTCATTTCCGCCCTGAACGATGCTTCGGGCGTTATTCCGGCCCTACCCGTCGTCGATACCCTCAAACGCGGGGCGGATGGCCTCGTCGTCGACACCGCAGATCGCACAGGCCTGTATCGCGTACAGACGCCGCAGGGCTTCCGCTTCGCCGAGATTTCCGCCGCTCATGCCGCCGCCAAGGGCCAGAAGCTGACCGACGATGCCGCCGTCGCCGAAGCGGCGGGATTGACCGTCGCCCTGTCGCTCGGCGACGAAGACAACTTCAAGATCACAACAGAGGCCGACCTGACCCGCGCCGAGGAGATGATGACCATGGAAGAAACCCGCACCGGTATGGGTTTTGATGTTCACCGGTTCGAGCCGGGCGACAGCGTGCGCATCTGCGGCATCGATATTCCGTTCAATCAGAAACTCAAGGGCCATTCCGACGCCGATGTCGGCCTGCACGCCCTGACCGACGCCATCTTGGGCGCCATCGGCGCGGGCGACATCGGGCAGCACTTCCCCCCCACCGACCCGCAATGGCGGGGGGCGGAATCGCACATTTTCCTGGCCCACGCCGGGGATATCGTGCGCGAACGCGGCGGGGTGATCATCAACGCGGATGTGACGATCATCTGCGAAGCCCCCAAGGTCGGACCCCACCGTGAGGCCATGGCCGTACGGATCGCGGAAATCCTGGGCCTTGAAGTCGGGCGCATCAACGTCAAGGCGACGACGACCGAAAAGCTGGGTTTCACCGGGCGCGGCGAGGGAATCGCAGCACAAGCGGTGGCCAACGTTCGCATGAGCGCCGCACGCTAAGCTTGATTTTCAAACGGCTTATTCGCCGGGTTCACGCACCGCGATTGATCGGTCTATAGTTCCCACCGCGCGGTTGGGGACGCACGACATAATCAACGACGGACCGGGGGCACGCCAAGACCATGGCGCAACTGAACTTTGGCAACATCGGTGTATTTCTCGTCGACGGCGATGCCAGCGCAAGGCAAGCCGTGCGGCATATTCTGTTCAACGAAGGGTGCCGGGACATCAGCCTGGGTGATGACTGTAAGGAGGTCGTCGAAGTCCTCAATCAGAACGACCCGGACCTGATCATCGCCGAGCTGCGCCTGCCGGACGGCAACTTCGCCGCCATGACCCAGAAAATCCGCCGTGGCGAATTGGGCCATAACCCATTCGTTCCGGTCATCCTGGTCGTGGCCGAAGGCGAAGACCCGAAAGCGGTCAAGGCGGCCCTGGACCTGGGCGTCGACGATATCCTGCCGAAACCCATTTCGAACCAAAACCTTATGGCGCGGATCAATCGAATGGTCGACAAGCGCCGCCCCTTCGTCGTGACCGAGGACTACGTGGGCCCAAAGCGGGTTCAGGACGAAGACGCCAAGATCATCGACGCCCCCAATCACTTCGGCCGCAAGGCCAAGGGCGAGAAGATCGGCTTCATGGATAAGGAAATGGATGTCGCCGCGGCCGAGGAAGATGTCAAAGGCGTGCGCCTTCAGTTCATCGGCGACGACATCGCCCTGATGATCGAAACTATCGCCCCTCGCCTGGAAAAAGGCGAATTCGACGAGGAATTGAAGAACACCCTGGCCCGGATCGTATCCGAGGCGGTGCGCGCCCAGGGGCAGTTGGAAAACACCCGTTACGAGCATGTGGCGCGGCTGTGCAGCACGCTCAGCGGTGTCGCCGGACAATTACGCAGCGGTGGGACCGATGGCGGCGACCCGCGCCGGGCGATGCTGCTGCGTCCGTTGGCGAAGGCTATTCAGGTTGGTTTCGCCGGGGGGATATCCTCGGAAGAAGCGGCCAAGATCATCGTCCAGAAGATCGGTGCGGGGATTTTGAACGTCTGAGGCCTTAGGCTTCTGTCTCGGTGACAATCCAGTCCAGAAACGGCGGATGTCCGTTCTCGATCCCCAGGACGACCACACAGGGGCAATCGTAGCTATGCAGCGCCGTCGCCCGGGCGATGACCTGGTCGACCAGGGATTCGCGAGTTTTCAGGATCATGGCGACCTCCCTGCCCTGTGTGACCTTGCCTTCCCATCGGTAGACGGACTCGATCTCGCCCAGAATATTGGTGCAGGCGATCAGCCGTTCGTCGACCAAGGTCTCTGCGATCCGCCGGGCTTCTTCGCGGTCCCCGGCGGTCATGTAGAGGAATTTGGCGGCCATCTTGGTTCCTTGCGGGTCCTATTCGGTTGGCGGCATTGGGCAAGTCAATTACCATCCAGGTAAGGACGGTGCCCTTTGGACGGGGCTTTCGGCGCGGGCGCGGGTCCGCGCCGCAGGAATGACGCAGGAGGCATGATGTCGCAAGGCCAGATGGAGATCAATCAAACCGCAGCCAGCGGCGGCGCGGCAAAAGCCCCGCACCCGACGCCGATGCAGCGTAAGTGGCTGCGTAGAGGTTTGGACCAGGCAGGTGGAAAGCTGCCGCTGTTCGATGAAACGGGGCAAAAGGTCAGCGACCGTACCGTCCATGCCTGTATCGAGCATGGCTGGGCTGAACCGTGGTTCACCAACCCGCTAAAACCGGATTGGTTGGTTTGCAAATTGACAGAAGAAGGCCGGAAGATACTGGCTGACTGACAGAACCGGGGCCTAGGGCCAACTCTGCGGTTTAAAATATTGTCATTTTGCAACGCGGAACGGTCACAATGCCCCCAAAGCCGTCATGTAAGCTTTGTCGCAGGTTCGAACGTATTTTGCGGGGATGTTCATGACTGGCGGAAATCCGCCATTTTTCATCGCAAGAGATGAATGTAGTGGCCCGGCAAGCCGGCGCTTGGGGGGAGGAGGAGAGTAAGAACCGACCTACCGAGCCACCAATCATAAACAGTGCATGTTCCATGCCAACAACGTTCCACCCGCGTCAGATGAAACAGAGTTAGAGGCCCGGCGCGTATAACCCGCACCGTATGACCAAGATGCCTTCTCAGGATGACGGCCTCCCGCCCGGGATGCCCCCAATGCCAACCGCCGCCCCCCGTTCCAAAACGCTGCTGATCTGTATCAACAGACGCCCGCGCATCGACCAGCCGTCTTGCGCCGCCCGTGACAGCGAACGGCTCGCCCAGGCGTTGGAGCAGGAAATCGCCGCTCGGGGCCTTGATATTTGCGTTGAACGGACCGTGTGTATGGGGCGATGCGCCAAAGGCCCGACCTTGCGGGTCGCTCCAGGCGGCGCGTTTCACCTGGGGATGACCGACGGCGACGTTTCGGGCTTTCTTGATCAGCTGGAAACGGACCTGCTTTCAGACGAATAACCGCGACATTTCAATCGGTTGCATTTTCAGACCTGAAAAATGCAAACAATTTTCGGCAATTGTGATGGCAATCACAGCAAGCCAGACCGCAGCCTGACATAGTGGGGTCGTTGGATGGATTTGTAATGAATCCTCCCTTCCCTCAAGAGCACAGACTACCGGCCGGGACTTCGTGTCCCGGCCGTTTTTCTTTGCGCGCAGGGCAAAGCCGACCGCCGCCAAACAGGCGAAGCCGCGGCGAAATCTTCGATCAGTCTTTGGCTTGAGATCAGTCTTTGGCTTGAGAAAAGAATGGTCGGAGCGGCGGGATTCGAACCCACGACCCCCACACCCCCAGTATGGTGCGCTACCAGGCTGCGCTACGCTCCGACTTTTCTTGAATGACGCGCCGCGGGCATTCTTGGGGGACCCGAGGCGGTCGCAATGACGCCCTTCGTTTCAGGACGATTGCGGGGCGGACTATACTTGCAGCATCAGGCCGGAGCAACACTCCATACCCTGCCCCGACGAATTTTATGGGGGTGAAATTTGGTTCGGGGCTCAGCCCAATAACGTCCGGATACCCTTCAATTCCCCAAGTATCCGGGACAATTGCGCCGACTGGTCGCCGCCCAGCGTTTCAGCGGGCATTTCGCCATCTTGAACTTGATCGGGCTGTTGGACGGCAGCTGCCTCGTCGTCCGGCGCAACACCGTCCTTAAGCAGCTTCTGCACACCCTTGATGGTGTAGCCGTCTTCATACAGCCAGCGACGCACGCGATCGAGCAGCTGAATGTCTTCAGGTCGGTAATAGCGCCGACCGCCGCCGCGCTTCATTGGTTTGATTTGCGGGAACTTCGTTTCCCAGAACCGCAAGACGTGCTGCGGCAGGTCCAATTCGTCCGCGACTTCGCTGATCGTGCGAAATGCACTCGCAGACTTCCGAACCGTCCGCCCGTCTTCCGTTGCCATCGAAATCCGGCCTAGTTGCCGTTCATCGTGCGGTTGATGCGGCTTTTCAGCACCTGCGACGGGCGAAACACCAACACCTTGCGCGGCAGGATCGGAACTTCCTGACCCGTTTTCGGGTTGCGACCGATGCGCTGCCCTTTCTGGCGAACGGAGAAACTGCCGAACGACGAAATCTTCACGGTCTCGCCTTCCGCCAAGGCTTCGGTCATGTAGTTCAGGACATTCTCGAGCAGTGCCGCGGACTCATTCCGAGACAACCCAACTTCCTGATAAACCGCCTCACCCAATTGAGCGCGCGTAATAGTCTTGCCAGCCATTGCTTCCGGTCCCCCTTAGGTCCGCGACCGAATAAAGGGTATCTCCGCCGGAGAAAGCCGTCAACGTCAAAGGGTTGCGCGTAACACCCTAAATTTAAGTGGGAATTTACCAGCGAACGAGCGCGGAGCCCCAGGTCAGCCCCCCGCCCATGGCTTCCAGCAGGATCAGATCGCCGCGTTTGATGCGTCCGTCCTTGACCGCGACGTCCAACGCAAGCGGAATGGATGCAGCCGAGGTATTGGCATGTCGATCCACGGTCGTAACGACTCGCTCCGCCGGCATGTTCAATTTGCGAGCGGTCGAGTCCAGAATGCGCTGATTGGCCTGATGCGGCACGATCCACGAGATGTCCTCGCGCTCCAGGCCGTTGGCTTCCAACGCTTCATCGACAACCGCGGCCAGGTTGGTCACCGCATGGCGGAAAACCTCGCGTCCGACCATACGGACATGGCCCACCGTCTGGGTCGAAGACGGTCCGCCGTCGACATAAAGCAGGTCATTGAGACGGCCGTCGGAATGCAGATGGGTGGAAAGAACGCCCCGTTCTTGATTGTGCCCTGACCCGCTTTCGTCAGCGGGCGCGGCGCCATTGGCGGAGGCCTGCATGACCACGGCGCCGGCGCCGTCGCCGAACAGCACGCAAGTCGTGCGATCTTCCCAATCCAGAATACGCGAGAACGTTTCGGCTCCGATCAACAGAACCGTCTTGGCCTGGCCCGAGCGAATGAAAGCGTCGGCGGTCGAAACACCGTACAAAAAGCCCGAACAAACGGCCTGAATATCGAACGCGGCGCCGTTCGGCATGCCCAAACGCGCCTGCACTTTGGTGGCCGTCGAGGGAAAAGTTTGATCCGGCGTAGTCGTCGCGACGATCACCAAGTCGATATCGTCGACGGAAATTCCGGCATGTTCGATCGCGCGTTCAGCCGCGATGACGGCCAGATCGGACGTAAACTGCCCGTCTTCAGCCAAGTGTCGTTGCCGGATGCCGGTGCGCTCGACGATCCATTGGTCCGTCGTATCGACGCGTTTGGCTAGTTCTTCGTTGGAAACAACACGCTCCGGCAGGTAAGAGCCGCAGCCGAGGATAATAGATCTAGGCATGGTCATACGTTGGCCACCGCTCCGGAACCGTCGTTAGCGTCGCCCGTCCGGTCGGCAACCGCATTGTCACCGGCGGCGGGGGCCTCGCTCGTCTCAGACAGAACGGCGGGGTCGAAGGAGGCACGGAACTGCTCGTAGTCCTCCTTGATGCTTTCGTTGAAGTTGTTGGAAATCAATTCATGGGCGACGTGAATGGCATTGGAAAAGCCCAATGCATCCGTCCCACCATGGCTTTTCACGCAAATCCCGTTCAGGCCGACGAACATCGCACCGTTGTAGCGGCGCGGATCGACCCGCATCTTGAACGACATCAGCGCGGATTTGGCCAGCAGGGCCCCGATCTTGGCCGGGAGCGAACTGGTCAGGGCTTCTCGAAGGAACTGGCCGAACATCTTCGCGGTGCCTTCGGCGGTTTTCAGGGCAATGTTGCCGGTGAAACCGTCGGTCACGATCACGTCGACCGTGCCGGCGCCGATATCGTCGCCTTCGACGAAGCCGTGGAATTTGAGCGGCAGAGCCGAATTCGTCAGACCGCGCGCGGCCAATTTGACGGCCTGGTTACCTTTAAGGTCTTCCTGTCCGACATTGAGAATGCCGACGGTCGGCTTCTCCAGGCCGAGCACGTTACGTGCGAAGACCTCGCCCATCACCGCGAATTGGATCAGGTTTTCGGCGTCGCATTCGACATTCGCACCCAGGTCGAGCATGACACTCTCCCCGCGGCGGGTCGGGAAATACGTAGCGATCGCCGGCCGGTCGATACCCGGCAGGGTCTTGAGCACGAATTTGGCCATGGCCATGAGCGCGCCCGTGTTCCCCGCCGAGACGATCCCTGCCGCCTCGCCGTCGGCGACCGCGTTGATCGCCAGGCGCATGCTTGAGTTCCGGCCCTGGCGCAATGCCTGGGCCGGTTTGGCGTCGTTGGTCACGACATCAGCCGTGTGACGCACCTGACACGCCGCTCGGGCCCGGGGAAACCGGTCCAGCAGCGGGTTCAGGCGCGTTTCGTCGCCAAACAACAAAAAGCTGACGTTCGTCAGCCGCTCAAGAGCCGTGTCCACGCCCTCCACCACCATGTCCGGGGCATTGTCCCCGCCCATGGCGTCGATGGAGAGCGTCAGGTTATCCGACAAGGAAGAATCCTTTCCCGACAGCCTCGTAGTGTTAGCGCCTGAAGTTCAGGCTACGCGGCGTCGTCGGCTTCGATCACTTCGCGGTCGTCATAATGACCGCACGCCTTGCACACGTGGTGGGGGCGCTTCAGCTCACCGCAGTTGGAGCACTCGTTGTACGACGAGGCGGCCAAGCGGTGATGGGCACGCCTCATGTCTCTTTTGGATTTAGAGACCTTTTTCTTTGGAACAGCCATGCTGACTACACCTCATTTAAAAAACGCCCGTGCGGCAGTCCGCCGGCGGCGCAAAGCCGGTTACTTAAACAATCTCGCTATTGCCTGCAAGCGCTAACCCACCATTATTTTTCAAGATCGCGCAACTTCGCAAGAACGGCGAACGGGTTGTCTGCCTTGGCAGTGTCTTCGCCGTCGTCTTGCATCAGGCGCTTTTCCTCGTCCGGAGCGTCCGGATGGCGCGGATAAGGCTCCATTTCCAAAGCAATATGCTCACAGAGCGCCGCCCCCGCATCAATCCCGCCGTCCGTTACCAGATCCGGCGTGTCATCGTCGAACGGATCCATCTCCGGATCATCGTCTTCCGGCACCTCATCCAAGAAAACCCGACGAATCGGCGTCGTCACCTGGGTTTCCACGGGCTCCAGCGTAATCACGCAGGCTTGGGTCAGTTCCGCGTCGACCGTCCCTTCCAGGATGAACCGCCGCCCGGCCTCGGCCCAAAGCGATATCCGCGCCGAAAGGCTGCGAACCGCGGGAATATCCAGGTATTCGGCCACGGCGCGGCACTGTTCTTCGTCGGCATCGATCGCATACTTGATCGTCTCGCCATGCAGGAGTTCTGCCAAGCTCACGCGGTGGCTGATCGGGAATTCGTCCGCGGTCGTCATTTCTGCTGTTCTTCCATGGCCCAGTTCGGCGGCTGAAAACCGCCCTTCCCGCCCAGCAAGTCCTTATCCGGAACCGCTGCCAGAATGGCTGTCTGCTCGCCGATATACGCCGCCAAACGGGCCACCTGCGCATCCGTCGGGGTCGTGTTGCGATATAGATTGCGGCGCAAGGCGCCATCCAGGGCCTCTCGGCCCCCGGCCAGCCCTTCACGGTAGGCGGTCATTCGCCCGTAAAAGCCCTCGACCATGCGCTGAATCCGGCGGCGCACGCCTTCGTCGCCGAATCCCATTTCACGCAAATTGACGTCCAGGTCTTCGAACAACACGTCAAACATGGCCTGTTTCAGTTCCGCCGGGTCGGGTGCGATCCGTCCCAGACGCTCCAGAATCAGGAACATGTGCAACAGGATCATGTCGTAGCGGCCGTCTTCCGTATCCGCGACCCCGCCAGGGCCGTAGAACGCGGGTTGCCGCGCCTGGCGCACCACATCGCCGTACAGCGCGCGGGCCGTTTTACGGCTGGAGGATTTCCGAAAAAGCGAGAGGATCATCAATCTGTAAACCCGGTCGGGTAAAAAACCGCCAACAGGCCCCTGGACATGCGCATTCGCGTGCCTAATTATCAAGTCCGATTTCAGCCCGCCCGGTTTACCAAGTTGCGCCGGGCCTTGCACGCAAGAACACGGCCAGCGCTACAAATGATCGAAAAATCTTCATCCCGCCGCTTCGTCGCCGCCCGTCCCTTGATGGCGGTTGCCGTTGCCGTGCTGGTGTCCGTGGCCGTTTCGGGCTGCGCGACGCGCATTGCCGTTCGCGGCAACCTGCCGGATTCCGAACGCTTGGCCGAAGTCGTCCCCGGCGACATGAGCCGCGAGGAAGTTGCCGAAATTCTGGGCTCGCCGTCCAGTGTCACGCCGTTCGATTCGAACATGTGGCTGTACATCAGCGAGAAAACCGAGACCTTTGCTTTCATGCCGCCCGAAGTGGTCGAACGGAATGTCATCATGGTCCATTTCGACGACAAGGGCGTCGTGAAGGAAGTAAAGAAGGTCGATCTGTCCTCGGCGCAGGACATCAAGCATGTCGAGCGGATTACCCCGACGTCGGGCAACGAGATCACCTTCTGGGATCAGTTGTTCAACAACGTGGGCCGCTTCAGCAAGGGCGCTTCGGGCGATCTCGACCCCGCCGGGAAGTAACCCCCGAACAATTCAATTCCGCCGCATCAGGCACAGAATCAGGCACAGAAAAAACCCCGATGGCCGCGCCACCGGGGTTTCTCTATGCGTGAAATCGCAGGATCAGGCGTTAGGCAAGGATCGCCAGCAGCAGGATCGCCACGATGTTGATGATCTTGATCATCGGGTTGACGGCCGGGCCGGCGGTGTCCTTGTACGGATCACCGACCGTGTCGCCGGTCACCGCGGCATGGTGGGCGTCAGAGCCCTTGCCGCCGTGGTTGCCGTCTTCGATGTACTTCTTGGCGTTATCCCAGGCGCCGCCGCCGGAGGTCATGGACAGAGCCACGAACAAACCGGTGACGATGGTGCCCAGAAGCATGGCGCCCAAGGCCGAGAACGCGGCAGCCTGGCCACCCACGGCATTGATCACGAAGTACATCACCACCGGCGCCAGGACCGGCAGCATGGACGGGATGATCATTTCCTTGATCGCGGCCTTGGTCAGCAGGTCGACGCACTTGCTGTATTCCGGCTTGGCGGTGCCTTCCATGATCCCTTTGATCTCACGGAACTGGCGGCGGACTTCCACCACCACGGCGCCACCGGCGCGACCCACGGCCATCATGCCCATGGCCCCGAACAGGTAGGGCAGCAGGCCACCGATGAACAGGCCGATCACCACGTAGGGATCCTGAAGCTTGAACGACACGTCGACGTTCGGGAAATAGTGCTTCAGGTCCTCGGTATAGGCAGCAAACAGCACCAGGGCCGCCAGACCGGCGGAACCGATGGCGTAGCCCTTGGTCACGGCCTTGGTGGTGTTGCCCACGGCGTCCAGAGCATCGGTCGTGGTCCGGACCTCTTCCGGCAGGTTGGCCATTTCGGCAATCCCGCCGGCGTTGTCGGTCACAGGGCCGAACGCGTCCAGCGCCACCACCATACCGGCCAGGGCCAACATGGTTGTCGCGGCGATGGCGATGCCGAACAGGCCGGCGTTCAGGAACGCGACGATGATCCCGGCGCAGATCACGATCACCGGCAGCGCGGTCGCTTCCATGGAAACGGCCAAGCCCTGAATGATGTTCGTGGCATGGCCGGTTTCGGACGCAGCGGCGACGCTTTTCACCGGGCGATAGTCGGTGCCGGTATAGTACTCGGTGATCCAAACGATCAGTCCTGTAACGCCCAGCCCGGTCAAGGCGCAGATATACAACTGCGTACCGGACACGGCTTTGCCGGCCATCTGGAACGTGGTGTCCCAGCCCAGCTGGTACGACACGATCCCGCCGATCAGCACGGCGGAAATCACCGCCGAGGCGATGAAGCCTTTGTACAAGGCCCCCATGATCGAATTGCTGGAACCCAGCTTAACGAACCAGGTCGCGACGACCGAGGCGATGATGCACACCCCGCCGATGACCAACGGGAACAGCATCATCTGTTCCTGAGCGGCACCGGTAAAGAAGATCGCGGCCAGCAACATGGTCGCAACCACGGTCACGGCGTAGGTTTCGAACAGGTCGGCGGCCATACCGGCGCAATCGCCGACGTTGTCGCCGACGTTGTCCGCGATGACGCCCGCGTTGCGGGGATCGTCTTCCGGGATACCTGCTTCGATCTTACCGACAAGGTCGGAGCCCACATCGGCACCCTTGGTGAAGATGCCGCCTCCCAGACGGGCGAAGATCGAAATCAGCGAAGCGCCGAAGCCGAGGGCCACCAGGGCCTCGAGCACGTGACGCATGCCTTCGGTGGTGGTGGTGTCGATCATCCCGCGCAGCGCCGTGTAATACCCGGCGACGCCCAACAGGGCCAGACCGACCACCAGCATGCCGGTGACGGCGCCAGCCTTGAACGCAATGTTCAAGCCACCGGCCAGTCCCTGGGACTGAGCGGCTTCGGCCGTGCGCACGTTGGCGCGAACGGAAACGTTCATGCCGATATAGCCGGCCGCACCCGACAGGATGGCTCCAATGAAATAACCAACTGCGACGGTCATACCCAGTTTCAGACCGAGCAGGATGCCGATCACCGCCCCGACCACGGCAATGGTGGTGTATTGGCGGTTCAAATAAGCAGCGGCCCCTTCCTGGATCGCAAGGGCGATTTCCTGCATTTTCGCGTTGCCGGCCGGGGCCGACAGAACGGAGCGCACAGCATACGCCCCGTACAGCAGCGCCAGGACACCGCAGGCAATAACCAAGGTGTAAAGCGACATTATTCAGATACCCTTTTCATGGATGTTGATAACGCCGCCTGGACTAATCTCCCCTATCCCACTGGCGGCGCCAAAGATTGTTATTTGGCTTTATTTTTTTAGCCTTGGGATCAATCGGTCAAACGACCGAAAGCCTTTGGAACATAAGCAAAGTCTAAAGGCAAAAGCAACCGCCGATCAGGGGCGGTTGCTCCGGCCAAGACCCACCATGAGGGTTACTTCGGGGGGGTATCTACGACCGACTGAATCAGGACGTTCTGGACCACGTGTTTGCCCAGGACCATGTCGGCCCGCATCTTTAGCCGCTGCTGCAGGATCGCCAGGTTCAGCTGATCCTGTTCCTTCAACATGCGCGGGATAAAGGTATGCAGGTCCTTGAAGAACGCATCCTTCAGAACCGGCGTCATCTTACGAACTTCGTCGTAATGATCTTCGTTCCAGACTTCCAATTTCAGCTCGAACTGGAAGTTTCCGAGCACCTTGGAATCGCCCAACACGTTGATCAATAAGGGAGTCATCTCGACAAACTTGGCGTCGCCCTTGGTCGGCTTCTTCGGCTTGGCTTCTTCGGCATGCGGGTTGGCGAAGGGGCCCAACTCCATCCATTTCATCACGCCGACCGCACCGCCAAGAATGCAGATCAGGACAATAAAGCCGACAAAGATCTTCTTCATGCTTTCTGCTTTCGCCTGTCGTTCTTTCTGTTCAGTCCCTGCGGCCATTATGCAGGCCTATCGGCTCGGCGCAACGGACCTGCGGCCCCTGGTCAGGGGCCGGTCATAAATGTCGGTACCCCCCGGCTCCGACCTCCAAGTCCTGGCCATTCCGGTCGATCACGCGGACCCCGCTACCTTCGACTACTGATCCGATTCGGGTAACGTCGATGTCGGTCCGCGCCGAAGCATTCAGAATTTCCCGCGCCGCCCCCGGTGGCGCCGTGAATACCAATTCGTAGTCGTCCCCACCGGAAACGACCGTGGTAATCAGCGTCGGATAGGCCGCGAGCGCCGCCAAGGCCGCCGCCGACAGCGGCAGATCCGCGACCTTGATTTCAATCCCGACACCGGATGTTTCGGCGATATGCCCGGCATCCGCGACCAATCCGTCAGAGACATCGGCGCAGGCCGTGGCCAATCCGATCAACTTGCGGCCCAGCAAACATCGCGGCCTAGGGCGGTCATATCGCCCACGAAGGAAAGCATTTCCCTGATCATCGGCCAATTTTCGCCCATCACGGGCGACCAGCAGGCCCAAGGCCGCATCACCGATGGTGCCTGAAACATAAACGTCGTCGCCGACCCGCGCGCCGGAGCGCAACAAGGCCTGGCCGCTCGGCACCGTCCCCATCGCGGTGATCGACAGTGTCAGGGGGCCATCGGTCGAAACCGTGTCGCCGCCCAACAGGAAGATGCCGTGCAGGGCCTGCGCCGCCGCCAAGCCATCGGTGAAGGATTCCAGCCATACCCCGGTGATCGACTTGGGCGCGGCCAGGGCCAGGGTATAGGCCAGGGGCTTGGCCCCCATGGCCGCCAAGTCGGACAAATTGACGCCCAGCACCTTCTGCCCCAGGTCTTCGGCCGGCCCGTCGGCCAGGAAGTGGCGGCCCGCGACCAGGGCGTCGGTGGTCACCACCAACTGTTCGCCTTTCGCAACGGTCAAGATTCCCGCGTCATCCAAAAGGCGCAGGGCCTCGGCCCGGCCCAGGGTCAAGGGGCGGAAATAAGTCTCGATCAGGCCGAATTCACCCAGGGCCTGCGGATCGTTACTGTTGCTCATTTCGTCGGCCGTCCTCTTTCCCAGAAAACAGCATCAGGCAGCCGGTCAGGAAAACTCCGTCGGGCGCAGTTCACGGCCCAAATGATCGAGCAACCCGTTGACCAGCGCCGGTTCGCGCCCATCGAAAAAGGCATCGGCCACGTCGACGTATTCCTTGATCACGACGACCGCCGGAACCTGGTGCCGATGGGCCATTTCGAACACCGCCGCGCGCAGCACGGCACGCAGCAGGGTTTCCAAGGTTTCGACCGTATGGGGATGGTTCAGCGCCATCTTCAGATAGCGATCGATGCTGGCCATGTCGCCGTTTACGCCCGCGACCAGCTCTTTCAGCAGGTCCTGATCCGGCGGCGTGAAGGCATCGTCCTCGCCATGTTCGCCCTCGCCTTCGATGGCGGCGGACGACCAGCGCTCGGCCATGATGTCGGTCAACACGGCGTCGGCCTGGGCCCCGGCCAAATCCATTTCATACAATGCCTGAACAGCAGCCAGACGGGCCGCGCTCAACGGCGCGGAACGGGTCGCGGTCATGGTTTTATGCTCCCCCAAAGCGATGTTTGACGTCGATCATCGCCAAACAGGCGCGGGCGGCTTCAGCGCCCTTGTTCTTACCCTTCGGATCGGCGCGGACTTCCGCCTGCGCCCCGTTCTCACAGGTCAGGATGCCGAACCCGATTGCCAGGCCGTCGTTCATGGTCAGGTCCATGATGGCCCGGCTGGCTTCGTTGCAGATGTGGTCGTAATGGCTGGTTTCGCCCCGGATGACGCAGCCAAAGGCCAGATAGCCGTCATGCCCGCCGCCGTTCGGGCCGAGGGCCGCATGGCGGATCGCCGCCGGGATTTCGAACACGCCGGGCACTTCCAGGCGATCGATCTGATATCCGGCTTCCTCGATCAACGGCGTGGCGCCGGCGATCAGGCCGTCCGTGAACTGCGCGTAATAGCGGGATTCAACGATCAGAACCCGCCCCGTGCGGGCCGCGGCGGCGCTCATGAGGCACTCCGTTCGATGCCTTGGCGGCCGACGATGGTCAGGCCATGGCCTTCCAGGCCGATCACGGTCTTTTCCGAATTGGTCAGCAAAATCATTTCCTTGATACCCAGGTCCGTCAGGATCTGCGCGCCGACACCGTAGTCGCGGAGCTGACCGGACGGCTTTTCGCCCTCACCCAGCTTGGCCTTGACCCGGTCGGACAGACTGGTCGGCATGGGTTCGCGGATCAGCACGATAACGCCACGGCCCATTTCGCCGATGATCTCCATCGAGCGCTGCAACTGGCCGTCGGCCCCACGCGAGCTATCGCCCAAAACGTCTTCCAACACGTTCAAGGCATGCATGCGCACGGGCACGGGCCCGCCTGCGGTCACGTCGCCTTTGATCAGGGCGATGTGCTCGGCATAGGCCACGGTGTTGCGATAGATCGCCATGGTGAAGTCGCCGCCGTGGCGGCTTTCGAATGGCGTTTCCAAGATCTTCGTGACCAAACGGTCGTTCTGACGGCGATAGGCAATCAGATCGGCAATGGTCGCGATCTTCAGATCGTGGTGCTGCGCGAATTCGACCAGGTCCGGCAGCCGCGCCATGGTGCCGTCGTCGTTCATGATCTCGCAGATCACCCCGGCGGGGTTCAACCCGGCCAGACGCGCAACGTCCACGGCGGCTTCCGTGTGCCCGGCACGAACCAGGGTACCGCCGTCGCGGGCTTCGAGCGGGAAGATATGACCCGGTGTGGCGATGTCCGCCGCACCCCGCGCCGGATCGATGGCGACGGAAATGGTCCGCGCCCGGTCCGAGGCGGAAATCCCCGTGGTCACGCCTTCGCGGGCTTCGATTGAGACAGTAAAGGCCGTCTGGTGCCGGGACGAATTGGTCCGGCTCATATGCGGCAGGTTCAGCTTTTCGACCCGGTCGCGGGTCAACGCCAAACAGATCAGGCCGCGCCCAAAGCGCGCCATGAAATTGATCGCGTCCGGCGTGGCCATCTGGGCCGGAATGACCAGATCGCCCTCGTTCTCGCGTTCTTCGTCATCGACCAGAATGAACATCCGGCCGTTTCGGGCATCCTCGATGATGTCCTCGATCGGCGAAAGGACGCCGTCGTATGCGTTAACGTCTTGTAATTTCAAGGAGCTTTACCCTGCGCTTGCAACAGGCGCGCAACATAGCGCGCCAGCATATCGATTTCCAGATTCACCGCGCCGCCGACGGCCAAGCCGCCCAGCGTCGTCTGGTCCTGGGTATGGGGGATAATGTTGACGGTAAAGTCGTTGCCATCGACCGTGTTGACGGTCAGGGACACGCCATCAATGGTGATCGACCCCTTGGCCGCGATATAGGGCGACAGGCTGTCCGGCGCGCGGAACGTCAGCTTCAGGGACTCGCCCTCGGCCTCGCGTCCGACCAGTTCCCCCATGCCGTCGACATGCCCGGACACGATATGCCCGCCCAGCTCGTCCCCGGCCTTGAGCGCGCGTTCGAGATTGACCGAAGCACCTTCGGCCCAATTGCCCAGCACGGTCAAACGCCGGGTCTCGCCCGAGGCTTCGAAAGCCAGCCAACCCGGGCCTTTTTCGACCACGGTCAGGCAGCAGCCGGAACAAGCGACAGAGGCCCCGATGGCGATATCGGTGGTATCGAAGGCCGTTTCGATCTCAAGACGGCCGTCATCCGTATGCTCGATGGCGCGGACCCGGCCGACGTCGGTGATGATTCCAGTAAACATGCCTGTTTCTTACGCCGGTCGGGGATGAACCGCCAGCATTTCCAAGACATCTTCGCCGATAACTTCGACGGACAGCCGCTCCAGGCGCAAAGCATCGGCCATTCGGGCCGTGGACAGGCCCGCGATGGCGGGCAGACCGTCGCCGCCGACGATCACCGGAGCATGGAACCAGGCGATGCGGTCGATCAATCCGGCCTTGAGAAAACTGGCCGCGACGGTGCCGCCGCCTTCGATCAACAGGCGGGTGATCCCCTGCTCCGCCAGCTTGGCGAGGACGGCTGCTGGATCCGGTCGCCCATTCGCATCACCCTCAACCTTAAAGGTCGAAAATCCTTCTTTCGCAGGTGGTTGCGAATCGGACTTGGGTCCGGACATCAACCAGACAGGCGGGTCTCCGGCGGCCTTGTACAGCTTGCTCTGAGCAGATAGGCCGCTGGCCATCACCACCCGCACCGGCGAGCGGCCGGTCATTCCCGGCAGGCGACAGGTCAGATCGGGATCGTCCGCCGTCACCGTGCCGCCGCCGACCAGGATGGCATCGGCCTGTGCGCGCATCAGATGGCCGCGCTCGCGCGCTTGCGGGCCGGTCAACCATTTGCTGTCGCCATTGGCGACGGCGATGCGGCCGTCCAGGCTGGACGCAACTTTCAGGGTCACCAGGGGTCGGTTTTCGGAAACGCTTTTGAAGAACCCGGCGTTGACCTCCGCCGCCTTGGCTTCGAACAGGCCAGTATCGACCGTCAGCCCCGCTGCGCGCAGATCCTTGATGCCCTGCCCCGCGACCTTGGCGAAGGGATCGACCACGGCGACGACCACGCGGGTCACCCCGGCGGCAATCAGGGCTTCGGTGCAGGGCCCGGTTTTGCCCGTATGGCAACAAGGTTCCAGCGTGACATACGCCGTGGCCCCGTTGGCCAGGGCTCCGGCGCGCCTCAGGGCTTCGGTTTCGGCATGAGGGCGTCCGCCCGGCTGGGTCCAGCCCCGCCCGACGATGCGCCCGCCGCCGGTTATGCCGCCATCCAGGTCCGGGCGGACCAGGACGCAACCGACCGCCGGATTGGGCGCGACATTGCCCAATCCGCGCCGGGCAAGGCCAAGGGCCGCGCCCATGAAACGCCGATCGTTCTGGGTGAACGGGTTAGTCGTCTTCACCGCCCAGGTTCTCGACGAAAGCCTCGAAATCCTTGGCTTCGCGGAAGTTGCGGTAGACCGAGGCGAAGCGCACGTAAGCGACCTGATCCAGGTTGGCCAGGTTTTCCATGACCATTTCGCCGATCACCTTGGACGGGATTTCGTTCTCGCCCAGGGTTTCCAAACGACGCTGTATTGAGTTGACGATGCGCTCTATCCGGTCTTCGTCGACGGGGCGCTTGCGCAACGCTATCCGCAAGGATTTCAGCAGCTTTTCGCGGTCGAAGGCCATCTTCTCGCCGTCCTTCTTTACCACGACCAGTTCACGCAGTTGGACCCGCTCAAACGTTGTCCAGCGCGCGCCGCAGGCCGGGCAGAAGCGGCGGCGGCGAACAGCCGAGCCGTCTTCCGTCGGCCGGGAGTCCTTCACCTGAGAGTCTTCATGTCCGCAGAATGGGCACCGCATCGGTCTATCTCCCCTATATTTTGTGCTGTTCTAACCGCCCGGTTCTAAACAAGCCGTTACTATTTCAGAGATTGCCGTAAATCGGGAAGTCGCTGCACAGCTTGCCGACAGCCTCGCCCGCGGCCTTTTCCGCCGCCGAGTTGTCGTCGGGATTAGCGGCCAGGCCGTCCAGCACGTCGGCGATCAGGTTGCCGATCTGCTTGAATTCGGCCACGCCGAAGCCGCGCGTGGTGCCCGCCGGGGAGCCCAGGCGGATGCCCGAGGTCACGGTCGGCTTTTCCGGATCGAACGGGACGCCGTTCTTGTTACAGGTCATGCGGGCGTTTTCCATGGCGTCCTCGGCCTTGACGCCGGTCAGACCCTTGGACCGCAGATCGACCAGCATCAGATGCGTGTCGGTCCCGCCCGCGACGATGTCGAAGCCGCGGCTGATCAGGGTATCGGCCAGGGCGGCGGCGTTATCGACGACGCGCTGGGAATAGTCCTTGAACTCAGGGCGCAGCGCTTCGCCGAAGGCCACGGCCTTGGCGGCGATGACATGCATCAGCGGACCGCCTTGCAGGCCCGGGAACACCGCTGAATTGACCTTTTTGGCGATCGCTTCGTCGTTGGTCAGGATCATGCCGCCGCGCGGGCCGCGCAGGGTTTTATGCGTGGTCGTGGTTGCGATATCGGCATAGGGGAACGGGCTCGGGTGCACCCCGGCGGCGACCAGGCCCGCAAAATGGGCCATGTCGACCATCATCAGCGCGCCGACCTTGTCGCAGATTTCCCGGAACTTGGGGAAATCCAGGGTGCGCGGATAGGCCGAGCCACCGGCGATGATGACCTTGGGCTTATGCTCCATGGCCAGTTCCTCGACCTCGTCGAAATCGACGCGGGCGTCCTGCTTGCGCACGCCGTACTGCACGGCGTCGAACCATTTGCCGGACATTGCGGGCGGCGCACCGTGGGTCAGGTGACCGCCGGCGGCCAGGGACATGCCCATGATGGTGTCGCCCGGCTTGACCAGGGCCAGCATGACGGCGCCGTTGGCCTGTGCGCCGGAATGAGGCTGCACGTTGGCGAAGCCGCAGTTGAACAGCTTCCTGGCGCGCTCGATGGCCAGGGTTTCCGCCACGTCGACGTATTCACAGCCGCCGTAATAGCGCTTACCCGGATAGCCTTCGGCGTACTTGTTGGTCATCACGCCGCCCTGGGCTTCCATCACCGCGCGGGACACGATGTTTTCCGAGGCGATCAGTTCGATCTTGTCCTGCTGACGCTTCAGTTCCGAACGCTCGGCGCCATAAAGCTCCGGGTCGGTTTCGGACAGCGGGGCTTCGAAGAAACGGTTCAGGGACGGATCGGCGTACTTCGTCATGATTTCAACAGTCCTCAGGATCAGTGATGGCGCCTTCGATCCTGCCGACGGCGCCTTGTACTTTGACGGAAAGTCCGGGGCGGCAGTTACGCCGGATCGGACAGTTTGTTTACCCGGCGGCCGTGGCGGCCCCCTTCAAATTCGGTTTCCAGGAACAGCTTCAGGCAGTCCTTGGCGGTTTCGATGCCGATCATCCGGCCACCGAAGCAGATCACGTTGGCGTCGTTGTGCTGACGGCACATGCGGGCGCCCAGGGCATCGTGGATCAACGCGGCGCGAACTTCGGGGTAGCGGTTGGCGGCGATCGAAATGCCGATGCCGGAGCCGCAAACCAGAACACCCTGCTCCGCCCGGCCGTCCTTGATAGCCTTGGCCATCGCGTAGCCGAAATCCGGGTAATCAACGGAATCTTCGGAGTTGGTTCCCAGGTCCAGGACCTCATGGCCCATGTAGGCAAGCTGCTTGAGCAACTCGGATTTCAAATCAAAGCCCGCGTGATCGCAGGCGATGGCGATGGGTTTGGTGCTCAAGGCGTTCACCTAGTGTCTAGAGGCTACGTGTCTGGAGGCTGCGTTCGTCCGGCGGCAGTGATACCACATCTCGATTCATGCCGCCACACGAACACAAGGGATTTACAGGCTTCCAAATGTTGGAAACGGCCCGGAAAATCAAGCGTGGAATTGTCAGGCGACAAATGGCCTTAGGCCAGGAGGTCCGTGCGTCCGGGGCGCTTGGCTTCGCCGGACAGGATTTCGGCCCGCCGCTTGCGCAGAACGTATTTCAGCTTCCGGGCCGCCAAGCGCTTGATCATGGTCTGTGAATATTTCGCGTCACAGATCGAAATAACCTCGACCCCCGATCGCGGATCGATGGCGACGACGCGCATATAGCGCCCTTGCGGGTGCAACTCGAACAGCACTTCCGGCAAGTATACGTCGTCTTTCCCGGCCATGGGCGGGGCCTTTCCCTGGTTTCACCGCCCGAGGAACAAAGGCCGTCGGCCCCTGCCCCGCTACATGTTTCGGCGGTACTGACCACCCGCGTCGAACAAAGCGTCGGTGATCTGACCCAGGGAACACGATTTCACGGCCTGCATCAAGGCGGCGAAGATGTTCCCATCGCTGCGCGCCGCTGCCTTCAGGTCGGCCAAGGCGGCCTCGGCGGCGGCTTTGTTGCCATCCTGGAACGTCCGCAACCGCCCGATTTGGTTGCGCTTTTCGTCGTCGGACGAACGTTGCAGCGGCGGTTCGGCCAGGTTCGAGTCCTGGTTCGGGTTCAGGAAGGTATTCACCCCGACGATCGGCAGGGTGCCGTCGTGCTTCAGGGTTTCGTAGTAGAGCGATTCTTCCTGGATCTTGCCCCGCTGATAGCCGGTTTCCATGGCCCCCAGCACACCTCCGCGCTCGGAAATGCGCTCGAATTCCTGCAGCACGGCCTCTTCCACCAGGTCGGTCAGTTCCTCGATCACGAACGAGCCCTGGATCGGGTTCTCGTTCTTGGACAGGCCCCATTCCTTGTTGATGATCATCTGCACGGCCAGGGCCCGACGCAGGCTGTCTTCAGTCGGGGTGGTGAAGGCCTCGTCGAAGGCGTTGGTGTGCAGGGAATTGCAGTTGTCATAGACCGCGATCAACGCCTGCAGCGTCGTGCGGATGTCGTTGAAATCCATCTCCTGGGCGTGCAGCGAGCGGCCCGAGGTCTGGATGTGGTATTTCAGCTTCTGCGACCGTTCGTTGGCGCCGTAGCGTTCGCGCATGGCCACGGCCCAGATGCGCCGGGCGACCCGGCCCATCACCGTGTATTCCGGGTCCATCCCGTTGGAGAAGAAGAACGACAGGTTCGGCGCGAAGTCGTCGATCTTCATCCCGCGCGCCAGATAGGCTTCGACGAAGGTAAAACCGTTGGCGAGGGTAAAGGCCAATTGCGAGATCGGGTTCGCGCCTGCTTCGGCGATGTGATAGCCGGAGATCGAGACGGAATAGAAGTTCCGTACCCGGTGCTCGACGAAATAGGCCTGGATATCGGCCATCATCCGGAGTGCGAATTCGGTCGAGAAGATGCAGGTATTCTGCCCCTGGTCTTCCTTCAGGATGTCGGCCTGCACCGTGCCGCGGACGTTGGCGAGCGTCCAGGCGCGGATGTCCGCCGCTTCGGCATCGTCGGGGGCGCGGCCCTTCTCGGCCTCGAACTTGGCCGTCTGCTGATTGATCGCGGTGTTCAGGAACATCGCCAGGATCGTCGGCGCGGGGCCGTTGATGGTCATCGAAACCGAGGTATTGGGCGCGCAGAGGTCGAAGCCGTCATAAAGCTCCTGCATGTCCTCCAGCGTCGCCACGGAAACGCCGGAGTTTCCGACCTTGCCGTAGATATCGGGGCGCTCGTCCGGGTCGTAGCCGTAAAGCGTCACGGAATCGAAGGCCGTGGACAGACGCTTGGCCGGGGAATCCTTGGACAAATACTTGAACCGGGCGTTGGTCCGCTTGGGATCGCCCTCGCCCGCGAACATGCGGGTCGGGTCTTCCTCAGCCCGTTTGAACGGGAACCCCCCCGCCGTGAACGGGAAATAGCCGGGCAGGTTTTCGCGCATCAGCCATTTCAGCAATTCGCCGTGGTCTTCGTATTTCGGCAGGCTGACGCGGCGGATCAGGTTGCCGGACAGGGTCTTGCGGGTCAGCTCGTTGCGGATTTCGCGGTCGCGGACGGTGACCACCAGTTCGTCCCCGGAATAAGCCTCGCGAATGCCAGGCCAGGCGTCGAGCAGGCCATGGGCCTCGGCGCTCAGCTCCTTGGTTTTTGATTCAACAAGGGCCTGTACGTCGTTGTTCGTCTTGCCGTTTTCACCCAGCATGCGGGCCGTTTCCGAAACCTGCTGCCGCGCCCGCGCGATGCGTGCCTGCTCGTCGGCCTGGGCAAGATAGCCACGCACTTCGCCCGCGATATCGGCCAAGTAGCGCTGCCGTTCCGGCGGCACGATGGCCGACCCCGGCTCCGACGCGCGGACCGTGACCCTGGGCAGCGTCTGCGGCAGGGCCGGAAAGCCCTTGTCGGCGATCAGCTCGACCAGTTCCTGATAGACGGCGGTCACGCCCGCGTCGTTGAAGCGCGAGGCGATGGCCCCGAACACCGGCATGTCTTCCGGCTGGGCGCCAAATTCCTCGCGGTTGCGCTGAACCTGCTTGCGCACGTCGCGCAGCGCGTCCATCGCGCCCTTGCGATCCATCTTGTTGATCACGATCACGTCGGCGAAATCCAGCATGTCGATTTTCTCGAGCTGGCTGGCCGCGCCGAATTCCGGCGTCATGACGTAGATCGACAGATCGCAGAACGGCACGATCCCGGCATCGCCCTGCCCGATCCCGGGCGTCTCCACGATCACGATCTCTGCCCCGGCGGCCTTGGTCGCGGCGATAATGTCGGATAGCGCCGGCGGCACCTCGGTCCGGGCATCGCGTGTCGCGAGCGAGCGGAAGAACACATTGGGCGCGTTGTTGGCATTCATGCGGATGCGGTCGCCGAGCAAGGCCCCGCCCGTCTTTCGCCGGGTCGGATCGACGGCGATCACCGCGATCTCCGGCTCGTCTGAGCCAAAGCGGAAACGCCGCACGATCTCATCGGTCAGGGACGATTTACCCGCCCCGCCGGTCCCGGTGATGCCGATGACCGGCACGGTGTCGCGACCGGCCGCCGTCTCGCGGATGTCAGCCAGCATCTCAACCGGCAAGCGGCCGTCTTCGATCGCGGTGACGATCCGCGCCAACTCCGCTGGGTTTCCAGCCTTCAATCCACCTAAGTCATTGGGCAGGTCGCCGGACAGGTCACGCCGGGCGCGCTGGATCATATCCGCGATCATGCCCTGCAGGCCCAGCTTGCGCCCGTCCTCGGGCGAATAGACGCGGGTCACGCCGTAGGCTTCCAGGTCATGGACCTCGGCCGAAACGATAACCCCGCCGCCCCCGCCGAAGACGGCGATGTCCGGGCGGCCCCGCTCGCGCAGCAGGTCGATCATGTATTTGAAGTATTCAACGTGCCCGCCCTGATAGGACGATACGGCGATGCCGTGGGCGTCTTCCTGAATGGCGGCGGTGACGACCTCGTCGACCGAGCGATTGTGACCCAGGTGAATGACCTCGGCCCCCTGCGCCTGCAGGATGCGGCGCATGATGTTGATCGAGGCGTCGTGGCCATCGAACAGGCTGGCGGCGGTCACGAAACGGACCGGTTGCAGCGGCCCCTTGCTACGGTCGTCCAGGCCCTTTTGCGGCCCGGCGGTAGTTCTATCGTCCGGCACGGTGATGTTCCCGTTTCCCAAGTTATTTGATTATCGGTTCTTCAAGTTTCCGTTTACGTAAACGTAAAGCATATGCCGGAGGGCGTAAAGCCCGCATTCCGGGGAAAGTTGCATCGAAACGACAGGAGATGCGTTGACTTTCCAACGATCAGCGAGGATTTTGACAGGCCTATTCCTGCCCTAAGGCAATCGCCGCCGGGGCCAGATTTTCAACCGGAACAACGCCCGTGCCCTCTTTTCCCCGCAAGCGCATGCGCCGCAATCGGCGCGAACCCTGGATCCGCCGCCTCGTCGCCGAGAACACCCTGACCGCCGCGGACCTGATCTGGCCCGTGTTCGTGGTTGAGGGCGAAAACCAGCGCCAACCGATCCCGTCCATGCCGGGCGTCGACCGGCTGTCGGTCGATCTGCTTGCCGAAGCCGTGGCCGAGGCCCGCGCCCTGGGAATTCCCGCCGTAGCGCTGTTTCCCTACACCGATGAGACCCTGAAGACGCCGGATGCCCGCGAGGCCTACAACCCGGACAATCTGGTGTGCCGCGCCGTGCGCGCCGCCAAGGCCGCCTGCCCCGACGTCGGCGTGATCTGCGACGTCGCCCTGGACCCGTTCAATTCCGACGGCCACGACGGCTTGGTCCAGGATGGGGTCATTCTCAACGACGAAACGATCGAACTTTTGGTCAAGCAGTCCCTGGTTCAAGCCGAGGCCGGCTGCGACATCATCGCGCCGTCCGACATGATGGACGGACGTGTCGCCGCGATCCGCGACGGGCTGGACGCGGCGGGCCATCGCGACGTTGCGATCATGGCCTATGCGGCCAAGTATGCCTCGGGCTTTTACGGCCCGTTCCGCGACGCCATCGGCTCCAAGGGGGCCCTGAAGGGCGACAAGGCGACGTACCAAATGAACCCCGCCAACATCGACGAAGCCATGTGGGAAGTCGCCATGGACGTCGAGGAAGGGGCCGACATGATCATGGTCAAACCGGGCCTGCCCTACCTGGACGTCGTACGGATGGTGAAGGAAAAATTCCAGATGCCGACCTTTGCCTACAACGTGTCGGGCGAGTACGCGATGCTGCGCGGCGCCGGTGACGCGGGTTGGCTGGATTACAACAAGGTCGCGGTGGAAACGATGATGTCGTTCAAGCGCGCGGGCGCCGACGGCATCCTGACCTATTCCGCCCTGGACGTGGCGCGCCTGATCAAGGAAGGCTGACACGAAAAAGGCGGGGCAAATGCCCCGCCTCAATCTCGCCAGTTGGCGCGCGGATCAGAGACGCGCGCTGATATTCAGCAGACGGTGCACATCGAGCACTACCATCAATTCACCCTTCAAACGGTAGACGCCGTTCGAAAACTCCCGCCACAGCGCGTCGAGCGTGGCCGGATTGCGTTCGTAAATTTCGTTGGACAGGCTGACCACGTCACCGATGCTGTCGACCAGCAAGGTATACAGTTCGTGGTCCTGTTCGACCGTGACCGCCATGGCATTGGCCGAGCTATCCTTGTTCGCGGGCAGACCCAAGCGAACCCGAACGTCGATCACGGTGACAATGCGGCCACGCAGGTTGATCGAGCCCCGCACTTCCGGCGGTGCCAGAGGAATGGAGGCGATCCGGTCCGGCGACAGGATGTCTTGGACCATCAGCACGGGAATGCCGAACAGCTGTTTCTTGACCCGGAAGGTCACGAAATCGTCCAGGTCCTCGCCCGGGTGGGTCGCCAGATCGCGATTGTCCGCTTCGCGCAGCGCACGGGACGAATTCACAGCCTGAACTTCGGTCATCGTCGAAACTCCCAGTAAAGCGCCGGAAAGGAATGGAAAACCGCCCCCCGGCAGGTGTTGTGGCTGCATAGTAAGCGGTGGATCAGCGACTTTGCAATACAGACGAAAGGTATGGATAGGGGGCCGGAAAAGCCCCTAACTTCAAACCAGTGGCATCAAGCCTCGAGCCAGGCCGCGATCAAGTCCAGCTGGTCATCGGCCATCAATGCCGGGGCATGGCCGACACCGGGGATTTCATGAGCGGTCACGGCAGGCCCCCGCGACTGCATTTCCGCCAGGGTTTCCGCCCGCAAAAGGTCGGATTGGGCGCCCCGAATGACGGTAACCGGACATTGCACCGCATCCCAAAACGGCCAAAGCACCATGTCTTCGCCGATCACTTGCGCGAACGGTTGAGCGATAGCGGGGTCGTATTTCAGCTCGACCCGTCCGGCGGCGTTGGTTTTCAGGCTATGGCGGGCCAAATGCCCCCATTGTTCGTCGGTCAAGGGGCCGAACGGCGCATGGACGCGGCGCAGATAGGCCTCGCCCTCGGCCATATCAGCGAAATCGGGCGTGCTCCCGACATAGGCGGCAATCCGTTGCAGGGATTCCTTGGTCAGGACAGGCCCGGCGTCGTTCATCAACAAGCGTTCGACCGGTGTATTGGCCGTGGCGGCGGCGAACATGCCCAACAGCGCGCCCATCGACGTCCCCAGCCAAGCGACCTTGTCGACGTTCAGGCGTGCGATCAGGGCCGTCAAATCGGCCAAATACTGAGGTGTCGCGTAGAGCGCCGGATTGAGCAGGCGGTCGCTTTCGCCCCGTCCGACGATATCCGGGCAAACGACCCGCCAGCGGTCTGAGAAACGTTCGGCAACGGCATCGAAATCGCGCCCGTTGCGCGTCAATCCATGCACGCAAAGAAGGACCGGCGCGTCGGCCGGCCCCCACTCCCAATAGACAACTTTGTGGAACGCACCGGCGGCGGAGAGCCCCAGGAAGGATTTTCGTTCCATGGGTACCCTCCCCGCCTTCGATGCGTTAGATCACGCCGCGTTCGCGCAGACCGGCGATATCGTCCTCGGACATGTCCAGAAGCTCGTTGAGAACTTCGTCGACATGCTGGCCCAGGACCGGCGGCGCATAGCGGTAATCGACCTTGGATTCCGAGAACTTCAGCGGGCTGGCCACCATCTTGACCGGCGCGGTGCCGGTTTTCGGATGGGGCATGTCCAACTGCATGCCGCGGGCGATGAACTGCGGATCGGAGAACACCTGATCCAGGCGGTTGATCGGGCCGCAGCTGACGTTGTTCTTTTCCAACTCGGTCAGCCAGAATTCCGACGGCTTGGCGGCGATGATCGGCTTCAACAGGCCGACGATCTCTTCGCGGTTGCTGACGCGCTTGTCGTTGGTGGCGTAACGCGGGTCTTCGGCCAGATGCTCGCAGCCGGCAACTTTGCAGAACCGCTGGAACTGCCCGTCGTTGCCAACGGCCAGGATGATGTCGCCATCGGCGGTCGCGAAGGCCTGGTACGGCACGATGTTCGGATGAGCGTTGCCCAGGCGCGGCGGGTTCTGGCCGGTCGCCAGGAAGTTGGCGCCCTGGATCGACAGGATGGCCGCCGTGGTGTCGAGCATACCGATGTCGATGTGCTGGCCTTTGCCGGTGACTTCACGATGACGCAGCGCGGCGTTGATGCCGACGGCGGCGTACATGCCCGCGATCAGGTCGGAGATCGGAATACCGGCCTTCTGCGGGCCCTCGTCCGGCTCGCCGGGGACGCTCATGAAGCCGCCCATGCCCTGGATCAGCACGTCATAGCCCGGACGGTTGGCATACGGGCCGGTGTGGCCGAAGCCGGTGACCGAGCAATAAACCAGGCCCGGGTTGTCGTCTTTCAGCTGATCATAGCCCAGGCCGTATTTGGCCAGACCGCCGGTCTTGAAGTTTTCGACCAGCACGTCGGACTTGGCGATCATCTTCTTGGCGATCTCGATGCCTTCCGGCTTGGTCAGGTCCAGGGTGATCGAGCGCTTGTTGCGGTTGGCGCAGGTGAAATAAGCGCTCTGGTCCGTGTCCTTGCCCTCGCCGTCCTTCAGGTACGGCGGCGCGAAACCGCGCGTGTCGTCGCCCTTGCCGGGAATTTCAACCTTGATCACGTCGGCGCCCAGGTCGCCGAGGATCTGCGTGCAGGAAGGGCCAGCCAGAATGCGGGTCAGATCGAAAACCCGAAGGCCGCTCAGGGGTCCGGACATGTCATGTTCCTTTTGTTGATGGCGCCTGGTCGTTTCTTGATCTTTGTGACGGCGCGGGAGATCCGTATGGCGGGATTGTATAGCGGCAAGGCCGCTCCCCCGCAATGTGGCGGGGGGAAAATTTCAGCATGCCGATTAGCAACGGAAAACCCTGCACAAACACCGATCAAGGGTGTAGAACTTGCGCTTCCTCGAACCCCCTAAAACTCATTCGAATTTTCGAGTTGGAAATCGCATTGCCATGAACGTAACCATCGACACCATCCGCGATGCCGCCCGCGTGCTTGAGGGCCAGCTTGTGCGCACCCCCGCCATGGCGGCGCGCCACCTGTCGCGTCTGAGCGGCGCCGACGTTTTCGTGAAATTGGAAAACCTGCAGATCACCGGCTCGTTCAAGGTTCGGGGCGCCGGGGTCAAGCTTGAAAGCCTGACGCCTGAGGAGCGGTCCCGTGGCGTGGTCGCGGCCTCGGCCGGCAACCATGCCCAAGGCGTTGCCTTTCACGCCGGCCGCCTGGGGATCGAAGCTGTTATCTTCATGCCCGAAGGCACGCCGTTCACCAAGGTCGGCCGCACGGAAGCCCTGGGCGCCAAGGTTGAACTGAAGGGTGCTGATTTCCACGCCGCCCGCGAAGCCGCCCTGGCCCATGCCGAGGAAACGGGCATGTTGTTTATCGCGCCGTTCGACGATGAACACGTGATCGCCGGACAAGGCACGGCGGCGCTGGAGTTTCTTGAAGACGCGCCGGACCTGGATGTTTTGATGGTTCCGATCGGCGGCGGCGGATTGATGGCCGGTTGCGCTATCGCGGCCAAGGCCCTGAATCCTAAGATCGAGCTGATCGGCGCACAGACGGCGATCTATCCGTCGATGGCCATGGCGCTGAAGGGTGAACCCTTCACCGGCAACGGCGGCATCACCATCGCCGACGGCATCGCGGTCAAATCGCCCGGCGAACTGACCACCCCGATCATCGCCGAGCATGTCTCTGACGTCGCGGTATTGAGCGAAGACGAATTGGAAGAAGCGGTCCTGACCCTGGCCGACGGCCAGCGGATCGTCGCCGAGGGCGCGGGCGGCGCGGGTGTCGCGGCCTTGCTCGCCTCGGGCGATAAATACGCCGGGCGGCGGGTCGGCATCGTGATTTCCGGCGGTAACATCGATTCCCGGCTGTTGTCGAACGTATTGCTGCGCGGCTTGGTCCGCGGCGGCCGTATGGTCAGCCTGCGCATCGGCATGAGCGACCGGCCGGGCATGCTGTCCGAGGTTTCGGGCCTGATCGGCGGCTTGGGCGGAAATATTCTCGAGGTCTATCACCAGCGCCTGTTCTTCGACGGTCCGATCAAGGACACCGAATTGGACGTGGTGATCGAAACGGTCGACGTCGAACACGTGCGCGCCATCGTCAAGGCCCTGTGCAACGCCGGGTTCAACACGCGCGTGCTGTCCGCCGATCTCGACTGATTACATCCGATAAACCAGCAACCGGGTCTGGCGGCGGTCATCGACCTCGACGATCTGGTCCGCTGTGACGCCCGGGACTTCGAAGCTGTTCGAAACGAACAGGCTGCCGGGCTTCATCTCGGTCTTGGCCTTGTCGTACAGGCGCTCCATCGGCACCGGCGACAGGAAACAATAAACCATGTCGACCCCGCTCAAATCCGCGCGCCATAGGGATTTGAAATGCAGGGTCAGGTTCCCGCGCGGCTGCACCAACAGGCGCAATCGGCTGATCGCATAAACCAAAGGCGCCGTTTCATAGCCGTCGAAGCGTGCGTCCGGGCGGGCCTGGGCCACGTGCCAAAGAGTTCCGCCCAAGCCGCTACCCAAGTCGGCCATGCGGATATTTTCGCCCTTCGGCAATAGGTGCTCAACCGCGCGCCAGGTGGTAGCGTTGGTCAGGTAGAGAGGAACCCCCTCGCCCACGGCATTCCAGTACAGCGCCAGCAAGACGACAAAGACGACCGGAAACACCCAAGTCGGCGGTTGCAGGCCCAAGGCCACCCAAAGCAACACCGGGGCCGCGGCCTGCACCGGCAGCCACCACCGCGCCAGACGCATGGGTAAGGTCGCCAGGGCCGCCGCACAGCCCCAAATGATGCACAGCGTCGCCGGCGGCGCGGGCCAACCGGCCTGGCGCAGCAACGCCATGGCGATGATCGTCACGACCCCGCCGAAAAGCTGTGCGGCCACCGCACGGGCGATGGGAAAACTAAGCAGAAACGGAGGGTTATCCCTGCTCACTTAACCCACGATAAGAGCTTTGAAAATACAGCAGCGGGGATTTATCGCGGTCGACCACGACCTCTTCAACGCGCCCGACGACGATTCGGTGATCGCCGCCGTCATGGACCGCATGGGTCCGGCACGACAACGATGCCATCGCGCCCGCGATCACCGGCGCGCCGGTCGCCCCGACGACATGGACAACGCCATGCATGTCAAAGGTCTGCGGACCGGCGAAGGCATTCGAGACATCTCGTTGATCATCGGCCAGCACGTTGACCGCAAAGCCCCCGTCGGGCTGCGTGAAACAGGCAATGCAGCCGGTGCGATTGTCGAGGCTGACCAGGATCAGCGGCGGGTCCAGCGACAACGAGCAAAAGGCGCTTACGGTGACGCCCACGGGCCCGCGTTCGTCACCCGGCGCGGTGACGACGGTCACGCCGGATGCGAAGCAACTCAACGCGTTTCTGAATGCATTCTGATCAACCATGATGGACGGTCTGCCACTCCCCCAGGACTGCGCACGAAAATGTGTGAACGCGCTCTTGAATACGTTGCCGGGGGAAGCTCTGGCAAGCCTTTCCGGGTTTCCGGTGTTTTTAACGTTAACCGCCAGACTGGATTATAAAATTACACCTATTGGCGATGGCGTTCGGTGACGAGAAATGCTTGTCTTTTGGGATGATAGGGCGATAGCTTTTGTTCGGTGCGCCAAATGCCGGACACAAGGCACGCGCGCCCGGTTGTGGCTCTTGGAGACTGCTGAATGCTTTTCATCGTCGGCTCATTGATTGTGATTGTTGCCGTGTTTGGCGCCTATGGCGTTCACGGCAGCTACGGCGTGCTTTGGCAGCCCCTGGAATTCATCATCATCTTCGGTGGCGCGATCGGTGCATTCATCACCGGTAACCCGAAACCGGTGATCAAGGGCGTCATGGGGTCGTTCAAAACCCTGATGAAAGGCCCCACCTACACTCGCGAACACTACGAAGAGCTTCTCGGCTGCCTCTATTCGGTCTTCCGTCTGGCCAAGACCAAAGGCGATCTGGCGCTGGAAGCGCATGTCGAAAAACCGGATGAAAGCACCCTGTTTTCGAACTTCCCGCTGTTCCACCACGATCATCACGCGGTTGAGTTCCTGTGCGACTACCTGCGCCTTCTGACCTTGGGGGCCTCCAACCCGCACGAAATCGAATCGGTCATGGAAGCGGAGCTGGAAAAGCACCACGAAGAGCTTCATGCCGTCGGCGCGGCTTGGCAGAACATGGCTGACGCGACCCCGGCCCTTGGTATCGTCGCGGCCGTGTTGGGCGTTATCGTGACGATGGGGTCGATCACCGAGCCGCCTGAAGTCCTGGGTAACCTGATCGGCGCGGCGCTGGTCGGTACGTTCTCGGGTATTTTGTTCTCGTACGGCTTCATGGCGCCGATCGCCTCGTCCCTCAACAACACCTACGCGTCCGATTCCGCCTACCTGAACTGCATCCGGGTGGCCTTGATCGGGCACATGCAGGGATATGCCCCGCAGGTTTCTGTCGAATTCGCACGCAAGACCCTGAGCCACGGCGTGCGGCCGACCTTTGCCGAGGTCGAAGAAATGGTGACCAACCTGCCGGCTGCGTCGTAAGGGCACCCTGCCCGACGGAATGCAGACGGTAACGGAACGGACCCCATAGGAAAGGCCTGATGGCAGAAGAAGCGGCCAAACAACCGATCATTATCAAGAAGGTCAAGAAGGGTGGCCATGGCCACCATGGTGGCGCGTGGAAAATCGCCTATGCCGACTTCGTGACCGCGATGATGGCCTTCTTCCTGCTGTTGTGGTTGTTGAATTCGGTCACCCAAGAATCCCTGGAAGGTATTTCGAACTTCTTCGCCCCGATCTCGACATCGCAAACGACGAGCGGCGCAGGCGACATCCTGCAGGGCAAGACGATGAGCGAGGAAGGCGTAGCGCAAAGCGCCACCGCCCGCGACAGCGTGACCATGGACCTGCCGCCGCCGAAGGCCGGCACCGGCGGCGACCTGTCCCAGGGCGAAGCCGAGTCCAAATCCAAGGACACCCCGACCGACGAGGATATCCAGGCTCAGGCCGCGCGTAAGGAACAGGAAGCCTTCGAAGAGGCCAAGGACGACCTGGAGAAGCAGCTGGAAAGCGTCCCTCAGATGCGCCAGTTGAAGAACAGCCTGCTGGTCGACAACACGCCGGAAGGCCTGCGCATTCAGCTGATCGACCGAGACGGGCTGGCCATGTTCCCGTCCGGCAGCTCGAAAATGTTCCTGCATACCGAGCGTCTGCTTGAAGTCGTGTCAAAAGTCATCTTGTCGATGCCGCAGGACATCTCGATCTCCGGCCATACGGATGCGACCCCGTTCTCCGGCCAGGATTACGGCAACTGGGAGCTATCATCCGACCGCGCCAATGCGGCCCGGCGCGAGCTGGAGCATTTCGGCGTGCCGGATAAGCGGATCAAGCGCGTGGTCGGCAAGGCGGCGACGGACCCGTTGATCGCCGAAGACCCCAAGCATCCGTCCAACCGACGGCTGTCGATCATCCTTCTGCGCGGCACGGGCAAGGCTGCCGACAAGGCCAAGGCCCAGGAAAAGGCCAAAAAGGAACGCGAGAACGAAGCGCTGCCCGGCCTGAATGAAATCCGCCGACAGCAGCAACAGGGCGCGCCTGCTCAACCGGCGCCGCAACCAGCGCCGCAGCCCGCCCCGCAAAGCGGTCCCGCGCCGGCGCAACCGGCACTCCCGCAGTTGCCCGGGATCAACCTTGAAATTCAGGGTAATATTGCGCCAGAGTAATTGCCCTGAGGGTCCGGCACCGGATGCCCGGCCCAGGGTCGGATAAGGCACGCCATGCGGCATAAACCCATTTCGGACGCGCGGTTCTTTTTCGCCACGGCGCCCCTGCCCTGTCCCTATCTGCCGGACCGCGTCGAACGCCGCGTCGTGACGGAGCTTTTCGGGCGCGACGCGACCAAGCTGCACGACCAGTTGTCTTATGCCGGATTCCGTCGGTCGCACGGCATTGTTTATGCCCCGGCCTGTCCGGGCTGCGACGCCTGCAAGGCGGTGCGGATCGTGGTCGACGGCTTCAAGCCGCGCACGTCGATGAAGCGCATCCAGAAAGCAAACGCGGACCTGACGGCGCGGATGGTCTCGCCCATCGCGACCCAGGAACAATACCGTCTGTTCCAACGGTATCAGCGCTCGCGCCATTCCGGCGGCGACATGTCGAAAATGGATTACCTGGATTATCAGGCGCTGATCGAAGACACGCCGATCGAAACCTTCCTCGCGACCTTCCGCGACGAAGACGGCACCTTGACCGGCACCATGCTCTGCGACCGGGTCAACGACGGCCTGTCGGCGGTCTACAGCTTCTTCGACCCGGAACAGCCGCGCCGCGGCATGGGCACCCATATGATCCTATGGATGCTCGAAGAGGCTAAGCGACAGGGCCTGCCCTATGTCTACCTGGGCTTCTGGATCGAGGGCTGTAACAAGATGTCCTACAAGGCGCGCTTCCGCCCGCTCGAGGTTCATACGTCCGAAGGATGGATGGGCTTCGAAGAATTCACGGGCGAAGTAGAGCCCGACGCCTCCTCCTAAGCCAATCAATCCTTACCGAACGTCCCGGACCGGGGGAACCCCTTGGGCACATTCAGGCCCGCCTGGGCGCGTTTGCCGACCCAGGGCTGATATTCAGTTTCCGTGCGCGTGCCGCCCGACCGCCAGGTCAGGCCCTCGGCGAAGCGCATGGTCGTGACGTCGGCCAGACCGCCCTTGTTATAGCGCTGCAGAATCACGCCCTTGCCGCGCGTCATTTCCGGCAGCTCTTCCATCCGGAAGATCAGCAGCTTGCGGTTCTCGCCGACCACGGCGACGCCGTCGGCGCCCTCCATGATTTCGCACATCACCGCCGCTTCCTCGCCGGTACCCAGGTTCAACACCTGTTTGCCGTTCTTGGTCTGGGCGACCAGTTCGTCCGATGGCACGATGAAGCCCCGCCCCTTGTCCGAGGCGACGATGTATTTCTTTCCGGCCTCGAACGTCGTCAGCGAGATCGGATCATGCCCGTTGGGGATATCGACCATCAGGCGCACCGGCTCGCCATGGCCGCGTCCACCCGGCAACTTGTCGCCCGCCAAGGTGTAGAACCGCCCGTTGGTCGCGAACACCAGGAATTTATCCGTGGTCTGGCCATGGACCATGAACTTCAGGTTGTCGCCTTCCTTGAATTTAACCTCGGTCGACGGATCGGCATGGCCCTTGAGGGCACGGATCCAGCCTTTTTCCGACAGGACGACGGTGATCGGCTCTTTCTCGACCATGGCGTCCAGCGGCACCACGACGACGGATGGCGGACCGGCGATTTCCGTGCGCCGCGCACCGATCTCGGTCTTCTGACCAAAGGCCTTCTTAAGATCGGCAATTTCCGTCGTAATCGCCTGCCAGCGTTCGCCTTCGTTGTTCAGCAGCTGTTGAATGGCGCTGCGCTCGCTCAACAGGTCGTCGTTTTCGCGCCGAATCTCCATTTCTTCCAGCTTGCGCAGTTGGCGCAAACGCATATCCAGGATGGCGTTGGCTTGAACCTCTGTCAGGTCGAAGCGCTTCATCATCACCATCTTCGGGTCGTCTTCCTCGCGGATGATCTTGATGACTTCGTCCAGGTTCAGGAACGCGACCAGCAAGCCGCCCAGGATTTCCAGGCGGCGCTCGATCTTTTCCAGGCGGAACTTCTTGCGCCGGACCAGCACCACATGGCGGTGGTCGAGATAGGCCTGCAACACGTCGCGGAGCGACATCACGCCGGGCGTGTTGTTGGCGTCCAGCACGTTCATGTTCAGGTTGAAGCGGATTTCCAGGTCGGTTTCCCGGAACAGATGCTCCATCAGGGTTTCGGCATCGACGGCGCGGTTCTTCGGCTCCAGTACGATGCGCACCTGATCGGTCGATTCATCGCGAATGTCCTGCAGGATCGGCAGTTTCTTGCTGACGATCAGGTCCGCGATCCGCTCGATCAGCTTGGCTTTTTGGATTTGATACGGGATTTCGGTGATGACGATCTCGTACTGGCCGCGGCCCTGATCCTCGATCTCCCAGCGGGCGCGCAGGCGGAACGCGCCCCGCCCGGTCTTATAGGCCTCGACCACGGCCTCGCGGTCTTCGACCAATACGCCGCCGGTCGGGAAATCCGGCCCCGGAATGAAATCGACCAGCTTGTCGAAGGTTGCGTTCGGATGCTTGATCAGATGGGTCAGCGCGTCGCAGATCTCGCCCACGTTATGGGGCGGAATGTTGGTCGCCATGCCGACCGCGATACCCGTGGCGCCGTTGGCCAACAGGTTCGGAAAATTCGACGGCAGGACGATCGGTTCTTCTTCTTCGCCGTCGTAGGTGGAACGGAAGTCGACCGTGTCCTCGTCGATCCCGTCCAACAATGCCGCCGCGACGGCCGTCAGACGCGATTCCGTGTATCGCATGGCCGCGGCATTATCGCCGTCGATGTTGCCGAAGTTGCCCTGCCCGTCGATCAACGGATAGCGGACCGAGAAATCCTGGGCCAGACGGACCAGGGCGTCATAAATCGCCTGGTCGCCATGGGGGTGATATTTACCCATGACGTCGCCGACCACACGGGCGCATTTCTTGTATCCCGCGGCCGGGTCAAGCTTCAGCAGCCGCATTGCGTACAGCAGCCGCCGGTGCACGGGCTTCAAACCGTCGCGCACATCCGGCAGCGAGCGCGACACGATGGTCGACAGCGCATAGGCCAGATAGCGTTGGCTCAGGGCCTCGGACAACGGGGTGTCGCGGATTTCGCCACCAAAGTCTCCGGGGGGCGTGATCGCGGTCATGACTGAATCCTTGATATCCTGGGGTTTCCGCCCATTTGGGGGGCGACCATAGGGCACTTATACCAAATATGGTGCGATGCGAAAGGGGGCGACGGCCCCTTCACGGCCTTTGTCCGGCTATTTTTTCGCCTGGAAACGCTCGATCAGGCGTTCGCGCGCGGGCAACCGCCCGCCCCGGCTGTCGAAGGCGTGGGTTTCCAGGAAAAAACCGGTCAGGCGCAGACCCGCGACGACCTCTTCCGCCGTCTCGGCGGCCCCGCTTCCCAGCAAGAACGGCGGCAATGGCAACAACCGATCGTGGTAGGGCCGCCCGGCGGCAGTCGAGACCGCCCGCCCCGTCTTGGGCGAAACGTACGTCAGGTCTTCCGTATCGCCCGTGGCGGCACAAGCCGTGAGGTCGAGGCCGAAGCCAAGCTCGCCCAGCACGCCGACTTCCCATTTCACATAGGCCGAGCCGACGTGGGGATCGTCCAGCACGGTCATCAAGCCGGCCAAGCCGTGGAAAATCGCGGGGTGTTCCTCGCCCTCGGGCAACAGGGCCTCGGTCACGGCGCAGGCCGAGGACAAGGCCGCCAGCCCGTCCGGACAGTCCAACAGGGTCGCCGCCGGGGCCTCGATCACTTCCGTCGTCAGGGTGCCAAGATGCTCCGGCAGGCGCCCGCGCCAGGACAGGGACACAAGATTGCCGACCTGCAGGCCGCCGCGCTTGCGGCGCCCCGCCCCGCCCCGGACCAATCCGGCCTGACGGCCGCGGGTTTCGGTCAGGGCGCTGACGATCAGGGCGTTTTCGCCGTGACGGCGGGTGGCGAGAATGTAACCACGGTCATGCCATTCCATGGTCGAGGTCCCCGGCTAAAGCCTCAGGCGTCGAAATCCAGGCCCCATTCGGCATAGCGTTCCCGGTCTTCCTGCCATTTGCCGCGCACCTTGACGTGGATGAACAGATGGACCGGATGGCCGAACATCTCCTGAAGTTCCAGGCGCGCGGCGGCGCCGATCTTCTTGACCATGCTGCCGTGCTTACCCAGGACGATGCCCTTCTGGCTGTCGCGTTCGACATAGATCACTTGATGAACCCGGGCGGAGCCGTCTTCCTGTTGCTCCCAATCCTCGGTTTCCACGGTCATCTTGTAGGGAAGCTCCTGATGCAGTTCCAGGAACAGCTTTTCGCGGGTCACCTCGGCGGCCAGCAGGCGCGCGGGCATGTCCGAGATTTCGTCCTCGGGGAACAGCCAGGGGCCTTCAGGCACAATATCGGCGAAAACCTTGGTCAGCGTATTCACACCGTCGCCGGTCTGGGCCGAGACCATGAAACATTCCGAGAAAATACCCGTATCCATCAGCTTCTGCGCCAGGGCCAGCAACACTGGCTTGGCGACCAGATCGATCTTGTTGAGGATCAGGAACGCCTTGCGCCCGTCCGCGGCCAGCTTGTCGATGATCGCCTGGGCCCGGGCATCGATCCCGGCCTTGGCGTCGATCAGCAGGGCGACGGCGTCCGCATCCTGCGCGCCGGACCAAGCGGCGGCGACCATGGCGCGGTCCAGACGGCGCTTCGGCTCGAAGATCCCCGGGGTATCGACCAGGATGACCTGGGCCGAGCCCTCGATGAAGATGCCGAGCACGCGGGTGCGGGTCGTCTGCACCTTGGGGGAAACAATGGACACCTTGGCCCCGACCAAGCGGTTGACCAGGGTCGATTTGCCGACATTGGGCGCGCCCAGGATGGCGATGAACCCGGCGCGGGTCTTGGCGGTATCGGTCGTCGTCATTTCATTTGCTCCCAGCTATCCAGCATGGCGGCGGCGGCGGCCTGTTCCGCGCCTTGCTTGGCGCCGCCGGTACCAGTCAAAGGCGCCCGCCCCTCGACAGTGACGGTCACGGTAAAGGTCGGCGCGTGGTCCGGTCCCTCTTGCCCCGTGACCTCGTAGACCGGCAACGGCAGGCCCGATTTCTGGCACCGTTCCTGAAGCCGCGTCTTGGCGTCTTTCAGGGGGCCGGTATGGGCATCGGCCAAAGGCGTCCAATGGCGCAGAACGAAGGCTTCGGCCGCTTCATAGCCCGCATCCAGATACATCGCCCCGATCAGGGCCTCGCAAGCATCGGCCAGGATCGACGGATTATCCCGCCCGCCGGTCGCCTTTTCACCCGGAGACAACAGGATCGACGGGGCCAGGTCCAAATCTCGCGCCACGTCCGCCAAGGCTTCCTTGCGGACCAACCCGGTAAACCGGTAGCCGATCTGCCCTTCCGTTTCGTTCGGGAAACGGTCGTACAGCATGGCCGCAACGGCCAAGCCAAGCACCCGGTCACCCAGGAACTCCAAGCGTTCGTTGGAATTCAGGCGATCCTGTTGCCCGGAGGCATGTTTCAAGGCTTGGGTCAGCAGCGCCGGGTCGGCGAACCGATGGCCCAGCCGTTCCTGGAGGGCCGAAAGCCGCTTTGCGTTGTTTCCGCCGCTCATTCAATACCCTGGAAGATGCGGTCGAACCGCACCGTCGACGGCCATTCCCAGGGTTGCCACATCGTCCCCTTGGTCGAGAAGAACAGGAACTCGGCGCGGCCGACCAGGTTTTCGGCCGGAATGAAGCCGACATCGCTATAGCGGGAATCATTCGACCGGTCGCGGTTGTCGCCCATGCCGAAGTACATCCCCGCCGGAACCTTGTAGACCCGGGTGTTGTCCATCGGGTCGTTATCGGATTCTTCCAGGATGTAGTGCTTCACACCGTTGGGCAGGGTCTCGACGAAGCGCGGCACGCGGCGGGTGGTGCCGAAATCGTCGGTCGAAACGAAGTCTTCGACGCGCTCGCGGGTCACCGGCTTGCCGTTGATGTGCAGAATGCCGCCTTTGACCTGAATTTCATCGCCGGGCAGGCCGATGATGCGTTTGATGAAATCGGTCTTGTTGTCAGTCGGTAGCTTGAACACGACCACATCGCCCCGCTCCGGCACGTCCTCGAAGACCCGCCCGGAAATCAGCGGCAGCGAAAACGGCAGCGAGTGCTTGGAATAGCCGTAGGAAAACTTGGAAACGAACAGGTAGTCGCCGATCAGCAACGTCGGCAGCATCGACCCGGACGGAATGTTGAACGGCTCGTAGGCGAAGGTTCGGACCAGCAACGCGATCAGAATCGCGTAGCTCACCGTTTTGATCGTATCCCAGAGACCGCCCGATTTGTCGCCGCTCATTAGCCGTTGTTCCGTCATTTTCCGTGTTTCATTCAGATGCGCCGGATTGAAGTCGGCGGGCGGATGAAACGCGCCTCCGGCTCAAAGGTCAAGCGCCTTGCGGGGTTGGGACCGCAGAAATGATGACCATCGCATGGGCCATCGGGTATTCGTCGGTCTGTGAAACATGCACTTGGGCCGTCATGCCCGGCGGCGTCAGAGAATCCAATCGCGCCTTGGCCCCGCCGGTGATGACCATATAGGGCTGACCCGTCGGCAAATTGGCGACGACCATATCGCGCCAGAACACCCCTTTTCGAAAACCGGTGCCAAGAGCCTTCGAGCAGGCTTCCTTGGCCGCGAAGCTTTGGGCGAAGCTCGATGCGGGGTTCTGGCGGCGAAAGGCTTTGCGCTGCTCACCCTCGGCGAACAAACGCTGCACGAAGCGGTCGCCGAACCGGTCGAGCGTGCGCTCGATCCGCCGTATATCGCAAAGGTCCGTGCCTATTCCGATGATCATGATGGGAACGCCACCGGCTGTTCGGCCCTACCCTTAGGCCGACCGTTCGCCGTTGGCTTCGGCCCGGGCCTGATCCATCAGGGCCCGCATGCGCTTGATGGCGCTTTCCAGGCCACCGAAAATCGCCTCTCCGATCAGGAAATGGCCGATGTTCAGCTCCATGATGCTGGGGATGGCGGCGATCGGGCCGACCGTGTCGAAGGTCAGGCCATGACCGGCATGGCATTCCAGGCCGATTGCCTCGGCATGGGTGGCGGCGTCGATAATCCGCGCCAATTGGCGTTCGCGGTCTTCCGGGGCGGCGTCGCAATAGGCCCCGGTATGCAGTTCCACGACCGGCGCGCCCAGCGCCTTTGCGGCATCGAGTTGCGCGATATCGGCCTCGATGAACAAGGAAACGCGGATACCGGCGGAACCGAGCTCGGCAATGAACGGCTTCAACCCGTCGAACCCGCCGACGGCGTCCAGGCCGCCTTCGGTGGTCCGCTCCTCGCGCTTTTCCGGCACGATGCAGGCTGCATGCGGCTTATGACGCAGGGCAATGCCGAGCATTTCATCGGTCGCGGCCATTTCGAAATTGAGCGGCAGGTCGATCTGATGGGCCAACCGGGCCATATCGTCGTCCGAGATATGGCGGCGATCCTCGCGCAGGTGGGCGGTGATACCGTCGGCCCCGGCCTGGGCCGCGGCCCGAGCGGCGCGCACCGGGTCCGGATGGCCACCGCCCCGCGCGTTGCGGATGGTCGCCACGTGGTCGATGTTGACGCCGAGCCTGAGATATCCGGTCATGAGTTCAGTCCTTGTTGTCTGCCTTGCGGCGATCCGCCCTATCCCCGCGCCCGTTCGACCGAATTGACGGCCGGCGAGGCCCGCAGGGCGGCGATGATGTCGGTCAGGTGCTTCACGTCCCGCACCTCGATATCGATCAGCATGTCGAAGAAATCGGTCGACCGATTGATGATCTTCAGGTTCGAGATATTCCCGTCATTCTTAGCGATCATGGTCGACAGGTCGCCCAGGGACCCCGGCGCGTTGGCGACGGTGACATGAACGCGCCCGGCATGCAGTTCGCGGCTCGCTTCGTCGCGGTTCCAGGATAGATCGAGCCAGCGTTCCGGCTCTTCCGTATAGGTCTCCAGGGTATCGCAATCGATGGTGTGCACGGTTACGCCGCGCCCGGTGGTGACGATGCCGACGATGCGGTCGCCCGGCAGCGGATGGCAGCACCCGGCGAAATGCATGGCCATGCCGGGGATCAAGCCCTGGATCGGCACGCCGCTGTCGTTCTTGTCGCGGTCGCGGCGGCGATTGCGCGCCTCGGCCAGCGGAACGACCGTATCGTCCCCTTCCTTGGCTTTGCGCTTGGCGCCCGGATAGACCGCTTCCAGGACTTCCCGGCCACTGAGATGGCCTAGGCCGACGGCGGCATACAGATCCTCGACCGAGGCCTGTCCGAACTTTTTCAGGGTGCCGGAAATGCCTTTATCCGTAAGGTCGTAATCCGCTTCCTTGAAGTAACGCTGCAGGATCGAGCGGCCGAGTTTTTCGTACTCCTCGCGTTCCTGCAGTCGGATGAACCGGCGAATGCGCGCCCGCGCCTTGCCGGTCACGACGAAGCGTTCCCAGGTCGGGTTCGGCGTCTGTGCCTTGGAGGTTACGATCTCGACCTGATCGCCGTTCCGAAGCTCCGTGCGCAGCGGCATCATCTTTCCGTTGATCTTGGCCCCGACGCAGTGATCTCCGACTTCCGAATGGACTGCATAGGCGAAATCGACCGTGGTCGCCCCACGCGGCAGGTTGATCAAGTCGCCGCGCGGCGTGAAGCAGAACACTTGGTCCTGGAACATTTCCATCTTGGAATGCTCCAGCACTTCTTCCGGATCCGCGGCATGCTCCAGAATGTCCAGCAGTTCGCGCAGCCAACGGTATTGCGTGTGGTCCTGATCAGGGCCGCCCTGTTTGTAGTTCCAATGGGCGGCGACACCGAACTCCGCCACTTCGTGCATCTTCTTGGTCCGGATCTGCAGCTCGATGCGCTGCTGATGCGGGCCGAAAACTCCGGTATGCAGGGACTGATAGCCGTTCGGCTTGGGCATGGAGATGTAGTCTTTGAACCGCCCCGGCACGACCCGGTAAGCGTTATGCGCCACGCCGAGCGCCTTGTAGCAATCCTCGATGCTGTTCACGATGATCCGGAACGCCATGATATCGGACAGCTGCTCGAACCCGACATCATGCTGCTGCATCTTGCGCCAGATCGAATACGGCGACTTCTCCCGCCCCGAGACCTCGGCTGCGATGCCGTTTTCCTTCAGCGTTTCCGAAAGCTCGCCAATGATCTTGGGGACCAGTTCGCCCCCCTGCTCGCGCAGTCGTTCCAGCCGCTTGACGACGGCCCGGCGCGCTTCGGGATTGATCTCGGCGAAGGCCAGGTCTTCAAGCTCGGTCTTGATTTCCTGCATGCCGATGCGTTCGGCCAGCGGCGCATAAATCTCCATGGTTTCCATGGCGATGCGACGGCGCTTTTCTTCCTTCTTGATGTAGTGAAGGGTCCGCATGTTGTGCAGGCGGTCGGCCAACTTGACCAATAGAACGCGAATGTCCTCGGACATCGCCAGAACCAGCTTGCGGAAGTTCTCGGCCTGTTTGGCGCGGTCGGACTGAAACTCGATCCGGGTCAGCTTGGTGACCCCGTCGACCAACTGCGCGACTTCGTTGCCGAAGTGCGAGCGGATATCGTCCATCGTCGCGGGGGTATCTTCGATCGTGTCGTGCAGCAGCGCCGTTTCGATGGTCGCGCTGTCGACCCGGTAACTGGTGAGAATACCGGCGACTTCGATCGGGTGAGAGAAATATGGATCGCCGGAAGCCCGCTTTTGCGAGCCATGGGCCTTCATGGCGAACACGTAGGCGCCATTGATCCCTACCTCGTCCGCGTTCGGATCGTAGGCCTTTACCCGTTCAACAAGTTCGAACTGGCGGATCACCTGAGGGACGCCCTTTGCCCGTTAATACCGGAACGCCGTCCCCCGAATACCCGGAAAAAGCCGGAGACCGCAGGAACTCCGACTTTCCGGCCGGGATTTTGTTATGCCGAGAATGCTTCGGACGAGGACTTAGTCCTCCGGTCCGATCTCCGCATCCTGGAAAACGACGTCTGCGCCCATGGTAGCAGGGTCCGCGTCGTCGTCCACGTCCAAAGTGTCATCGTCGTCAGACGCCGCCGCCGCTTCACCGGCGGAAAGCTGCATGGTTTCCGGGATCGCCGGATCCAGGTCGTCGATGGACTCTTCCATCTGGACGTATTTCTGCATCCCTTTGATCAGGGATTCTTCCAGGTCTTCCAGAGCCACGGTTTCTTCGGCGATTTCACGCAGAGCGACAACCGGGTTCTTGTCGTTGTCGCGATCGACGGACAACGGCGCGCCCGCGGAAATGTGCCGGGCCCGCTGCGCGGCCAGCATCACCAGCTCGAACCGGTTGGGGACTCTGAGAACACAATCTTCGACCGTAACGCGGGCCATACGTAAACCTCCGGGCGGAATGTCAGGAATCTGGTGCCGCTCAAATCGGCGGCGAGCTGTGGGTTATAGGCCTGGGCGCAGGCATTTTCAAGCCTTTCCGCGTGGATTCTCCCCGCCTTTATCAGGCTTTGGAGCGCCACTCCGTGCCCAAATAGCCGTCGGCGTCGGGCATGGTCCGAATATCCTGATCGTCCGGCAGGTCCGCTGCCAGGTCGGTGATGGACCGGTCGAGCACCGGATGACGCCACTCCGGCGCGACATCGCGGATCGGCAAGACCGCGAATGCCCGCAAATGCAGGCGCGGATGCGGAACCTCGAGATCGCCGGTCAGGACCCGATCGCCGAAGGTCAACAGGTCCAGGTCGAGCACGCGGGCGGCGTTTCGTTCGCTGCGGCGACGCCCGAACCGGGTTTCCGTCTCCAGCAACAATGCCATCAAGTCGTGCGGCGCCATGGCCGTTTTCACCGCGACGGCGCCGTTTACATACCAGGGCTGACCCGAGATCGGCACAGGCGCTGTTTCGTACCAGGCCGAACGCGCCACGATCTCCAGATCCGGCTGTTGTGAAAGGCTTTGCAAAGCCGCACCGCAGGTCGCGCGCGGCGGGCCATATTCTTCCGTCGGTAGATTTCCACCGACGCCGATGATGATCGGCGAAATCATGTACGAATCCTTGGAATTCTTGTCGTGAAATGCTTGTGATTCAGGCTGGGGAAGCTAAATTGTTTCATTGTAGATATTGCGTGAATTTTTCACGTTCGATTTCACAAAGGAATTTATCGAAATGGATTTTTATCCCGAAGAACGCGTCGCACTTTTTATCGACGGGTCAAACCTGTATGCCGCCGCACGGGCCTTGAATTTCGATATCGATTACAAGCGCCTGTTGGCCGTGTTTTCGGACAAATGCCGCTTGGTGCGCGCCTTCTACTACACCGCCATGGTTGAGGACCAGGAGTATTCACCAATCCGCCCTCTGGTCGATTGGCTGGACTACAATGGCTACACCATGGTCACCAAACCGACCAAGGAATTCACCGACGCCGCCGGTCGCCGCAAGATCAAAGGCAACATGGATATCGAGTTGGCCATCGATGTGATGGAAATGGCCGAAAACCTGGACCATGTCGTGTTGTTTTCCGGTGATGGCGATTTCCGCCGACTGGTCGATGCCGTGCAGCGCAAAGGCGTACGGGTGAGTGTCGTCTCGACCGTTCGCTCTCAGCCCCCGATGGTCGCAGACGAGCTGCGCCGTCAGGCCGATATCTTCATCGAACTGCAGAGCCTGCAGCAGCAGATTCAGCGCGCCGGCGGACCAACGGGCGGCGCCATGCCGATCGATGACGATGACGACGACTACGATTACGACGACGATGAAGACGAGGCCGAGGTCGAAATCGTATAACGGCCTCATGACCACTTCGTTTCAAGACCCGTCGCGTGATTGCGACCTTTGCCCGCGCTTGGCCGAATTCCGCGCCGAGAACCGCGCGGCCTTCCCCGACTGGCATAATGCGCCCGTCCCCGCCTTTGGTGGCTTGGATGCGCGCCTGCTGATCGTCGGCTTGGCGCCTGGCCTGCGCGGGGCCAATCGCACCGCCCGCCCCTTCACCGGCGACTATGCCGGCGATCTTTTGTATCCAACCCTAAGCGAGTTCGGCTGGGCGCAAGGCAGCTATGGTGCCACGCCGGATGACGGGCTTGAACTGACCGGTTGCCGGATTACCAACGCGGTGCGTTGCGTGCCGCCGCAGAACAAGCCGACCGGACCGGAATGCAATGCCTGCCGCCCCTTTTTGGTCTCGGAAATTCAAGCAATGCCGAATTTACGGGTCATCCTGGCCTTGGGCGGCCTGGCTCACAACAATGTGCTGTCAGCTCTGGGGGAGCGTCGCAAGGATTTCTCCTTCGGCCACGGTAACAGCCAGGTTTTGACAAGCGGTCCCTGGCTGGTCGATAGCTATCATTGCTCGCGCTACAATACGAACACCGGCCGCCTGACCACGGATATGTTCCGTGACGTCTTCGCGAAAATTGCTGACCTGATCGCCACAGGCTGATCCCCCGCCCGCCCCGACGGCAAAGCGCCCCTGGGATCAAGAGCTTGGGGATCAAGAGCTTGGGGAACAAGGGCTTGGCGACAAGCGCTTGTTTGGTTTATCGTTTTCGTGTCGCCCTGGGAACGGGGTGCATCGACGAACGGAGGGACGGGATGACCGCTGAGATCGTCAATCTACGCCAGTACCGCAAGGATCGGCAGCGCCAGGAAAAAGAGCGCGCCGCCGAGCAGAACCGGGCGAAATACGGGCGCGACAAAGTGCAAAAGCGCGAGGATGAGACGAGCCGCGTACGGTCCGAACAGGATCTGGACGGCAAGCGCCTGGACCCCGAAAGCGACAAGCCCGCGGGCTGACTCCCCCTACGACCGATACGACAAGAATCGAAACGGCGCAGGTAGCAACTACCCGCGCCGAACGATCATTCCCAAATCGGAATAAGCGTTATCAGCTCTCTTCCGGCTCCAACAGCCGATGAAGATGGACGATAACGTATTTCATGTTGGCATCGTCGACATTGGTTTGCGACGCCCCACGCCAAGCTGTCAAAGCCTTGGCGTAACTGGGATAGATACCGACGATTTCCAGGTTATCCGGGTCCACGAACTCATGTCCCTGGGGGTCTTTTACCCGGCCACCGAATACGAGATGCAAAAGCGCGTTCGACATGCTCCAAGCCCTTCTTTTTATGACCATCCATCCCAATTGTTATTCCCGAGCTTGCGCTAGCCGCCCGGAGATTTATCCCTAAACTAAAGTCAAAGGTGCGGTCGGGCAACAAGACCGATAGCCAATCGCGCCAAAATTGAGACAGGTTTAAGACGCGCTCCGTCCCATACGGACGCCAATCCGAGAAAGGCATCAAATTCAATGATCGACGCATATTCGTGGCCCACCCCGAACGGCCATAAGGTCCACATCATGCTTGAGGAAACGGGCCTGGAGTATCAGGTGCATCCGATCAACATCCAAAAAGGCGACCAGTTCCAGCCCGAGTTCCTGAAAATCTCGCCGAACAACCGGATTCCGGCCATCATCGATCAGGACGGCCCGGGCGGGAAGCCCTACTCCCTGTTCGAAAGCGGCGCGATTCTCATCTATCTCGCGGAGAAGACGGGCAAGTTCCTACCGACCGATCCGATCGCCCGCTACGACACCCTGCAATGGCTGATGTGGCAGATGGGCGGCGTCGGCCCGATGTTCGGCCAAGCCCACCATTTCCGGGGCTACGCGCCCGAGAAGATTGAGTACGGGATCGAACGCTATACCAAGGAAGCCGGTCGCCTTTACGGCGTGATGGACAAACGCTTGGCGCAGTCCGAATACCTGGCCGGGCCGGAGTACACGATCGCCGACATTGCGACCTTCCCCTGGACGCGCTCGATCGACCGCCAAGGACACTCTCTTGACGACTTCCCGAACGTCAAGCGGTGGTCTGATGCGATCAACGCCCGCCCGGGCGTGCAGCGCGGCGTTCAGGTGTTGGAAGCCGAGCGCGGCCCGCGCAAGGAATTGACCGACGAAGAACGTGCCGTGATGTTCGGCGACAAACAGTTCGCCAAGCGCTAAGGCCTCAAGTACCTGCCAATTTCGATTGCCGCTCGACCTGGGATGTTTCTTAATATCCCAGGTCGGCAATCATCTTCGGGCAGGAGTAACCAATGCTTTTCAAGACTGCGGCAGTCGTAACCCTCTGCTTTTCCGCGCTTGCCTCGCCGGCTCATGCCCAAAGCTTTATGGACAAGCTGAAGAACGCGGCAGGCGCCATCACGGCACCCAGCGGTTCAACCTCGGGAAGCAGCGCAACGTCGCTCGGCACGAACGAGATCATCGCCGGACTGCGCGAAGCCTTGCGTGTCGGCACTGAAAACGTAGTTGGCCAAATCGGCAGCGCCGACGGGTTTAACGCCGATCCCAATATCCATATCCCGCTGCCGCCGGACCTTCAGAAGGTTCAGGGAATTCTGCGTAAATTCGGTCTGTCCGGAATGGCTGACGAGGTCGAACTGAAGCTCAACCGCGCCGCCGAAGCCGCCGCGCCGAAAACGAAAGAGCTTGTCTGGAAAGCCATCAACGACATGACGCTCGAGGATGCGAAACGCATCTACGACGGGCCGGATGATGCCGCCACGTCCTATTTCAAGCGGGTCGCCTCGACCGATCTGACGAACGTCATCAAACCCGTGATCGATAAATCATTGAACGAAGTCGGGGCAATCGCAGCCTATGACCAACTGATGGGGCAATACAAATCCCTGCCCTTGGTGCCCGACGTCAAAGCCGACCTGTCGAACCACGCCACCACGTTGGCGTTGGACGGGCTGTTTTACTATCTGGCCAAGGAAGAAGCCGCCATTCGCCAGAACCCGGCCAAGCGCACCACGGAAATCCTGACCAAGGTTTTCGGCGGCTAGGCGCAGCCCCAAGACGCGATCATCACTTCTTGATGAATTTCACGGCAGCCGTCAGGCGCGGATACGTGCGGTAGCTCGTCGCGCGGTGCCACAACATGCCGTCGAATACGACCAGTCGCGCAGGCCTGGGCGGCAGGCCTTGGATCATGTTGTTGACGATGAATTGGGTCTCGCCGCCTTCATCGATGTCGTATTGGGGCGTGAAATAAAACAGGCAGGTATAAACCTCGCCATCCTGATGGAAATAGGGACGATCGTTCGGAAGAAACAGGTTCACATAGGACCGTTGTAGTTCCAGGCCTTTCAGCCGGTCGAAATTCGACGTCGCGATCTCGGCCAAATACTTGGCCAAGTCCGTGTTGTCGAGTTCAAGAACCATCCCAACCGGCTCCAGGTTCGGTCTGTCTCTTTCGCCGTATTTGAAATGGCTCTTGTGCAACAACAAGTCATAAATCTCGTTGTGTTTGCCTTCTGGCATTACGTCGTCGAACGGAAAGATCATCGGTCTCTCTATCGTGGTCTGAACATCCCGGCCGTTAGGCCGAAGTCGGACGCTTTAGTATCAAGGCTGTAGGCCTTTATACAGCTTTTTGCCCATGCGCCTGCCTCACCTCACCCATAGCGCTGCTGCTTCCAGGGGTCGCCCAGATTGTGATAGCCACGGGTTTCCCAATAGCCGGGAGCGTCCTTTTCCAGGAACGTGATCTGGCGCAGCCACTTGGCGCTTTTCCAGAAATACAGGCTCGGCACCATGGCGCGCGCCGGTCCACCGTGCTCACGCGTCAGCGGCGCGCCGTTCCAGGCATGGACGATCAAAGAGGTATCGGCCAGGAAATGGTCGAGCGGAAGATTCGTCGTATAGCCGTCGTGACTATGCAACACGGCAAAACCCGCAGTATCGCGGAGCCCCGCGGCCTCGGCGATGGTGCGCACGGCGACGCCTTGCCATCGATTATCGAAGGTCGACCAAGACGTAACGCAATGGATATCCGTGGTCAGGTCGACCTGCGGCAGGCGACCGAACTTGTCCCAGTCCAGAGTCAGAGGACGGTCGACGGCGCCGGAGACCTTTAGTTCCCATTGGTCGGTCGGAACCAACGGTTGGTGACCGAGATCGAGAACCGGCCAATCTCTCGACAGGTGCTGACCCGGCGGCAGGCGCCCGCCGCCGTCCGACCTTTTGGTCTGCGGTTGGCGCTTTTCCTGGGCCCAGCGGGTCTTGGTTTCTGTCAGTTTGCTCCCGGGCGGCGTCGCTACTTGGGCTTTCATCTCGCCCAGCACCGATCCGGGGCGACCGGAGAACAGGTCCTTGAACCGATCCTCGCCGTCCCCGCCGGTCATTTCGCCCTACCCTTTGTCCCGCATCAGGCGGGCTTTCTGGCGGCCCCAGTCACGGGCTTTTTCCGTCTCACGCTTGTCGTACTGGCGCTTGCCCTCGGCCAGGGCCAATTGAACCTTGGCGATACCGCGTTTGTTGAAATAGATCGACAGCGGTACCAGCGTCATGCCCTTGCGGTTGACCCCGCCGGTCAGGCGGCCGATCTCGCGCCGATGCAGCAGCAGCTTGCGCTTTCGCTTGGGCTCGTGATTGTTAAGCCCGGCCTGCTCGTACTTCGGGATATCGGCGTTGTAGAGATAAATATCCCCGTCTTCGTCCGCCGCGTAGGCATCGACCAGCGACCCGCGCCCCAGGCGCAGGGATTTAACCTCGGTCCCGGTCAGCATGATACCGGCTTCGACCTCTTCGACGATCGTATAGTCGCGCCGCGCCTTTCGGTTCTGGGCGACGACGTTGCCGGACGGGCCTTTTTTCTTATTTTTCTGTGCCATGAAATAGGGCTCCCGACCGCCGCCTTGCAGCGGTCAGCGCATTCGATCCGCGTCTGCTTAATTCAGCAGGCCCGCGCCGACCATCGCGTCACGCACCTTGGCCTTATTGGCTTCGGAAATTTCGCAGATCGGCAGTCGTGCCTCGGCGGAACACTTGCCCAACAAGGACGCCGCATATTTCACCGGGCCCGGGCTTGTTTCACAGAACATCGCGTTGTGAACCGGCATCAGGCGATCCTGTAGTTCCATGACCTTGGCCATGTCCTGTTCGCGCCAGGCGCGCTGCATATCGGCGCACATTCGGGGTGCGATATTGGCCGTCACGGAGATACAGCCTTGACCGCCCGCGGCCAGGAACGGAACGGCAGTCCCGTCTTCACCCGACAACTGGCAGAAATCGGCGCCGATCGCGACCCGTGTATTGATCGGGCGCGCCAGATCCTGGGTCGCATCCTTAACGCCGACAATGTTCGGCAGCTTAGCCAAACGGGCCATGGTCTCGACGGTCATATCGACGACCGAGCGGCCCGGGATGTTGTAGATGATGACCGGCAGGCCGCCTTCGTCGTGGATCGCCTTGAAATGCTGATACAGGCCTTCCTGGGTCGGCTTGTTGTAATAAGGCGTGACGACCAAAGCCGCGGCGGCGCCGGCGGACTTGGCGTGCTTGGTCAGTTCGATCGCTTCTTTGGTCGAATTGGAGCCCGCGCCGGCGATGACCGGCACCCGGCCGTCAGCGACTTCGATGCACCATTCAGTAACCTGCATGTGCTCTTCGTGGCTTAGCGTCGGCGATTCACCCGTGGTGCCGCACGGAACCAATCCGTCGGAGCCTTCGGTGATCTGCCATTCGACAAAGCTTTTGAAGGCCGATTCGTCCAACGCTCCATCCTTGAAGGGGGTAATCAGCGCAGGGAATGAGCCCTTGAACATAGTTTGATCCTCGATCGAAAAAGACAGCTGTAAAAACGTGCGGACCATAGCCCCCGCCGGGCGCGGCGGCAAGCACCGACGATGCTGCGCCGCAGTGCCACAATTGCGTAGCTTGTTGATCCCCCCGCGAAATCGTATCATCGCCTGCATGACGCGGCGGATTAAAAGGTAAACCATGGTCGAGCCGCCAAGACGAGGAGGCCTTGCGCCATCGGCTGCGTTCCGGTGGATGTCGGCCTTTTGCCTTTGTTTCCTGCTGGCGTTGGCGGTGCCTGCCGTGCATGCGGCATCGAAACCAGCCCCCTCTTCGACCGCTTCTATTATCAAACCCCACGACCTGTCCCTGATGACCAAGGCCTTCACGGCCATGGACCAGGGTAAGTGGACGACCGTCACGTCGATCGAAGCCAAGATCAAAGACCGCTTCGCACGCAAGCTGGTGCGCTGGGCGCGCTATACCTCTTGGTCTGGGCCGGCGGAATTCGACGAACTGGCGACCTTTATCTACGCCAACCCGCAATGGCCGCGCATCCGCCGGATCATCGCCAAGGCCGAAGCCAAATTGTCGGCCACCGGCACCGACGACGACGTTCTGGGCTGGTTCAAGGGACGGCAGCCGATCACGGCGCTGGGCAAGGCACGATACGCCGTGGCGCTGTTGAACCGGGGCAATAAGAACGACGACACCAGAGCAACCGCAATGCTGCGCGACGCCTGGATCAACGGCAACTTCTCCAGCGCCGACGAAAAGCATTTCATGGGCCTGCACTCCAAGCGGCTGCGCACGGCGGATCATATCGCCCGCCTCGACCGTCTGTTGTGGGAAGGCAAGTATTGGGCCGTGAAGCGCCACCTGTGGCGCGTACCCAAGGCATATCAGAAGCTCGGCCTGGCGCGGATTTCCCTGCGCCGACAATTGGGCAATGTCGATGCGCTGGTGGCGCAAGTGCCGCAGAACCTGCAACGCGATCCCGGCCTGATTTTCGAGCGCCTGCGCTGGCGGCGAAAGAAAGGGCTGGATTCCGCCATTGATCTGGCGCGGTTCCTGCCTGCTGACCTGCCCCATCCCGAATTGTGGTGGGAGGAACGCTCGACCCTGGTGCGCCGCGCCTTGCGCAAGGGCTTCATCACCGATGCCTATCGGATCGCCCGCAATCACGGGCTCAGCGAAGGTGCCGACTATGCCGAGGCCGAATGGCTGGCCGGATGGGTCGCCCTGCGCTTCCTGAACGAACCGAAAGTCGCCCTGCAGCACTTCCAGCGCATGTACGCGCGGGTTAACTATCCCATCTCCCTGTCGCGCGGCGCCTATTGGATCGCGCGCAGTTACGATGATTTGAAACAGCCGCAGCGCGCGGCCGAATGGTATGCGCAGGCAGCGTCCTCGCCGACCACCTATTACGGCCAGCTATCGATGGTCCGCGCCAACGCCGACGCCGTGTTGCGCCTGCCGCCCGATCCGGCGCCCGAGCCTGATTTAGCAGATCAGTTCCGTAATCATGAGCTGACCCGCGCCTTTCGCGTCCTGGCTGCCGCCGGGGCCGATAACCTGCTGCGCTCGGTTCTGGATACCTTGCTGGAACGTGCCGACGAACATCCCGGCTGGCGCGTGATGACCGCCGATCTGGCGGCCCAGGTCGAACGCCGCGATTTGGCCGTGCGCGTCGCCAAGCAATCCTTGCGTGATGGGCGGATGATGCCCACCCATGGCTACCCGCAGATCGCGTTGCCCCGCCTTCCCTCGGAATGGAATCTGCAACCGGTCGAGGCCGCCCTTGTCCTGGGCATGATCCGCCAGGAAAGCGCGTTTCGCATCAATGCAGTCAGCCGCGCCAGCGCCCAAGGACTGATGCAATTGATGCCTGCCACGGCCAAGGTCGTAGCCAAGCGCCAAGGCCTTCGGTTCTCCAAAACCAAGCTGGTTACGGACATCAAGTACAACCTGACCCTGGGGCAAACCTATCTGGCCGGGTTGCTGACGGAATTCGACGGCTCCTACGTGCTGTCGATCGCCGGATACAACGCCGGCCCCCACCGCGTGCGCCGCTGGCTGAAGGAATTCGGCGATCCCCGCCAGAAAGAAATCGACGTGATTGATTGGGTCGAAATGATCCCCTTCGACGAAACCCGCAACTATGTTCAGCGGGTCATGGAGAACCTCCATGTCTATCGGTCGCGCTTGTCGGATACGCTCATCGCCTTCGCCCCGCACGCCGATTTGCTGCGCTGATCCGGCCCTGTCCCCGGCCCTGTCCGTCGTTCGTCTCTTTCATCAGACCGTGCCCCCCGCGCCCGTCCGCATCGCTTGACCCCGCCCGCGCCACCCGCCCATAACGGCGATGCGCCGGGTAAGGAGAAGCGAACGATCACGGAAGGATCACCGCCATGCCGAATGAACAACTGACCGATATCGGGGCCTGCGTTTTCGACGCCTACGGCACCCTGTTCGACGTCGCCGCCGCCGCCGCCCATTGCAAGGACGACCTGGGCGATAAGATGGCGCCCCTGGCCGCCATGTGGCGCGACAAGCAACTCGCCTATACCTGGCTGCGCTCCCTGATGGGGGAATACACCGATTTTTGGCGCATCACCCAGGATGGGCTGGATTATTCCCTGGCCACTCTGGGCATTGATGGCGATGGCGCCTTGCGGCAGAAGCTTCTGGACCTGTATTTCAAGCTCGATGCCTATGGCGAGGTTCCCCAAGTGCTCGGGGCCCTGAAAGCCGCCGGGCTGAAGACGGCGATCCTGTCCAACGGATCGCCCGATATGCTCGATGGTGCCGTCGGCAACGCCGGGATCAGCGAAATGCTGGATGACGTCATTTCCGTCCACGACATCGGCATCTACAAGCCGCAGCCCAGTGTTTACCAGATGGCGGTCGATCGACTGGGCGTGCCCGCCGAACGCATCTGTTTCATGTCATCCAACGGCTGGGACGCTCACGGGGCCGCGACCTTCGGGTTCAACGTGGTCTGGGTCAATCGCTTCAAGCAGCCGCAAGAACGCCTGCCCGGAAAGATCGTGACCCAGATCGACGATCTGTCGGCACTTCCCGCGCTGCTTGGTCTCTGACCGCCACACAGGGGCTTGTGCCCGACGCAGGCTTGGATATTCTGACATCGTCATTTCGCCCTTACCGATCAGGCAGGGCCATTCCGCACGACCAATCATCCAAGGAACCGATCGATGCCGTCCTCGCCTGCGTCCGAAGTGCTGACCTTTGCCGATATAGAAGCCGCCGCCCAGGTATTGAAAGGCGTCGCCGTCGTCACTCCCGTACTGGAAAGCCCGTTGCTGAACCAAGCTCTGGGTTTCCGCCTGCGGGTCAAGGCCGAGCCGTTGCAGATCACCGGCTCGTTCAAGTTCCGGGGCGCCTATAACGCCATTTCCCGCATCCCCGAGGCCGAACGCGCCGCCGGGGTCGTTGCCTATTCTTCCGGAAATCATGCCCAGGGCGTCGCGGCGGCAGCCAACATGCTGGGCCTGCCGGCGGTGATTCTGATGCCCAAGGATGCCCCCAAGACCAAGGTCGAACTGACCCGCGCCTGGGGCGCCGAAGTCGCGACCTTCGACCGCTTCACCGAAAGCCGCGAGGAAATGGGCCTGAAGCTGCAGAAAGAACGCGGCGCCACGTTGATCAAACCCTATGACGCACCGCTGATCATGGCTGGGCAAGGCACCCTGGCGGCGGAAGCCATCCGTAAGTGCCAGGACGACGGCTGGTCCCCCGATATCTTCATCAGCCCCGCCGGCGGCGGCGGCTTGATCGCCGGATGTTCGACGGCGGTGCGCCACCTGTCGTCGACGACCGAAGTCTATTCGTCCGAGCCCGCCGGGTTCGACGATACCGCGCGCTCCCTGAAAGCTGGCGAACGCCTGTCCAATGATCCCGAAGCCCGGTCGATTTGCGATGCGCTTTTGGCCCCGGAACCGGGCGAGCTCACGTTTCAGGTCAATTCGGAGCGCCTGACCGGCGGCCTTTGCGTGACCGACGACGAAGCAATGACCGCCATGGCCGTCGCCTTCAAGTATCTGAAGCTGGTCGTTGAACCGGGTGGAGCCGTGGCCCTGGCCGCCGCGATCACCGGCAAGGTCGATTGCAAGGGCAAGAACGTGCTGGTCGTCTGCTCCGGCGGTAATGCCGACCCGGACGTCTACGCCGAGGCCCTGAAGCGGCCATTGGCGATTTAACCCAATTTGCCAAAAGCAAAGGGGCCGCAAGGCCCCTTTTTTATGACTGCTCGGCTAAGTGATTACTCAGCAGGCGCCGGCGTCGGCTTGCCCGGCGGCGTGGCGGGCGGTTTTCCGGAAGCCGGGGTCGTCGCCGAGGAAATCGCCTGTTTCAGCGCATCGACGTCTTTCTTTTCAACCAAACGCTTGCAGTGCCCTTCCAGGAAGGCCCCGTTCTCGATGGCTAGGTCTTCGTGCAGAATATCGCCGATCACCCGGGCTGAACGCGCCAAGGTCACGGAGCGCGCCTTGATCTGGCCGTTGATCGTGCCGTGGACCTGAACGCGGTCGGCGACGATCTCGCCCTTGATGTTGGCCGTTTCGCCGACCAACAGGCTCTTGGTGCGGATATCGCCGTCAATGGTGCCGTCGATCTGGATTTCGCCTTCGGAGCTCAGATCGCCGATGATCCGAAGATCGGCCGAAATAATCGAGGGCCCGGCGGCTTTCGTCGCGGGTTGCTGGCCGTTAGTGGGCTTGCTCGAACCCTTACTTGTCCTTGAAAACATACTTACCTGCCCTGATGAACTTGAGCGGGTTCAACGGCTTGTTGTTGAACACCACCTCATAGTGGAGGTGCGGCCCGGTGCTTCTGCCCGTGCTTCCCAGCAGACCGACCTTTTCATGGAACTTCACTTCCTGCCCGACCTTGACCAACACCTTGCTGAGATGAGCAAAGCGGGTTTTCAGGCCGAAGCCGTGATCGATTTCGATCATCCGGCCATAGCGTCCTTTCCAACCGGCGTGGGTCACCTTACCCGCAGCCGTCGAATAGACCGGCGATTTCATGGGACCACCCAGGTCGACGCCGTAATGGGCGGACCAACGGTTGGTCATCGGGTCTTTCCGCTTACCGAAGCTGGACGTGATGTAATAATTGGTCAGCGGCGCAGCCAACGGCATGCGGCTCATGGATTCCTGCAGCGTCTCCAGACGGTTCAGGTTGCGATCCAGGTTGGCCAATTCCAGCTTCAGGTCACCCGCCGGCTGGCTGTCGGCCTCGACCGGAATATAGGGGCCGCCGACACCGGCCTTTTCGCCTTCGGTATCACCCATCAGGTGATCAGGCTCCATCCCGGCCAGTTCGATGATCTTTTCCAAACCGGCGATCTGGTCGGCCGTGCGCTCGTTCATGCGCTGCACGACTTCGCCTTCGGTCTCCTGCAGTTCCTTCAAGCGCGAGGTCAGCTCTTCGACCCGATTACGCATGCGCGACGAGTCGTTCTGCGCCTTGTTGCGCTCGGTCATGATCAGGTGCAGGTCGCTTTCGACCGCGTTCAGGTTGTCTTTCAGCGCAAAGTTGCGGCTGGACAGGCTGGTCATCTCGTTTTCGAGCGTCGCCAACTGTTCCTTCAAACGCTCGCGCGCACTGATCACCTGCTGGCGCTCGGCATTGGTCAGCTCGAGGCGCCGCGAGACCGAACTCAAATTCCGTTGCAGGGCGGCGTTCTTCTCGACCAGCCCCAACATCAGGGAATGATTTTCTTCCAGGTCCTTGGTGATGGCGGCGAACTTGCGCTGATATTCAGCGACCTCGTTCAGCAGGGAGCGGTATGCAAGCCGCGCGCCCGCGATCTCGTCGTCCTTGGCCTGAAGGATCTGATCGTGCATCAGGAAGCTGACGGAGGTGAAAGAGCTCCAGCACAGGGCAGCGGCGAACACGCCGGAGACAACGATCTGAAAAGGCTGGGAAATTTTGAAATACGACACCTTGCCTTCGGTGCGCATAACCAACTGACGTTCCGGGAAAACGCGATCGACGAGCGCACGAAAACGCTCGGCTTTGCTGACTTCAAAGACTCCCCGTCTGGTCATTCCCCCGCTTTCCTTCCCTCTTTCGGTCGTCGTTACCGCCCCGTTCCGTGCCTATCGGCGGTTTGGCTTGGACGCCTTCGCCGGTTGGCAATCTTGCTTTTTAGGGCCGTTTCCGGCCCGCCGCTGGATCCGGAATGGTACTTTCCCGTCCGAAGGTATAGGTAAGGGGATAGCCGTTCAAGTATCCATTTCCCACCAAAATCCTGCATGCTTGAACGACATCTCCATTTCAACGGCTTGCCCTTGATCTGCATACATAAATAGGCACTCACCACCCTGCCTCGACCCAGGAGAAGTTCTCTGTCTAATCCGTCCTCCCCCATGCCGGTTCGCCCGCCCGCCGGGTCCTTGGAAATGCTGCTTGCCACCTGGTTGTATTGCGGTCTTTCGCCCAAGGCGCCGGGAACCGTCGGCTCGCTCGGCGCCCTGCCGTTCGCCTGGGCCATCCTGCATTTCGGCGGCTGGCCTTGGCTGGCGGCGGTGGCAGTTGCGGTGACAATCATCGGAACCTGGGCGACAGCGGTTGTTTTGCGCCGGACCGAGGTCAAGGACCCGGGCTTCATTGTGATAGATGAGGTCGCCGGGCAATGGATCGCCCTTCTGCCCGCCGGGTTGGACCCTGTTCTATTCGCCTGCGGCTTCGTCGCCTTTCGCCTGTTCGATATCCTGAAGCCCTGGCCGGTCAGCTGGGCGGACCGGCGCGTCGCCGGGGCCTGGGGCGTGATGCTGGACGATCTGTTGGCCGGGGCCTATGCGGCGGCGACGGTCTATGGCATAGGCTACGTTCTGGCCCAAATGTCGGCCTAACGCGAGGAAGCCCCCATGCTAGACAACGAAATCGTCACCCTGGCCCGCCTAGTGGTCGAAACCTATGCCCAACGGGGCCTGACCCTCGCCACGGCGGAAAGTTGCACCGGGGGCCTGATCGCCGGGTCGTTGACGGAAATCGCCGGGTCCTCTGCCGTGGTTGACCGCGGCTTCGTAACCTATTCGAACCAAGCCAAGCAGGACCTCTTGGGCGTTCCGGCGGCGACCCTGGCCGCCCATGGCGCGGTCAGCGAGCAAACGGCGCGGGCCATGGTTTCGGGCGCCCTCGCCCATGCCCCGGTGGATTGCGCGGTGGCGGTGACCGGGATCGCCGGCCCCGGGGGCGGATCGGCGGAAAAGCCGGTCGGCCTCGTCCATTTCGGCGCGGCCCGCCGCGATGGCGAAATTCGCACCGAACACCATGTTTTCCCGGGCGACCGCTCGGCCGTTCGCCGCGCGACGGTTCTGCATGCTTTGGGAATGTTGTTGGATATCGGCGGTTGACGCCGTCCCTCAACGAACCCATATGAGGAAAACCGGCTTCGTTGCCAAACCGATATGGTTTTGGTGTAGAATGCCGATACGGGGCCTTCCCCTAGGGCCCTGACAGCAACAATCATCTATCCTGCAGCCAGCACCCCGAACTTTCTGGTTGTCGACCCCGACCGCATGGGAGTCGCACGTGAGTTTTGGGAAAAGCCTGTTCATCGCCCTGAGTGCCACCGGCACCACCATGGGCGCCGTCGCCATTGCCGGACTGCTGACCAATAGCGGACCGCTGGCGATCGGCCCCGACGCGGAACGGCAGCCGCCCCCGATCGCCCCCGAAGACCAAAGAACCGTGGTGATGGAGCCGGTCCCCCTGGACCCGCGCGGCTATACCCTGACGGGGTCCGAACAGAACGACCTGATCTACGTTTCGGTTGAGATGGTCACCCATCGCAAGGACGACCGGCTGCTGGTCTGCAAGCTGATGCCGCGCCTCAAGGCCGCAATCCTGACCGACCTGGGCCCGCGCCTGCGCGCCCTGACCAGCCTGGCCGACATCGACGAGATCGCCACCAACCAATTCATCCGCCAGCGCTTCGACCATGCCCTTGGGGCCCGTGTGGTCGCCGACGCCAAGGTCAGCTTCCTTCAGAACCGGCGGCAAGGCCGCAGCCCCAATTGCACGGCGGCAGTACACGGCGTATGGCAGACTTGGTTAAGGTCGGGGCCGCTATCACGGCAATAGGTGGTCAGCTTTGCTGGCTGACGGCATGCGATGGATCGGCGCTACCGCCACCGTATAGATCCTGCGCGCGGGCCTCGAAGGCATTGACCATTTTGGTCACGGCTTCGTTGAAGACCACCGAGATCGCCGATTGAAGCAATTTCGAGCGGAATTCGAAATCGACGTAGAAGTCGATATCGCAGGATTGACCGTCTTCCGACGGCACGAAAATCCAATGATTTTTCAGATACTTGAACGGCCCATCCGTATAGGCGACATCAATCCGCTTGGCTTCCCAATCGAGCGCTACGCGCGAGGTGAAGCGTTCGCGGAAAATCTTGAAGCCGATCACCATGTCGGCGATCAGCAGGTCGTCGCGGCGCTCGCGGATGCGGGTCGCCTGACACCAGGGCAGGAACTCAGGATAGCGCCCGACGTCGGCGACCAGATCGAACATCTGGTCCGCCCGATACGGCAGATGGCGGACTTCGGCGTGGGTCGGCATGGCTTGGGCGGCCCCGGCCTTTAGGCCTTGCCCGCCTGGCGGGCGGCCTGCAGCTTGGCGAAATCTTCGCCCGCGTGGTGGCTGGAGCGGGTCAGCGGCGAGGCCGAGACCAACAGGAAGCCCTTGGCTTCGGCCAGACGCTTGTATTCGGCGAATTCCTCGGGCGTGACGAAGCGATCGACCGGCGCATGGCGGGGCGTCGGGGCCAGATATTGGCCGATGGTCAGGAAATCGACCCGCGCCGAGCGCATGTCGTCCATGACCTGAAGGATTTCCTGCCGCGTTTCGCCCAGGCCGACCATGATGCCGGACTTGGTGAACACTTCCGGATCCACGTCCTTGGCCCGGTCGAGAATACGTAGTGAATGATAATAGCGCGCGCCCGGGCGGATGCTCGGATACAGCCGTGGCACCGTTTCCAGATTGTGGTTGAACACATCGGGCTTGGCCTTGACCACGGCTTCGAGCGCGCCCGGCTTGTCGCGGAAGTCGGGGGTCAGAATTTCGATGGTCGTTTCCGGCGTGGTCTCGCGCAGGCGCTCGATGCATTTCACGAACTGCCCTGCCCCGCCGTCGGCCAGATCGTCGCGATCGACCGAGGTGATGACCAGGTGCTTCATCCCCATCTCGCCGGCGGCGATGGCCAGGTTGTCGGGCTCGAACGGATCGACCGCGCCCGGCTTGCCCGTGGCGACATTGCAGAACGCGCAGGCGCGGGTGCAGATATCGCCCAGGATCATCACCGTGGCGTGCTTCTGCGCCCAACATTCACCGATGTTCGGACAGGCCGCTTCCTCGCAGACCGTATTCAGGTTGCGTTCCCGCATCAGCTTGCGGGTTTCGCCATATTCCTTGGAGGTCGGCGCCTTGACCCGGATCCACGCAGGTTTTTTCTGGTGGGGGTTTTCCGGGTTCTTGGCCTTTTCCGGATGGCGCAGCGGGCGGACGTTGTCCTTCATCGGCTCCCTTACCTAACAAAACGGCCAAACAAAACGGGGGGTATCGGGGCAAATCCCCGACAGGCCGTCTGGATTAGAAGTGGATCACCCGACCGTAAGCGTCAAGGACGGATTCATGCATCATTTCCGACAGGGTCGGATGCGGGAACACCGTATGCATGAGTTCTTCCTCGGTCGTTTCCAGGCCCATGGCGATGACGAAGCCCTGGATCAGTTCCGTGACCTCGGCCCCCACCATATGCGCGCCCAGCAACTGGCCGGTCTTTTCGTCGAACACGGTCTTGATCAAACCGTCCGGCTCACCCAACGCAATGGCCTTGCCATTGCCCAGGAACGGGAACCGACCGACCTTGACCTTGTAGCCCTGCTCCTTGGCCTTGGCTTCGGTCAGGCCGACGCTGGCGACCTGCGGGTGGCAATAGGTGCAGCCCGGAATCTGGTTCTTGTCCATGGGGTGGACGTTGGGCAGGCCTGCGATCTTTTCGATGCAGATCACACCCTCGTGCTCGGCCTTATGGGCCAGCATCGGCGGCCCGGCGACGTCGCCGATGGCGTAAACGCCCGGCTCCGCCGTGCGGCCGTATTCGTCGATCACGATGCAGCCCCGGTCGGTTTTGACCTTGGTGTTCTCCAGACCGATGCCTTCGATATTCCCCTGCACGCCGACGGCGGAGATGACCCGGTCGACCTTGATCTCCTGGGTTTTGCCGTCCTTGGTTTCGACCGTGCAGGTCACGTCGTTGGCACCCTTGGTCAGCTTCACGACCTTGGCTTCGGTCATGATCTTGAGACCCGATTTTTCCATCTGCTTGCGGGCGATGCCGGAAATCTCGGCGTCTTCGACCGGCATGATCTGGGTCATAACCTCGACCACCGTCACGTCCGCGCCCAGCGTGTGATAGAAGCTGGCGAATTCGATGCCGATCGCGCCCGAGCCGATGACCAGCAGCTTTTTCGGGAAGATGTCGGGCTTCAGGGCCTCGAAATAGGTCCAGACGAGCTTGCCGTCCGGCTCCAGCCCCGGCAGAGCGCGCGGACGCGCCCCAGTGGCGACGATGATGTGCTTACCGGTCAAATCGGGCAGCGCCTTGCCGTCCAGGCCCATGACGGCAACCTTGCCCCCGCCCTTGAGCGAAGCCGTGCCGTCGATGACCGTAACCTTGTTCTTCTTTAACAGGTGCCCGACGCCGCCGTTCAGCTGCTTGGACACGCCACGCGACCGGGCAATCACCTTTTCAATGTCGAAGGACACGTCCTTGGCGCTAAGCCCATAGGCGTCGGCATGCTGCATGTAGTGATAGATCTCGGCGGAGCGAAGCAGCGCCTTGGTCGGAATGCAGCCCCAGTTCAGGCAGATGCCGCCCAGGTGCTGCTTTTCGACCACGCAGGTTTTGAAGCCCAGCTGCGCCGCGCGGATGGCGGTCACGTAACCGCCGGGACCGCCCCCGATGATGACGACGTCGAACGACGTATCGGCCATGGTTCCTGCCCTCCTCGGCTTACAGCAACAGGCTGATGGGATCCTCGAGGATCGCCTTCAGTTCCTTGATGAACCCGGCCGCCGTGGCGCCGTCGATGCAGCGGTGATCGACCGCCAGGGTCAGCGACATCACCGTGGCCACGGCCAGGGCCCCGTCCTTGACCACCGCGCGCTGTTCGCCCGCGCCGACCGACAGGATCGCCGCCTGCGGCGGGTTGATGATCGAATTGAACGACTTCACCCCGAACATGCCCAGATTGGAGATCGTGAAGGTGCCGCCCTGGAATTCCTCGGGTTGCAGCTTGCCGTCGCGGGCCTTGCCCGCCAGTTCCTTGGCCTTTTCGGAGATACCCGCAAGGCCCAGGCTGCCCGCGTCCTTGATGATCGGCGTGATCAGGCCGCCTTCGATGGCGACGGCGACCGAGACGTCGGCGCGGTTGAACTTCAGGATCGCATCGTCGGTATAGGCGACGTTGACGTCCGGGCAGCGCCGCAAAGCGACCGCCACGGCCTTGATAACAAAGTCGTTAACCGAAATCTTGTAATCCGCGCCGTCGCGCCCGTTCAGATCCTTACGGGCGGCCAACAGCTTGTCGATCTCAACGTCCGCCGAGATGTTGAAATGCGGAATATCGCGGGCCGAGGCCGTCAGGCGCGAGGCGATGACCTTGCGCATGCTGGTGTTCGGCACGGTTTCGAATTCCGGCATGTTGGCGAAGACCGGATCGCTGGCCGTCGGCGTGGCCGGGGCCGCGGGGGCCGCTGCACCGGAGGCAGCCGCAGCAGCAGGCGCCGCACCGGCCTTACCGGTACCGTTGGCGACGGCGGCATCGACATCGCGTTTGACGACGCGACCCTTGGGGCCAGATCCGGCGATGGCCGAGAGGTCCAGGCCTTCCTGACCGGCGATCCGGCGGGCCAGCGGGCTGGCGAACACGCGGTCGCCGGAGGCCGTTGCCACCGGGGCCGGAGCCGCCGTGGGCGCCGGGGCTGCCGCAGCAGGTGCGGGAGCCGCTTCCGCCGTGGCCGGGGCCGCGGCAGGTGCAGGCGCACCAGCCGTATCAGCGCCATCCAGGGCCGAGGCATCCTCGCCGTCTTCCAGCAACAGGGCGATGACCGAGTTCACGGCCACGTCGGCGGTGCCTTCGGCCACAACGATCTTGCCCAGCACGCCTTCATCGACGGCTTCGACCTCCATGGTCGCCTTGTCGGTTTCGATTTCGGCGATCACATCGCCGCTTTCGACGGCATCGCCTTCTTTCTTGTGCCATTTGGCCAGCGTGCCCTCGGTCATTGTCGGGCTGAGGGCCGGCATCAAAATCTTGATCGGCATGTCTTTATCTCCCCGCGCTTAGACGTAGAGCACGGACTTCGCCGCCTCGACCACGTTATGGGCCTTGGGCAGGGCCAGGGCTTCCAGGTTCGCCGCATAGGGCATCGGCACGTCCGCACCGGACACGCGTGTCGGCGGGGCATCCAAATAGTCGAAAGCGTGTTCGACCATCAGCTGGGTGATTTCCGAACCGATGCCGCAGGTCGGCCAACCTTCCTCGACCGTGACGATGCGGTTGGTCTTGCGGACCGAAGCGGCCAGGGTTTCAACATCGATCGGGCGAACCGAGCGCAGGTTGATGACCTCGGCGCTGATGCCTTCAGCAGCCAGTTTTTCCGCCGCTTCCATGCAGATCCCGACCGAAATCGAATAACCGACCAGGGTCACGTCCGTTCCGGCGCGCTCAACCTTGGCCTTGCCGATCGGCAGGGTCCAATCCTCGTCCGCCGGAACCTCGAAGCTCTGGCCGTAAAGGATTTCGTTTTCCAGGAACACGACCGGGTTCGGATCGCGGATCGCGGACTTCAACAGGCCCTTGGCGTCCGCCGCCGACCACGGGGCGACGACCTTGAGGCCCGGGCAATGGGCGTACCACGAGGCATAGCACTGCGAGTGCTGCGCCGCGACGCGCGCCGCCGCCCCGTTGGGGCCACGGAACACGATGGGGCAGCCCATCTGACCGCCCGACATGTACAGCGTCTTGGAGGCGGAGTTGATGATCTGGTCAATGGCCTGCATGGCGAAGTTGAAGGTCATGAATTCGACGATCGGCTTCAATTCCATGAAGGCAGCGCCGACGGCCATACCGGCAAAGCCCTGCTCGGTGATCGGCGTGTCGATCACCCGCTTGTCGCCGAATTCGTCCAGCAACCCTTGGGAAATCTTGTAGGCACCCTGATACTGGGCGACTTCCTCGCCCATCAGGAACACGGCCTCGTCGCGGCGCATTTCCTCGGCCATGGCGGCGTTGAGGGCTTCGCGTACGGTCATGGTCTGCATCGCGCCGGTGTAATCCGGCTCGGCGGCGATGGTCGCGACCGGCGCAGCGGCGGCCGGAGCAGCGGGCGCCGGCGCGGCCGGTGCCGGGGCTTCGGCCTGAGGTTCCGGCGCGGGCGCGGCGGGCGCCGGGGCGGCTTCGGCGGCGGAGGCGTCTTCGCCCTCCTCCACGATCACCGCGATCGGCGTGTTGACGGCGACGCCTTCGGTGCCGTCGGGGACCAGGATCTTGCCGAGGATGCCTTCATCCACGGCCTCGACCTCCATGGTCGCCTTGTCCGTTTCGATTTCCAGCAACACGTCGCCGCTCGCGACCGTGTCACCTTCCTGTTTAAGCCATTTGGCGATCTTGCCTTCGGTCATCGTGGGCGAAAGCGCCGGCAGAAGTACTTGCGTAGCCATGTTTAGGTGTTCCCTTCCAACGGACGTTTTCGATCAGGCTTCGACCAGGACGTCTGTCCACAATTCGGACAGGTCCGGTTCCGGGCTCTGTTGGGCGAACTCGGCGGCCTCATTGGCCAGGGCCTTCACTTCCTTATCAATCGCCTTGAGGTCGTCTTCCGTGACGATCTTGGCGTCCAGCAGCTTATGCGCCAGGGTATCGATGGGATCGTGTTCGCGGCGCACCTTCTGGACCTCTTCCTTTGTCCGGTATTTGGCCGGGTCCGACATGGAATGGCCGCGATAGCGATAGGTCTTCATTTCCAGGATCAGCGGGCCCTTGCCGCTGCGGCAATGAGCCAGCGCCTTTTCGGCGGCTTCCTTGACCGCGATCACGTCCATGCCGTCGACCGAAATGCCCTCGATCCCGTGGGCGAGACCGCGGGTGTGCAGATCAGGGGTCTTGGACGTACGCTCGATCGAGGTGCCCATGCCGTACTTGTTGTTTTCGATCACGTAGATCACCGGCAGGTTCCAGATCGCCGCCATGTTGAAGCTTTCGTAGACCTGGCCCTGGTTGATCGCGCCGTCGCCGAAATAGGCCATGCAGACGCCGCCGTCGCCCTTGTACTTGTGAGCGAAGGCCAAGCCCGTACCGAGCGGTACCTGGGCGCCGACGATGCCGTGACCGCCGAAGAAATTCTTTTCGCGCGAGAACATGTGCATGGACCCGCCCTTACCCTTGGAATAGCCGCCGCGACGACCGGTCAGTTCGGCCATCACGCCCTTGGGATCCATGCCGCAGGCCAGCATGTGGCCGTGATCGCGGTACGAGGTAATGACCGTGTCCTGCGGCTCCGACGCGGCTTGCATGCCGACGACGACCGCTTCCTGGCCGATATAGAGGTGACAGAACCCACCGATCAGCCCCATGCCGTACAGTTGGCCGGCCTTTTCCTCGAACCGGCGGATCAGCAGCATCTCGCGATAGTACTGCTTCAGCTCGTCCGGCGTTGGGCCGGATTTGGACGATTTCGCGGAGGAAGATTTAGCCGGCGATTTCGACGCCGTCTTGGGTGCGCGGGCCATTGGAGACCTCCCTTGGGTGCCTGTTTCCAACCCCAGGGGCCGCCAAAGGCGCAGCCTTTCAGAAACCTCCCAGGGACGGCGGTTCACCGCCGAATTCAGGGGATGATATCTCAAATTCAGGCCGAAAAACAATATAGGTCAGCAACGCTGCTATATTATTAACTCGATTATAGTTTATTGATGGATGAATTGGCCGGATTAGGCCAGTTTTGCACGATCCAACCAGGGCCACAAACAGCCTTCCTGGCCATAAATCCGGTCCAAAAGGCCGTTGTCGCCGACCACGATGGCGACCGACTTCTTCCATCGTTGGATATGCGCGGGCGACCGCCAATAGGTCACTGCATATTCCCGACCGCCGTCCATTTCCTGGACATCATAGCCCAAGTAGCCGGGATTTTCCTCGGCCAAGGCGGCCAGCATGCTGAGCGCCGTCGTCCAAAGTGTAGACGGTGCGCCACCATGCCCTGGGTCAGTGTGCAAGACGACGTAATAGCTGGTTTGGGAACCCGCAGTTCCAGCGGGCCCTACGGCCAGTGGCGCGGCAATCGGAGGCGCTGTCGCCTCGTTCAGCGCCGGAACGAATTCCTGCGCCGGGGCGGCCATTACGCCGCCCGCCCCTGAACCGGCAAGAACCGTTGATCCATTTGCTCCTGCATGAATGTCACGGTCAGCGGTGTTTTACGACCGAACAAACGTTTGACGATCCGCGTCACCTCGATATCGCAGGCATCTTCGAGACGGCGGTGCTTAAGGTTCAATTCCTGGATCAGCTGGCGCAACACCTTGGATTTCCAACCTTGGATCGCCGACGGCGAGGTCCAATAACAGACAGTCGCACCGCGGCCATCGATGGTCCGGCCGGTCTCGAGCCCCAGGAAGCCGTCCTGTTTGGGCGCGATGGAGATCAATTCGTCGATCGCCAGCCGAGCAGAGGAATCAGGCGTGTCCCCATGCGGGGCGATAACGGCGGCGTAATACGGCGGGCGCAGGTTCTCGGACAAAGAGGTCATCGGTTCAGCTCCCCTTCTGGTGCTTGTCCAGGAAGATCACATAATCGCGGTCGAACCCGACGTTCAGCATGACGCGGGCCCGTTCTTCCAACATGTCGAGATCGAGGGACTGCGAACCGAGGAGCGCGACGCGGTGTTCCCACTCTTCACGTTCGGCTTTCAGGTCGTCGGCCATGGCCTGGGCCTCGGCGACTTTTTCCTGAAGCATCAGCAGCGAAGTAACGCCGCGATCGCCGTGCACCGTGTGATAGGCAAAATAAGCGCAAGCCAAGATGCCTACCGAAGGCCCCAAGGCCTTCACCAGTTTCTTTTTCAGAGATGCAAAGCGCGTAGCCATCGTTTTATTCCCCAGTTTCCGCAGCCCGATTCGCGAATCGGTAGATACGAAACTAAGGAATGATGGTTAATTTTCGGTTAGGAGTCGGGAAACCACCTGATTTCCCAACACCTTAGCCTACCGCTAATTGTTAACGGGATTTAGCTGAACAGTGCGGATCCGTTGTACCGGGCCGTCGGACCCAGGTCTTCGTTGATGCGCAGGAGCTGGTTGTACTTGGCCAGCCGATCCGAACGCGACAGCGAGCCGGTCTTGATCTGTCCGGCGTTGGTGGCGACGGCGATATCGGCGATGGTGGTGTCTTCGGTTTCGCCCGAACGGTGCGACACGACCGAGGTGTAGCCCGCCTTATGCGCCATTTCGATGGTCTGCAAGGTTTCCGACAAGGTGCCGATCTGGTTGACCTTGATCAGGATCGAGTTACCCACGCCCTGCTGAATACCGTCGGCCAGGCGCACGGGGTTGGTGACGAACAGGTCGTCGCCGACCAACTGAACCTTGTCGCCGATGGCGTCGGTCAGAGCTTTCCAACCGGCCCAATCGTCTTCGGCCATGCCGTCTTCGATGGATTTGATCGGGTAGTTGGCGCAAAGGGTCTCGTAAACCTTGACCATCTCGTCGGCGCTCAGGGTCTTGCCGACGCCTTCCATCACGTACTTGCCATCGCGGTAGAATTCGGTCGAAGCGCTATCGAGGGCCAGAACCACGTCTTCGCCCGGGGTGTACCCGGCGTCGGAGATCGCCTTCATAATGAAATCAAGCGCTTCTTCAGACGAATTCAGATTCGGCGCGAAGCCGCCTTCGTCACCGACGTTGGTCGAATGACCGGCTTTGGCCAGGCCCTTCTTAAGGGTGTGGAACACTTCGGCGCCCATGCGCAGGGCATCGGGGAAGTTGTCCGCGCCGACCGGCATGATCATGAATTCCTGGAAGTCGATGGGGTTGTCGGCATGAGCCCCGCCGTTGACGATATTCATCATCGGGACCGGCAGATCGCGGGCGAACGCGCCACCGATGTAGCGGTACAGCGGCAGGCCCGCTTCCTCCGCCGCGGCCTTGGCGGCGGCCAGGCTGACGCCCAGGATCGCGTTGGCGCCCAGGCGGGCCTTGTTCGGCGTGCCGTCCAGTTCGATCATCACGTTATCGATGAACAGCTGATCTTCGACGTCGATCCCGGCCAGGGTATCGGCGATTTCGCCGTTCACGGCCTCGACCGCGGCCAGCACGCCCTTGCCCAGGTAGCGGACATCGTCGCCATCGCGCAGTTCAACGGCCTCGTGGGCGCCGGTCGATGCGCCCGAGGGCACGGCAGCGCGGCCAAGCGCGCCGGTTTCCAGGGTCACGTCCACTTCCACGGTGGGATTGCCACGGGAGTCGAGGATTTCGCGGGCGAACACGTCGATGATGGCGGTCATGTTTCTCTCCGGTCGGGTGCGGCCGGTGGGCCGTTCTTGCAGGTTTGGGAAGTTACAGGGAAACCGGATTGGCCTTGGCCAACCGGTCGAATGCCACCAGGGTTTCTACCACCCCGGGCATGTCAGTCAGATGAATCATGTTCGGACCGTCGCTGGGCGCGCTGTCCGGGTCCTGGTGGGTCTCGATGAACACGGCGGCGACACCGATAGCCACGGCGGCGCGGGCCAGGATCGGCGCGAATTCGCGCTGACCGCCCGACGAAGTGCCTTGCCCGCCAGGCTGTTGCACGGAATGGGTGGCGTCGAACACCACCGGGCAACCCGTCTGCGCCATGATCGGCAGCGACCGCATATCGGTCACCAGGGTGTTGTAGCCGAAGCTTGCTCCCCGCTCGCAGACCATGACCCGCTCATTGCCGGTCGATTTGATCTTGTCGACCACGTTCTTCATGTCCCAAGGGGCCAGGAATTGGCCCTTTTTGACGTTGATCGCGGCCCCGGTCTCGCCGGCGGCAAGCAACAGATCCGTTTGGCGGCACAGGAAGGCCGGAATTTGCAGGACATCGACCACGGTCGCCGTCTCGGCGCATTGCCCGGCGTCATGGATGTCCGTCAAAACGGGGCAGCCGATCTGTTTCTTCACGGCCTCGAACACGGGCAAGGCCTTTTCCAGGCCAAGGCCGCGCGGGCTGTTGGCGCTGGTCCGGTTGGCCTTGTCGAACGAAGACTTGTAGATCAGGCCGATGCCTAAGCGGTCGGCCATTTCCTTAAGCGTCCCGGCCATGTCCAACGCATGGTTTTCGCTTTCCATGGCGCAAGGTCCGGCGATCAGCACCAAGGGCTGATCGTTGCCGATTTTCAGATCACCGACGCTGATCGCAGAAGACACGGAAACTCGCTTCCTTAACTGGTTGCGGCCTAAACCTTAGACCAACCGGGCCTGTTTGACCGCCGCTTCGACGAATGACGTGAACAGCGGATGCGGCTCAAACGGCTTCGACTTCAGTTCCGGGTGGAACTGAACCCCGATGAACCACGGATGGTCCGGAATTTCAACGATTTCCGGCAGCAGCCCGTCCGGCGACATGCCGGTGAACATCAGGCCCGCAGCCTCCAGCCGGGGACGATACTCGGTATTGACCTCGTAGCGGTGGCGGTGACGTTCGGAAATATCCTGCTCGCCGTAGATTTCGCGGACCCGCGACCCATCCTTCAGCCGACAAGGGAACGCGCCCAGGCGCATGGTCCCGCCCATATCGCCGTCGATCTTGCGCTGTTCCAGCTGATTGCCGTTCATCCATTCGGTCAGCAGACCGACGACCGGCTCCTTGGCGACGCCGAATTCGGTCGAACTGGCGCCCTTGACCCCGGCCAGATTGCGCGCGGCCTCGACCACCGCCATCTGCATGCCGAAGCAAATGCCGAAGTACGGCACGCCGCGCTCACGCGCGAAGGTCACTGCGCTGATCTTACCTTCGGCGCCCCGCTCTCCGAAACCGCCGGGAACCAGAACGCCGTGCACATCCTCGAGATTCAGCAGGGCCTCTTCCTCGGTTTCGAAGCTTTCGGATTCGATCCACTTGATGTTGACCTTGACGTTGTTGGCGATGCCGCCGTGGGTCAAAGCCTCGATCAGGGACTTATAGGCATCGGGCAAAACCGTGTACTTGCCGACCACGGCGATGGAAACTTCGCCTTCGGGCCGGGTCACGATTTCCGAAATACCTTCCCAGCGGGACAAATCCGGCTCGCCCGCCGAAATGTTGAAATGACGGTAAACCGAGGAATCCAGCCCCTCGGCATGATAGGCCAACGGCACCCGATAGATGGTGTCCACGTCCAGGGCCGGCACCACGTTGCGTTCGTCCACGTTGCAGAACAGCGCGATTTTCTTGCGCTCGCCTTCGGGCAGCGGCCGGTCAGCCCGGCACAGCAGGACGTCCGGCTGAATCCCGACGCTTAACAGTTCCTTGACCGAGTGCTGCGTCGGCTTGGTCTTGAGCTCGCCAGCCGTGGGGATATAGGGCAGCAGCGTCAGATGCAGATACATCGTGCGCTCGCGGCCCAGGTCGTTGCGAAGCTGACGAATGGCCTCCAGGAAAGGCAGACCTTCGATATCGCCGACCGTGCCGCCGATTTCGCACAACACGAAATCCTCGTCGGTCAGGTCCGAAGTCACGAACGCCTTGATGGCGTCGGTGACATGCGGAATGACCTGAATGGTCGCCCCCAGGTAGTCGCCGCGCCGTTCCTTGGCGATCACATCCGAATAGATGCGCCCGGTGGTCACGTTGTCGGTCTGGCGCGAAGGCACGCCCGTAAAACGTTCGTAATGGCCAAGGTCCAGATCCGTCTCCGCGCCATCGTCGGTGACGTAAACCTCGCCGTGCTGATAGGGGCTCATGGTCCCTGGATCAACGTTCAGATAGGGGTCGAGCTTGCGCAAACGGACTTTAAATCCGTTGGCCTGCAGCAAGGCCCCTAGAGCCGCCGATGCCAGTCCTTTACCAAGGGAAGAGACCACGCCGCCGGTGATGAAGATGAACCGCGTCATGGGCCTACACAATACGTCCGTGTGGTGGTTGGGCAAAAAGAAAAGAGGCGGGAATTTTCCCGCCTCAAATTGGTGTTCCGAGAGTCCCGGATTCCCGCCATTTCGCTACTTGGCGATCGGCGCGGCCGGGGCCGCCGGTTCCGCGGGCGCGGGCGCGGTCTGCACCGGCTGGTCGAGAATCGACCCCGTCGCGGCCTTGCGGTCATGGGCGGCGAGGATCGCCAGCACCAGCGAGGTGATCATGAACAGGGTCGCCAGGATCGCCGTGGTCCGGGTCAGAAGGTCAGCCGCCGCGCGTCCGGTCATGAAGCCGCTCATTCCGCCGCCGCCGCCGCCGCCGCCGATACCCAGGCCGCCGCCTTCCGAGCGCTGCAATAGCACCACGCCGACAAGGCCGATGGCCAGCAGCAGGTGAATGACCAGAATCACGTTTTGCATCGAACTTCCTTCCATCTGGACGCCGCAAACGCCCGTTCGCGGCGGTCCCAATCAGTTGGGCCGGGTTTTACTGCGTTGCAAGCCCGATTACCAGGGGCTTTTGCGCCCTTAGGCCACGGCCTCGGCGATTGCCCAGAAGTCTTCGGCTTTCAACGAGGCACCGCCGATCAAGCCACCGTCGACATCAGGCAGCGCCAGCAGCTCGGCCGCGTTGCCCGGCTTGACCGAGCCGCCATAAAGAATACGCACACCGCCCGCCGTCGCCGCGCCGAAACGATCGGTCAACGCAGCACGGATGGCGGCGTGAATTTCCTGCACGTCGTCGGTGGTCGGCGTGCGGCCGGTTCCGATGGCCCAAACGGGCTCATAGGCAACGACGAGGTTCTCCGCCGTCGCCCCCTGGGGAACGGAGCCCGCGACCTGTCCGACGACCACCTCGACGGCGCGACCTGCGTCGCGCTCGGCCTCGGTTTCGCCGACGCAGACGATGGCGATCATGCCCGCGGCCTGCGCAGCCGTGGCCTTTTCCATCACCTGGGCGTCGGTTTCCTTATGATCGGTGCGTCGCTCGGAATGGCCGACGATGGCATAGCCGCAGCCGACCTGCGCCAGCAATTGCGCGCTGACGTCGCCGGTATGGGCCCCGCTTTGGTTACCATGGCAATCCTGCGCACCCAGGCCCAGGCCGCTTTCCTCGATCCGCGCGGCGACGATCGGCAGCAGCGGAAACGGCGGGCAGACCGCCATGTCGAACGCCGGAGCAGCACCCAATGCCGCCAAACGGTCGGCCAGATCGCCCGCCAGGCCATCGACCTCGTCCAATCCGCCGTTCATTTTCCAGTTGCCCGCAATCAGCGGCGTCCGCCCTTGGCTCATCTCGCACCCGTCCTCTATTAAGTCTGTTCGTTCGGTGGGCTCCACAGCGGCACAGGGTGTGAAACCCGCCCCCTGGAGGCCCCCTCTAACACAGCGTCCCGGCCCTGCCAATCCGCCGCGCCCGAAAATCGCCGTTATCCCGCACCATGTGGTGTTGCGGGGCCATGCCCCCCGCCCTATTATGCGCGCCGCCCAAGGGTTTAGGGCGCAACCTAAAAGGATTTTTCATGCTCCGCCAAATTCGCGAAAAGACCGGCTCGCTCGTCGTCAAGATCATCCTGTTTCTTCTGGTCATCAGCTTCGGTGCCTGGGGGATCGGTGACATGGTCCAGTTCCGTGGCGATGACCGCCCCGTGGCCGAGGTCGCCGGACAGGATTTGAGCCGCCGCGACGTCGAGACCGAGGTCCGCCGCGAAATGGCCCGCCTGAACCCGCGCTTCGCCGGACAGCTGACGCCGGAAACCGCGCGGATGCTGGGCCTGCCGCAATCGGTGCTGGGCCAGATGATCAACGACATGCTGCTGAACGCGGCGGCGCAGGGCATGGACATCGCCATTTCCGACAACGTCGTGCGCGACGCCGTGCGGTCGTCGACGGCGTTCCGCAGCTCCCTCGGCGCGGGCGGCTTCGACCGCGAGAAATTCCAGCGGATGCTCTATCAATTCGGCCTCACCGAACAGGAATTCCTGAACCGCGCCCGGCTTGAGCTGGGCCGCAACCAGTTGCTCGATTCCGTCGAAACCGGCGTGGTAGCACCACAGGTTCTGGCCGATACGTTCTATCGCTATCGCGAGGAAACCCGCACCGCGCAAACCCTGTTCATCAGCGACGCCGGGGCGCAGATCGCGTCGGAGCCGACGGAAGAAGAACTCAAGGCCTATCACAAAGACAATCCAGGCCCGTTCACCGCGCCCGAATACCGCGCGATCACCCTGGCCATGCTGGCCGCCAAGGATCTGGCCGACCCGTCGACCGTGACCGATGCCGATATCGAAAAGGCCTTCACCGAGCAGGCCGACAGCCTGGGCATTCCTGAGAAGCGGACGTTGTCGCAGATGATCCTGCCGGATCAGGCCGCCGTCGACAAAGCGGTCAAGGCCCTGGGCGAAGGGCGTTCGTTCGACGACGTGGCCAAGGAAATGGCCGGGATGGACGCCGCCGCGACGGACCTGGGTTCGGTCACCAAGGGCGATCTGCTGGCGGAAATCGCCGAAGCGGCGTTCTCAACCGACGCCGGCAAGGTCACCGCTCCCCTGCCCGGCCCCGGCGGCATCGGCTTCTATCTGGTCAAGGTGCGCGAGGTTCAGCCCGCCCATCCGGCTAAACTGGAAGACGTCAAAGAAAAGCTGCGCGCCGATATCGCCCGCGAGCGCTCGATCGACGCGCTCTATACCCAGGTCAACCGCATGGAAGACGATCTGGGTAAGGGCATGACCATCGAAGCCACCGCCGAAGACATGGGCATTAAGCCGATCAAGATCGATGCCGTGGACGCCCAGGGCCTGGGCCCTGACGGCAAACCCGCCGCCGGCCTGCCGGAGAATGCGCAGCAGATCGTCGCCAGCGCCTTCGAAACCGAGGAAGGCACGGATTCCACCCTGCGCGAGATGGGCAACGAAGCGTTCTTCGTCCTGCGCGTCAATCAGGTGACCAAACCGGCCCTGCGCCCGTTCGAAGCGGTCAAGGACCAGGTCAAGGAAGCCGTGATGGCCGAACGCCGCCGCGATGCCGCCCTGGCCTATGCCAAGCAGATCGCCGACCGCCTGCGCGGTGTCGAAGATATCCAGGCCGTGGCCAAGGACACCGGGACTGTCCCAACGGAAACCTCGGTCCTGAAGCGCTATTTCTCGCAGAAGCAGACCGGCATTCCGGCCCAGTTGCTGCAGGACATCTTCAGCCTGAATCAGGGTGAAACCAAGGTTACCCGCGGCGACGGCGGCTATTACGTGTCGCGCCTGACCTCGGTCGTTCCCGCCGACCCCGCCGCCGACAAAGACGGCGTAACCGGCGTGCGCGACGAACTGGCGACCGTCATGAAGGACGACCTGATCACCCAACTGGCGGGCGCCCTGCGCACCGAAAAGGGCGTGACCATCAATCAGGACGTCCTGGGCCAGATCCTCAACGCCGGCGGAACGCCGGGCGCGGCCAACTAAGCCGCCGCCTGAAACCGGGATTACGCCGACCATGAAGATCGAACCCGCCTTTGACGGTTTTTCCGCAGCTTATGACAGGGGCGAACCGCAGGTGTTGTGGACCACCCTGGTCGCCGACGTGGAAACGCCTGTTTCGGCGTTTCTTAAGCTGGCGCGGGGTAAGCCAAACAGCTTCGTCCTTGAAAGCGTCGAAGGCGGCGCGGTGCGGGGCCGCTATTCGTTCATCGGTCTGGCTCCGGACCTGATCTGGCGGTGCCAGGGCAATATGGCGGAAATTAACCGCGATGCCCTGACCGACCTTGAAGCCTTTGCCCCCTGTCCCGTGGCCGAAGCCGAAGGTGCAATCGCCTCGCTGCGCTCCTTGGTCGCGGAATCCCGCATCGAACTACCCGAAGGTTTGCCGCCGATGAGCGCCGGTCTGGTCGGCTATGCATCCTACGACACGGTGCGCTTGGTCGAGAACATCCCCGACACCAATCCGGACGTTCTGGGCATTCCCGACGGCATGTTCATCCGCCCGACGGTGATGGCCGTGTTCGACACGATCAAGGACATGATCTCGATCTTCACGCCCGTCTGGCCCAAGGACGGCGTCGATGCACAGGACGCCTACGGCGCGGCCGTGGAACGCCTGCGCCACATCGTGGCGGAGTTCGACACGCCCCTGCCCGAAGCGGCGCGCGCCCATCCGGAAAGCGACGTGGCGGTGCTGAACCCGGCCTCGAACACCAGTCAGGCCGAATTCCACGCCATGATCGATAAGGCCAAGGAATACATCAAAGCCGGCGACATCTTTCAGGTCGTCCTGTCGCAGCGGTTTTCCGTGCCCTTCCCCTATCCGCCGTTCGCCCTTTACCGGGCGCTGCGCCGCCTGAACCCCTCGCCGTTCCTGTTCTTCCTGGATTTCGGCAAGTTCAACATCGTCGGCTCCAGCCCGGAAATCCTGGTCCGCGTGCGCGAGGGCAAGGTCACGATCCGGCCGATCGCCGGGACCCGCCCGCGCGGCAAGGACGAGGCCGAGGACAAGGCCCTGGCCGAAGACCTGTTGTCCGACCCCAAGGAATTGGCCGAACACCTGATGCTGCTGGACCTGGGCCGGAATGACGTGGGCCGGGTGTCCGTTCCCGGCACCGTAACGGTGACGGAACAATTCACCATCGAGCACTATTCCCACGTCATGCACATCGTTTCCAACGTCGAGGGTGAATTGAAGCCCGAGATGGACGCCCTGGATGCTCTTTATGCCGGGTTCCCGGCAGGGACCGTCTCCGGCGCGCCCAAGGTCCGGGCGATGGAAATCATCGACGAATTGGAAAAGCACCGGCGCGGCGTTTACGCGGGCTGCATCGGCTATTTCGGGGCCAACGGCGATATGGACACCTGCATCGCCCTGCGCACCGCCTTGGTCAAGGACGACACGATGTACGTCCAGGCCGGCGGCGGCGTGGTCTACGATTCCAGCGCCGAAGGCGAATTCCAGGAAAGCATCAACAAGTCCCGGGCGCTGATCCGCGCCGCCGAGGAAGCGGTCAAGTTCGCAGGGTAACCCGGCGTCAGCCGCCTAGCCCGATGTCCCGTTCAGGCTCGTGTGGGCCTGCGCCGGCCGGTGCAACAACCGCGACACGCCGACCAGTTCGAACCCTTCGGCCTGAACCTTGGGTAGCCATTCCTTCAACGCACGCAGGGTGATATCGCGCGGATGGCCGATGGCGATGGCGGAGCCATGTTTACGGGCCTTGGCCGCGACCTTGTCCAACTGTTTGTGGACGTAGGCTTCTTCATCCTTGTGATCGATGAAGACGTCACGGGTCGCATAGGGAACGCCGGCTTCCCGCGCCGCGCGGGCGCCGACCGTGTCGTGGCTGGTCACGGAATCCAGGAAGAACAGGCCCCGCTGCTTCAATTCGGTCATGACCACCCGCATTCCCGGAAGGTCACGAGTAAAGCGGCTGCCCATGTGGTTGTTGATCCCGGCATAGCCGCCCATCTGATCCAAATTCCAGCGCAGGCTGGTCAGCAGTTCCGGCGCGGGAACGCCGGTCAACAGGACGTTCGGGCCAGGATCCACCTCGGAGCTTTCCGGCTCCATCGCAACGTGGAGCATGACTTCATGCCCTGCCGCCGCGGCCTCGGCCGCCTGGCGCTTCAAATCCCGCGAATACGGCAGGAACGACAAGGTCACCTTAGCCGCCAGCTTGATCGCCCGGGCCGAGCGGCGCTGATCCACCCCCATGTCGTCGATCACCACGGCGATCAGCGGGCGCGACGACGCCACGGGCGGCACCATCTCAGGCGCCGGGGTGACGGCCGCCTGTTCCACCGGTGCGGTGGCCTCGACCGGCGCGCTTGGTGGCGTTTCCGTCGGCGTTTCAACCCGCTCGACCGGCAAATCCGGATAAGCGGCGGCTTGCTCGATCAGCGCCGTCGGCACGGATTCCGCACGGCCCATGTCGGTTGATTCAGGGGCGGACGGCGGCGCTTCGGCCAATTCAGGCCGGGAAACCAAGGGGGCCACATGCTGCGGCGGCGGCACGTTCAATGGCGCAACGCGGGGCGCATCAACCGGTGCCGCAGCTTGGCGTGCGACCACCGGCGTTACCTTGTCGCCATGGTTCCCGAACAGGACGACCACGGTCAGCACCAGGATCGCCCCGGCAACGGCGCCGCCCAACGCGGCCAAACGCACAGCCGGATCCTTGACTGCCGTCTTCAGCAGCCCGTCCGTGTTCGCCCCGCCGTTATTTTTTTGCGTCATTTCCGTGCCTTACTCGCGTTATCGCGTCGGCCCCTGTCTGCGCTGGTACTCCCCGGACGCCCCTGGCGTCAAGGGATCTGGAGGATTAAGCCTCAGCCTTGCCGGCGCAGCAACAAGGCGTTGCCGACCACGGTCAGGCTCGACATCGCCATCGCGCCGCCGGCCACGGCGGGGCTCAGCATGCCAAACACCGCCAACGGAATGGCTACCGTGTTGTAGGCAAAGGCCCAGAACAGGTTCTGGCGGATCTTGGCCGTCGCGGCCCGGGCCAACACCAGGGTATCGCGAATTCCGCGCGGATCGCCGGTCAAAAGAACCACGTCCGCCGTCTCCATCGCCACATCCGTGCCGCCACCCATGGCGATCCCCAAATCGGCCTCGGCCAAGGCTGGGGCATCATTGATGCCGTCGCCCGCCATGGCGACGATCCGGCCGGTCGCCTTGAGCGCCGTGATCTGCCGGGCCTTGTCCTCGGGCGTGACGTCGGCCACCACATCCTCGATGCCCAACTCCGCCCCCGCCGCACGCGCCGCCGCCATGCGGTCACCGGACAACAGCAAAACCCGGGCTCCCAGGGCCTTCAGGCCCGCCACGGCTTCGCCGGCACCGTCCTTGGCTTGGTCTCGGAACTCTAATTTCCCCAGGACCTGACCCGCGTCCAGATCGGCGAGGAACACCAGGCTTCCGACCGCATTCTGCGCCCCATCGACAGCGCTCAATCCTAAATCCTGCATGAACCGCGCACTGCCCGCCGCCAGCAGACGCCCGTTCACGCGGTTCTTGACCCCGCGTCCCGGGACGGTTTCCGGGGCTTCTCCCGGGATCAGGGATAATTCCCGCCGCTCCGCCTCGTGCCGCAAAGCATCGGCCAAGGGGTGGGAACTGCCCGACTGAACGGAGGCGGCCAAGGCGATCAGGGCGTTTTCGTCGCCATCTTCCGCGGAAACCGCTGCCAATTCAGGCCGTCCCACGGTCAAGGTCCCTGTCTTATCAACGACCAGCGTATCGACCTTTGCGCCGGTCTCAAGCGCCGCCGCTTCCTTGAACAACACGCCCTTGCGCGCCGCCGTACCGACGGCGACCATTACAGTGATCGGCGTCGCCAGGCCCAAAGCACAGGGACAGGCAATGACCAGCACGGAAACGGCGTTGATCGCCGCTGTTTCCCAACCCGCTCCGGTCAACAACCATCCAACCAAGGTCACGATGGAAATCGCGACCACGACTGGTACGAACACGGCGGCAATCCGGTCGACCATGCGCTGTACCGGCGGGGCCGAGGCCTGGGCCCGGGCCACGCGGTCGATAATCCGGCCCAGCAAGGTATGCCCGCCCACGCCGTCGACCCGCACGGTCAAATGCCCCGCACCGTTGACCGTACCGCCGAAAACGGCGTCTCCGGGGCCGACCTCGGCGGGCAGACTCTCGCCCGTGACCATCGCCGCATCGACGGCCGAATGCCCGCTTTCGACCGTGCCGTCGGCGGCAATGGCGTCGCCGGCGCGGACAATCAGGATATCGCCCGGCACCAGGGCTGCCGCCGGAACTTCGACCTCGTTCCCATCGCGCAGGACCCGCGCGGTTTTGGGCCGCAGGTCGCGCAAGGCATCGACCGCCGCCCCGGTGGCGCGGCGCGCGCGCCCTTCCAACCAACGCCCGGCCATGACGAACCCGCTGACCATCGCGGCCGCTTCGAAGTACAAGTGCCGAGCCGGGCCGTCGGCCCCGGCCTCTCCCGCCAGGAACAGGTTGTAGAGGCTCATCCCATAAGCGGCGAGTGTGCCCATCAGCACGAGCAAGTCCATGTTGCCGACGCCGGCCTTCAACCCGCCCCAGGCAGGCCGCCCGAACCGAACAACGGCAATCGCTTGGACCGCCGAGGCAACGGCCAATTGCGCCACCGGCGTCAGAAATCCTGCCCCGACCGTCATGTGCAAAATCATATGGGCCAGAAACACCCCGGCCCCGCCCATGGCGATGAACGCCGCAAAATCCGGCGTTTCCAAGCGCTTATCGCGGGCATTTTCGTCATTAAGGTCACGTGGCTGCGCCTGGAACCCCACACCTTTCAGGGCCTGGATCAGGTCCGGCAGCGGGCTGTCGCCGCCCCAAACGCTGGACACGTTCGCGACGCCGCTGGCGAAGCCGACCTGGGCATCCAACACGCCCGGAACGGACGTCAGCGCCTTGGTCGCGCGCGCGGCGCAACTGGCGCAGGTCATCCCCTCGACGGTCAACTCGATTGTTTCCGCCGGGACTTTGTATCCGGCAGCGGTCAGGGCGTTGCGCACGGCGGTCAGATCCTTCTGGCCGCCATTGTCCGCCGTCCAGCTTACCCGGGCCGAATTCGTCGCCAGATTTACCGCCACGTCCGCGATCCCCGGCACGGCGGTAATCGCCTTCTCGACACGCGCGACGCAGGACGCGCAATGCATGCCTTCGACCGGCAGTGTCGCGGCCTTGGACGGGTTGGAAATGGGCGTGCTGTCGGGCGACATCGAAAGAGCCTCTGGATTAGCGTTCGAGTACCACCAATATAGGTATTTCGGCACAGGAAACAGGGGGCTTCCCAAAAGCCTAATCTCCTTGACCCGCGCCGGACCCTAGGGGCATTGTGACGCCCAATCCCAGGGCACCCGCCCTTTTTTAATTCAACATCTCAGAAAATCACGTTAAGGCATTGAATGTTCGTCCTGATTGATAATTACGACAGCTTCACCTTCAACCTGTGGCATTACCTGGGAGAGCTGGGGATCGAGGTCGCCGTTCACCGTAACGACACCGTCACGCCCGAAGAAATTCTCGCCCTCAATCCGCAGGGCATCGTTATTTCCCCGGGCCCGTGCGATCCGGACAAGGCCGGGATCTGCCTGGACCTGATTACCAAAGCCTCGGGCAAGGTTCCGATCCTGGGTGTGTGCCTGGGCCATCAGTGCATTGGGCAGGTGTTCGGCGCCAAGGTCGTCCTGGCGCCCAGCCCCATGCACGGCAAGGTTTCGCAGATCACCCATGACGGCAGCGGCGTGTTCGCGGGGCTGCCCAGCCCGTTCACGGCGACGCGTTATCATTCGCTGACCCTGGACCCGGCGACCATTCCCGACTGTCTGCGCGTCACGGCCCATAGCGAAGACGGCGTGATCCAAGGCGTGGCCCATCGCGACCTGCCGGTCTACGGCGTTCAGTTCCACCCGGAAAGCATTGCATCCGAGCATGGCCATGACCTGTTGCGCAATTTCGTCTCCATGACCGGCGAAAAGGCCGCGGCATGAGCGACGCCCTGAAGCCGTTCCTGGCCAAGGTCGCCGACGGTATTGCTCTCTCCGCCGACGAGGCTGAAAACGCCTTTGGCGTGATCATGTCCGGCGAAGCCACTTCGGCGCAGATCGCGGGCCTGTTGATGGCCATGCGCGTTCGCGGCGAAACGGTTGACGAAATCACCGGCGCAGTCCGCGCCATGCGCGCCAAGATGCTGCCGGTCTCCGCCCCCGAAGGCGCGATCGACTTGGTCGGCACCGGCGGCGACGGCTCCGGCACCTATAACGTTTCCACGGGCGCGGCCCTGGTCGTCGCCGGATGCGGCGTGCCGGTCGCCAAGCACGGCAACCGGGCCTTGTCGTCCAAATCCGGGGCGGCGGACGTTCTGACGTCCCTCGGCGTCAATCTCGATGCCGACATGCCCCTGGTCGAAAAAGCCGTGGCCGATGCCGGGATCGGCTTCCTGATGGCGCCGCGCCACCACAGCGCGATGAAATACGTGATGCCCGCACGGGTCGAAATGGCGGTGCGGACGATCTTCAACATCCTGGGCCCCTTGTCCAATCCGGCCGGGGTCAAACGCCAGTTCACCGGCGTTTACGCCCGCCAATGGGTCGAACCGCTGGCCCAGGTCCTGAAAAACCTGGGCTCGGAAGCCTGCTGGATCGTCCATGGCGAAGACGGCCTGGACGAGTTGACGACCACCGGATCGTCCTTCGTCGCCGAGTTGAAGGACGGCAAGATTTCGACTTTCACGGTTTCCCCCGCCGACGCGGGCCTGCCGATCGCCAAGGCGGAAGACCTCAAGGGCGGCTCGCCCGAGGTTAACGCCCAGGCCATCCGCGACCTTTTGACCGGGAAAACCGGGGCCTATCGTGATATCGTATTGTTCAACGCGGCGGCGGCCCTGATCGTCGCCGGAAAGGCGTCTGACCTGAAGGTCGGCGTAGAAATGGCCGCCCAGGCCATCGATAGCGGCGCCGCGGCGCGCGCTCTCGAAACCCTGGTCGCCATCACCAATGGGGGGAAGTGACATGGCAGAGAACGCCGCCAATGTCCTTGACCGGATCGTTGCCGACAAACGGGAACATGTCCGAATTCAGAAAGACAAAGTCGGGATCGCCGAGCTTAAAAAGCAGATTCAGGCTCAGGATGCGCCCCGACGCTTTCTGCGCGCCCTGCAGGACGCCTCGCGCGACGGTTTCGGCCTGATCGCCGAAATCAAGAAGGCTTCGCCCTCACAAGGCGTGATCCGCCCCGATTTCGATCCTCCGGCCTTCGCCAAGGCCTATCAGGCGGGCGGCGCGACCTGTCTTTCCGTTCTGACGGACGAACCATATTTCCAGGGCCGCACTGAATATCTGGTTGCTGCGCGGGCGGCCTGCACCCTGCCTGTTCTGCGCAAGGATTTCATGATCGACACCTATCAGGTGACCGAGGCCCGGGCCATGGGCGCCGATTGCATCCTGTTGATCATGGCGGCGCTGGACGACGCCACGGCGGCCGAGTTGGAACAATGCGCATTCGATCTGGGCATGGACGTGCTGATCGAGGTCCATAACACCGAAGAACTGGACCGGGCGCTGAACCTGCGCAGCCCCCTGATCGGCATCAACAACCGCGATCTGACGACCCTGAAGGTTTCCCTGGAAACCACGGAGCGATTGGCGCGCGGCGTCCCGGACGACCGCCTTCTGGTCAGCGAAAGCGGCCTGCATAGCGGCGCCGACCTGAAACGCATGGCGGCCGCAGGCGCGCGTTGCTTCCTGATTGGGGAATCGCTGATGCGCCAGGACGACCTGGAAAGCGCGACCCGCAGCTTGCTGGCCGCGGCCTAAGCAGCCTCAAGAGGATTACATGGCGGACGATTTCACCCACCTGGATGCCGAAGGCAATGCCGTGATGGTCGACGTTTCGACCAAGGACGACACGGAACGCACGGCAACCGCCCGCGGCAGCGTCGAAATGGCCCCGGAAACCCTGGCGCGGATCATGAACCGCGGGGTCAAAAAGGGCGACGTCCTGACCATCGCGCAACTGGCCGGGATCATGGGTGCCAAGCGCACGCCGGATCTGATCCCCCTGTGCCATCCGCTGATGCTGACCTCGGTCAAGGTCAACCTGACCTGCGACCCGGCGCGCAACGCCGTCGATATCGAGGCGACCTGCCGCCTGACCGGCAAGACCGGCGTCGAGATGGAGGCCCTGACCGCCGTGTCCGTGGCCGCCCTGACGGTCTACGACATGTGCAAGGCCGTGGACCGGGGCATGCGCATCGTCGATATCCGCCTGACCCACAAATCCGGCGGCAAGTCCGGAACCTACGACGCCGCCTGACGGCTGAACCGATAACCGAGCCGCTAGCCGAGAAAAGGACCGCCCCATGCTTTCCGTCGCCGATGCTTTGGAAAAGGTTGCCGCCGGGGTCACTCTTTTGCCGGCGGAACAGGTCGCCCTGCCCGACGCCCTGGGCCGCGTCCTGGCGCAGGACGTCGCCTCGACCCTGACCCATCCGCCGACCGCCGTCTCGGCCATGGACGGCTATGCGGTGCGCTGGGACGACTTGGCGACCATTCCCGGCACGCTGACGGTGATCGGGGAATCCGCCGCCGGACACGCTTTCGACGGGGCGATCAGCGCCGGACAGGCGACGCGCATCTTTACCGGCGCCGCCGTGCCCGAAGGGGCTGACACGATCGTCATTCAGGAGGATACCGAGCGGAACGGCGATCGGGTCACCGTGACCATGAAACCCAATAAACAGGGTGAGTTCGTCCGCCCTGCCGGGTTGGACTTTTCCGAGGGCGAAGTCCTCCTCCACGCCGGGCACGTCGTCACGGCGCGCGGCGTCGGCTTGGCCGCCGCCATGAACGTTCCCTGGTTGATGGTCAGGCGCCGGCCGCGTATCGCCTACGTCGCCACGGGCGACGAAGTGGTGATGCCCGGCCAGCCGGTCGCCCCTGGGCAGATCATTTCCTCGAACAGCCTCGCCCTCGCCGCCTATATCACCGCCATGGGCGGTGAGCCGGTCAGCCTGGGCATTGCCAAGGACACCCCGGAAAGCCTGGCCGAAACCCTGGCCGGGGCGCGTGGGGCCGACATGCTGGTGACCATGGGAGGCGCCTCGGTCGGCGATCATGATCTGGTGCAACAGGTTCTGGGTGGACGCGGGTTTGAGCTGGATTTCTACAAGATCGCCATGCGCCCGGGAAAACCACTGATTTTCGGGCATATCGACGGTACGCCGATGCTCGGCCTGCCCGGAAACCCCGTCTCGACGGGCGTGACCAGCGCCCTGTTCCTGCGCGCCGCCTTCACCAAAATGCTGGGACTGACCGACGAGCCGACCGAGGCCATGGCGACCCTGGGGGCCGACTTGCCCGCCAACGGCAAGCGCGAGGACTATATGCGCGCCCAAATGGCCCCAGGGCCGGACGGACGGATCATCGCGACAGCTTTCCCCCGGCAGGACAGCGCCATGCTGGCCGATTTCACCCGCGCCAATTGCCTGATCATTCGCGCCCCCCACGCGGAATCGGCCACGGCTGGCGAACAGGTGCGCATCTTGCCGCTTGGGTTCGGGATGCAGCGCTTCTAAGCCTAATTCCGGCCGAGATTGGTCTGAATATGGACGTATTCCTCTAATATCCCCATTCAAAGTTGACACGATACGTGAACTAAAGTAGAACATATGGTGTATATTACATTCGCATGATGTGGATGTTCGTCTTTTGATCTCAAAACAATGACGAAATCCATCAACGGGCGAATAGGATCGGTCGTCGGTAGCGGGCAACGCGCCCCGGCCTACGACAAGGGGCGGAGGCAGCATGCTCACCAAAAAGCAGTACGAACTTCTCATCTTCATCGACAAACGATTGAACGAAAGCGGCGTCTCGCCCTCGTTCGAGGAAATGAAGGAAGCTCTCGATCTGCGCTCCAAATCCGGTATTCACCGCCTGATCACGGGACTTGAGGAACGCGGCTTCATCCGCCGCCTGCCGCATCGGGCCCGCGCATTGGAGGTTCTACGCCTTCCGGAAAACCTGGAAAGCCCGATGGGCGCGGCCCCGCGCCCCGCACCGGCGTCCGTTTCGACCCCCGCCGCGGCCCCACAAGGAAACGTCATTTCCGGCAAGTTCCGCGGCGCTCCCGCGCCGTTCGCAGGTGACGATGCCGCCGCCCCCGGCGAGGCAGTGTCCCTGCCCCTTTACGGTCGGATCGCCGCCGGTACGCCGATCGAAGCCCTGCGCGACCATACCAACACCGTCGACGTCCCGCCGTTCCTGGTCGGCGGCGGCGAACATTACGCGTTGGAGGTCGATGGTGACTCCATGGTCGACGCCGGAATTCACGACGGCGACACGGTGATCATCAAGCGCACCGACACGGCGGAAAACGGTGCGATTGTCGTGGCTCTGGTCGAAGGCAGTGAAGTCACCCTGAAGCGCCTGCGCCGCAAAGGCGCTTCGGTTGCCCTGGAACCCGCCAACAAGTCCTATGAAACCCGGATTTTCGGCCCGGATCAGGTTACGGTTCAAGGACGCCTGGTCGGTCTGCTCCGCCAGTATTGAGGCTAGTTCCCGGGCTGTCCGCCGGGCTTACCCCGCACCACCCAGGGACGGGCGCCGCGCCCATCGTTGACGGCATCGATCCGCAGTTTCCCGCCGAGCGTGACGCCGAGCGCCCCCCGGGCGCGTAAATCGAACAGGTCGATCACCCGGCCCCGTTGTCCATCACAGGTATGTCCGGCCGGTATCAGGGCGATCACCAGATCAGCCCGGGCGCAGTCCTCGACCAGTGCGTCGCGGGTTTCCGTGATCGCGACCGTCCATCCCGCACGCCGCAGGACGCATCCGCCGCCGTCGCAGCGCAGACCGCTCTCCGTCCCCTTGCCGCCGTATCCCCCGTCCCGCGTCCAGGCGACGGCATCATCTAGCCTGTATCCGGCATGGGCCAGCCAATTTTCACGGGTGAAGCGGCCGTGGCGCAGGGATGAGAACAGATACCCCCCTTGCTCGCTCCGCACGGCCGCCAAATCCCCTGTTCCGGAGACGATCATGTCCGGCGGCGTCACCCGGGCGCTGGCCAAGGCAAACAGGGCGATCCCGGCAACCCCGGCGTATCGGACCGGCGTCCGCAGGATGCACAGCCACAGCCCCCCGACCGCAAGCACCGCCAAGGCCCAAGGCGGAGCCGAGGGCAGCACCTGGGTCGCGTTGGGCAGACCACCGACGGCGTCTGCCGCACGAATAACAACCTCTGTTCCCCACCCCATAGGCGTCAGAGCCAAATGCTCCAGCCCAAACGGCAGCAACAGGAACGACGACATGGCGGCGGGCATGACCCAAAGGGCCGTCACCGGCACGGCCACCAAATTTGCCGCCAGACCGAACTTGGCGACCTGATTGAAGTGATAAAGAACGAAGGGCGCCGTCGCGAAACTGGCGATAACCGTGGTGAAGGCAACGCCGCCGACATACAGCAATATCCCTCGCCCCGGTCGCCAGGACTCTGTTCCCTGCCGCCGAAACAGTCGGGTTTCCGATACTGCTTCGTAGGCGCTGACCAAGGCGATGGCAGCAGCGAAGGACATCTGAAAACTGGGGCCCAGCAGGCTTTCCGGCTGGATCAGCAGCACCACGGTAGCCCCCCAGGCCAACATCCGCAGGGATATCCCCCGCCGGTCGACCATCACCGCGACCAGGACCATCGCCGCGATCAGAAAGGCGCGCTGCGTCGGCACGGTCGCCCCGGCCATCAGGGCATACCCGAAGGCCGCGATCAGGGCCAGCGCAGCGGCGATCTTCTTGACCGGCAACCGCTGCGCCAGGGGTGGGTAGATGCCGAACGCCCGGCGCGCGCCCAAAAACACGATCCCCGCCGCCAAACCGATATGCAGCCCCGATATAGCCAGCAAATGCGCCAATCCCGCGTCGCGGAAGGCATTCAGGACCGGCTCCGGAATGACTGAGCGATAACCAGTGATCAGCGCCGCCGCCACGGCACCGGCGTCGCCCGGAATAGCCTCTGTCACCCGCTTGGCCAAGCGGACCCGCAGGTTCGACAGGTGAATGCGCCATTCGAACGGTCCCGCCGGCGGCCCGTCCAGCCGCCGCGCCGCGCCCATGGAAAACCCGACCGCGCCGATCCCGGTGAAATAGGCATGGCGCTGGAAATCGAACCCGCCCGGCAGCAACGGCGCGGATGGCGCCGACAAACGACCGCGCAGGCGCACCCAATCGCCGGCGCGCAGGTCCGGTTGGTCCCCGCGCAACCGGATCCGAACCCGCATCGGCGTGTCCGGCTGGGACAGCGCCGCCACGCGCACCCGGTCCATAACGATCCGCGCGCCCTTGTCATAAGGCTGAAAATCTACGATCCGACCTTCGATCGTCGTGGTCGGCGTTTCCTGCGCCAATAGACGCCCGTCCATACCGTGGGTTCGAACCGACGCAGCTGAAAAGCCCAGGGCGATAAAGGTGATGGCGAGTGCCGAGATGAAGATCATCCCGCCTCGTCCATACAATGCTATGGCCGCCCCGATCCCCGCGGCCAGGACCAATGGCCCGGCGAACCACGGCGGTTCCATCGGCAGCAGAAAATACACGCCAATCCCCAACCCGATACCGACCGGCAATCCGAACGGCCATCGGCTTCGATTGGCGTCCAAGGCATGTAGAAATTGCGTTTTAACCCAGTAGGTTACAGACATCCCTCATGCCAAGCCCCCCGGCCCGGCTCCCCCGGGCACAAGGAATGCTGCGCCCGCTCAGAAAGTATGGTAGACCTCCGGCACCTTCCGGCGAAAGCCCCCTCTCTTCGGCAACATAAGGACGAGTATCCAGCCCATGACGGTCGTGACCCGCTTTGCCCCCTCTCCTACAGGATTCCTGCACATCGGCGGGGCGCGCACGGCGCTATACAACTGGCTGTTCGCCAAGCATCACGAACGGCACGGTACGGGCGGAAAGTTCTATTTGCGGATCGAGGATACGGACCGCGCGCGCTCGACCCAGGAAGCGGTCGATGCGATCTATGACGGGTTGCAGTGGCTGGGCCTCGAATGGGACGGCGACGCCGTATCCCAGTTCGCCCGCGCCGACCTGCACCGCGCCGCCGCCGAACGCCTGCTGGCCGAGGGCAAAGCCTATAAGTGCTATTGCTCGCCCGAGGAACTGACCGAAATGCGCGAGAAAGCCCGCGCAGAGGGCCGCAAGCGTATGTACGACGGCACCTGGCGCGACCGCGACCCGTCGGATGCCCCGGCGGGCGTCGATCCGGTGATCCGCATGAAAGCGCCGCTCGAAGGCGAAACGGTGATCGAGGACCGGGTCCAGGGCCGCGTCACGGTCGCCAACGAACAATTGGACGATATGGTCCTGCTGCGCGCCGACGGCACGCCGACCTATATGCTGGCCGTCGTCGTCGACGACCATGACATGGGCGTGACCCACGTGATCCGGGGTGACGACCACCTGACCAATGCCTTCCGTCAGACGCAGCTTTATCTGGCGCTCGGCTGGGACGCGCCGGTGTTCGCCCATATTCCGCTGATCCACGGGCCGGACGGGGCCAAGATGTCCAAGCGCCACGGTGCGTTGGGGGCCGAAGCCTACCGCGACATGGGCTTCCTTCCCGAAGCGCTGCGCAACTATCTGCTGCGCCTGGGCTGGAGCCACGGGGACGACGAAATCATCTCCACGGACCAAGCGATCGACTGGTTCAACCTGGAAAACATCGGCAAATCGGCGGCCCGGTTCGACATGACCAAGCTGACCAGCCTCAACGGAACCTATATCCGTGAGGCCGACAACGGCTATCTGGCCGACCTTGTCATGAATCGTTTACAGGCCGAACAACCAGGAAAGCTTGCTAAAGAGGCCCGTGATCGGCTATTTAAAGGCATGAATGGTTTGAAGGAACGCGCGAAAACAATTTCAGAACTATCTGAAAACGCTATTTTTTACGCTCTTCAACGCCCAATCGAGAAAACGGAAAAAGCAGCAACGCAACTGGAAGGCGACGGTGCCGACCTGCTGCGCGAAATTCGCTCCGTATTGAGCTCGACCGACACCTGGACCGATGAGGCATTGATGGCCACGGCCCGGGAATTCGCGGAAGCAGGCGGCCGAAAGCTCGGCGCCGTCGCGCAACCGATCCGTGCCGCCCTGACGGGCAATACCGTATCACCGAGCGTCTTCGAAATAATGGATGTATTGGGCCGTGAGGAAACTCTGGGGCGTATTGATGACGCCCTAACCGGCCCGTAACCACGGACGGACGCGCCAATCCCGCAAGTTTCAGCGGCAAGCGCGCCGAGACGAACCGGAGACTCCGGTCTCCGCCGCCCATAAGGAGGGAAGAATGAGTGACACCAACGGCAAAAACGCCACCTTCACCCTGACGGACAACCGTGACGGCAAGTCATATGAACTGCCGGTCATGGATGCCAGCGTCGGCCCCTCCGTCATCGACGTGCGAAAGCTCTACGCGGAGACGGATTGCTTTACCTACGATCCGGGTTTCACCTCGACCGGCAGCTGCGAGTCCAAGATCACCTACATCGACGGTGACGCGGGCATCCTGCTGTATCGCGGTGTCCCGATTCAGGATCTGGCCGAACATTCCGACTTCATGGAAGTCTGCTATCTGCTGCTGATGGGTGAACTGCCGACCGCCGACCAAAAGTCGAAGTTCGAGCATGACATCACCTATCACACCATGCTGCACGAGCAGATCGCCAACTTCTACCGCGGCTTCCGGCGCGACGCGCACCCGATGGCGGTGATGTGCGGCGTGGTCGGCGCGCTGTCGGCGTTCTATCACGACTCGACCGACATCAACGATCCGCAGCACCGGGTGGTCGCCTCTTACCGCCTGATCGCCAAGATGCCGACGATCGCCGCCTGGGCGTACAAGTATTCGCTGGGCCAGCCGTTCATCTATCCGCGTAACGAGCTGACCTTCGCCGAAAACTTCCTGCACATGATGTATGCGACGCCGTGCGAGGAATACAAAGTCAGCCCCGTCCTGGCCCGCGCCATGGACCGCATTCTGACCTTGCATGCCGACCACGAACAGAACGCCTCGACCTCTACCGTGCGCCTTGCCGGCTCGTCGGGCGCCAACCCGTTCGCCTGCATCTCGGCCGGTATCGCATCCCTTTGGGGCCCGGCCCACGGCGGCGCCAACGAAGCGGTCCTCGAAATGCTCGCCGAGATCGGGCACAAGGACAACATCAACGAGTACATCAAGAAGGCCAAGGACAAGAACGATCCGTTCCGTCTGATGGGCTTCGGCCACCGGGTCTACAAAAACATGGACCCGCGCGCCAAGGTCATGCGTCAGTCCTGCCACGAAGTTCTCGACGAACTGGGCATCAAGGACGAGCCGCTGCTGGACCTGGCGATGGAGCTGGAGCGCATCGCGCTGGAAGACGAGTACTTCGTCGACCGCAAGCTGTTCCCGAACGTCGACTTCTATTCGGGCATCATCTTCAAGGCCATGGGCATCCCGACCAGCATGTTCACCGTGCTGTTCGCCGTCGCCCGCACGGTCGGCTGGGTCGCTCAGTGGAACGAAATGATCGAGGATCCGAGCCAGAAGATCGGCCGTCCGCGTCAGCTCTACACGGGCTATACCGAACGCCCCTACGTTCCGATCGACAAGCGCTAAGCCGCTTCGCCGAACGGCAAAAGATCGAAGGGCCGCCCATTGGGCGGCCCTTTTCTTTTGATCTCATCTATCCCCAAGATACCTGGCAACGACGCCCGCCGCCGCGTTGGCCGGACCACCGGGCGGCCCTTGCAGCAGCGCCATCGCCTCGCGACAGCGCAGGCGCTGGGCCTCGGCGGCATCGGGGTCGTTCAACAAGGACGCCAGGGCCGGGGCCAGTTTGTCCGCGCGACAATCTTCCTGCAGGTACTCCGGCATGACCTGAGTGTTCATCAGGATATTGACCAGCCCGACATGGGGAATCTTGATCATCCGCCGGGCGATGGCCGCACTGAGCGGCGAAACCTTGTAGGCGACAATACTGGGAACCCCTGCTGCCGCCAGTTCCAGCGTTACCGTGCCCGATGCCGCCAGGGCTGCATCGGCCGCGGCAAAAGCACCCCATTTATCGCGGCTGCCGGTCACGACAAGCCCCTGCCCCGGCCACTCGGCGACAGCCGCACGCACGCGGCCCTGGTGACGGTCCAGGGTCGGCACGACGACCGTCCCATTCCAGCCACCGTCCCGAAGGCGCACCAGGGTTTCACCGAACACCGGCAGGTGCCTGTCCAATTCTCCGCCCCGCGAACCGGGCAAGGCGACCAAAACCGGCGTTTCAGGCGCGATCCCATGGCGCGCGCGGAATTCAGCCGCCCGCTTGTCCGCCCCCGGCGCGGCCCCTTCGGACAGGGCGATAGGATGGCCGACGAAGGTCGCGGCCAGCCCCTCGCGCTCGAAATACGGCGGCTCGAACGGATAGAGGCATAGAAGATGCGTCAGGAACTTCGCAACATCGCGCGCCCGGCCCGGCCGCCAGGCCCAGACCGTCGGCGCGACATAATGAACAATGGGCATTCCCCGGCGTTCTTTACGGACCTTGCGGGCGACACGAAAGCAGAAATCCGGGGAATCAATGGTCACCAGGACCGCCGGTTGCCTGGCCAGGACATCGGCCCGCGCCTCGGCGATGCGTTTCAGTAACTGAGGCAGCTTCGGCGCGACCTCGGCCAACCCCATGACAGCCAAATCATCCATGGGAAACAGGCTTCGCAGCCCTTCAGCTTCCATCAAGGGGCCACCGATCCCGGCGAATTGGACGCCGTCGCCCAGTTGCGCCCGAAGGGCCCCCATCATCGCGGCCCCCAGGGCGTCGCCAGAGGCCTCGCCCGCGATTAGGTATACCAGCGGCCCATTCATGACAGATCCGCCTCTGAGAAGCCGTAGAGGACGATACCGGCGGCATCGGCGCGGCGGATCATCTCGTCCCGGTCCAGGGTCATCGCGCGCCCTGCCTCAATGGCGACCGCCCGCAGGCCCGCTGCATGGGCCTGATCGACCGTATCGGGGCCGACAGCAGGCAAGTCGACACGCGGCTCTTGCTCCGGCTTCATCGCTTTCACCAACACACCGCCCCGCGCTTCCGGCCCTGCGGCGGCAATCATCGCCTCGGTCCCAGCGGGGCCTTCTTGGCAAACGACCGCGCCCCGCGCGGAAATGACAGCCTGACCGGCGTCCTGCCGGCCCAGCTCGCGCGCGCCTTTAATTCCCGCGACAAGATCGTCCCGAAGGTCATCCGGCAACATCACTCCGCCCATCACCCCGGGAGAGGCCAGCAAATCAGGCGCGATCTGATGCGGGGCCAGTACGGTGAACCCTTCGTCCACCTCCAGCGCCTTCAGGATCGCACGCAACAAGCCGTCGTCCCCCAGGCCGTAGGCCTTGGACCGCGCCAAAAAGCGCGCCGTCCATAGATCGGGGATCAGCTCGCTCGCCTTCGGTTTGCGCACGGAGCCGGACAGGACGAGCTCAGAAATATTGTTTGATTTCAGTCTTTTGATGATCGCCCCGACCGCACCCAGGCGGAACGATTCAACGTCGGCATCGCCGAAGCGCGTCGCATCGCCCTGCCCCTTCAGGGCCGCGACGAACACGGGCCGCCCGGCCGCGCGACATCGTTGCACGAGGATTTCGGGCAGCAGGCCGCCGCCCGCGATAATACCGATGCCCGCCAAGTTAGGCGGCATCCTCCACCAGGGGCTGGCAGATCGAGCGGGAAGAGTCGGAGCGGATGAACTCGACGATTTCCATCACCGGCTGGTTGTCGCCAAACAGCTCCGCCACGTCGTCCAGACGCTCGGCCATGGTGCCTTCCTGCGCGAAGATCAGGCGATAGGCTTGGCGCAGGGCGTGGATCGTCTCACGGTCGAAGCCGCGACGCTTCAGACCGACCAGGTTCAAGCCTTCCAGCTTGGCCCGGTTGCCGGTAACGGAGCCATAAGGGATCACGTCCTGGGTCACGCCCGTCATCCCGCCGATCATGGAGTGCCGACCGATGCGGACGAACTGATGCACGGCGGACAAGCCGCCCAGGATCACCCAATCCTCGATCACCACATGCCCCGCCAGGGTCGCGTTATTCACCAGGATCACGTTGTCGGCGATCATGCAGTCATGGGCGACGTGGGCGCCGACCATGAACAGACAGTTGTTGCCGACACGAGTTTCCAGGCCGCCGCCTTCGGTGCCCGGGTTCATGGTGACGTGTTCACGAATGATGTTGTTGGCCCCGACGACAAGGCGCGATTCCTCGCCCTTGAACTTCAGGTCCTGGGGCTGATGGCCCAGCGAGGCAAAGGGAAAGATACGGGTATGGGCCCCAACATGGGTATGTCCCTCGACCACCACATGCGACAGCAATTCGACGCCATCTTCCAAGCGGACATTCGGGCCGACCACGCAGAATGGGCCGACTTTGACATCGGCTCCGATTTCCGCGCCCGGATCGACCACGGCGGTCGCGTGAATATCGGTCATTTTTGTCTCGCGATCATGGCTGAATACACAGCCTCTGCCTTCAGGACGCCATCAGCCATGGCGCGGCCTTTGAATTTCCATACATCGCCGCGGCTCTGGATCTTTTCGACCTCGATCCGCAGGCAGTCACCGGGCACCACAGGCTTGCGGAAGCGCGCGTTCTCGACGGTCATGAAATAAACCAGCGCGTCCTTGACGTCGTCCAGCCCAGCCATGACCAGCACGCCGGCGGTCTGGGCCATGGCTTCAACCACCAGCACACCCGGCATGATCGGATGGCCCGGGAAATGCCCTTGGAAGAACGGCTCATTGATCGTCACGTTCTTGATGCCAACCCCGCTCTCGCCGGGGATCGCCTCGACGACCTTATCAATCAGCAGGAATGGATACCGATGCGGAATCATTTCCATGATCCGATTGATATCGATTTCCAAGGTTCCCTTGCTAGCCTCGGAATCCATCGGCCCTAATCTCCTTTCTTCCTGACCAATCTGGACAGCGCGGCCGATTCCCTCAGCCAATCGCGCATATCCTTGGCGGGAGAACCGCCGATGGTCGCACCGGGCGCAACGTCGCGCATCACGCCGCTCTGCGCGGCGATGCGAGCGCCTTTACCAACCGTCAGATGGCCGGTCAAGCCTGCCTGCCCGCCGATCATAACAAAATCATCAACATGGGTACTGCCGGAAATACCGACCTGGCTGACGATGATGCACCCCCGCCCGATCTGCACGTTGTGAGCGATTTGAACCAGATTATCGATCTTGGAGCCTTGGCCGATCACCGTGTCCGGCCCGGCACCGCGGTCGATAGTCGTATTCGCCCCGATTTCAACGTCAGACTCGATCACCACTCGGCCCAATTGCGGCACTTTAAGGTGACCGGCGGGACCGGGGGCAAAGCCGAAACCATCCTGCCCCGCACGGACGCCCGGGTGAATGATAACCCGGTCGCCGATAACGCAATGTTGCAGGGTGGCACCCGCCCCGATAATGCAGTCGGTGCCGATGGTCACGCCCCGGTCGATCACAGCACCCGGCCCGACCAGCGTGTTTTCACCGATCACGGCGCCATCCTGAATGACCGCGGTCGGCTCGATGCGGGCCGAGGCGGCCACCTCGGCCGTCGGCGCGACGAACGCCCCCGCCTGCACCCCCGGCACGACCGGCGGGCGCGGATAAAACATCGTGGCCGCAATGGCATAAGCCCGATAGGGATCATTGCTCAACAGCAAGGCCGCCCCTTCGGGTGCCTGCGCTTCAAGCTCGGGAACGGCAAAAATCGCCGACGCCTTGGTTTCGCGAAAGGCGTCCAGGTATTTGCGGTTATCGATAAAGGTCAGATGCCCATCACCGGCCGAGCCGAGCGGCATAACGTCGACGACATCCATGTCGCTAGACGCCTCGGGCCCCAGGGTCGCCCCCGTGGCTTCCGCCAACTGGTTCAGCGTGAAGGGCCCGGCCCTCGTGAAAAAGCGGGGGTCGGCCATGGCTGAATTATTTCGCTGGGGCCGTGACCTTGACCGCCGGCAGCCGCTTATCAAGGCGCGCCAGAACCTCCGGCGTCACTTCGATCGGCGGGTGAACGACGATGGTCGCGCTTTTGCGGAAGACCAAGCCATAGGAACGCTCGTTCGCCAGTTCCAGAACGATCTGGTGGAAGACCTTCTGCACTTCGATCACGGCTTCCGCGTTGGCGCGGTCCAGTTGCTGGTTGCGTGACTGAACCAGGCGCTGCACCTCGGCAACCTTCTGATCGAACTTACGGCGCTCTTCGTCGAAGGCATCCGGCGACAGAACCGTGCGCTTGCGGCGCAATTCTTCATTGGCGGTGCGCAGTTCGCCCTGCTTCTTCTCGATCTCTTCCTGGTAGGACTTACGCAGCGAAGACACTTGATCGCGAATGTTCTTCATCGCCTTGGCTTCGCGCAAAATCCGCTGAACGTCCAACACTGCGACCTGAGCCGCACGGGCGTTGATATCCGCAGCGGTCGCCGGCTGAGCAGGCGACGTAGCCTGCTGGGCCTGCGCGATGCCGGGAACCGTCAGGCACGCAGCAACAGCCAGCGCGCGCCAGGGGTGAAGTGTGCGGATGTCGAACAAAAGAACCTCCTAAAACCGCGTACCGAAATTCACGCGGACAATTTCCGTTTCATCAAACGATTCCTTCATGAGCGGAATCCCGAGATCCAACCCCAAAGGACCAAACGGCGACTTCCAGGTCACGCCGAAGCCCAGCGATGCGCGCAGGCTTCCCGTATCGCCGATACCGGACCGCGTCGTCGCGATCTCGCCGGCGCTACCGATATCGGTAAACAGACGACCGGAGACGCCAAGTTCGGAAGGTAGCCCCAGCGGGAAGCCGAGTTCAACCGTACCGGTATACATCCATTCGCCACCCAGGGAGTCGTCGGTGGACAGGTCACGCGGACCGACACCACCCGTCGCGAAGCCACGCAAATCGCGGCCGCCGACGAAGAAGCGTTCAGACAACAGGACGTCGTCCGACAAGGCCACGACATAGCCGGCCTTACCGCCGACCGTCAGCAGGAAGCCCTCGTGGGGCGTCCAGTGGTAGGCGCCGGACAGGATGTTCTTAACGCTGTAGACATCCCCGCCCAAGCCCGAGAGGTTCGTCGCTAAGCGGGCGTAATACCCCTTGGTCGGCTCGATCCGACTATCGCGGGTATCATAAGAAATGCCATGCTCAACCGACGAGAACAGGTTGGTGCCCGCCGCGTCCTGAACGACCAGGGACGCTGCGGAATCGACGTCGGTGATCGACTCGCTGCGAAGTTCGTACGACCAGTTCTGGGTCAAAAGCTCGGTAATGTGATACCCAGCACGCAGGCGGAAACCGGTGCGTTTCTTATCGAATGAGCCGTAATCCTGTAGATCCTCGGTTACACGGAACAGGTCGACGCCCGCCGTGATGTCACGGTTAAGGAAGAACGGCTCCGTGAACTTGAGGTCAATTTCGCTACGACGCGCCGCGATGATGAAGCGCAGGGCAAGGTCACGGCCGGTACCCAACAGGTTCCGTTCGCGAAGCCCAAAGTCACCCAGCACGCCTTGGTCGGTCGAATAGCCCGCCCCGATCGAAATCGAGCCCGTGGACTTTTCACGTACCGAAACGTTGATCACCGCCTTATCCGGCGCACTTCCCGGAACCGGCTCCAATTCAACGGATTCGAAGAAGTCCAGGTTCTGAATACGGGTCCGCGACCGGCGCAATTTGGCCGAATTGAAGGCGTCGCCTTCGACCAGGCGGAATTCACGGCGGATAACGTCGTCCTTGGTCCGAACGTTGCCCACGATGTTGATCCGTTCGACGAAGACGCGCGGCCCTTCATTGATTTCGAACACCACGTCGATCGTCCGCTTATCGCGATCACGATCCAGGCGCGGGCGCACTTCGACGAAGGCAAAGCCTTTTTCGCCGACTGCTTCGGTCAGTTTCTGAATAGTGGCATCGACCTCGCTGGCGTCGTACCAATCGCCTTGGTCGATATCGACCTCCTTGCGAATGGCGTCGATGTCGAGGTTTCGGATCGTCGTCACCACGTCGACCTTGCCGAACCGATACCGCTTCCCTTCTTGGACGCTGAAGGTGATGAAGAAGTTCTTGCGATCACGGGTCAGTTCCGCCACGGCGGACTGCACGCGGAAATCGGCAAAGCCATTACGCAGATAGAACCGGCGCAGCAATTCGCGGTCCAGCGTCAGACGATCCGGGTCGTAGCTATCGTCGCTGGACAAGAAGCGATACCAGATGGATTCCTGCGTCTGAATATTTTCGCGCAGGTCATCATCATCGAAATAATCGTTTCCAATAAAGGAGATGCGGGCAACCTTGGTCGGGTCCCCTTCATTGATTTCAAACACCAGATCGATACGGTTTTGCGGCAGGCGAATGACCTTGGGCTCGACCGTGGCCCCGAAACGGCCGGTCGCGCGATAGACGGACAGAATACGCTGAAGATCGGCCTGGACCTTGGCGCGGGTAAAGATCACACGGGGGCGCAGCGTGACTTCCGCTTCCAGGGTGGAATCCTCGACCTTCTTGTTCCCCTCGAAGGCAACGCGGTTGATGATCGGGTTTTCAACCACGTTGACGATCAGGCGCGTGCCGTCCTGACGCATGGTCACGTCGGCGAACAGACCTGTCGCGAACAAGCTTTTCAGGGACCGGTTGATACGAACGGGATCAGCAACCTCCCCCTCTTTGATCAAGAGGTACGAGCGGATGGTGCCCGCTTCGATACGCTGCGCGCCCTCGACCACGATCTGGCTGATCGTGCCTCGGTTCTGCGCCCAAGCGCTCGGCGCCGCGGCCCAAAGGGCGGCGACCAATACAATCCCCAGCAGAACACGCGCAAGCCGGTCCAATGTCTTCCCCCGAACGTATGCCATTATCCCAGGTGACTGCCCTTATCGCCCGAAAATCATTGGCAATCCGTTAAATTAGTCCCTTGAACCAGGCGAAAACCCGATCCCAAGGCATTTGGGTTATATCATTCCAGGTCACGAAAACGACCAGAAACAGCACCAGCGCCAACCCGAAGCGCATGCCGTATTCCTCGATCTTCGGGGTCAACGGACGCCCACGCAGCCCTTCGGCGGCATAAAATACCAAACGCCCACCGTCCAGCACCGGCACCGGGAACAGGTTGATCAGGCCCAGGTTGACCGACAACGCGGCCATGAACATCACCAGTTCCTTGAAACCCAACTGGGCGATATCGCCGGAAAGCTGGGCAATCCGCAACGGCCCGCCCAGTTCTTCGGCCGAGCGATGGCCGGACAACATCTCACCCAGATGGCCAAGGATCTGACCCACCATGTCGGGCACGTACTTGAAGCCGAGATAGGCCGAGGTCATGACGTCCTGCGGCACATATTCGATGGCGCTGGGGTCGAACCGCACTCCCAACAGGCCGATCGGGGCCGCCTGCCCTTCTTCCTGATAGGTCTCCGGCGTCACCTTCAACGACAGCGTCTCAGCCCCACGGACGACTTCCATGGACAGCGGAACACCCGGCTTGGCCGAAACGATCCGCCGCAGGTCTTCGAACCACTTGATCGGCTCGCCGTCTATGGCGGTGATCCGGTCCCCGGCCATCAGTTGCGCGGTTTCCGCGGCACTGCCCGGCTGAACCTGCCCGACGGCGGCCAGCGGCCGCGCCGTTCCGACGATGCCGGCCAGCAAAGCAACCAGAACGGCGGCGAAAATGAAATTGGCGATCGGCCCGGCGGCGACGATCGCGGAACGCTGCCACAGCTTCTTGTGATGGAAGGAAACAGCCTTTTCCTCGGCCGGAAGCGGTTGCGCTTCGTCTTCCTCTTCCCAGCCCAGGTCGCCCTCGCCGAACATCTTGACGTAGCCGCCCAGCGGTATGGCGCTGACTTTCCAACGCGTTCCGTGTTTGTCATTCCAGCCGAACAATTCCGGCCCGAACCCAATGGAAAATACCTCGACCCGCACCCCGGCGCGGCGCGCCACCCAGTAGTGACCCCATTCATGGACGAAGACCAATACGGTCAATACGACCAGAAAGACCACGACGTAGTTAAAGGCGAAATCGACGATGTTCATCTGGGGTCCTTTTTCCGGCAGGCTGAAACCCTTGTTGGTGAAATACCCGAAATTTGGGAATTAACCAACTGATTTCGAAGCAATTTCCTCCGCCGCGCGGCGCCCTTCGGCGTCTGCTGCGAAGACATCGTCGAGCGAATTCAGGGGCCGGGCCGCGACCGTTTCCAGCACCTTTTCCACGACGTCGGTGATTTTCAGGAAACCCAATCCCCGTTCCAGGAACCAGGCCACGGCAACTTCGTTGGCGGCGTTCAATAAGGTAGGGGCGCTGCCCCCTTCCCGCAATGCCTCGCGGGCCAGACGAAGAGCCGGAAAACGCACCGGATCGGGGGCTTCGAAGGTCAGCGTTCCGATTTCTTCCAACGCCAGGCGCTGGGCCGGGGTTTCCACCCGCTTGGGCCAGGCCAGGGCATAGGCGATGGGCGTGCGCATATCGGGCGTTCCCAACTGCGCCAGGACCGAGCCGTCGACATAATCGACCATCGAATGGATCACCGACTGCGGGTGCACGAGAATTTCAATGCGCTCTTCCGGCACCGGGAACAGGTGGAAGGCTTCGATCAACTCCAACCCCTTGTTCATCATGGTCGCGGAATCGACGGAAATCTTGGCCCCCATGTCCCAATTGGGATGGGCCACGGCCTCGGCCGGTGTCACCGCCGCCAATTCATCCCGGGCCCGGGTCCGGAACGGCCCGCCGGAGGCGGTCAGAACAATCCGCCGGACCTTCTCCGGTTGATCGAAATCGAACACCTGAAAGATCGCGCTATGCTCGGAATCGACCGGCAGCAGGGTCGCCCCCGCTTCCTGGACTTCACGAACCATCAAGTCGCCTGCGGAAACCAGGCATTCCTTGTTGGCGAAGGCAACCGTGGCGCCCCGCCGAACGGCGTTCAATACGGGTTTCAGACCGGCCGCACCGACAATCCCGGCAACGACGATCTCCGCCGGATGGTCGCCGGCCTCGGCAATGGCGCCGGCGCCGGCGGCAGCCTCGACCGAAGACCCGGCCAGCGCGCTTTTCAGCTCGTCATATTTGCTTTCGTCACCGATGACCGCGCGCTTGGCGCCCAGCTTCTTGGCCTGCTCGGCCAGCAACGGCGCATTGCGGTGCGCGGTCAAAACCTCGGCTTGGAACGCGCCGGGATGACGCGCCAGGATATCGACCGTGTTGCAGCCGATCGACCCTGTCGACCCGAGTACGGTCACGCCGCGCGTGTTGTTCTCAACCGACGTCGTGTCCGCATTTAAGGCTAAATCCATCCGAAATCCTCGCGTTACCGCTTATTGAACCGTTTATTGCCAAATACCCGTTGCCGCCACGGCCAACGCCGCTGCCAACAAACCGTCGACCCGATCGAGTACGCCACCGTGACCAGGGATCAAACGCCCCGAATCCTTGACCTTGAAATGCCGCTTCGCGCCGGATTCAACCAAATCACCGATCTGGCATCCAATACTGCCGATCACCGCCGCAAACAGGAGGTGCGCATCGATCGTCCCGCCGGTCATGGACCATATCAGGATAGCCGCCCCCACCCCAATCAGCAAACCGCCGACGGCGCCGGAAATCGTCTTGGACGGACTGATTTTCGGGGCCAACTTGGGCCCGCCGACGGCCCGACCGACCAGATAGGCCCCAGTGTCCGTCGCCCAGGTAACGGCCAACAGAAACAGGATCATGTTGCGCCCGGCAAGATCGTCGCCTCGCATCAGGAACAGGACATAACAGGCGGCCAGAATGTAAATCCCGCCGCCGATAAGCCACGGAGCCTGCGAACGGGCCAGAACGGTCCATTCCCAGACCATTGCGATCGCGGCCACCCCTATCAGGATAGAAAACCAGATCCCGCCGAAGTAAACGGCGGCCACAACCGGCGGCAGCAGGACCAGCGCCGATAAGACCCGTTTATGAAATTCAGAAAGGACCAATAGCCCGAGTCTCCGCAACGATGTCCAGGTTTCGCACCTGGAACGGCTTAAGCCGTGGTGCCGCCGAAGCGACGTTCTCGACCGCGGAAGTCCTCCAACGCTTTGGCCAATTGATCAGATCCGAAATCAGGCCAAAACACATCGGTGAACACGAATTCGGCATAGGCCAACTGCCACAGCAGAAAATTGCTGATCCGTTGCTCGCCGCTGGTGCGGATCAGCAAATCCGGATCAGGCAAGTCGCTCGTATACAGAGCACCAGAGAACATCTCTTCGTCGATGTCCGCCGGATCAAGCTCTCCGCTCGCCGCCCGGGTCGCCAGAGCGCGCGCTGCATGAAGGATTTCCTGCCGTCCGCCGTAGGACAGCGCAATCGTCAGATTCAGCCGGGTGTTGGATATCGTCCGCTGCTCCGCATCGCGGATCAGGTTTTGAATGTCCGTGTCGAACCTCTCACGATCGCCGACAATGCGAAGGCGCACGCCCTCGCGATCCAATTCTCCGATTTCCTTGCGCAGATACAGGCGCAACAGGCCCATCAAGTCCGTGACTTCGCCCGAAGGGCGTTTCCAGTTCTCGGACGAGAATCCGAACAGCGTCAGGTACTGAACCCCTTGGTCGACCGCGGCTTTGACCGTCCGACGCACGGCCTCCGCGCCCGCTTTATGCCCCGCCGTACGCGGCAGACCCTTGGCGCGCGCCCACCGACCATTGCCGTCCATAATAATGGCGACATGGGCCGGAACGGTCGGTCCGTCGGATACTTGCAGCGGGGCAGTCGGCATGCGTTAGACCTCAGACCTGCATGATTTCCGCTTCCTTATGAGCGACGATTTCGTCGATCTTGGAAACGTGTTCATCGGTAACTTTCTGAATTTCGTCGGTATAGCCGTGAAACTCGTCTTCCGAGATATCACCGGCCTTTTCGGCATTTTTAAGCTCGTCCATGGCATGACGGCGCACGTTGCGCACGGAAATGCGGGCTTCTTCGGCGTATTTATGCGCGACCTTGCCCAATTCGGCGCGGCGTTCCTCGGTCAGGGCCGGGATCGGAACACGAACCAGCTGGCCGTCGGTCGCCGGGTTCAGGCCCAGGCCAGATTCCCGGATCGCCTTTTCAACGGCGCTGACCAAACCGCGATCCCAGACCTGGACCGTCAGCATGCGCGGTTCCGGCACGTTGATGGTGCCGACCTGGTTCATCGGCATGTCGCTGCCATAGGCGGTCACGGTGATCGGTTCCAGCAGGCTGGCTGCCGCACGTCCGGTGCGCAGGCCGCCCAATTCACGGTGCAGAACCTCGATGGCGCCTTCCATGCGCCGGGTCGTGTCGCCCTTCAAATCGGAAATACTGAAATCCGCCATAACGTCCTCCCGTTGCGACCGCGACGACGCGGTCCGGAGCGCCGGTTACCACCCGATCAATCGACCAGGGTAAACCGCCCCTCCCCTTTGATTACCTTGGAGAATTCTCCAGGATTGTGGATTGAAAACACGAGGATGGGAACCCGATTGTCGCGCGCCAACGCGATCGCCGAGGTATCCATCACCTTCAAGTCGCGGGCCAGGACATCCTGATACTTCAGGTTGTCGAAACGCACCGCATCCGGATTGGTTTTAGGGTCGCTGTCGTATACGCCGTCGACCTGTGTCCCCTTCAAAAGTGCGTCGCAGCCCATTTCCACCGCGCGCAGGGCCGCCGCGGTATCGGTGGTAAAGAACGGGTTTCCCGTCCCGGCCGCGAAAATGACTACCCTGCCCTTTTCCATATGACGCACGGCGCGCCGACGGATATAGGGCTCGCACACGGTCTGCATGGGAATGGCGGATTGAACGCGGGTCGCGACGCCTTTGGATTCAAGCACGCTTTGCACCGCCAGGGCGTTCATCACCGTGGCCAGCATGCCCATATAATCGGCGCTGGTCCGCTCGATGCCCTTGGCGGCCGAGGACACACCGCGAAAGATGTTTCCCGCCCCGATCACGAGGCAAACCTGCACGCCCATGGCGTGAACGTCGCAGACTTCGTCGCAGATCCGCCCCACCATGTCCGGGTCCAATCCGAAATCGCGTTGCCCCATAAGGGCTTCACCCGAAAGTTTCAGAAGGACTCGCTGGTATTTAGGATCGTCGGACACGGGCGCTTTTCCATCGAAATCCGCCGCCGGACCTTGCTTAGGGGCACCGGCGGCGGGAAATAGATTCGGGGTGACAGTTTACATCACCCGAAGATCGGCGTCTCGCCCGGCGCCCGACCGGGCGCCGAAACAAGGCGCGGACGGCTTAGACGCCGGCTGCCGCAGCAACCTCGGCGGCGAAGTCGCCTTCTTCTTTCTCGATGCCTTCGCCCAGGACGAACATCTTGAAACCATTGACGGAAACGGCGCCACCGGCGTCCTTTCCAGCGGCTTCAACAGCCTTCGAAACCTGAGTTTCACCGTCGATCACGAAGGTCTGATCCAACAGGCAGACTTCTTCGTAGAACTTACGCAGACGGCCTTCGACCATCTTGCCGATGATCTCTTCCGGCTTGCCCGATTCGCGAGCCTGTTCGGACAGAACGGCGCGTTCACGCTCAAGCGCTTCCGGATCCAGATCATCGCGGGAAACAGCCTGCGGCTTGGCGGCGGCGACATGCATGGCCAGCTGCTTTCCGAAAGCTTCCAGCTTGCCCTTGTCGCCTTCGGATTCCAGACCGACCAGAACGGCGATCTTGCCGATGCCGTCGGCCATGGCGTTGTGAACGTACGATGCCAGCACGCCGTTACCGACGGACAGGGATTCGCAACGACGGATGGTCATGTTTTCACCGATGGTGGCGATCATGTCGGTCAGCTTTTCCGACACGGTGCCGCCACCCGGGAATTCCGTGGCCAGCAGTTTGTCCAGGTCGCCGTCGGCGGTCAGGGCCAGTTCGGCGATCTGACGGACGAAGCCCTGGAACTGTTCGTTACGGGACACGAAGTCCGTTTCCGAGTTCACTTCGACGACCGCGCCCTTGGTGCCGGAAACGGCAACGGCGACGAGGCCTTCCGCAGCGACACGGCCGGCCTTCTTGGCGGCGGCCGCCAGGCCTTTGGTGCGCAGCCAGTCGATCGCCTGCTCCAGGTCACCGCCGTTTTCCGACAGCGCCTTCTTGCAGTCCATCATGCCGGCACCGGATTTTTCACGAAGCTCCTTAACAAGAGCCGCAGTGATTTCAGCCATGGTTTTACCTTCTCTTCAAAACGTACGTGGGTCGCCTAAGGCGTAGGAAAACCCGGCGTTAGGACGCCGGGGTCGCTTCCCCGCCTTCGGCCGGAGCTGCTTCGGCAGCGACGGCTTCCGGCGCGGCTTCCTCAGCAACGGCGGCGTCGGCTTCCTCGATCGGGCCACCGGCGTTCTCATCGGCGCCCAGGTCCACACCGGACTGGGACAGAGAAGCGGACAGACCGTCCAGAACGGAATCGGCAACCAGGTTGCAATACATAGAAACGGCGCGGATGGCGTCGTCGTTGCCCGGGATCGGATAGGTGATGCCGGCCGGATCGCTGTTCGAGTCGATCACCGCAACCACCGGGATGCCCAGCTTGTTGGCTTCGGCGACGGCAATGTCTTCCTTGTTGGTGTCGATCAGGAAGATGATGTCCGGCAGGCCGCCCATGTCCTTGATGCCGCCCAGCGCGCGTTCCAGCTTTTCCTGCTCGCGGGTCAGGCCCAGCTGCTCACGCTTGGTCAGGCCCTGAACTTCCTGGCCGCCCAGCTTTTCGTCCAACTCGCGCAGACGGGCGATGGACTTGGAGATGGTCTGCCAGTTGGTCAGCATGCCACCGAGCCAGCGGTGATTGACGTAATACTGCCCGCACTTCTTGGCGGCTTCGGCAATACGCGGCGCAGCGGCGCGCTTGGTGCCGACGAACAGGATGCGGCCGTTGGACGCGACGACGTCGCGAACGGCGGACAGGGCCTGATGCAGCATGGGAACGGTCTGGCGCAGGTCGATGATGTGGATGCCGTTACGGTCGCCGTACAGGTACGACGCCATTTTCGGGTTCCAACGACGGGTGCTGTGACCAAAGTGAACGCCAGCTTCCAACAGCTGACGCATGGTGAACGACGGAATCGCCATGGTAATACCTCTTCTCCGGTTAAGCCTCCGCGGGTGTCATCCAGGCCCCTGCCTGGACACCGGAGCGGCAGAACCCGTGAATTTGCACGAGCCGCCGCGTTCCCGCGTGCGATATGGGGCGGGTTCTATAGGCTCAGGGCCCGCCGATCAAGGGAAAAAGGTGTTACGGTTTGACGAAGGAAACTCAGCCTTCGACGACTTCGAGCACGCCCTGCACCGATTTCAGGGCCTGGATCACCGCTGGAGAGACGGCGTAACGCTCATTCAGGGTCAACACGACCTCGCGATTATCCTCCAGGCGCGGGACGACATGGACCGGCACCCGGCCCTTGCCCTGCTCTTCCAGAACCTCGCGCAGCGGCACCAGCGGGCTGGTCCCGCCGATCACCACCGTGACCTCGGCGACCGAGTTCAGAGCGGCGCTTTCCAAGGGGCGCAGCCCCTGGATCATGAAGCGCGGGGCCTCGGCTTCGATCTGAACATCCATATCGATCAGGAACGAATTGCCTTCCTGAAGGTTTTCGCGGTTCCCGGCCAGGACCTCGGAGAACATGATCCCCTCGAACGTGCCCGTGGTGTCCGAGAAACTGACAAAGGCATAGCGCGAGCCCTTGGCCGAGGTCCGCTCCTTCATCGCAACCAGCGTCCCGGCCATGCGCTTGTGCCCGGGCCGCCCGGCGGCCAGGATTTCGGCGAAGCTGGTGACCTTCTGCTTTTCAAGCATGCTCTCATAAGGCTGCAGCGGATGGGACGACAGGTAGAACCCGACGGCGTCGAATTCTTCCTTGAGCCGGTCCATCGGATTCCAGTCGGCGATATTGTCGAGGCGGATTTCCGCAACCTGCGGGGCCTCACCGCCACCGCCGCCGAACAAGCCCATCTGGTTCGATGTCCTGTCCTGATGGGCGGTCTGCGCTTCCTTGAGGATCCGCTCCAGCCCGGTATAGAGCTGCCGCCGATTGGGGTTCAGGCTGTCCAACGCACCGGCGCGGACCAGGTTTTCCATCTGCCGCTTGTTGATGATCTTGGGATCGAGGCGATGGGCGAAGTCGGCAACGTCCTTGTACGGGCCGTTTTCCGTGCGTTCCTGGACGAGCGAGGCCATGGCCCCCTCACCCACGTTCTTGATCGCCGCCAGGGCGTAACGGATGGCGCTTTCGCCGCCGTCGCGTTCGACCGAGAACCGAACCAGCGATTTGTTGACGTCCGGCGACAGCAGATCGACGCCCATGCGGTCCAGCTCCTGCTTGAACACGTTCAGCTTGTCCGTGTTGTGCTGGTCCAGGGTCATCGACGCGGCCAGGAATTCGACCGGGTGGTTGGCTTTCAGGTAGGCCGTTTGATAGGCGACCAGGGCATAGGCGGCGGCGTGCGATTTGTTGAAGCCGTAGCCCGCGAACTTGGCGACCTGATCGAAGATTTCCGACGCCTTGGTGCCGTCGACCCCGCGCGCGACCGCACCGTCGACGAACAACTGGCGCTGTTCGTCCATCTCTTCCTTGATCTTCTTACCCATGGCGCGGCGCAGAAGGTCGGCGCCGCCGAGGGTGTAGCCGGACAACAACTGCGCGGCCTGCATAACCTGTTCCTGGTAGATCATGATGCCGAAGGTCTCGGTCAGGATCGGCTCCAGGATCGGGTGCATGTAGTCGGGCGTCTCTTCGCCCTTTTTGCAGGCGATGTAGCTCGGGATGTTATCCATCGGGCCCGGACGGTATAGGGCCACGACGGCGATGATGTCTTCGAAGGTATCGGCCTTCATCTGGCGCAGGACGTCGCGCATGCCCTGACTTTCCAACTGGAACACGCCGGTCGTCTCGCCCCGCCCGATCATCTCGAACGTCGCTTTATCGTCGAGCGGGATGGTCGAAAGGTCGATCTCGACCCCCTTTTCCTTGCACAGCTCGACGGCGGTCGACAGCACGGTCAGGGTCTTCAGACCCAGGAAGTCGAACTTCACCAGACCCGCACTTTCCACGAACTTCATGTTGAAGCCGGTAACCGGCAAGTCGGAGCGCGGATCGCGGTATAGCGGAATGAGCTTCTGCAGCGGGCGGTCGCCGATCACCACGCCCGCGGCGTGGGTCGAGGCATGACGGAACAAGCCTTCGAGCTTCATCGCCAAATCGACCAGATGCTGGACCTGCGGGTCCTCTTTCATCATTTGGCGGATCTGCGGTTCGGCCTCGACCGCTTCGCCCAGGGTAACCGGGTTGGCCGGGTTGTTGGGCACCAGCTTGCAGATCTTGTCGATATACCCGTAGGGCATTTCCAGCACGCGCCCGACGTCGCGCAGCACGGCGCGGGCCTGCAGCTTACCGAAGGTGATGATCTGGGCGACGTGGTCGTTGCCGTATTTCTTCTGCACGTAGCGGATCACCTCGTCGCGGCGATCCTGGCAAAAGTCGATATCGAAGTCGGGCATGGACACGCGTTCCGGGTTCAGGAAGCGTTCGAACAGCAGCCCGAAACGAAGCGGGTCCAAATCGGTGATGGTCAAGGCCCAGGCAACGACCGAACCCGCACCCGAACCACGGCCCGGCCCCACCGGAATGCCGTGGTCCTTTGCCCAGCCGATGAAGTCGGCAACGATCAGGAAGTAGCCGGGGAAGCCCATTTCGTTGATCACGCCCAACTCGTAATCGAGCCTTTCGCGATACGGCTTGGCGGCTTCGTCCCGCGCCGCGTCGTCGACCATGCTTTCGGTATAGACATGAGCGACCAGACGCTTTTCCAGGCCTTCGACCGCCTGGGCGCGCAATTCGTCTTCTTCCGTACGGCCTTCGCCGCAATCGAACGGCGGCAGGATCGGGGCGATCTTTTCGACCATGAAGGCGCAGCGCTTGGCGATCACCAGGGTGTTGTCGACCGCTTCCGGCAGGTCTTCGAACACCCGGCGCATGTCAGCCGCGCCTTTGAACCAATGTTCGCCGGTCAGGCGGCGGCGCTCGGCCTCGGACACATAGGCGCTTTCGGCGATGCAGATCAGCGCATCGTGGGCTTCGAACATATCCGCCGTGGGGTAGAAGCATTCGTTGGTTGCGACCAGCGGCAGGTCCATGTCGTAGGCCATGTCGAGGAACGCGCCTTCGGTCTGTTCCTCGGCAATCATGCCATGGCGCAGAATTTCGACATAGGTCCGCCCGGCATAGGCAGCCGCCAGCCGTTCCAGCAATTCCCGCGCGGCATCGGCCTTGCCCTGCAACAGCAGTCGCCCGACCGGGCCGCCGGGCCCGCCGGTCAGCAGGATTAGACCCTGGTTGTATTGCAGCAGGGTTTCCAGGCTGATCGCCGTTTCGACATCGTCCTCGCCGTCCAAATAGGCGGCTTTGAGCATTTCCAGGATGTTGAGATAGCCGTCAGCGTTCTGCACCAGCAGAACCACCGAGGGTTCCCGTTCGCGCCGTGTCGCGTTGCCGTTGCCGGAATCGTCGGCTTCCATCCGCACGGTGACCTGACAACCGATGATCGGCTGAACGCCCTTTTCCCTTGCCGCCAGCGAGAATTCCAGCGCCCCGAACAGGTTGTTGGTATCGGTCACCGCGACCGCGGGCATTTCCATCTCGCGGCACATTTTGGCCAAGTCCTTAACGCGAATGGCGCCTTCGGACAGCGAATAGGCGGAATGAACCCGCAGGTGGACGAAATCAGCGTGGGACATGCCTGGGATCATTTCACAATCCGCGAGCCGAGCGGACTCTGGAAATGTCCACAGCGACGGGATAACTCCACGCGCCTTCGGCTAGGAAGACGATAGCGAAGATTTTTCAAGATATTAGGGATCAGGTGACCAGGGTCACTAAAACATCCGGAACGATCATGTTAGGGTTTTCTCAAATTGGGTTATGCAGTGGAACCGCAACCCGATTCGAATGAATTTGACGACGCGGCCGGGCAACGTCCGGGCGGGAGGAGGCCCAGATGTTGAAGACTATTTTCCAGATCATGTTCGTCGTGTGCGTCATCGGCGCTTATTCGAACAATGCCCAGGCAGGATTCATCCCGACCGATAAAGCGGACCATCAAGGCTGGGCCTACGGTTACGGCACCGACCCCGACAAAAACAAGGACGACCCTAAGAGCATCGTCCCCGCGCAATGGAATCCCGTCGAAATTCGATGCCACCGCTGCTATCCGCTTTCCTCCCGCTACAACGCCGCCCAACAAGGCGTCCTGGATCTTCGTTATCAGCGAGAGATCAACCGCCGTCGCAAGGCCAGCCTCAAGCAAGAATTCGAAAGACGACGCGGTAAGGAAGGCCTGAGCCCGGACAAAGCCGCGCCGCTGATCGCGCTTCATATCGAATTGACCGAGGTGCTCGATGCTGAAGCGGCCCGGATCGACGCCGAACTGCCGCGCATGGAGCAGATGGCGGAATACCTCAGGGCCCGGCTCTCTGAGTGCGAAGGCTTCTGCCCGCCTTCGACAGAGACCGATCCGCCGCCAATGGTTCCCTACCTTCCGGACGATCTGCCCGAAATCGCGACCCTGAACTTCGATTGGACTGGTCCCTACAGAGACGACTGTCCCAAATGCGAACGTTTGGTTCGACGGCTGAACGAACTGCCGCATTTGGCGCATGACCGCCAGGTCCCGCGCCAAAACGCAGTCAATGAAATCGCGAACCTTCGCGTCGACCGACGAATGGCGGGCTACGCCGGCTATTCCTCAGGCTATCGAGACAGCGAGCAGATCAACAAACGCATCGAAGAACTGCAGGAAACCATCGCGCTCATCGACGAACAACTGGCCGAGATCAAACGGAATTTCGATAAGACGCTGGCCCTATACAACGACTGCATCAAGACCTGTCCGCAGAATGCCTGCCCCAAACCCCCGGCGGATAAACCCGTTACCGTCGGCTCGAACTCCGAGGTCGGCTCAGGGGCCCGATTGGGTCAAAAGGCGAAGGAAACCGTCACCAATGCCATCGGCGGCCTGCTGGGCGGTGGCGGAGGTGGCGGCGGGGTGTTTGGCGGCGGTGGCGGTGGCGGCCTGTTCGGCGGCGGCGGTGGCGGCTCGGACGTAGCCAAAGGCCCCGATACCGGTGACGACCCCGTCGCGGACGACGACAAGGCGACAACATCGGCGGGAGGCGCGAGCCTTAAAGCCGGCGCCGCACTGACCGACGACGGCCTGACCTTCAGCACGGAAATCACCGACGCGGCGGACGAAGGCACGTTCCAGGCCGTGGTGTTCGAGGATTCCCGTGGTCGGAGGCTGATCCCCTATCGCTACGTCATCTATTCCTTATGGGCGGAATGGACCCTGACCGTCAGCTGGACCTACGACCGCTATGTCGACGGCCAGCATGTCGAACACAAAGAAGGCGGCTGGAGCGAAAGCTGGACTGAAGACCTTGGCACCTTTGCCGCCCTGTTCCCGCGCGAAGGCGAGAAAGCCGGGATCTGGTACGAACTCGGCTTCGACAACGCATCCCACGGCGTGCAGAACCTGGGCAGTCTGTTCAAGGTCACCAAGGACGACTTCGCCAACGGTCCGATCAACGCGATTGTCCACGTGACCAAGCCCGGACAGGACCCGGTAACGACAATTCCGTTCGTGTTCGAACTGTCGCTCGTCGGGGATCGCATTATCACCAAGCCCGTCAACAGCACGCTGGCCAGTCGCCAAGGTTGCTACGACACCGCCACGAAGTAAGGCCGCGCCATAATCAGGGGCAAGATTGAACGACCGCCGTCGGCGTGGCATCTTCCTTTGAAAGAATGTCCACTTCGGGGAGAACAGCCTATGCCGCACGACGGGCATGATCACGACCATACCGAACCGCCCAGCGATATCGCGCTGCGCGTCAAATCACTGGAAAGCCTGCTGATCGACAAGGGCCTGATCGATCCTGCCGCCGTCGATGCGATGATCGACCGCTACGAACATCAGGTCGGCCCGCAGAACGGCAAAAAGGTCGTGGCCCGCGCCTGGACCGACCCGGCCTACCTGCAATGGCTGCGCGATGACCCGGTCGCCGCCATCGGCGATTTCGGCTTCAACGGTCGGCGCGGCGAAAAGATCGTCGCGGTCGAGAACGGGCCGAAGGTTCATAACCTGGTCGTCTGCACGCTGTGTTCCTGTTACCCGTGGAATGTCCTGGGCCTGCCGCCCGTTTGGTACAAATCCGCCCCCTATCGGTCCCGCGCCGTCTCGGACCCGCGCGGCGTAATGGCCGAATTCGGCACGACGTTGGCTGACGATGTCGAAGTCCGCGTTTGGGATTCGACGGCGGAGATGCGCTATCTGGTCCTGCCCGAACGCCCGGCGGGAACCGATGGCTGGTCGGCCGAGCAATTGGAAAAGCTGATCACCCGCAATTCCATGATCGGCGTCGAGAAAGCCAAATCCCCCGCCGACGTGAAGGACGATGCCTGATGGACAACGTACATGACATGGGCGGCATGCAGGCCTTTGGCCCCGTCAACGCGGAACCGGAGGACAAGGAACCCGTCTTTCACGCCGATTGGGAGCGCCACGCCTTCGCCGTGACCATGCTGTCGGGTTTTTTGGGCAAGTGGAATATCGACATGTCCCGCCACGCCCGGGAAAGCCAGAACCCGATCAACTACCTGCGTAACACCTATTACGAAAACTGGCTGGCCGGCACGCAAACCCTATTGGTCGACGCCGGCCTTGTTTCGCCCAAGGAAATGGCCAGCGGCAAAGCCGAAGGCTCGGCCGGAATCAAAGCCCCGGACGCGCAGACGGCGTTGGATTCCGTCCGCGGCGCCGGTGGGCCGATCGATGCCTCGGCCCCCGTCAATGCGGCCTTCGCCGTTGGGGACCGAGTACGCGTTCGCACCTTCCATCCCGAGGGACACACCCGCGCCCCCCGCTACGTGCGCGGCCGCGTCGGCGTGATCGATCGCTGTCACGGCCGCCATATCTTTCCCGATACCCATAGCAACGCACATGTCGAGGACCATCCCCTCTATTCCGTTCGGTTCGACGCGACTGAACTATGGGGGCCGCAGGGCGATGCCAGCTCAGTGGTCTATGCGGATTTGTGGGAACCGTATCTGGAAAGGGCGTGACCAAAGCATGGTCGACGAAGCGAAAGAGCCCGCGTTCTGCGAACCTTGGCAGGCCCAAGCCTTCGCCCTGGCGAATTCCCTGATCGATCAGGGTGTGTTTACCGCCGACGAATGGGCGCAGACGCTGGGTGACGAGATCAAGCGCGCCCAGGCCGCGGGCGACCCGGACACGGGCGAGACCTATTACAACCACTGGCTGGCGGCGCTGGAACGGCTCAGTTCCGAAAAGGGCCTGATCGGCGACGGCGAGGTCGAAACCCGGGCCGAGGAATGGCGCGATGCTTATCTGGCCACACCGCACGGCCAGGCCGTGTCCTTGAAGTAGCCGCCCCTTTATACAATCCGGAGGTTGCCATGAAGTTCCTGGCCCGCTTTAGCGATCTGTTCTACAGCCTGCTGCGCCTGATGACCGGCCTGCTGTTTCTGCAGCACGGCACGACGAAATACCTCAGCTTTCCGGTGACGAAGTATAGCGGCGTCGACCCGACGTCACTGATCGGCATGGCCGGAATGATCGAGCTTGTCGGCGGGGCGCTGGTCACCATCGGCCTGTTCACCCGGCCCGCCGCCTTCATCTGTTCCGGCACCATGGCCGTGGCCTATTTCCACGAACATTTCCCGCAGAGCTTCTTCCCAATCCTGAACTGGGGCGAGTTGAGCGCGCTGTACTGCTTTGCATTCCTCTACATCGCATCGGCGGGCGGCGGAAAGTGGAGCATCGACGCCCTGCGGTCGAAGCCGCGATAGGCGCGCGAATATAAATTCGGCAACGGATGTCACATCTGCCCTCGCCGCCTCGTCATGACGGTATCCCCATTGACGAAGGAAGCGACGATGACACCCAGACTGAACGACCCGTTGAAAGCCGCGCCCAAAACCGTCGCGGCGATGCTGAACTTCGGCAATGCCGTGGCCGACTGCGGGCTGGAACATACCATCTTGGAACTGGTCAAACTGCGGGCCTCGCAGATCAACGGCTGCGCCTTCTGCATCCATATGCACGCGACCGACCTGCGCAAACATGGCGAAAGCGAAATGCGGCTGTACATGTTGAACGCCTGGCGGGAATCCACCCTCTACACGCCCCGCGAACGGGCGGCCCTGGCCTGGACCGAAGCCCTGACCCGCGTTTCCGAAACCGGCGCGCCGGACGAGGATTATGCCTTGCTGCAGGCTGAATTCACCGAAGCGGAACAGGTCAACCTGACCTTCGCCATCGGTGCGATCAACGTCTGGAACCGAGTACAGGTCGGCTTTCGCGGCGCCCATCCCCTGGAACAAGCCGGTGACGCGGCCTGACCCCGAAACCGATACTTTCGAGGCGCACCGCCCCCGGCTGGTGCGTCTCGCCTATCGCATGCTCGGCTCCATGCTTGAAGCCGAAGACGTGGTGCAGGACGCTTGGCTGCGCTGGCGCGCCGTCGACGCGGACGGGGTCGAAGCCCCCGGCGCCTATCTGACCCGTATCGTCACGCGCCTTTGCCTCGATATTCTCAAATCCGCCAGGTCGCGGCGCGAGACCTATATCGGCCCCTGGCTGCCGGAGCCGATCGCCGAGCCGCCGGATGACGCCCTGCGCGCGGACGAACTGACCCTGACCCTGATGCTGGCGCTAGAGCGACTGTCGCCGCTGGAGCGCGCGGCTTTTCTGCTGCACGACGTGTTCGACGTACCGCTCGGCGACGTCGCGGCCACATTGGACCGCGATGCGGCGGCGGTGCGGCAATTGGCGTCGCGTGCCCGCAAGCATGTCCGCGAGGAACGACCCCGTTTTCCCATCAGCCGACAGGACGGTGAAACCATCGCCCGCGCCTTCTTCGCCGCCTCGACCAGCGGCGATGTCGAAGGTCTGCGGGCGCTCCTCGCCCAGGACGTAATCGTGCGTGCCGACGGCGGCGGCAAGGTCCTGGCCTTCCTAAATCCCATTATCCGGCTTGACCGCGTGCTGCGCATGTTCGCCGGGCTGCACCGCAAGCTGACGACGCAACCAGCCAAGTTCATCCAGCCGTTGTGGATCGACGGCCTGCCCGGTTATGTCAGCCGCGAGCGGGACAATGTGCTGCAGACGACCGCCCTCGCCGTCGAGGATGGCCGGGTCGTCGCGGTCTTCATCACGCGAAATCCGGACAAGCTGGTCGGTATCGCGGACCTGTTGGAACGCGGCAGCGGCAACAGCCAACACTAATCAGGGTTATTCGGGGAACAGGAACCCGTCGGTCAGGCGCAGGGTGCGGTCCATGCGCGCGGCCAACGCCGGGTTGTGCGTGGCGATCAGGGCCGCCAGACCGGCCCCGCGGGCCAGGCGCAGTAGGATCGTGAAGACCTCTTCCGCCGTGTGCGGATCGAGGTTCCCCGTCGGCTCGTCCGCCAACAGAACCTTGGGCGCGGTCGACAAGGCGCGGGCGATGGCGACACGCTGTTGCTCGCCGCCGGATAGGCGCGCCGGGCGGTGCGTCAATCGGTCTTCGAGCCCCATCCATTTCAGGATTTCCCGTGCGCGGTCCTTGGCATCCTTATGCGGGATGCCGGAAATGATCTGCGGAATGATGACGTTCTCCAGGGCGGAAAACTCAGCCAGCAGGTGATGGTACTGATAGACGAAGCCCAGGTTATGGCGTCGGGCCAGCGTGCGCTGCTCGTCGTTCATGGCGCTGCAGTTCTGACCACAGACCTCGACCGTGCCTTCGTCCGGGGATTCCAAAAGCCCCGCGATATGCAGCAAGGTCGATTTGCCCGCGCCGGACGGGCCGACCAGGGCCACGATCTCGCCGGGGCGAACGGTCAGATCGACCCCTTTCAGGATGTCCAGATCCGAGCGCCCTTGATGAAACGTCCGGCGGACGCCGCGCAGGGCCAGGGCGGCGGTCTCACTCATAGCGCAGGGCCTCCGCCGGGTCGGTCCGCGCCGCGCGCCAAGACGGATAGATCGTCGCCAGGAACGACAGCCCCAGAGCCATGCCGATCACGGCGATGACCTCGTGCCAGTCGATCACCGCCGGCAATTGGGACAGGAAATAGATTTCAGCGGCGAACAGGTCGGTTCCGGTCAGGCTCTGAATCCACTGCCGCACGGTTTCGATATTGTCGGCGAAGGCGATACCCAGGAAAGCGCCCGCGACCGTGCCGATCACGCCGACGCTAGCGCCCGCGATCAGGAACACCCGCATGATCATGCCGCGCGTCGCCCCCATCGTGCGCAGGATGGCGATGTCCTTGCCCTTGTCCTTCACCAGCATGATCATCGACGAAATGATGTTGAACGCCGCGACCAGGATGATCAGCGTCAGGATCAGGAACATCACGTTGCGTTCGACCTGAATGGCGTTGAAGAAGCTGGCGTTGGCTTGTTGCCAGTCATAAATCCGGCCAAGCCCCTGCACCGCCCCGCCGATCCGCTGTTTGACCTCGATCGCCTGGTCGGGGTCTTTGATGAAGACCTCCAGCGACGAGACCGCCTCCTTGGGGAATTTGAAATAGATCTGCGCGTCGGCCAAATCCATGAACACGAAACTGGAATCGTATTCGAACATCCCGACCTCGAACGTCGCGACCACCTTGTAGGCCGCCGTTCGGGGCACGGTGCCGAAGGCCGTGGTACTGCCCTTCGGTGAGATCAGCGTAATCTTGTCGCCGACCCGAATGCCCATCTTCTGGGCCAGACGGTCACCGATCACAACCCCCTTGCCGCCGTCCTTGAATTCGTCGAGCGAGCCGCGCACCACGTTGTCCGCGATCAGCTTGCGCCGGTTCAAATCCTGATGGCGCAGACCACGCACCAAGGCCCCCTGCGCCGTGCCGTTGGCCGTGGCCATGACCTGGCCTTCGATCAGCGGGGTGACACTGATCACGCCTTTGAGGTCGCGAATCTTGTCGGCGATCGGGTCGAAATCTTTGAGGTCGCGAAATTGCCCCTGCACGCTGAGGTGCCCGTTCAGGCCGAGGATGCGGGTCAACAACTCCTGTCGGAAGCCGTTCATCACCGACATGACGATGATCAGGGTGGCCACGCCCAGGGCAATTCCCAACAGGGAAAACCACGCGATGACCGAGATAAATCCTTCCTGTCGACGTGCGCGCAAATAGCGCAACGCCATCATCCATTCAAAGCGGCTGAACACGGGGCCAGGTTATCCTTGTTCCGTCGGTCGGGATTCCGTCAGGCGAGCCAATGCCGATTCCCGGCTGATTTCCTGACGCTCGCCGGTCTTGCGGTTTTTCAATTCAACCATGTCCTTTTCAAGGCCACGCGGACCGGCGATCAACTGCCACGGCAGACCGATCAGGTCCATATCGGCGAACTTACCGCCCGCCCGTTCGTCGCGATCATCGTACAGGACATCCTGGCCGGCGTTGCGCAGGTAATCGTACATCCCTTCGCAGGCGGCGTCGCACTTGGCGTCTCCGGTGCGCAGGTTGATCAGGCCGACGCGGAACGGGGCCACTGGCTCGGGCCAGATGATCCCCGCCTCGTCGTGCGAAGCTTCGATGATCGCACCGACCAAGCGCGACACGCCGATCCCGTAGGACCCCATTTCGCAGACCACTTCCTGCCCGTCAGGACCGGTGACCTTGGCCCCCATGGGCTCGGAATACTTGGTGCCGAAATAGAAGATATGGCCGACCTCGATCCCGCGCGCGGTGATCAAATCGTCGCCCAGGGCCTTTTCGGCCTCGGGGTCGCGCTTCTCGTCGGTCGCGGCGTATTTCTCGGTAAAGGTTTTGACCACGGCTTCCAGGTCGCCGCCCATATCGACGCCGTCCAACCAGTTGTTGTCCAGGAAGTCCTTATGACAGGCGATCTCGCTTTCGCCCGTCTCGGCCAGGATCAGGAACTCGTGGCTCATGTCGCCGCCGATCGGACCGGTATCGGCCGCCATGGGAATCGCCTTCAGGCCTAGGCGCTCATAGGTCTTCAGATAAGAAACGAAATGCTTCTGATAAGACTTTCTCGCCCCTTCATAATCCAGGTCGAACGAATATGCGTCCTTCATCAGGAATTCGCGGCCGCGCATCACGCCGAAACGGGGGCGGACTTCGTCCCGGAACTTCCATTGGATGTGATACAGCATCTTCGGCAGGTCGCGATAAGACCGCACCGAGTCGGCGAAGACCTGGGTGATCTGTTCTTCGTTGGTCGGGCCGTAGAGCATTTCGCGGTCGTGGCGGTCGGTGATGCGCAGCATCTCCGGGCCGTAGGCTTCGTAGCGCCCGCTCTGCCGCCACAGCTCGGCCGACTGAATGGTCGGCATCAGAACCTGCTGGCAGCCGATGGCGTCTTGTTCTTCCTCGACGATCGTGGTGATCTTCTTCAACACCCGATATCCCAACGGAAGCCAGGTGTAGATGCCCGCCGAAGCCTGGCGCACCATGCCCGCGCGCAACATCAACCGGTGCGACGCGATCTGCGCGTCGGCGGGGGTTTCCTTCATGGTGGGCATGAAAAAACGGGAAAGGCGCATGCGGGCCGAAATCCTTCCGTGGGTCGAGAGAAACCGTAGCGTGCATTGCCGAACGGTTCAGGAATTTATGGGATGGTCATACTCTTTTCCACGGGGCCTTGTCCACGGGGCCATGTCCGCGCCGCCCGCCCCGCCTCGGAATGCCCGAAAGAATGCTGCGTAAAGAAACTTTCCACAGGGTGTTAGAAAAAGGGTGACCCACGGATAGCGCAATAGTAATATGCCCCAGCTCGCAATGACGAGTACCTGCCGGTCAGACTGGGCCCGGGTTTTGGGAGGAAAAAAGCAAGAAGTAATAAGGTAAGCGGCAGCCATTAACGGCGCGAAGCTTTTCGGAATTTTCGGACTAAGTAGGCAAGACCATAGCGGTCTTGCCTTAATTTTTTGCGGATGTGTTTGCGGAAAAAAACAGGGCGGCTAAGCCGCCCTTTTTCGTTTCCGGCTAGGCTATTGATCCAGGCTACTGGCGCAAGCTGATCAGGCCGGATTCGTGCAGCCAGTAGAAAATACCGAAGAACACCCCGGCCACGACCGAGGTCGCAAGGAACTTGCGGATGATATGCGGCTTGGCAGGAGAGCCCGGGTCTTCACCCGGATTGAGGTCAGCCGGGTCGACCCGGCGCACGCCCCAGGGCAGGACCATGAACAGCGAAATCCACCACATGACGAAGTAAACGGCGAGGCCGGTTTGCCAGCTCATGGTCGCTTCCCTTCTCTCTTAAGCCTGTTCAAGCTCGATCAAGGTGCCGTTGAAATCCTTCGGGTGGAGGAACAGCACCGGCTTGCCATGGGCGCCGATCTTCGGCTCGCCATCGCCCAGCACACGGGCGCCCTGCTCTTTCAAGCGGTCGCGGGCCGCCAGGATATCGTCGACTTCGTAGCAGACGTGATGAATGCCGCCGGACGGATTCTTGTCCAGGTAACCCTGGATCGGCGAATTCTCGCCCATCGGGTAGAGCAATTCGATCTTGGTGTTCGGCAGTTCGACGAACACGACGGTCACGCCATGGTCCGGTTCCGGCTGCGGCGCGGATACCTTGCCGCCCAGGGTGTCGCGATAGGTCGCGGTGGCGGCATCAAGGTCCGGCACGGCGATGGCCACATGGTTCAAACGTCCGATCATCTGCGTCTTGTCTCCGTTGTTCTTGTCCGCGGATAGCTATCAGATACGCACCAAATGGACCGTTGTCACGGGCTTCATGTCCAAATGGCTTCGGAAAGTCCGCCGCACGGCCAGGCGCACGGCCTCGCGCACGGTATCGTCATCGGCCAGTTTCCGCGGCGGCAACGACCGCACGGCGTTGACCGCAGCCTCCCGCGCCGCATCGACGACCGGGTCGTCTTCCTGATCCTCGGAAATGCCCAGAGTCGTGATCTGCGGCAGGTCGGCAAGGCCGCCGTCGTCCACGGCCACGGTCACCGTGACGACGCCGTGCCAAACGCTGCGGATACGCTCGCGCACCAGATTACCGTCCATCGGCACCAGCCGCCCGCCAATCCGCGCCAGCCGCCCGGTCGGCACATGGTCGACGACCTGGGCCGGGCCCGGCGCCAGCCGCGCCATGGTGCCGTTGGGGGCGACGATGGCCTGTTCAACCTGACATTCGCGGGCCAGCCGCGCATGTTCGTGCAAGTGGCGCAACTCGCCATGCACCGGCAGGGAAAT